>Ga0335085_10000237_pt1 | contig 172150 bp, 143 predicted proteins | sample Lox_Sample_45_FD_206712 | JGI IMG/M metagenome (GOLD analysis project Ga0335085, IMG submission 206712) | Soil microbial communities from Loxahatchee National Wildlife Refuge, Florida, United States - Lox_Sample_4.5 | ecosystem: Environmental > Terrestrial > Soil > Wetlands | place: USA... | reverse complement strand
TGATCGGAGCGGCGTCAAGGGTCAAAATGAACGCCACAGCACGGCGCCCTTGACCCCGCCCCGATCACAAGGGGATTTCGCGCACCGTTTTCCCTTGACAGAGGTAGAAGCTGTCATACACGGGGCACAGCCCTTACTTCCTCAGCCGATATCTTCGCGGCTTTTGACCAGGCCACCAGCGGCGAGTGAGGATTCGCGCCGGTCATGCGGTTACTCCGGTTGACACGAAGGGGTGCTTGACAGGGCTGGGAGATTGGGATACTTTGCATTGTAAAGTGAGAGCGGGATGAACGACCTGAACAAGGCGCTGGGCGACATCAGCAGCATACGAATGCAGGTGGCGCGGAGCACGGATTTTCGCGGGTACGGCCCGATGACGCTGGCAGCGACAGGGGTGATTGCGCTGGGGGCGGCAGCAGCGCAATGGCGGTGGTTGGCGGATGCGGATCGGCACGTGGCGGCGTACCTGGCGACTTGGATTTCGGTGGCAGTGTTGAGCGCGGCGGTGATTGGCGCGGAGATGTTTGCGCGGACGCGGCGGATGCATGGCGGGATGGCCGACGAGATGATCCGCATGGCGGTGGAGCAGTTTTTGCCGTCGGTGGCGGCGGGCGCGCTGACGACGGTTGTGCTGGTGCGATACGTTCCGGCGGCGGCGTGGCTGATGCCGGGACTGTGGCAGGTGATTTTCAGCCTTGGCGTGTTTTCGTCGTGCCGTTTTTTGCCGCGGCCGATGATCGCGGCGGGGGCGTGGTATCTGCTGACGGGAGCGTTCTGCATTTCGCTGGGCGATGCGCGGGCGTTTTCGCCGTGGGCGATGGGGGTGCCGTATGGGGCAGGACAGTTGTTGGTGGCGGGGATTCTGCTGCACAACTCTCGTGAAGGGAAGACAGGAGGCGAGAAGTGAAGGCTAGGATACGCCCGAGCGAGGGGCGCTTTGCGTACGAGGGACTGGACCGCGTGATTCACGAGCGCGCGCGATTGAGCATTCTAACTTCGCTGATAACGAATCCGAAGGGGCTAACGTTCAACGATCTGAAAGATCTGTGCGCGCTGACGGACGGGAATTTAAGCCGGCACCTGCGGGTGCTGGAGCGCGCGGGGATGGTGGAGATTGTGAAGGGAGTGGACCGCAACCGGTCGCTGACGGTATGCCGGATTACTGCGCCAGGGCGGAAGAGCTACCTGGAATACCTGACGACGCTGGAGCAGGTGATTCGTGATGCGGCGGACGGAAAGAAGGCGGAAGCGGCAGCGCGATTGGTTGGGAACTGGGCGGGATCGCGGGCGTAAATTTTTTTGTTGGGCAACTTTGCGATGCAAAGTTGGATTCGAACATGCAAAAGCTTTGCGTTACAAAGTGATTCACCGCGGATGAATGAGCAGGGATCTTCTAAAAGATTGATGAGAAAGAGGAGAGACACGTGAACGATCTTTCGATGTTGCAGGCGGGAGTGCAGGCAAAGATGAAGTCGCGATCGATGGGGCTGAAGTTAATGGTGGTGTGCGCGCTGGCGCTGGTGATGGTAATTCCGGCGCTTTTTGTGGATGGGCTGATTTCAGAGAGGAGCCAGCGAGCGGCGGAGGTGGTGAAAGAGATCAGCAATCAGGTGGGAGGGCCGCTGACCGTTCTGGGGCCAACGATTGCCGTGCCATACACGATTGCGCCGCATGCAGCGAATGAAGCAGCGAGACATGGCGTGTACGTGGTGTTTCCGGCGCGCGCCACGGCGCAGGTGAAAACGAGCACGCAGGAGAGGCGGCGGTCGCTGTTCAAAGTGCCGGTGTTTGAGTCGGACTTGCAGCTTGGGGGGGACTTTGATTTGAGCGGAGTACCGGCGAACGCACCGGCCGGAGCCGAGCTTGACTGGAGCCGCGCGGAGATTCTGGTGGGCGTGAGCGATGCGCGAGGAGCGCTGGCGGACGCCACGTTAACGGCGAATGGGAAGACTGCAACGCTGGCGCCGGCGGAAGCTGCAGACCGTTTTTGGATGAACAAGGGCGATGGTGAACCGCCCAACAAGCTGACGTTGTTTGGCGTGAGGGCCGGGGAAGTGGCGAAGACAGGCGCGCAGTTCAGCGTGACGTCGGCATTGCGTTTTTCTGGAGCGCAGCGCCTGGCGGTGCTGGCGTATGGCAAGACGACGCATCTGGAGGTGAATGGCGACTGGCCGAATCCGAGTTTTGATGGGGGGTTTCTGCCGGTGAACCGCAGCGTGACGGATCACGGGTTTACAGCGGAGTGGTCGGTTCCGTTTATCGCGCGCGGCGTGGCTGCGGAAGGGCAGAGCGGTGTGATCAACGGTCTGAGCGCGACGGCGCTGGGAGTTTCGTTTGTGGAGATGGCGGATCCGTACCAGTCGGTGACGCGCTCGATGAAATACGTGCTGCTCTTTTTGGGATTGATCTTTTTGAGCTACTTCATCTTCGAAGCGACAACTGGGAAACGGGTTCATCCGGCGCAGTACATCCTGGTAGGCGTGGCGCAGATCATCTTCTATCTGTTGCTGCTATCGCTGGCGGAGCGCATCGGATTCGATTTTGCGTTTCTGGCGGCGGGCGCGGCGACGGTGGGGCTGCTGGCGGCAAATGCGGGATGGATTTTTGCAAGCCGCCGGGAGGGATTGAAGGCGCTGGCGGTTTTCACGATGCTGTATGGGCTTATCTACATGTTGCTGCGGTTGGAAGACAATGCGCTGTTGGTGGGAGCGATTGCGAGTTTCATGGCGGTGGCGGCAGCGATGTATTTGACGCGAAAGATTGACTGGTACAGCTCAATGCAGGTGAAGGACGGGGCGCAGGCAAGCGTGGTTCCGCAGAGGCAGGTTTAGGACGACGGCGGCAACTATTCCTGGGGGGCCGAAAACGTCCCTCAGGGCCTAAAGGCCTAATGGTTTAAAGCATTAATGCGGCACGACTGAAGTCGTGCCCTTTCAAAACGCGATTGATGCGGTGGGCTTGAGGCGCGAAGAAATTTGAGAAATGAAACGGAGAAGGGACTGAGTATGAGCAATCACTTGACAGTGGAAAGCAGCCGGACGCCGGGGCTGCACGTGGCGATCATTATGGATGGCAATGGGCGCTGGGCGGAGCGGCGCGGCTTGCCGCGCGTGGCGGGGCACCGGGCAGGAGTGATGACCGCGCGGCGAATTGCAGAGCACGCGGAGGAGATCGGCGTGCGGTGCTTGACGCTTTACGCATTTTCGCAGGACAACTGGCGGCGGCCGGCGCAGGAGGTGGAGAGGGTTTTCTGGCTGCTGCGGGCGTTTCTGCGGATGGAGACGGAGCGGCTGTGCGAGCGAGGGGCGCGGTTTGAGGCAATCGGGAGAAGGGATCGGATTCCGGAAGCGGCGCTGCGCGCGATCGAAAGAACGGAAGAGGCGACGGCGGGAGGCGACCGGCTGCGTTTGCGGCTGGCGATTGACTACTCGGCGCGCGACGCAATTGCGCGGGCGGCGTGCGAAGCGGCGGCGCTGAACGATGAAGCGCTGTTTCGGCCGGATGTGCTGCGAGGCGCGGTGACTTGGGCGCTCGCGGGCGATTGCGGCGAGGTGGATCTGCTGATTCGCACGGGGGGCGAGAAGCGGCTGTCGGATTTTCTGCTGTGGGAGTGCGCGTACGCGGAGATGGTGTTCAGCAGCCGGATGTGGCCCGAGTTCAATGAGGCGGACCTGGACGCGGCAGTGGAGGAGTTTCGGCATCGCGACAGGCGATTCGGTGGATTGCGGAACGGGCGTGCCGGCGAGTCGGCAGGTCAGCGAGTCAGCGCTTGAACAGGTACCAGGCAACAGACAATAGGTAATGGACGGACAGGGACGCAGGGAGATTGGGACTAGCGACGTAGGGGCCAGAGAATGGGGAGAGAGTGGCTTTGCAAATGGCAACCGCAGATCCCTCGCTCCGATTATCCCATCGCACAGGGGCGCGCTGGGGCCGCAAACCGCTCGGGATGACAAGTTGTGGCTTTAGGTGCGTGAGTCAATGGACGCCGGCGGGGGCATGGGATTGTTTGGCTTTTTTGAAGAGCCAGACGAGGAAGACGCAGAAGAAACAGAGCACGGCGGTCCAGCGGAAGACGTCGACATAGGCCCAGAGGAGCGCCTGCCGGCCGAGCATGCGATAGAGAAAACCGTGGGATTCGGGTGCGACGTTGGCGGGGCTGGAGAAGCGACCGAGCGCTGAGTTGAGATGCGAGGTCTGCTGCTGGAACCAGGGCTGGGTGCGGGCGACGGAGCCGGCGATCTGGTTCTGGTGGAGGTCGGCGCGGCGGGCGAGCAGGGTTTGCGAGATGGAGATTCCTGCCGAGCCTCCGATATTGCGCACGAGATTGAAGACGCCGCTGGCGTTTCCGATTTGCTCATCCTTGAGGTTGCTGTAGGACTGCGTAGTGATGGGGACGAAGACGAAGCTTAGAGCGAAGCCGGTGATGATGATGGGCCACAGGAGAGTTTCGGGGCCGACCGAGAGATTCACATTGCCGAATTTGAGCGACATATATCCAAAGATGATGAAGCCGAAGGTAAGCAGGTAGCGGGTGTCGACACGACCGCTGAGGAATCCGATGACAGGCATGCCGAGGATGGCGCCGATGCCGCGCGGAAAGACGACGAGGCCGGCGGTGAATGCGGTGTAGCCGAGCAATTCCTGGTAGAAGAGCGGGAGAACGGTAACCATGGAATAGACGGCGACGCCGAAGAGGATCATCAGGAGGCAGCCGACGGCGAAGTTGCGGTCGCGGACGATGCGCAGGTCGACGAGAGGCTTGCGAGCACGGCAGGAGTAGATGATCCACGAGGCGAGCGCAATGATGGCGGTAGCGGTGGCCCAGCGAACCCAGGTTGCGCCGAACCAGTCGACTTCCTGGCCTTTGTCGAGGACGACCTGCATGCAGCCAGTCCAAACAATGAGGAGGCCGAAGCCAAGGTTGTCAAATTTGCCCGGTTTGGCATCTTTGACGTAGGGCGGGTCGTGGACGAAGCGCGTAATCATGAAGGCGGCCAGGATGCCGACGGGAATATTGATATAGAAGGCGTAGCGCCAACTGTAGGCGTCAGTGAGCCAGCCGCCGAGGGTGGGGCCGAGGATGGGAGCGACGACGACTCCGAAGGCGAAGACGGCCATGGCCTGACCGCGTTTGCGCGGTTCGAAGCTTTCGAGGAGGATGGCCTGGGAGAGTGGCTGGAGCGCGCCGCCGCCGGCGCCCTGAACGATGCGGGCCAGCAGCATAAGAGGGAGGCTGGGTGCAGCTCCGCAACAAAAAGATGCGCCAGTGAAAATGAGGACGCAGGCAACGAGAAAGCGCTTGCGTCCGAAGCGTAGTGCAAACCAGTTGCTGGCGGGAAGAATGATCGCGTTGGCGATGAGGTAACTGGTGAGGACCCAGGTGGCTTCGCTGGTGGTGGAGGACAGGGAGCCGGCGATATAAGGAAGCGCTACGGCGACAACTGCGGTGTCGAGCACCTCCATAAAGGTAGCCAGCATTACGGAGATGGCAATCACCCATGGCGAGACCGCATTGCCTTGCGATTGAGGGGCCTGAACCTCGGCCATAAGCTCCTGAAGACTACGCGTAGGAATAAAAGGAACGCCGGCCCAGCCGGATGTGCTTGGGATGCGCGGGTTGTAGCTAAAGTTGCGTATTTTGGCTGCGCGGCAGGAGGGTGTGGTGCCTGGTACGAAAAATAGTCTGCTGATCGGGCCACGTTTTGCACGGGCCGAGGGGGCGGAGCTAAGATAGCGCCAAGCGCCGCATGACTCCCCTTGAGGCGCGGGCAAGCCCCAAAGCCTTGGCAACATCATTGCCGCAGCGCAAACGAAGCCAGCCAACCTGGACAAGTTCCCGAGACCGGAGACACTGCCATGCCGGAGAAAGAAGATCTCAAGAAGATTGAGAGCGCACCGAAAACGATAACGCGACGCAATTTCATTCTGGGCGTGATTGCCGGGGGCGCCGTGGTGGGCGCAGCCAGCTACAAGATCTTGTCGCCGGGCCGGGGCCGGAGTTTCGGCGGCGAGCGGCTGGTGACCCTGAATGTGAACGGCCAGATGCGCCGCGCGGAAGTGACGAAGCAGGAAACGCTGGCGTGGACGCTGCGTTACAAGCTGGGACTGACTGGCACGAAGCTGGGTTGCGATCGCGCGGAATGCGGAAGCTGCACGGTGCTGATTGACGATGTGCCGTACTACAGCTGCTCGGTGCTGACGAGTACCGTGCGTGGAAAGAAAGTGACGACGATTGAAGGGCTGGAGGCCGCCGATGGGACTCTGCACCCAGTACAGAAAGCCGTGGTGGACGAGCAGGGATTCCAATGCGCGTTCTGCATGCCGGGGTTTGTGATGTCGGCGGTGGGGTATTTGAAGAAACATCCGAATCCGACGCGCGAGGAGATGGCGCAGGGAGTGAGTGGGAATTTATGCCGGTGCCAGGACTACACGAAGATTCTGGACGCGATGATGCGCGGCGCTGAGTACATGAGGAATAGGGTTCCGGCGGGCAAGGCGATGCCAGCGGGATCGCAGAGGAGGGCGTGAGCGATGGCGGAAATGGCACTGACTGATGCGATGAAGGCGGAAGAGCTGAAGCCGCGCCCGTTTGGCGATGGGTACAAACTGATTGGCAAAGATTTTTCGACGAACGACCTGGTGGCGAAGGTAACAGGTCGCGCGAAATACGCCGAGGATTTTCGCGCCGAGGGAATGCTGTTTTGCCGGCTGGTGTTGAGCCCGATGCCGCATGGGCGGGTGAAGAGTATCAACGCGAAGAAGGCGCTGGCGATGCCAGGCGTGCGCGGGATTCTGACGCCGGCGGAGGTTCCAGGCCACGCGGATTATGTGAACGACAACGGACAGACGATCAAGGCTGACAAATGGGGCGAGCTGGCGTTGGCCGATGAGCCGATGTACCAGGGCGAACCGATTTTGGCTGTGGCCGCAGTGGATGAAGCGACCTGCGCGGAAGCGATTGAGGCGATTGAGATTGAGATGGAGCCGTTGCCGTTTGCTGTGGATCCGCTGGAGAGCCTGCGGCCGGGCGGCTCGAATGCCCGGACGGACGGGAATGTCTGGGCGCCGGAACCGCATTCGCGCCAGATGGGGCTGACGACGCTGAAGTGGACGAAGGAAGATTTTGCGGAATATGACCAGGGCCGCCTGCCAATGGGTCATGCGCCGGAGACGTGGTCGTTTGGCGATGTGGACGCGGGGATGAAGAATGCGGCGCTGGTGCTGGATGAGACGTTCACGACGCCGGACGTGAGCCACCAATGCCTGGAACCGCGCACGACGATGGCGCACTGGCAGAACGGGAAACTCTTCTTATATACGGGCACGCAAAGCACGCAGCAGACGGTGCCGGCGATCGCGCGCTGGATGCAGATTTCGGAAGACAAGATTGTCTTTGTAAGCGAGTACACGGGCGGCGGATTCGGCAGCAAGATTACCGGCGCGCAGACGCTGGTGATTCCCGCGCTGCTTTCAAAGAAGCTCAACGCGCCGGTGATGATGCGCATCAGCCGCGAGGAGGAGCATTTTATCGGCAGAGCGCGTCCGGGGATTCGCGGGCGCGTGAAGATCGGATTTGCGAAGGACGGGAAGATCACGGCAGTGGATATGTTCCTGGTTTCGGACGCCGGGTCATATGGATCGAACGGAGACGGCGGATCGTGCGGGAGCATTACGTCGCTGCTGTATCAGCCGCCGGCGATGCGGTTCCGCAACGTGACAGTGGCGACGAATACGCCGCCGCGCAGCGCACAGAGCGCGCCGGGCGGCATGCAGGCGATCGCGATCATGGAGCCGATTTTGTCGAAGGCGGCACGGAAGCTGAACGTGGACCAGGTGGCGCTGCGACGGGTGAATTGTCCCGAAGGAAAAGCGCAATACGGGCCTGTAAACCACGCGGGCAAGCGAGCGTATGTGACGAGCTGCTACCTGAAGCAGGCGCTCGATTATGGCGCGCGGCAGTTCAAGTGGCAGGAACGCGTGGCGAACAAGCCGAAGCAGCAGGGGACGAAGGTACGCGGTTTGGGCGCGGCGATTACATGCTTTCACGGCGGATCGAGCGGGTTTGACGGGCTGATCGTGATTACGCCGGAGAACCGGGTGCGGATTCATACGGGCATCGGCAACCTGGGGACGGAGGCGCTGATCGATGTGCATCGCGCGGCGGCCGAGATTTTGGATGTGCCGTGGGAATCGGTGGACATTGTGTGGGGCGACACGGCGAAGAATTTGCCATTCAGCTGCCACTCGGGCGGAAGCCAGACGGTGCACGCGATGACGCGCGCGGCGCATGCGGTGGGGCTGGAGTGCAAGCAGAGACTGCAGGAGGTAGCGGCGAAGTCGCTGGGCGGTCAGCCGGAAAACTACGAGGTGGCCAATCTGCGCGTCTTCCGCAAGGGCGGCGGAGCGGGGTTGAGCTTTGGTGAGGCCGCAAAGAAAGCGATTGCGCTGGGCGGAATTTACGACGGGCACGATGTGAATCCCGATGTGAACAAGGTGACCAAGCAGTCGGCGAATGCGATGGCGGGCCAGGGATTGATTGCGACGGCGCGCGACAAGTATCCGCACGATGGGGATTCGTTCTCGTATTTGTCGTGCTTTGCAGAAGTTGAAGTCGATGTGGAGACAGGCGTGTATCACATTCTCGATTACCTGGCGTACGCGGATGTGGGGACGGTGATTCATCCGGCGGCGCTGCGCGGGCAGGTGCTGGGCCGGTCGACGTTGGGGATTGCGCATGCCATCGGACAGAAGTGGGTGATCGATCCGCAATATGGTGCGACGGTGGCAAAGAGGTTCTATCAGAACAAGCCGCCCACGATTTTGGATGTGCCGGTGGATATGAAGTGGAATGCGCTGAACATTCCCGACCCGGAGACGCCGGTGGGCGCGCGCGGATGCGGTGAGCCGCCGGTGGGCGGGGGATGCGCGGCGATTCTGAATGCGCTGGCGGACGCGGTGGGCGACAACATCTTTCAGCGCGCTCCGGTGAATGCGGACACGATTCTGACTTCATATGAAGCGGGGCGGCCGATGCAAGAGGCGCTAACGGCGCACATATAAAGGCAGGGAGCAAGGGATTAGGGAACAGGGAACAGAAGAGCGGAGTGAGCTATGGCGGTGATACGGGATGTGATGCCGGCATTCGATCTGCTTCAGCCGGACAGCGCCGCGGAAGCGCAGAAGCTGTTGGAGCAGAACGGCGCGGACGCGTGGGTAATGGCCGGCGGGATGGACAGCTTTGACTGGCTGAAGGATCGCATCAAGAAGCCAAAGGTGCTGATCGATCTGAGCGGAGTGGATGAGCTCAAGGGAGTTCGCGCGACCGGCGACGGGGTTGAAATTGGCGCGATGACCACTCTCACGGAGATTGCGGAGAATCCGGCGATCCAGAAAGATTATGAGCTGCTGGCGCAGGCGGTGGAACTGGTGGCGTCACCGCAGATTCGCAACCAGGGGACGCTGGGCGGCAATGTGTCGCAGGATGCGCGGTGCTGGTACTACCGCGATGGATGGCCGTGCTATCGCGCAGGCGGCAACATTTGTTATGCGGATACGCCGGTGGGGCGGAATCGGGAGCATGCGATTTTTGGAGCGGACCGTTGCGTGGCCGTGCATCCGTCGGATTCGGCGCCGGCACTGATCGCGCTGGATGCGAAGTTCGTGATCCAGACTTCAAAAGGCGAGCGGCTGGTGGATGCAGAAGACTATTTTGTAGGGCCGGAGACCGACATTACGCGGCTGAACATACTGCAGCCCGGCGATCTGTTGACAGCGATCCGGATTCCGGCGGCGTGGGCCGGCGCGAAGTTTTATTTCGAGAAGGTACGCGACCGGAACGTATGGGATTTTCCGCTGATGAACGTAGCGTCGGCGATGAAGATTTCAGGCGGGACGATCAGCGATATAAGAATTGCGGTGAATGCGGTGGCGCCGAGGCCGATGCGGCTGAAGGCGGTGGAAGACGCAGTGCGCGGCAAAGCTGCCAATGCCGAGACAGGCGAGATGGCGGGCAAGCTGGCAGTGCAGGGCGCGGTGCCACTGCAATTTAATGCGTACAAGATTCCGCTGATGCGGAATTTGGTGAAGCGCGCGATTGCAAATCAGGAGGCCGCATGAACTTATTGCAATGGGCCACAGGTCCGTGGGGGAATTCGGTGCCGATCCATATTGCGTGGGGGCTGATGTGGGTGGCGGTGATTGCGGGTTTCTTCTTCATGATCGTGCACGCGCTGTACCTGATCGTGGTGAAGCCGCCGAAGCGATTTGCGGAACGGAAAGCTGAGGCGGCGGCGATTCCGGAACGCGTGCCGAGGCACTCGCTGGCGGCGCGGCTGTTTCACTGGATCATGGCGGCGTCGATGATCACGCTGCTGATTACAGCGTTTTTGCCGAAGGCGGGGATACAGTTCAACTGGGTGCTGTACCACTGGATTGCCGGCGTGGTACTGACGGTCTCGATTCTTTTTCACATTGTGCATTCGACGTTCTTTCTGGATTTCTGGTCGATCTGGCCAGACAGGACGGATGTGCGCGACGCGATGAATCGTACGCGGCGGTTTTTCGGGAAGGATGCGCCGCTGGCAAGCAAGTTTGCGAAGTATCCGCTGGAGAATAAGCTGTATCACGGCGTGGTGATGCTGGCCGGATTGGCGGTGATTATCACGGGCCTGTTCATGATGAAGCGGGTGCAGACGGGGATCTTCGTGCGGAATCCGTATCTTTTCAGCGACATGACGTGGGGCCTGATGTACGTGCTGCACGGGCTGGCTGGCGTGGGGTTTATTGCGCTGACGCTGGTGCATGTGTACATGGGAGTGCGGCCGGAGAAGTTTCCTATTACCAAGTCGATGATCTTTGGCTGGATGAGCCGCGACTTCTACCTGGAGGAGCACGACCGCGACCGTTGGGTTGTGAAGGGCGGGTCGGCCTCAGAAGCGAAGCGAGGACTGGCTGCAAGCGATGGCGACTGAACTTCAGCAACATTGCGAAACGATTGAAGAGTGCTACGAGTTTGCGCTGTCCTATGCGGCTCGAGGAGTTTCGGGTGGCAGCACGAGCGATGCCGGCAAGCAGATGCGCGAGTACTTGACGCGCGCGGCGGCGGCAATGCGCGGGCTGGAGGGGAGCTGCTCTGCGGCGACGGAGCAGGAGCAGCTTGAGCCGGCAGAGAAATATGATGCATTTTTTTCCGTGCTGCAGCGCGATGCGAAGGATGCGGCGGCGGCAGTCGAACTGGTGCTGGCGCAGCCGGTGATTGGATCGCAACTGATCGACAATCTGAATGCGTCGATGCATTTGCGGGCGCTGCTGGCGGATCTCTTCCTGGTGGTGGAGATTCTCGAGGTTCGGCAGGCGCGGGAGAAGGCGGTTGTGAGCGAGTAGACTTTTGTCCATCCCACCCTAGACGCAAAAACAAAGACGCGGCAAGGATGGGGCACCTTGTTTGTGCAGGTGTGCGCAGTCAGACAAAGGCCAGGCCGATGTATTCAGCGCAAGTTCTCGATCATTTTGAGCACCCGCGCAATGCGGGAGTGGTGGCCGAAGCGGATGCGTCGGCGCGGATCGAGAATCCGGCGTGCGGCGATATTCTGGAACTCACGGTGAAAGTTTCGGGCGGTCGGATCGAAGAGATTCGTTTTCGCGCCAAGGGATGCGTGGCCGCGATGGCCTGCGGGTCGGCTGCGACGGAACTCGTGCAGGGGAAGACACTGGACGAGGCGCGGAGGCTCAGCCGGGAAGAACTGGTGCACGCGATGGGCGGGTTGCCGGAGGCGTCGAGCCATGCGGGATTCCTGGCGATGGATGCGCTGAAGGCGGTGCTGGAGAAAGTGCACAATCGCTGAGCTGACGATTTATATGCAAACCCAGATCGCAGAAACGGGATCTGGGGCACCCAAGTTTTCGAAGAAACTAGCGGGATAGCGACGATTTCGCGGCTGTGTAGTCGGCGGGGGTGTTGAGGCCCGCTTTGGCGAGCGTGTCGGGGACAGGGATGTATTCGATGCGCTGCGCGTTTGCGTGCAGGATCTCGCGGGCGTTGCTGGTGACGGGCGCGGCGAGGAAGGCATCGATCAGATCGCGATTGGCAAGCAAAGGGTGACCGTGCTTGCCGCTGTTTTCAGGAGCTACGGCCCAAAAGCCGCGGGCGAGGGCGCGTTCAAAGGAGTGGTGGAGGAGTTGGAGGGACGCAGGAGACAAGGGCGGACAATCGACGGGTGTGATCATGGCGGCGGCGCTGCCGCGGGTGAGGAGCTCTTGCAGGCCGGTTTGGAGCGAGCTGAATTGACCGCGTTCGGGATGGGGATTGCGGACGAGGGTGGCGCCATTGACTGCGACGACGGGAGCGAGATGGGCCTCGTTGCGGCCGGCGACGACGATTACGTCTTGCGTGAGCTGCTGGAATGCAAGGATGGCGGCAGAGAGAAGGGTCTGCGACGGAGACTGCGGGGGCCAGGGAAGAAGAGCTTTGTCGCGGCCCATGCGCGAAGACTCGCCGGCAGCGAGGATGAGGGCGCAGAGACCGTAAGGGTCTTGCATGGTTCAGACGATAGCAGCTTCCAGCTCCCGGCTTCTAGCCACTAGCTCTTTTGCGCTGCAGCGGTCTCCGTTGACGCGGGAGCGGACGCAGTGGATTCGGTATCGGCGGCTGCATTGAAACGGCCGGAGTGGAACCAGCTCATGTGGGGCATGGCACGCTCGGCGTGGCGACGGACGGCGATGAGCTCGGCGACGATCGAGACGGCGATCTCTTCGGGCGTGATGGCGCCGATGTCGAGACCGACGGGCGAGTGGACGCGATCGAAGAGTTTGGGATCGAGACCTTCGCGTGTGAGCTCGCGAAAGACGGTGATGGCCTTGCGCTTGGAGCCAACCATGCCGATGTAGCGAGCTGGAGTTTGCACCGCCCAGCGGAGAACGCGCATGTCGTCGCGGTGGCCGCGCGTGACGATGACGATGTAATTGGGCTCGCTGGGAGTGATGGTATTGAACGCCTCATCAAAGTTGGTGGCGTGGATTTCAAGCGCGCCGGGAAAGCGCTCGGGGTTGGCGTAGGCGTCGCGGTCGTCGGTGACGATGCATTCAAAGCCGGCATTGCGAGCAGCCTTGAAGAGCTCGATGGCGACGTGGCCGGCGCCGAAGATGTAGAGCAGCGGCATGGGCAGGACAGGCTCGATGAAGATTTCCAAGGTGCCTCCACAGACGAGGCCGGTGTCGTATTTGGGGTCCTGGTTGAGATCGAAGGAGAGAGAACGGGGTTTCTCCTGCGCAATGACGTCGCGCGCAGCTTGCCAGACTTCAGCCTCGACGCAGCCGCCGCCGATGGTACCCGCGATGGAGCCATCGTCGCGGACGAGCATTTTGGCGCTCTGAAACGAAGGGATGGAGCCGCGTGAGTTGACGATGGTAGCCACGGCGCCACGGCGGCCCGCGCGCTGCAGCTTCACGATCTCCTCGTAGACGTTCATCTGTTTCGATTATTGGATGGGGTGGGGGTGAAGTCAATCTTAGAGAGATCAGAGATCAGGGGTCAGGGATAAGGGATTAGGGAACGGGGACAGGCAGTTTCAGCGTGCCCACCCTTTTCGCCAAGTCTGCGAAAACGGATGGGGCAACCGGGAGGCTATTGCCGAATCGACTGGTTTGAGCTAACTTCTTAGACTCAGCCCTTTTGAATGGAGGTATTTAAGGATGCCCCGGATCGTACGTTGTTCGATTATTCAGGCTTCGAATGCGGTGCCAGCGACGGAACCGTTGCCCAGGCAGAAGCAGGCGATGGTGGAGAAGCATGTGGGGTTGATCAGGCAGGCGGCGAAGGCGGGGGCGCAGATCGTGTGCCTGCAGGAGATCTTTAACGGACCATATTTTTGCGCGGAGCAGGAAACAAAGTGGTACGAGATGACAGAACGGGTTCCCGATGGGCCGACGGTGAGCCTGATGCGCGGGCTGGCGAAGGAACTTGGGATTGCGCTGATTGTGCCGGTGTATGAGGTGGAGCAGGAAGGGATTTTCTACAACACAGCGGCGGTAATCAACAAAGAGGGCGAGTACCTCGGCAAGTATCGCAAGACGCATATTCCGCATGTGGCGCCAGGGTTCTGGGAGAAGTTTTATTTTCGGCCGGGGAATTTGGGGTATCCGGTGTTCGATCTCGGGTTTGCGAAGATCGGCGTTTATATCTGCTATGACCGGCACTTTCCTGAGGGGGCCAGGTGCCTGGGTTTGAACGGCGCGGAGATTGTGTTCAATCCTTCTGCTACGGTAGCGGGACTGAGCGAGTACCTGTGGAAGCTGGAGCAACCGGCACACGCGGCAGCAAACGGGTATTTCGTTGCGGCGATCAATCGGGTAGGGACTGAGGCGCCATGGAACATCGGCGAGTTCTATGGATCGAGCTACTTCTGCAATCCGAGAGGCAAGATTATTGCCGAGGCAAGCCGCGATAAGGATGAAGTGCTGGTGGCAGATTTGAATCTGGATGAGATTGCCGAGGTGCGGCGGACGTGGCAGTTTTATCGCGACCGGCGGCCGGATTTGTATGGACAGTTGGTGGCTTCGTAGCGGAGAAACGGCATGAGTAGGACGGCGATTACGGATGATCCGCAAATTCGGGAGCGATTCGGGGAGCTGAAGCCGGCGCTGACGGCGCAGGCGGCGGTGATTGAGGCGGACCGCTGCCTGAACTGTTTTGATGCGCCGTGCACGGCGGCGTGCCCCACTCATATTGATGTGCCCGGATTCATCAAGCGGATCGCGTCAGGGAATCTGCGCGGATCGGCGGTAAAGATCCTGGATGCGAATATTCTGGGGGCGAGTTGCGCGCGCGTGTGCCCGGTAGACGTGCTGTGCGAGGGCGCGTGCGTGATGAACAGGCAGAACCTGAAGCCGATACAAATTGGGTTATTGCAGCGGCACGCGATGGACGCGTTCTGGGCATCGGGTGAGCTGCCGCCGGTGAAAGCGGAGGGACGGCGGAAGTTGCGTGTGGCCTGTATTGGAGGCGGGCCCGCGTCATTGGCGTGCGCGGCAGAGATTTGCCGGCAGGGTGCGCAAGCGACGGTGATCGAGCGGCGCGAATTGCCGGGCGGTCTGAATACGTACGGCGTGGCGGAGTACAAGCTGCGCGCAGCGGATAGCGTGCGCGAGGTGGAGATGATCCGGCGGCTGGGCGTGGAGTTTCGCTGCGGGGTGGATGTGGATTCCGCGGCGGCACTGGAGGCGCTGGAGGCGGAATTCGATTACCTCTTTCTCGGGCTAGGCCTGGGCGCGATGCAGCGGCTGAATGTTCCCGGCGAGGGCAGCGAAGGTGTGATGAATGCGCTGGAGTTGATTGCCGCGTATAAAACCGGGCATTTGAAAGAGCTGCGCGGAACGGTGGTTGTAGTGGGCGCGGGGAATACGGCGATTGATGCGGCAAACGCGGCGCGGCGGCTGGGCGCGGAAACTGTATATATGATGTACCGCCGCGGCGAGAGCGAGATGTCGGCATTCGAATTCGAGTACGAACATGCCAAGCAGGAGGGCGTGCAGTTTTTGTGGCATCGAGTGCCGGTGGCGATTCGCAAGGATGCAGATGGGCGGTTGGTGCTGGGATCGGTTGAGGTGCAACAGGTGAACGGAAGGCTTGAGCAGATTCCGGAATCGCAGTCGGAGATGGCATGTGATTTGGTGGTGCCAGCGATCGGACAGTCGCCACTGACAGAGTTGCTGCAGGAGCTGCGTGGTGTTGGAGTGAAGGACGGGCGGATTGTTGCCGATGCGTCGGGGCGGACGGCGAATCCGAAGTATTTTGCCGGTGGCGATTGCGTGAATGGCGGGCGCGAGGTGGTGGATGCGGTTGCAGGTGGGAAACGGGCGGCGGTGGCTATGTTTAAGGCATTCGCGGAGGGATGAGCTTGTAAAGAACTTGCCCCAGGGGCTAAAGCCCACGGGTTTTTGAGGGGCAAAATGTACGGGCAGAAGCCCGTACCCTTCAAATCGCCATTGACTCGGAGGTGCAGTTGGTAATGCCGCTAGTTCGAATCGAAGGAGGTGGCCCATGCCTGACATCGGCGTGAGGGGATTTGCAGGAAAGATCGATTCGCCGAACCCGTTCTGGCTGGCATCGGCGCCGCCGACGAATACCGGCGAGATGATCATGCGCGCGTTCGATGCGGGTTGGGGCGGCGCGGTGTGGAAGACGATTGGCGAGCCGATTGTGAATGTGAGCTCGCGCTACTCGGCGACGGACTGGAACGGGCAGCGGATGATGGGGTTCAACAATATTGAGCTGATCAGCGACCGCACCGTCGAGCAGAACCTGACCGAGATGGCGGAAGTGAAGAAGCGCTATTCGCGGAATGCGGTGATTGCGTCGCTCATGGTGGAGTCGAAACGCGAGGCGTGGCATGAGATTGTGACGCGCGCCGAGGATGCGGGAGCGGATGGGCTGGAATTGAACTTCGGTTGTCCGCACGGGATGAGCGAGCGCGGGATGGGCTCGGCGGTGGGGCAGGTGCCGGAGTACGCCGAGATGATTACCAGCTGGGTAAAGGAGAAGGCGCGGACGCCGGTGCTGGTGAAGCTGACGCCGAATATCAGCGACATTCGGATGGTGGCGAGGGCAGCGAAACGGGGCGGTGCGGATGGATTGTCGGCGATCAACACGATCAATTCGATTACGGGGATCGATCTGGACACGTTTGTGCCGCGGCCGAATGTGGATGGGAAGAGCTCGCATGGCGGGTACTGCGGACCGGCGGTGAAGCCGATTGCGCTGAACATGGTGCAACAGATTCTGGCGGACAAGGAGAGCGCGCTACCGCTGTCGGGGATTGGCGGGATCGGGTCGTGGCGCGACGCAGCGGAGTTCTTGCTGCTGGGGTGCGGCACGGTGCAGGTATGCACAGCGGTGATGCATTATGGCTACCGGATCGTGGAAGACATGGCCGAGGGGCTGGACAACTGGATGCGCGAGAAGGGATTCAGGACGCTCGAGGATTTTCGCGGGCTGTCGGTGGCGAAGGTTACGGAGTGGAAGCGCCTGAATTTGAATTACAAGATTGTCGCGCGCATTGATCCGGAGAAATGCATCGGTTGCGATCTGTGCCACATTGCGTGCTGGGATGGCGCGCACCAGTGCATTCATCTGGACCGCGTGACCGGGCCGGTGGATGGGCACGTGGAGAAGCACGCGATTCCGACGGTGAAGGAGCAGGCGAGCCGGATGGCGATTGCGGAGACGCCGGTGACGCGCAAGGAGCGCGCAGCGGCGTTTGCGCTGGGGCCGTACGCAACGCCGCTCGAACGGATTCCGCGGGTGGATGAGACGGAGTGCGTGGGGTGTAATTTGTGCGCGTGCGTATGCCCGGTGGAAGGATGCATCACGATGGTGCGGGTGGACTCCGGGGTGAAGGCGGAGACGTGGGAGGAGCGGACGAAAGCAAACCCTTGTTCTCCAACCACAATCTCGGCCCGGAGTTCATGAAATGAGCGATAAAACCTTCAAAGACAGTAAGACGCGCTCGATTCTCGATGGATTGAACATCCGAGATCTGGGTGACTGGGAGATTTTCGCGCAAAGGCTAAAGGCCCTTGTCTCGTCCGGTGATCTCAAAAGTATCCCGCCACAGCAATGTCATCCGCCCTCTTATGGGGAGCACTGGTATCTGGAAGAAGAAACCGGGGGGATTTACTTCTTCCAAGAGCCCGGCGAAAGGAACTTCGCTGAGTGGAAAAAAGTCGACCCCTTTGCTCCGCTCGAGCCTGAGCCCCCGGACAACAATGTGTTTAAGCTCGATTTGAGATCCATTCCCGTTGGGAGAATGCGCCGTTCGGATGCGGTTTCTCTCCTCACCCGTCTCTACATGCTGGTCGGCTCCGGCAGAGTAGAGACTGTCCCGCGACCAGTTGCGTCGGGAATTGGCGATCCCTCGGAGTCTTGGTTCAAGGACCTCAAAACTGAGGTCGTTTACAGGCTGGTTGAAGGACATGGCGAGAACGACGGCTTGTGGGAACCTGTCTCGCTCAACGAACTCAATGCAAAAATTCAATGATGTCGCGGATTTTTTGGAGTATTAATAATGACCACCCTTATTCAAAACGGAATGGTTGTGAATGCGGACGGCAGCGCTGAGGCCGATCTATTGATTGATGGCGCTGTGATCAAGGAAGTGCGCACGGGGATTCCGGCGAGCGCAGCGGACAAAGTTGTCGATGCGACGGGGCTGCTGGTGCTGCCGGGCGGGATCGATGCGCACACGCATCTCGACATGCCGTTTGGCGGGTCAAAGAGTGCCGATGATTTTGAGACGGGCACGCGGGCGGCGGCAATTGGCGGCACAACGACGATTGTGGATTTTGCGATCCAGGCGCGCGGCACGAAGATGCGAACGGCGCTCGATACCTGGTGGAAGAAGGCCGAGGGCAAGGCGTGCATCGACTACGGCCTGCACATGATCGTGACCGATCTGCCGGATGCGGGCCTTGAAGACATGGACGAGATGGTGCGCGAGGGGGTGGCCAGTTTCAAACTGTTCATGGCGTATCCCAACGTGCTGATGGTGGATGACGCAACGATCTTCAAGGCTCTGCGGCAGACGGCGAAGAATGGCGCGCTCGTCTGCATGCACGCGGAAAACGGATCGGTGATCGACGTGATCGTGCAGCAGGCGCTGGCCGAAGGGAAGACGGCGCCGGTGTATCACGCGCTGACGCGGCCCACGAAGGCCGAAGCGGAGGCAGTGCATCGCGCGATTGCCATGGCGGAGATTGCCGGGGTTCCGATTTATATCGTGCATCTTTCAAGCGAGGATGCGCTGAACCAGGTGCGCGAGGCGCGGGATCGCGGACTGCCGGCGTTTGCCGAGACGTGTCCGCAGTACTTGCTGCTCTCGATTGAAGACAACATGGAAGGCAAGGGATGGGAGGGTGCGAAGTTCGTGTTTACGCCGCCGCTGCGCGAGCGAAGGAATCAGCCGAAGCTCTGGGAAGGATTGCGCAAGGACAATTTGCAGGTGGTGTCGACGGATCATTGCCCGTTCTGCTTTGAGGACCAGAAGGCGTTGGGGAAGGACGATTTCACGAAGATTCCCAATGGCGGGCCGGGGATCGAGAACCGGCTGCAGTTGCTGCATCATCACGGCGTGGGGCAGGGGAATTTTTCGATCAACAGGTTTGTGGAGTTGGTGTCGACGGCGCCGGCGCGGATTTTCGGAATGTATCCGAAGAAGGGCGTGATTGCGGAGGGGAGCGATGCGGACCTGGTACTGTGGGATCCCAAGGAGGATTACACGATCAGCGCGAAGACGCACCATATGCGCGTGGACTATTCGATGTTCGAGGGGTTCAGAGTGCGCGGGAATGCACGCGATGTGTACTCGCGCGGCGAGTTGATTGTGAGTGGCGGGAAGTTTGTAGGGAAGGTGGGACGGGGACAGTACTTGAGGAGAGAGGCGCGGGGCGGGGCATGGACGTGAAGAGCAGCTACTGGCTGCTAGCTTCTAGCTACTAGTTCGTTCGCGCGAGGCGGAAGTTTGTGCGAGCCCAGGTCCCGGAATCAGGATCCTTCGACTTCGCTCAGGACAGGCTCCGGGGCACCCGATATAGGTAGCTAGTTATTGGCGTAAAGAGCAACCGCAGATCCTTCGCGGCGTTCGCTTCGCGAACTTGTTCAGGATGACAGGCTTCTTTTCTTACAGCAACTTTATTGATGCGGGCCTAATTTAGAGAGAAATCTGGAAGATCACGGAGGAGGTCCCGTGAGTTCGGTTGATCCCTCACTATCGAATCGCGACCTGACGCCGGTGCCGGTGGAGAAGCGGAGCTGGACCTTCTATAACTACACAGCGCTGTGGTTTTCGATGTGCATGGAGATCACGACGTACCGGCTGGCGTCGGGGCTGATTGCGAAGGGGATGGACTGGAAGCAGGCGATCGGGACGGTGCTGCTTGGCAACCTGATCGTGTTGGCGCCGATGTTGCTCAACGCGCATGCGGGCGCGAAGTACGGGATTCCGTTTCCGGTGTTTTTGCGTGCGTCGTTTGGCGTGCGCGGGGCGAACATTGCGGCGCTGCTTAGGGCGGTGGTGGCGTGCGGTTGGTTCGGCATCCAGTCGTGGATCGGGGGCAGTGCGATTGACGCGATGCTGGTGGTGATGTGGCCCGGGCTCGATGGCAACCGCGGCGTGTTGTGGGCGTGCTTTCTGGGCTTTTGGCTGCTGAACATGGCGGTGGTGTGGCGCGGGGTGGAGTCGATTCGGCGGCTGCAGGCGTTTGGCGCGCCGTTCATGTTCATCATGGCGGCGGCCTTGCTGGTGTGGGTGCGAATCAAGGCGGGCAGTTTTGGCGCGATGCTTTCGACGCCAAGCCAATTTCACACGCGCGGCGAGTTTCTGAGCGTGTTCTTTCCGTCGCTGACGGCGATGGTGGGCTACTGGGCAACGCTGGCGCTGAACATTCCGGATTTTACGCGGTACTCGAAGTCGCAGAGCGCGCAGAGCTGGGGACAGGCGTTCGGGTTGCCGGTGGCAATGGTGCTGTACACGTTTCTGGGGATCGCGGTGACGTCGGCGTCGGTGGTGCTGTTTGGCAAGCCCATCTGGGATCCGGTGCAACTGATCGGGATGTTTCATCAGCCGTTTGTGGCGTTCCTGGCGCTGATTGCAGTGCTGGTGGCGACGTTGAATGTGAATATCGGCGCGAACGTGGTGTCGCCGTCGAACGACTTTTCGAATCTGTGGCCACGGCTGATCAGCTTCAGGACGGGCGGACTGATTACGGGATTCCTGGGGCTGGCGATGTGCCCCTGGAAGCTGCTGGCGACGCCGGATGCGTACATCTTCGGATGGCTGGTGGGCTATTCAGGATTGCTGGGACCGGTGGCGGGGATCATGGTGTGCGACTACTTTTTCATTCGCGGCACGGAGCTGGATGTGAACTCGCTGTATCACCGCGAGGGCATCTATTACTACGCGAAAGGCGTGAACCCGCGGGCGCTGATCGCGCTGGCGCTGGGCGTGGCGATCGCGCTGGTGGGCGTGTTTGTGCCCGCGGTGCATTTTTTATATGACTACGCGTGGTTCGTGGGGTTCTTTACGGCGGGCGCGGTGTATGTTGCCATGATGAGGCGGGCTGCGCCGGTTGCACCGAGTGAGTGGTCAGCGGCTGGTGATCCGTAATCAGAAAAGCAGAGAACCGAGAACAGAGAAATGAGAAAAGTGATCATTGATAGGTCATCAGTGGTCGGGAGGCAGAAAAGCCAGTAGCCAGTAGCGCGACCGAATCGCTGAGTAGTCTGCTCCGAAAACTCACTGTACCGGCGCAGCAAAGAGCGGCCGCAGATCTCTCGCTTCGCTCGTGATGAAAATCGCCGCAGTTGTTTAAGGCTGGCCGCCGTGAGCGAGGATGAGGCGGATGGCTTCCTGATTGACGAGCTTCTGGAAGTGGAACCGCTGGCCCCAACTGACGGGCGTGACGGAGCGGTACTCGTGCATGCCGGGAATTTCGTAGCCGGGGTGGAGTTGCTTGCGCAGGGAAACGCGCGTGTTGGGATCGGCGCCGCGATCGAGCAAAAGCTGGGTGAATGGCGCGGATGGTTGATGGCCGTGGTGATTCAACCAAAAGTTAGGCTGGGAGACGACTGTGGCGAAGAGCGCGGTGTGTCCGCCGAAGCCGCCGGAGTCGATAGTAGCTTTGGCGTCAGGGTTCATGCCGCGATCGAGGAGCCAGCGTACGATTTCGAATTCATCGTAATCGACACACAGGTGGAGCAGAGTTGCTCCGGCCAGCGGCGTGCCGTGCGTGGCCATGACTGGACCGTGACAGCCGAGCGAGGGAGGATAGATTTCTTTGAAGGTGAACGTGCGTTTCAGCATGTTGGGATCGCGACGGAGGTGTTCTTCGAGGAGATCGATGCGGCCGCGAAAAACGGCCATGGGCGGCGTATCCGGCAGCTTGAGGCCGTGCTGGACGTAGAGCTCGAGGATGCGGTGTAACGCGGCGGGCTTGCGGCTATCGGTTTCGAGGGCGACATCGACGGACGCACGGCAGTTTCCCCGGTCATCGCAGACGCGGGCGCCGAGTTCAAGCAGGAGTTCCGTTCCAGCGACATTGAGGGTGTAAGCTGTGCCGCTGAAATCAGCATTGGGCATGCGCGGGCTGCCCATCATGGCGTGGAGTTTGCGCGCGGTGACGACTTGGCCTTGCAGGCAAGCACGGTCGAATGCGTATTGCAGATCGGAGGCGCCGAGACTGCGGAGCATTTCGATGATGGCGTCCTGACCGAGGTTGGCGGCGTAAGACATGGGTGGTCCCCAATTGCTTTTGACGCCGCGCGCGTCTTCAACCAGCAGGCGCGGGTCGCGGAGTACGAGAGCGCGGACAGTTTCGACATCGCCGCGACGGATGGCGTCGGTCATGCGGCATGCGGTGACGAGCCGGGGCCAACTGGGCAGGCCATAGCTGCGCGCCAGGACGAGCTGCGCATCGGCGAGCCGGACGACAGAGGGATCGGGTAGGTTGGGGTGGAATTCGCGCAGGTCGGCGACGGCATCGGGATCGCTACGGCGAATGGCGCGCAGCAGGTCTTTGGCCTGGTGGCGGAGCTGATCGAGGTTGGGAAGAACGGGGAAGTGACGGTTGGGCATGACGGACCTCCTTCAGTTGCGCCCGGTCCGCTCGTTCGGGCAAAGGAGATTCGTGAAGATGGGGATAGGGGAAATGCTCAGGTAGACTCGGTCCTTTCCGCGGACGGGCGGCGCCCTGCGCGCCAAGAACAATGTACTACATGGGCAGAAGATTTGGCGCGAGCGTAAGCAGTATCCCACGTCCCCAAATGCGAGGGACGTGGGGCACCCAATCGCCGTGAGAATAGCGACTACGCCTCGACGAGGGCGTCGGCGAGAGTGAGGTGTTCGTTGAGGGCGGCGATGCCGGTGTCGAGCTCGTCTTTGGTGACGATGAGGGGCGGGGCGATGACGAAGTGCGAGACCCAGGCCTGGATAGAGACGCCCTGCGCCATCATTTTTGCGGCGATTTGATCGACGACGAGCGGCTTGCCCTCAACCTTGTCGCGCATGGTGTTGAAGAGCTGCTTTGTCTTGCGGTTCTTGACGAGCTCGACGGCGAAGAAGAGGCCGAGTCCGCGGACGTCGCCGATGGATGGGTGTTTTGCCTTCAGCGCTTCGAGTTTCTGGCGGACGTATGGCTCGAGCTCGGCGGCACGCTCGACAAGCTTGAGGCGCTGCATTTCTTCAATCGTGGCGACGGCGGGGCCGAGAGTTAGTGGATGGGCCTCATAGGTGTGGCCGTGCGAAAAGTAGTGATCCTCGAAGTAGTCGGCGATGGCGGTGGTGGTGGCGCAGAGCCCGAGGGGCACATAGGCTGAAGTGATGCCCTTGGCAGTGACGAGAATATCGGGCTTGACGTTCCAGTGATCGACAGAGAACCAGCGGCCGGTGCGGCCCCAGCCGGCCATGACCTCGTCGGCAATGAGGAGGACACCGTGGCGGGTGCAGATTTCACGCAGGCGCGGGAGGTACTCGGGGGGCGGAACGAGGACGCCGTTGGTGCCGACGACCGGCTCGACGATGATGGCGGCAATGTCGCTTTCATTGCGGATCATGTGTTCGACGTAGTCGGCGCATGCGATATTGCAGGCGGGGTAGGTGTGCCTGATGGGGCAGTCGTAGCAGTTGGTTTCGGGCGCAAAGATGACGTTGGCAATTTTGCCAGCCGGCTCCATGGCCCAGCGGCGCGGATCGCCGGTGGCGGCGATGGAGCCCGCGGTTGATCCGTGATAGGAACGGTAGCGCGAGATGATCTTGTTCTTGCCCGTGAACATGCGCGCGATTTTAAAGGCTGCCTCATTGGCTTCGGTGCCGCTGGTGGCAAAGAAAAACTTGTTGAGGCCGGCGGGGAGCACTTCGAGCAGTTTCGAGCTCAGGCGCGCGCGGGAATCTGTGGCGTAGCCGGGCGCGGCGTAGCAGAGTTCGCGAGCCTGCTCGGCGATGGCTTCGACGACGCGTGGATTTTTGTGGCCGAGGTTGACGCACATGAGCTGCGAGCTGAAGTCGAGGTAGCGCTTGCCTGTGCCATCTGTGAACCAGCAGCCTTCGGCGTCGGCGACGTGGAGGGGCTTCCAGGTTTTCTGAAAGCGCCAGGTGCCGTAGTTAGTTTGGCGGGTGAGGCTGGAAACCTGCTCGGAGGTGAGCGGGGCGGAGGCGGCATGGTTCATGAGTTATTCCTCTCGTGGGGACCGAACCCATCGTAGCATTTGAGGGACCAGGGACTAGGGGGCTGAGGTTTGCAGGCTAAATGTGGCTGGAGGTGGGGGCGTGGTGTTCGCCGATGAGGCGGTCGACGAGGGTTAAGAGCGTTTCGCCGGTGCGGAGTAGAACGAATTCGCGCCTGGCGGGATTCCAGTCGAGCTTAAAGTTCGTGGCGAGGGCGGAGATCCAGATTTGGCGGACGGGCGAGTTGGGAGTAATGACGAAGCGAGTGCCCGGTTCGTCGAAGAGAACATTCAGGACGCCGCTTTGTTCTTCGACTTCGAAGCCGGCCTGCGCGTCTTCTTCTCGCTGCATGAGATGACGCTTGAGAGTGTCGAGGGCAGCCTCGGCGGCGCGGCGAAACTCCAATTCGTCCTGCATGGCGCCAGTGTAGCAAGCCGGACGGCTAAGGATCGAAGCAGGTTGCCGGGCGGCCCGATGTAGTGAAATCAGACATGCGGGGCGGCGAAAGATTAAAGATTCATGTCGAATTGCCGATGGATCGAGAAAGGGTAGGAAGAACAGACATGGAGATTGGTCCAATTCCCGGAATTCGCGGAATACCTGTTGCGGCACGGCAGGGGGTGTTGCGGCCACCGGCGGTTTTCAACGATGATGGATCAGAGAAGCCGGGCGAGGAAAGCAGGCAGAGAAATGGAAGGAAGGCGGCCGGCGCTGAAGAGAGCGACCAGGAGGATGTGAGCGGGGGACTTGAAGAGGAGCCGGACGTGGAAACGGCCGAAGATCGCCAGCCGCGCAGTGTAGATGCTTTCGCGTAAGTTGAAGGCAACGAGAAAGGGCCATCCGCGGGGATGGCCCTTGTTGTAGCTGGAGATCGAAAGATCGATCGCCGCTTCAGGCGGTGACGGACTCGCGCAGATTCTGCTCCGCGTAAATCTGCTCTGTCTCAGCGAGACGCAAGAGACGATGCAGGTAGGCGCGGGAGATGCAGAGGCTGCGGGCGGCCAGTGTTTTATTGCCATTGTGTTCGCGTACGGCATTGACGGCCAGCCGAATCTTATAGTCGCGGAGCTGGCGCTCGAAGGAGCCCGCCGGCTGATAGTCAGCGATATCGACAACTTCGTCGAAGGCAGCCGCCTCTTCATCCGGCTCATGCGATTTGAGCGAAAGATCCTCGGGGCGAACTTCGCGGCCGGGAGCCAGGATGATGGCTCTTTGCATGACATTTTCGAGTTCGCGAACGTTGCCGGGCCAGGCAAAACTCTGGAGCATCTCAAGCGCCTCGGGCGCGATTCGGTCCATCGGCTTTTGAAAGAGATTTGCGTAGTGGCGCAGGAAATGGCCAGCGATGAGGGGAATGTCCTCAGGCCGATGGCGCAGTGGCGGCGTATCGATACTCATGACATTGATACGGTAGTAAAGATCCTGCCGGAATTTGCCCTCTGCGACGAGTTTAGAGAGGTCCTGGTGCGTGGCGAATATGAGGCGGGCACGCAGAGGAATCAGCTTGCTTGAACCCAGGCGGCTGAACTCCATCTGCTGCAGAACACGAAGGAGCTTGACCTGGGTGAGGAGGCTGAGATCGCCGATCTCGTCGAGGAAGAGGGTTCCGTCGGCGGCCTGCTCGAAGTAGCCTTCGCGTGTGCCGACCGTGCCGGTGAAAGCGCCTTTCTCATGCCCGAATAGCTCGGCCTCGATCAGAGTCTCAGGGATAGCGCCGCAAGAGACCGCGACGAAGGGCTTGTTAGCGCGGGATCCGAGGTTGTGGATAGCGCGCGCGATCAGTTCTTTGCCGGTTCCGCTTTCGCCGGTGACCAGGATGGCGGCATTGAGGTTGGTTACACTGCGGACGAGTTGGTAGACACGCTGCATTCCGGGACTGGACCCGATAATGCGGTCGCAGTGGCCCGGCTCTTCCATGCGCTGGTGCACGTTCAAGAGTTGCTGCTTGAGAGCAAAGGTTTCGGAGGCCCGGGTCAGCAAGGTCTTGAGGTCGCGAATGGAGGGTGGCCGGCGGCAGTATCCAAAGGCACCACAGCGGACGAGCTCGAACGCGGTGGAGCGCAAATTGTCGTCTGCCATGAGAATAGCCGGCACTTCGGAAGCGATGAGGATGCGCGCATACTCGAGGCGCGTCTCCAGGGAATCCTCCTGCGAATGGAGGTCGACAATCATGACATCGAAGCTGCCGGCCTCCGCCAGGATATTCATCCCATTGCCGTCTGACTCGAGCAAGATTTCAAAATCTTTGCCGAGGGCAGAGGAAAGAAGAGAATGCAGCTTGCGGTCTTCCGAAAACAGTCCAATTTTAGTCATGCGAGTGCGATCTACCAGGTCGCGGGTCCTTACGCCGTTCCGGAAAGTTGACGATGTAAATCAATGATCGCCAGCGAACGGGGCAGCGACTATTCCCCTTTCGTGCTAGGAATATGTGACCTCCGTGACGAAAGTCATGTTGTGATCGAACGCAGAATACAGCGGATGTGGGCAGGGTAAGCGCAGCAATTCATTAGGGTTCTCGGGCAAAAATGCCATAAGGGAACGATCTTTTTCCAAATTTCCAGCATGGGAATTTCGGCGTTGCGCGCTACGAATTTGATGGGTTGTGCAGGTGCGAAGAGTAGCTTACAGGTTTCAAAAGAGGGTGGAAGGGCACGGGAAGGGCCAAAGTGTAAACGGGCCATTGCAAAATGCGGGCCGGGGCGTAAACAACTGTGTACACCTGGTGGGGGTAGAAGAGGCAAGTGTCTGAAACCAATTGAAAAGAAGGCTCGGGCAATTGGCCGGGCAATTGCACTAAGGAGGGCAATCCTGGAATGACACTGGGGGAAGGAGCGGGTTTGATGCATTCGTTCGCCTGGTGGCCGACCGTGGTCGTTTTGAGTGTAGCGACGTTCACGGATTTGCGCAGCCGGCGAATTCCAAACTGGCTGGTTTTCCCGTTTTTGGGTTGCGGAATTTTGGTGACGAGCTGGCTGCACGGCTGGCATGGAGCGGCACAAAGCCTGGAAGGCGCGGGATTGGGAGTTCTGGTTTACGGTGTGCTTTTTTGGATGGGCGGAATGGGCGCGGGCGATGTGAAGCTTTGCGCTGCGATAGGAGCCTGGATCGGTCCGGGGCAGTTATTCATTGCGATCGTGTTGACCGGCCTGGTGGGAGGCGCAATGGCACTCATCTGGGCGGCATGTGGCGGATTCATGAAGGAATTATTTCTACACACCGGCGACCTCGCGTTCAGAACCAAGGAGCGCGGGGAGGCGGTATTGAGCAACCCGCTGCGGCGCAAGATGCCGTATGCGCCGGCTATTGCAATCGGGACGTTGATCTCGTTTTTTGCACGCTAAGAAACGGGGCAAGGCAATTCGGCTGGAATGAGGCAACGCAAGAGAACGGGCGCAAACGAATTGCGCCAAACACGGATTGAAATGCGAGGAGTGAACGCATCGTGGCTGCCAATACATCCCCTTATCCAATGAACCCGTATCCTGACTCGATTAGTTCAAAGCCGCTCTCGATCGCGCTGATCAGCCCCAACATGGAGCGCCGCTCGGCGGCAGCCCTGGCCTTGGCGCGAAGCCCGGGCAGCGAAGTATTTGAGTATCCCAGTTATCCGGCGGGGTTGGACGATCTTCCCCATCTGCTGCAACAGAAGTTTGATGTGGTCATTATTGAGCTCGATACCGATCCGGAGTTTGCTCTGGAACTGGTGGAGGGCATCGCCGGCGATGGATCGTCGACGGTCATGGTGTACTCATCGAGCGCCGATCCGGAGCTTCTGGTGCGCTGCATGCGTGCGGGGGCGCGGGAGTTTTTGACGCTTCCCCTGGCGCCGGAGGTGATGGCGGAGGCATTGATACGGGCGTCGGCGCGGAGACCGATGACGCAGGGCGTCAAGAAGACGGCAGGGAAACTCCTGGCGTTCATGGGAGCCAAAGGCGGAGCCGGAGCGACGATGCTGGCCTGCAATTTTGCAGCGGGGCTGGCCAAGGGAACGGATCAGAAGACACTGCTGATCGACCTTGACCTGCCGCTCGGCGATGCCGCGCTAAATCTGGGAATCATGCCCGAGTTTTCGGCCATCGACGCGCTGGATGCGGGGGACAGGCTGGACGGGCGCTTTCTGTCGCAGCTTTTGTCGAAGCACGATTCGGGCCTGATGGTGCTGGCGGCGCCGGGAAGGTTTGTCCATTACCAGACGAACGATGATGCCATCAACCGGCTGCTGCAGGTGGCGCGGCAGGATTTCGACAACGTGGTAGTCGATCTGGGGTCGAAGCTGGATCTGATGAACACGGCGGCCTACAGGGATGCCACGGCACTGTACCTGGTGACGCAGGCGAGCATTCCGGAGCTGCGCAACTCGAACCGCCTGATCTCGCAGTTCTTTTCGGGCAACACCCCAAAGCTGGAGATCGTGATCAACCGGTTTGAAGCGCGCGCGCTAGGTGTTTCAGAGGAGCATATTACGAAAGCCCTGACGCGGCCGGCGCAGTGGAAGATTCCCAACGATTACGGAGCGGTGCGGAACATGCAGATCAACGCTTCGCCGCTGGTCTTTGCCGATTCGGCGATTGCGCGCCAGATTCGGCAGATGGTGAATGCGGTGACGGGGAAGACGGCGACACCGGCGAAGAAAAAGGGCTTTGGATTGAATCTTTTTGGATGACAACAGAGGGTCGAGATCAATTCCCCAATAGACGGAAGGTAAAACGTGGACGTACTTAATCTGGAAACGTACAAAGCGGAGATTCACCGGACCCTGATTTCGAAGCTCGATCTGGAAAAGTTGTCGCGCGTGAATTCAAATCAGGCGCGCCAGGCAGTGTCGGGGCTGGTGAAGGAGATCATGTCGGAGCAGCGGGTTCCGCTGAACTACGACGAGCAGGAAAAGATTCACGCGGACCTGCTGGATGAAGTTTTCGGATTAGGGCCGCTGGAACCGCTTTTGCGCGACGCGAAGATCTCCGACATCCTGGTCAACGACAAGGACCATGTATTCGTGGAAAAGGGCGGCCTGCTGCAGAGGGTGGACACGTCGTTCCGCGACGACAAGCACCTGCTGCAGATCATCGACCGCATCGTATCGCGGGTAGGCCGCCGAGTCGACGAGTCTTCGCCGATGGTGGACGCCCGATTGCCTGACGGATCGCGCGTGAATGCGATCATTCCGCCGCTGGCGCTGGATGGGCCGTCGATCTCGATCCGGCGTTTCGGGACAGGTCCGCTGGCCGCCAACCAACTGGTGCAATTGAAGAGCATCTCGGCGGAGATGATGGAAGTGCTTTCGTCGGCAGTGCGGGCGCGCATCAGCCTGCTGATATCGGGAAGCACGGGCGCCGGCAAAACGACATTTCTCAACATTCTGTCGCAATACATTCCCAACAACGAGCGAGTGGTGACGATTGAGGACGCCGCCGAACTGCGGCTGGCGCAGGAGAACATCGTGCGCCTGGAGACGCGGCCGCCAAACATTGAAGGCCAGGGCGCCATCCGGCAGCGGCAATTGCTGATCAACGCCCTGCGTATGCGTCCAGATCGCATCATCATCGGCGAGGTGCGCGGCGAAGAGGCCTTCGACATGCTGCAGGCCATGAACACCGGCCACGAGGGCTCAATGAGCACGATTCACGCCAACACGCCGCGCGACGCGCTATCGCGGTTGGAGACGATGGTGGCGATGACGAGCATGAACCTGCCGGAGAAATCGGTGCGGCAGCAGATTGCGTCGGCCCTGTCGATCGTGGTGCAGGGCACGCGTTTGAGCGACGGCTCCCGCAAAATCACCAGCATTGCCGAGATCACCGGGATGGAAGAAGGCATCATCAGCATGCAGGAGATTTTCACGTTTGATAAGAAGGGCATCGGCCAGGACGGCCGGGTAGTTGGCGTATTCAAGCCGACGCGCATCCGTCCCCAGTTCCTGGAAAGGCTGCGCGTATCAGGAATCATCCTGCCGCCCAGTCTGTTTGAGCGAGAGACAGTAGTGAGCTGAGAGAAGGGAGGGTCAAAGGATGACGATTATTGCTGTGCTCGTGTTCCTCGGTGTGTTCACGCTGATCGCGGTGCCGCTGATCAGCGGCGCGCTGTCGCCGTCGCGCACATCGAGGCAGGCGCTTGCCACGCTTGATTCAGCAATCAAAGCGGAGAGTCATGAGACCCGCCAGCAGAATCTCGATCTGCGCAAGGACGAGAACCTAAGCAGCATACCGTGGCTCAACAAGAAACTGAAGCAGCTTGAGGTGGCGCCTTTCCTGCGCCGGTCACTGAGTCAGGCTGACCTGAACTGGAGCCCGGGGCGGCTGATGCTGATGAGCGTTGCGGCTTTCATCCTGCCGTCGTACGGGGCGTATCAGTATTTCGAGTCCTATCCGTTGGCACTGCTGATTGGCGCCGCGGCGGGGGCAGCTCCTTTTGGTTTTGTGATGTTCAAGCGCCGCCGGCGCTTCGGCAAGTTTGAGAAGAATCTGCCGGAGGCGCTGGACCTGATGGTGAGCGGGTTGCGCGCCGGGCACAGCCTGGTGGCGGCGATGGCTCTGGTGGCGCGCGAGTGTCCCGATCCAGTGGGCACCGAATTCAAGATCACTTTCGAAGAGCAGAACTACGGCCTGGAGATGAGCACGGCGATGGACAATCTGACCGACCGGGTTCCGCTGCAGGACATGAAGATTACAGCGACGGCCATCATGATTCAAAAAGAAAGCGGCGGCAACCTGGCCGAGGTGCTGGACAAGACAGCTTACGTGATTCGCGAGCGCTTCCGCCTGAAGCGGCAAATCATGGTGCACACAGCGCAGGGGCGTTTGACGGGAGTAATTCTGACTTGTTTGCCGATCGTGCTGGGCGTCGGCATTTACTTCGTGGACCCGAATATGATCAGCATTCTCTGGCACCGTTCCATCGGCATCAAGATGATGTGGGGCGCCGCCGGGCTGATCACTTTGGGCGGGTTTGTGATCCAGAAAATCGTGGACATCGACGTTTAGGGGAGACGCATGGTATTCGCAATTTTCACATTCGGCGCTGTCTTCTTGCTGATCGCAAGCGCGGGACTTCTGCTGTTCTATCGCGAAGCCATGGTCAGGCGCATCAGCGAAGTGATCAATCCCCGCCGGGAGCAGGAAGAAAAGAGCCTGATGAAGGCGATCAAGCAGACCGGCTTCTCGATCGGCAACGTGGTCGAACGCTTCGAGCACGTGATGCCGAAGAGCGAGAAGGAAGTCTCGGTCGTGAAGCAGCGGCTGGCGCGGGCCGGCTTCCGGGGCGAGGGCGCCATCAAGGTTTTCTACGGCAGCAAAGTAGTCACGCCGCTGGCCTTATGCCTGGTGGCGCTGGTGAGTGGGTTGGCGAATCTTTCGCCGTTCATCGTGTACGTGCTGGCGCTAGGACTCGGATATCTGGCGCCGGACTTCTGGCTGGGGAAGAGGATTCAGAAGCGGCAAAAGCGAATTCAAAAAGGTTTGCCGGATGTATTGGATCTTCTGGTGATCTGCATGGAAGCGGGACTGAGCCTGGACCAGGCGACGGCGCGCACGGCGCAGGAACTGGACAAGTCGCACCCCGATCTGTGCGAGGAAATGAATGTGGTCGTTCTGGAGCAACGCGCCGGACGAGCCCGCTCAGAAGCGTGGAAGCTGATGGCCGACCGCACGGGCGTGGAGCCTTTGCGGAACCTGGTTTCAATGCTGGTGCAGACCGAGCAGTTCGGTACGAGTATCGCGAAGATGTTGCGTGTTCACTCTGATACGCTGCGCACGCAGCGCATACAGAAGGTTGAGGAGCTGGCGGCCAAGACTTCGGTCAAGCTGGTATTCCCTCTCGTGTTCTTTATTTTTCCATCGTTGTTTCTGGTAACACTTGGGCCAGCCGTGATCGTAATGATTGAATCGTTCAGCAAGCTAACCACTCACTAACGCAGAAAAGGGAGAATGAAATGCAAATCGCTTCGATTTTGAATCAAGTTGCCACTTATCTAATGATGTTGGACGGTGGCGTAACCGGAAACACAGGACTCGTCAGGTGGGTCGCCGGTGGTTTGGCGCTTGTCATCCTGGTGGTCTTAGTACAACGCCGCCGCACCAGAGTGAAGTAAGCGACGGCACGGGCTCCACGGTGTCGTGCGAGGATGTGGCGCCAAGGAGTGTGTATGGAGGGTTCATTGTCCGGTGGCGCACCGGCAAGGCGGGAGATGCCGGTGCGGCCTGACGAGACAGTGAACCGATGTGGTGCACCCTTTCGCGGATTGGCAAGTCAGGGGGAGGGGCGAGGACGCATATGAAATCGGTGGAACAGGCCGGAAGGCCAATCGAATACACGAGGGGAGCTGAGGCTGTGGCGCAAATGTCGCGAGGAATGGGGACCGTTGAATCACAGATTCATTGCGCCTATAACCAGACCCGAGAGTGTTTTCTTGGTCTCGATGTGAGGGTCGTCAACTTTCCCGCTGCACGCCTTGGAGACATGCTGGCGTCGCAACCCCTCAAATCAGGCGAAGGTCTCTGGATGCTCTCATTCAGGGGAATCCAAGCGACAGGAGCCCCTGCCCCGCTGGATTTGATTTACCTGGATGAGGACTGCAAGGTTATCGATATTGTTGAGTCGTACCCGACGTTTCAGGTGAGCTCGTTCAGCCCCAAGCCGGCCAGCGTACTGGCGCTGCCGGCGCATTCCATCTATACATCACAGACCCAGGTGGGAGATCAGCTGGTTCTGTGCGTTGTGGAGGAGATGGAACGGCAGTTGCAAAAGCTTACGGGCGCACGCGGTGAGGTGGCCATCATGCCGATGATCGCGGGCGCCGCACTGCTGCGGGAGAAGCCGCTGTGGAGCGGAGGCCCGGGAATGCTGGAGCTGGAAAATCACGCGGTCCGCGAGGACAATGGCGAGCGGCCGGCGCACGTGATGGATCTGACTTACCCGGGTACGAACAAGTTCCAGCAACTTCGGAGGTGGCTGGGCCGCTGGTGGTCTCCCGATCCTCGCAAGGCGCCCCGCATCAAGGAGCCGGGGTTGGCCGCGTATTACTGGAACGGGGCCGCACCCGAGGCGAAGATTGTGAAGGATATAAGCGCGTCAGGAATGTATGTGGTGACGGAGGAGCGCTGGTATCCGGGAACGCTGGTTCTGATGACGCTGCAGAAGACCGAAACCGGGGAAATCATTGTGGAACGGTCAATTGCGGTGCAAACGAGGGCAGTGCGATGGGGCCCGGACGGGGTAGGCCTGCAGTTCCTGCTGCCCGACGAAAGAGATTCCGACCGCACACCGGCGATGATGCTCGATGCGGTGGGGAAAAAGGAGCTGGAATATTTTCTTCAGCAACTGGAGCAGGGCCATTGAGACGCGCTGTCGAGGGGCAGCGTGAAATCCGGAGAGACGGCGAGGCCGAATCGGGATTCAGAAAGCGGCTCCGCCTGGAGGTAGACCAATGACGATGGGACAGAGCCTGCGGAAGCGGGCTCATTCGTGTGTTTGCAAGCTGTCGCGCTTTTTCGGCCGCGGGGGCGACGAGGGAGCGTCATTGCTGGAATTTGCCGTCACGCTGCCTTTGTTCCTGATGGTTTTGACGGGGACGGCTTCGTTCTCACTAGGCCTGTACTTTCTGCAGCAGATCGGGAACGCGACTTCGACCGCAGCGCAATTGCTGGGCGCCGAAGCGGGACTGCTCACCGATCCATGTGCGACGGTTGTGTCATCGGTGCAGTCATCACTGCCGAACTTGTCGACGTCAAAGCTCTCGTATACGGTATCGATTACCGATTCGAGCGGCACCGCGCACACAAGTTCGGCGACGAGCTGCAGCAGCATGGCAGCGTACATGTCGCCAAACGAACCTGTCACTGTGACTGTGTCGTATCAATATGCGTGGATGCCGGTTTTTCGATTCAGTCCATCGAGCAGTTTGACTTCATCAGAGACGGCACTGGCTGAGTAGCCGAGGGGGAGTGCTCTACAAGCAGGGGATGAGTAAAGAAAGGGGGGAACTTACTCATGAAAGGAACTGCGATTCAATTACTCCGGAGGGCCGTAAAAGAGGAGCTTGGACAGTCAGCAGTGATGGTGGCGCTGACGATCACGTCGATCATGGCGCTGGCCGGCGCTTCAGTTGAAGTGGGCCATATTTATTACGCATACAAGCTGCTTGTGGCATCGACGAACGCAGCGACGCTGGCTGGAGCACAGGTGATGCCGGATACGACAGCAGCTGCAGCCAATGTCAACAAATACAGCTCTGCTACGGTGAACGGCGTGGCTGGGTATAACGCCAGCCCGATGCTGCAAAACGCGGCGGTGACCCCAAGTTTTCTTTGCTTGAGCAAGGTATCGACGAGTTTCGGCATCGCGTGCCTGACCTCAACCGGAGCCACCGGGGGCTATAACGCGATGAAGGTGACGCAGACCGCGTCGGTTCCGCTATGGTTTGGGGGCCTGATCGGCGTCAGAACGATGAACATCGCGGCGGTTTCAACCGCGTCGATCAAAGGCGGAACGAACACGCCCTGGAACATTGCGATCATTCTGGACACGACGCAGTCCATGAGTAAATCCGATGGGGGAACGCAATGCCCCGGCTCGCGGGAATCGTGCGCACTGCAAGGCGTGAGATATCTGCTTTCGGACCTGTATCCCTGTGCGATCGGGCAAACGTGCACGAGCGGCAGCGCCTATGTGGACACGGTGAGTCTCTTTACGTTTCCGGCGCTCCAGACAAATACGCAAAAGTACGACTATTGTTCGGGATCTGGAAGCGTGAGTATCAGCGACTACATTGTGCCCGCTTTGCCGACCACAGCGAGCTATCAACTGCCTATTGGGAATATGAATGGCTTCTCGAACGACTATCGTGTGAACGACCTACCGTCTACGGGACTGAATACTACCTCAAATGTGGTGAAAGCAGCCGGTGGTGCGAGCGGCTGCAGCGGGATTCAGGCACCGGGAGGCGCGGGCACGTTTTATGCGCAAACAATCTATGCAGTGCAGACTGCATTGCTGGCACAGCAGTCAGCCAATCCGGGTTCGCAGGACGCGATGATCATCCTGACCGACGGCGATGCGAGCGCATCGGCGACTTATACGGTTTCGAAGGGTGTTACGACTTTCTCTTCGAGCAGCCAGATGCAGCCTTCTTCGGCCGGGGCGCTCAACGGAATCTCGAGCAACAATCCCACCAGCTACACCTATCCGTCAGCGGTGGGCGAGTGCGGACAGGCAGTGGTGGCGGCAAAGGCTGCGGCGACTGCCGGCACGTCGGTGTACACGATCGGCTACGGCGCCTCGACGTCGGGCTGTTCGACCGACAAAACGTACAGCGCATCGGTGACTACCAACGGTGGCACATGGGGGCCGGGAGGCAGCCCTTGCCAGGCGCTGGCGGCGATGGCATCAAAACAATCGAACTTCTACTCTGACAATGGGAGCGGCTGCAAGGCGACAGCGCCAAGCAATGCGAACATTACTCAGCTGACAGCAATCTTCACCGCCATCACGCACAATTTCACCAACGCGCGACTGATTCCGAATGGCACGACTTAGATACCTGAAGTAGTCCGAAACAGAAGTAGATCCATACGGGGCGCGGACATAAATCCGCGCCCTATTTGCCGGGAAGCATCTTTGTCGCACCCAAGCCGGCACGAACAAACTGTTTGGATTGTTGGGCGTTTGGAGCGCGAAGGAAAGCCGGCACCAAAGGTCACACATGAGCCGATGACCTTCTGGGCGCATTTTGGCCCGAAAGTGCAATGGCCTGGTTGTCAGCTACTTAGGATCATAGGTCTAGTTTCTCCTGGTCCCTGAAACGGACACCGCGAGTGAGCAGGACCGTTGGCAAGATCGCTCAGGGGCCTAAAACAGAGAGGCTCAGGCTCGAAACACGGAATTCCCCGGCGGCGCAGCTTTAGTTCGCAAGCAAGTCACCGCAAGGCCGACAGAAATTGCATGAGCCGAGCCGGAAGCGAGGTCTATTTCATGAAACGGTTCCGTAGTTCCTGGATGTACAGAATCCTGAAAGAAGAGCTTGGCCAGTCCGCGATAGTCGTGGCGATGACGGTGACGTCGATGATGGCGCTGGCGGGCGCTTCGGTTGACGTGGGTCATATCTATTTTGCCTATCAACGGCTCGTCGCTTCAACGAACGCGGCGGCGCTGGCGGGGGCACAAATGATGCCCGACACGACTACGGCGTCGACTTATGTTCAAGAGTACAGTTCCGCCAATTACACAAATAGCGCGGGGAAGAGCGCGACTGGCCTGAATGCAACCCCGTTTTTGCAGAATGCGCAGGTGACGACAACTTTTCACTGCCTGACCACAGTGTCGGGCAGCTTGAACGTACCGTGCCAGACTGCGACGGGAGCCTCAGGCGGCTATAACGCTCTGAAAGTGACGCAGACAGCGTCAGTGCCGTTGTGGTTTGGAGGGCTGATCGGCGTCAAGCAGATGAACATCGCAGCGGTTTCGACGGCAGCGATGCGAGGCGGTACAAACACACCGTGGAACATTGCGATCATCCTGGATACGACCGCGTCGATGGCCAACAAGGATAGCGGCAAGCAATGTTCCGGGACGCAAATTTCGTGCGCGCTTAAAGGCGTGCAGACGCTGCTCGGCGATCTGGACCCGTGCGCCCTGGGCGCAACCTGCAGTTCGGGCGTCGACCCCGTCGACAGCGTGAGCCTGTATGTGTTTCCGCCGGTGCTGACCAGCACCGCGGGAAAGGATTATTGTTCCGGAGGCAGCGGTACCCCGACTCACGAGTACTACATGGTTCCTACGTTGAATTCAAGCTGGACTTACCAGATCATTCCGTTCTCGACAGATTACCGCGCGTCTGATTCGGCAAGCACACTGAATACGAGCGCGAATATCGTGAAGGCAGTCGGGGCCGGATCCGGGTGCACCGGAATTCAAGCCCCCGGCGGCGCGGGAACGTATTACGCCCAGGCGATCTATACAGCACAGTCTGACCTGGTTGCGCGGCAGAACGCCAATCCGAGCTCTCAGAATGCGATGATCATCCTGACTGACGGGGATGCGACGGCCACGACTTCTTATACGGGCTCAGGCCTGCTGGCGATCTTCCGGTCGACCAGCGATCTGCAGCCGTCGCTTGCGGGCTTGCTCAACGGGATTTTGGGCCTCAACCCTTACAGCTATACCTATCCGTCCGCCTATGGCGAGTGTGGGCAGGCGGTAACGGCGGCGAAGGCTGCCGCTGATGCGGGAACGAAGGTGTTCACGATCGGATATGGCTCTCCGACATCGGGCTGCTCGAGCGACAAAACCTACAGCGCGTCGTTGACGACGGGCGGCGGCAGCTGGGGGCCCGGCCACAGCCCTTGCCAGGCGCTGGCAGCGATGGCCTCTTCGCAGTCGAATTTCTATTCCGATGACGCCAGTGGATGCCAGGCAACGACAACGGCCAACCAGAGTCTCACGACTCTAACAGCAATCTTCCACGCGATTACGAGCGGCTTGACTTCACCGCGGCTGATCCCGAACAGCACGACATGATCACCTGAGCGGGCCGGTGGAAGGCCGGCCAGTCGACGAGGGCACGGAAGAAATGTCCGTGCCCTTTTCTTTGCCTCAGGTAGCGCGACAACGTAGACGCGGATCCGTTCGAAAGGCGTTCTGACTCCTTAAAAATCGGTACCTAGGTCATCGCATCTAGCACGAAAGTGCAATGGCTGTGTAACGCTCGATCCAAGAAGATGGGGAGCGAGATCCGCGGGTCCCTGCGCAGGGATTTCGCGGTGCCAGCTCACTCCAATGGTGAGATTGCCTCGGCCTGATGCAGCACTATCCTCGGGCCGCGATCGACGGCTTCCTCAAAAGCGCAGCAAGAACCGTTGGAACAAACCACCGCTAGTTCGTTTTCCCCTGCCATGGGATGGCGAAGGTGAGACGGGACGATTCCGTCGCGGCTAGAGCAGTTTCAGAGAACCTGTGTCCGGTCAATGCGATCGCTAAGGTCGTCGTTCCCTGTTGGTCGCGCCGACTTGAGCGCCTTGAATGCGGATACACCCTCTCTGAAACTGCTAGAAGGCTCTACGTGTGCACTGATGGCTCCAGTGCTGCACGATGAGCCAGCCAGATGGATTCGTTTCGCCAGAGATCGACATTGAGAGCGAGAGGAGGTTGTCGGCTCATGCGAAGCTACGCGAAGAGGTTGATTGTCAGATTTGTCAGAGGAGAACGCGCACAGGCGGCCATTGTTGCGGTGCTCTCGATGAGCGTGATGATGGCGCTGGCCGGGGCATCGGTTGAATCCGGCCACATTTACTACGCTTACCAGCAACTGGAGGCGTCGACGAACGCCGCAGCGCTGGCAGGGGCCTATCAGATGCCCGACACGGACGCGGCGTCCTCCAGTGTCACGCTATACAGCTCGCAGTCGGGACAATTGAATGCGAATTCGCTGCTGACGAATGTGAAGGCGACAGCGTCGTTCCTTTGCCTGAACACGGTGTCGAACAGCCTGAACGTATCGTGCCAGACGTCCAATGGAAGTTCGGGCGGATACAACGCGTTGAAGGTGACGCAGACGGCAAAGATCAATCTCTGGTTTGGCGGACTGGTCGGTGTGCATAGCATGAACGTTGCTGCCAGCTCGACGGCGGCGATGCGTGGCGGAGATAACACGCCATGGAACATCGCGATCGTTCTGGACACAACGGGATCGATGTCAAGCAACGACAGCGGCACACAGTGCTCCGGGACGCGCATTTCGTGTGCGAAGGCAGGGATTATTGCGCTACTGGGCGATTTATATCCCTGCGCGCTGGGCCAGACGTGCTCGTCGAGCTCGAGCGCGGTGGACAGCGTGAGCTTGTTTGTGTTTCCCGCTGTAACCTCGTCAACAGCTTCGAAGGACTATACGTGCCCGACGAGCGATCCAACGATTGTGGCATACACGTTTCCTGATCCGCCCTCGAACACAACATTGCCGGCCGGAGACAGTTACCAGGTGATCGGGTTTGCGAATGACTACAAGACGAACGATGCGGCGTCGAGCCTGGACAAGACTTCGGATGTGGTGATTGCCGCGGGAGGGGGATCATCAGGCGGAGGCGGCTGGGGAGGCTGGGGAGGCCGGGGAGGCGGAAGCGGATGCAGCGGAATTTCGGCACCAGGCGGCGAGAACACCTTCTACGCGCAAGTGATCTATTCAGCGCAAGCGGCACTGGCAGCGGAGCAGACGGCGAACCCGGATTCGAAGAATGCGATGATCATTCTTTCAGACGGCGACGCCACAGCGTGCGCATCAAATGCCTATACGACGGGTGGCGCGTGTAACACAAAAGCAAACCTTGTAGCGAGTGAAGGCAAACTGAACGGGACGGGGACCTCGTCGACGAACCCAGGGGGATATAACTCGTATGCGTATCCCTCTGCGCTTGGCGAATGCGGGCAGGCGGTGCTGGCGGCACAGGCGGCGGCGAATGCAGGAACTGTGGTGTACACGATCGGGTACGGCTCACCAACGTCTGGCTGCTCGACAGATAGAACGTATAGTGCGAGCGTGACAACCGGGGGAGGAAGTTGGGCCCACGGAAACAGCCCGTGCAGGGCAATTGCGGCGATGGCGTCGGCGCAGGTGAATTTCTATTCGGATGACGCCAACGGGTGCCAGGCGACAGCTCCGAGCAACCAGAACCTGACGAAGCTGACGTCGATCTTCACGGCAATTACCAACAACCTTACGACTCCCCGGCTGATTCCCAACGGGACGACATAGGTCGAAGGCGGCGGCAGAGATTCGGGGAAATGTGAGAGGGCGCGGGCATGAGCCGCGCCCTTAATTATTTAGAATGCGTCAGATAAACGATAAGGGTCCTGCGGTAAGGCATGGGAGCGCAGGCGACCCCGACCCTTCTTCGATTATCAACTAGTTAACATGAAAAGTTACACCAGTCACCATCGATAGCACAAAAGTGTAATGTTCCGGTTAGTTACCATTCGGGATCATTGAAGGAGTTTCCCAAATCCCGAGAACGGCGCCGCGGAGCCAGAAAGATCGATCGGCGAAGTTACTCAGGGATCAACTTCGAGGTCAAAGCACGACAATCCTGCTCCAGGCGCTTACTTCCCCAGCGGCGTGGCTTTGAATACTGGCCTATTCACCGGCGGTTCGTTTTCTCGTTTCGACGGGAAAGCGAATGGAGATTGAGCGAGCGGTTACGGCCAAAGTTCGCGGCGCCTACTGATGGCTCCCAGTGGCGCGAGACAGCCCGCCAAGAAGCATCGTGCCAGAAGGCGCGATGCTCGCTGAGCAAGGAGAGAGGCGACCTATGAAACGGTTTGGAACATCGTTGATCCGCAGGTTCATCAAGGATGAGAGAGCCCAGGCCGCAGTGGTTGCGGTATTGAGCACAAGTGTGATGATGGCTCTTGGCGGAGCGTCGGTTGAGACCGGCCACATCTACTACGCCTACCAGCAACTGCTGGCGTCGACCAACTCGGCGACACTGGCGGGTGCGTACCAGATGCCCGACACGAGCGCGGCGTCGTCGGCGGTGACACAGTACAGTTCGCAATCGGGACAATTGAACGCGAACTCTATGCTGACGAATGTATCGGCGACATCCAGGTTTCTGTGCCTGAATACGGTGTCAAGCAGCTTGAATGTGGCGTGCCAGACGTCGAATGGAGCGGCGGGTGGTTACAATGCGCTGTCGGTGACGCAGACGGCGACGGTGCCCCTTTGGTTCGGCGGGCTGGTAGGCATGCATAGTATGACCATTTCCGCCAAGTCGACAGCGGCGATGCGGGGCGGCACGGACACGCCATGGAATCTCGCGATCGTACTGGACGCGACCGCTTCAATGGCCAACAACGACGGCGGATCCCAATGCAGCAGCACGAAGATCAACTGCGCGCTGCAGGGCGTGCAGATCCTGCTGAACGATTTGTATCCCTGCGCACTGGGTGCGAACTGCACAACGAGCACGCAGTATGTCGACAGCGTGAGCCTGTTCGCGTTTCCGGCGATGACGACGGGGACGACATCCAAGGATTACACCTGCCCAACCAGCAATCCGACGATCGTGGCCTACACGTTTCCCGATCCGCCCACGAGCTTGATGCTCCCTTCGGGCGATACCTACCAGGTGCTTGACTACGCGAACAATTACAAGGTCACGGATAGCGGAAGTTTGAACAAAAGTGCGCCGATCGTTATTGCGGCCGGAGACTCCGGAGTGAATGGCTGCAGCGGCATCAAGGCGCCGGGTGGTGAAGGGACTTTCTATGCGCAGGCGATTTATGCGGCGCAAGCTTCGCTGACCGCGGAGCAGGCAGCGAACCCCGGCTCAAAGAACGCGATGATCATCCTGAGCGACGGTGACGCGGAAGCATGTGCCTCCAACGCTTACACGACAGGTGGCGCCTGCAACACCAAAGCGCAGCTTGTGGCGACCGAGGGCAAATTGAACGGTACGGGAAGCAGCTCGACAAATCCGAGCGGCTACAAGTCGTATGACTACCCATCGGCGCTGGGCGAATGCGGGCAGGCGGTGCTGGCAGCGCAGGCTGCGGCGACTGCCGGAACCGCGGTCTATACGATCGGATACGGCTCGCCTACGTCGGGAAGCTGCAACACCGACAAGACGTACAGTGCGACGGTGACGACGAATGGAGGAAGTTGGAGTCACGGCAAGCAGGCCTGCGCTGCGCTGGCGGCGATGGCGTCTTCCCAAGTGAATTTCTATTCGGACGACGGCGCCGGCTGCCAGGCAACCGCGCCGAGCAACCAGTCGCTGACCAAGCTGACGTCGATCTTTCGCGTGATCACGAACAACCTGACGTCGCCGCGGCTGATTCCCAACGGCACGACATAGGCGGCAGTTCAAGGACGGCAAGTAAAACCGGGGGCGGTCAAAAAGGGTACGGGCGCAAAGCTCGTGCCTTTTTTGTTGTGATCAGAAGCGGGCTGCGGACGCAACACGGCAAGAACCGATGTATGCAATGAGCCGAACACAGCTTGGACGCGAAGTATTAGAGATCCTTGAAGAGACGCCAGGGTGTATGGCGGAAGAATCGCGCGGTGTTTAGAGCAGTTTCAGAGAACCTGTGTCCGGTCACGGCTATCGCCAAGGTCGTCCCTTTCTGTGGGTCGCGCCGACTTGAGTGCCTGGAATGCGGATACGGCCTCTCAGAAACTGCTGCAGCTAACACCAAAGTGCGATTTTCGATCAATGAACGAGGGACGAAGATCGAATTAATCAACAAATTCCCCAACGAGGTTAAGCTTTGCGTGAGCGAGGCCGGAGGATGGCATCGCTTAGGGACGAGTGCGCAACCGCTTGAGCTTACGACGTATTTGCGTCCGCGTCTCTCTATCCTCCAACCGCTTCTTCGCGACAAAGCATTCTCTTGAGCGAACAACGCTGGATTGCAGCGAGAGTTCGCTGAAGGAAAAGGGGAATTTGTCCGATGAAGACGTTCGGATATCGGTGGATGCGCAGGCTATTGTGCGGTGAGCGGGGCCAGGGAGCGGCGATCTCGATTGTGACCATGAGTATGATGATTGCCCTGGCAGGCGCTTCAGTGGAAACGAGTCACATTTACTATGCGTATCAGCTGCTGGTGGCTTCGACGAACGCAGCGACTCTGGCAGGCGCACAAGCCATGCCTGACACGACGCGAGCCTCGGCAAATGTCACCCTCTACAGTTCAAAATCGGGGCAACTGAACGCAAGCCAGATGCTGACGAATGTGACGGTGACGCCGACATTTCAATGTTCAAGCGGCGTGACGAACAACTTTAACGTTCCGTGTATGACGGCGACGGGAGCGAGCGGCGGATATAACGCGCTGAAAGTGACGCAAACGGCGACGGTCCCACTGTGGTTTGGCGGCCTCATTGGGATGCGCAGCATGAATATTACTGCGGTTTCGACGGCAGCAATGCGGGGCGGCGCAAACACGCCGTGGAACATTGCCGTCATCCTCGACACTACAGGTTCAATGAACAACTCAGATTTCGGCACCCAGAAGAACTGCACAACGCAAATCAAATGCGCGGAGAAGGGCATTCAGACTTTGCTGAAAGATCTGTATCCGTGCGACATCGGCCAGGACTGCACCAGCGCAACCAATTATGTCGACGCTGTGAGCCTGTACGTGTTTCCACCTGTGCTGAAGTCGACGGCCCCTGAAGAGTATTGCTCGGGTGGAACCAGCCCGACGCAAGAACACTATTCTGTGCCCGACCTACCCTCAAACTGGACGTATAACATCATCTCTTTCGCGAACGATTACCGGACATCGGATTCGACAACGGGGCTGAATACTGGCTCGGACATCGTGAAAGCTGTCGCAACTTCGAAAACGCACTGCTCCGGCGTCACAGCGAACGGCAGCACGTTTTACGCACAGGTGATTTACCAGGCACAGGCAGATCTGATCACGCAACAAAACAGCAACTCCCACACACTGAATGCAATGATCATCCTGAGCGATGGCGATGCAACAGCAGGCGCGGGGGGCTGGATGCAGGCGTCGTCCACAAACAGTTTGAACGGAGTCTCGGGGCACAATCCGACCAGCTATGCATATCCTTCGATCAATGGCGAGTGCGGGCAGGCGGTAATAGCGGCCAAGGCAGCGGCAGACGCCGGGACCAAGGTGTTTACCATCGGCTACGGTACAGAGACGAGCGGGAGCTGCCTCTCGGACAAAACGTATAGCGCAACAGTGACAACCAACGGAGGATCATGGGGACCAGGGAAGCAGGCCTGTCAGGCAATGGCGGCCATGGCATCAGCGCAGGTCAACTTCTATTCTGACAATGCGAATGGATGCGTGGCGACTGCGGCGAGCAACCAGAATATCACCGATTTGGCTTCGATCTTCCATGCAATTACGAACACACTGACTGCACCAAGATTGATCCCGAACGGCACATAGGAAAGAAAAAGACGAAACACGGCCACGTAAGGCCGGCGGTACGCAAAAGGGTACGGGCGCAAAGCTCGTGCCCTTTTTGTTGAGGTGCTGGACAGTTTTGGGGGCGGAGTTTTTTGCACGGAATCGCAACGTTGCCGAGATCAATGCAGCGCTGCATGCAAGGCTGTCGAATCGGGATGGTGCTACGAATCCAGATCAGAGTGCGAGCGATTAGGGAGGAGTTACGGAGCAGATTCCCCAGCGAAGCCATGCCTTCTGCTCCTGCAGATTGGCTGAACTGTGAACAGGACCAAATCGTGAAAGGGTGTCGAGGAATGAAGCCGTTTCGAGCTATAGCATTTATTTTCAATGATTTATAGAAAACTCGACGATCGTCAGGCGGCGAGGTTTGGGGACGCTAATACATTACATAAGTCACCGAAAGTGGCACTAAAGGTACTTTACGGGTAATCAACTGAGTTAAGATCAGGGAACTTAATCGGCAAATTCCCCAAGAGGTCACCGTAGCGTCAGCGAGGCCGGAGGATGGTATCGCTCAGGGACGAACGCGGCAACCTACTTGCGCTCAACACGTATTCGGATACGTGTGTCCCCACCCTCCAATCCTTGCTGCGCGGGCCAGCAGTTCATCAGGCGAACAGTGCTGGATTTTAGCTGGCGCTCCCTGAACGAAAGGAGGAGTTGTCCCATGCGAGGATTCGGGATTCGGTGGATGCGGAGGATAGCGAGGAGTGAGCGGGGTCAGGGAGCGGTGGCTGCGATCATGACGGCCAGCGTGATGATGGCGATCGGGGGCGCCACGGTAGAGACCGGCCATATCTACTACGCGTACCAGCAATTGCTGGCGTCGACGAATGCGGCGACGCTGGCGGGCGCGCAGGCCATGCCGAACACGACGCAGGCGTCGGCGAATGTGACGCTGTACAGTTCGCAATCGGGGCAACTGAACGCGAACCGGATGTTGACCAATGTAGCGGCGACGCCGACGTTCTTGTGCCTGAACACGGTGACGAACAGCCTGAATGTTTCGTGCTCGACATCGACGGGCGCGAGCGGCGGTTACAACGCGGTCAGGGTGAGGCAGACGGCGACCGTGCCGCTGTGGTTTGGGGGACTGCTGGGGATGCGCAGCATGAACATTGCAGCCAGCGCGACCGCGTCCATGCGTGGCGGGGGCAACACGCCCTGGAACATCGCTCTAATTATCGACACGACGAATTCGATGGGAAATTCAGACAGCGGAGCGCAGTGCTCGGGAACGCGAGAATCGTGCGCTTTGCAGGGTGCCAGGATTCTGCTCAATGATCTGTATCCCTGCGCACTCGGCGACAACTGCACGACAAGCACGAATCTGGTGGACAGCGTGAGCTTGTTTGTGTTTCCGGCAGTAACGACGGGCACACAAGCGAACGATTACACCTGTACGAATGGCCACATGACCAATCCGACGATTGTGGCGTACACGGTTACCGATGCTCTACCGGCTTATACGAACGGGACAGCGCCGGCTTCGAACCTGATGCTGCCTTCGGGAGACACGTACCAGGTGCTGGGGTTCGTGAACAACTACAAGGTGAGCGATGCGGCGACCAGCCTGAACACTGCCTCAAGCATGGTGATTGCAACCGCGGGGAAGAGCGGGTGCGCTGGGCTACAGACGCCGGGTGGCGAAGGCACTTACTACGCTCAGGCGATTTATGCTGCGCAGGCGGCACTTGTGGCAGCGCAGACTGCCAATCCGGATTCACAGAATGCAATGATCATCCTGACTGACGGCGACGCGACTGCGTGCGCCTCGAACGCGTACACGACGGGCGGAGCATGCAATACAAAAGCCCAGATCGTTGCGACCGAGCACACGTTGAACGGGACGGGGACGAAGACGACCAACCCGAATGGCTATACCAACTACACCTACCCTTCGGCTCTGGGTGAATGCGGGCAGGCAGTGCTGGCGGCGAAGTTTGCGGCGGACTCGGGAACAGACGTGTATACGATTGGTTACGGGTCGCCCACTTCAGGGAGCTGCACCACGGACAAGACCTACAGCGCGACCGTGACTACCAATGGCGGAAGCTGGGGCCCGGGCAAGCAAGCCTGCAATGCGTTGGCGGCCATGGCATCGGCCCAGGTAAATTTTTACTCGGATAACGGCAGCGGCTGCCAGGCGAGCGCGCCGAGCAATCAAAACCTTACGAAACTGACAGATATCTTCAGGAAGATTACGAACAATTTGAGTACGCCGCGGCTGATTCCGAACAGCTCTACATAGATTGTGGGCTTGACTTCCGGGGGGAAAACCGGTAACAACGACTCAGAAAATCGGGTTACCTCACGACACAAGCGAGGAAGGAGTTCCCCCCATGCGCATGTCCTGTTCGATTGTGGTGATTTCGTGTGTCCTGGTGCTTGCCGGTTGCGCGGGCGTGCCAGTCACGATTCCAGTCCAAACCAATCCACATGCCGGTGCGGCGTTGAAAGGGAAGGTTTACGGTGGGCGGCAGCCAATCGTGGGCGCGCACGTGTATGCGTATGCGGCCAACACGACAGGCTATGGCAGCGCGTCTATTTCGCTTCTGACCTCGAACGTCCTGAGCCAGAGTCCCGCGGGCGGCCAGGACGGAAGCGGGAACTACTACGTGACGACAAATGGGCTCGGCGTATTCTCGATTAGCGGCGAATACACGTGCCCTGGCCCGGACGCACAGCTCTACCTGTACGCGGTGGGCGGGAATCCGGGAGCGGGCGAAAACTCAGCGGCTGGATTGATGATCGGGATTGGTTCGTGTGACTCGCCGAACTTCTCGACATCGTTTTTCAATATGGATGAGGTATCAACTGTAGCAACAGCATATGCGCTTGCGGGTTTCATGACGGATCCGACGCATGTTTCCAGCTCCGGAAGTGCGCAGGCAATGACCGGCATTGCGCACGCATTCAGCACAGTCGCAAATCTGGAGGATGCGGGCTCGGGCGGGGTACTCGTAACGACGCCAGCGGGGAACGGAATAGTTCCGCATCTAGAGATCAATACGCTGGCGAATATTCTCGCAGCGTGCATCAATTCAGCGGGACCATCGACGACAGCGTGCACGACGTTGTTCAGCAATGCGATGAATGGAACCGTGGCACCGACCGACACGGCAGCGGCTGCGATCAACATTGCGCATAATCCTGGCGCAAACATGGATAATCTGTGGGGATTGCAGGTGCCGGATGCGCCGTTTCAGCCTTCGTTGACGGCAGAACCTAACGATTTCACCATGTCGATCACTTACACCGGAGGCGGTTTGGATGGCAGCGGGTTTTCTCCGGAAGGTATCGCGGTGGATGGAAGCGGGAATCTGTGGGTGCCAAATTATGCTGCGAGCACGCTGACTGAGCTGAGGTACGACGGAACCGTTCTTTCCGGGGCGAACGGCTTCGGTTCAGAAGTATTGGACAACCCTACCAGCGTCGCGATAGACCCGAATGGTCTGGTGGCAGTGGCGAACTTTACGGGCGGAAGCCTTGCCGTATTTGATTCTACGGGAGCGTTGAAGTCGCAGCCACAGGGCAGCGGTCTCAATAAGCCCTACGGGATTGCGATCGACAGCGCCGATAACATCTGGGCTTCCAATTTTGGCAGTAACAGCTTTAGTGAATTCGATATCAACGGGAATGCGGCCTCTGGCACGGGAGGGTTCGGAGGCTTGACTGAACCGGCAGGCATCGCAGCAGACACAGCGGGCAATGTGTGGACGACAAACTGGGGTGCGGCAATCTCGCAAATCGTGGAAGCCACACCCAACCCAACGCCGGGTCAGGCCCCAACCCTGACAACAATTTCAGGGGACCAACTGAGCAACCCGTACGGAATTGCGATCGACGGTCAAGGCAACATCTGGGTGACGAATATAGCGACGATCAGCGAATTCAAGCCCGATGGCACGCCTATCTCGCCGGACGAAACCGGCTACACGGGCGGCGGACTCAGTACTCCCTATGGAATCGCCATCGATGGTGCGGGAAATGTGTGGGCAGCGAATTCTGGCGGGAATGCAAACAGCGTCAGTGAATTCAGTTCCAGCGGTGTAGCGATTTCGGGCGATAACGGTTATGTAAGCGACAGTCTGAGTGTTCCCTACGGCATCGCGATTGATCCGTCGGGCAACGTATGGGTGGCGAGCGACAACACCAGCGGACCCCTTACAGAGTTTGTAGGAGCAGCAGTGCCTGTGGTGACTCCGCTTGCGGTAGGTGTAAAGAATAATCAGCTGGGCACAAGACCGTAGCCGAAGAGGCCGAAGGTCAGTCGAACTGCTCCGGGATAATGATGAGGACTTCGACCTTGGTGGATTGTCCGCCCTGCTGAGCGGGCCGGAACTGCCATTTGGAAAGCGCGGTCAGAACGAATTGAGCCTGCGGGAAGGCAGGTGGAAGGACCAAGCTCAGCGTTTCAAAGTGGCCCGTCTGATTGATGTAACCGTGGATCATGATCGCATCCGCGTCGACGGATCCGGGGACCAAGTTGGGACGGACGATGTTGTAGGGCCAGGGAGCGTCAAGGCCTACGACATTTCCAGCGTGCGCGGCATCGATGTTTCGCGGCAGCGCGTACTGCATGATCCAGTTGTGATTGAGCCCGACGTGCAGGTAGACGGTGTAGGCCAACCTTCCGTTCCAGACTCCAGCCAACTCGGGGTACTGATCCTGGAGCGAGTTTCCAATAACCACAGCTCCAAAACGGCCTTCCTTGGGCAGAGTGATCTGCGTCGAGGTTGGTTGAGCGTACTGATCCAATCCGGGATTGGATGCCTGCGCTGACGATCCGGAATTCCCGCCGGCGCCAGGTTGCGCTGCGCCACTGCCATCGTTGTTGGCCTTGCCGTTGGATCCGGGCCCTGAGCCTTGCGCCGGACTAGCGGCCGGAACGTCGGTTGCGGTCGGCGAAAAATCGTGCATTTCATGCGGCGTGAGCACAATCTGCGAGTTGGAGGCCACGGCTTCATTCACCGGAGGCAGATTGGCGGATCCGTTTTTCATGCGCAGATCAGAAAGAGAGACGATTGCCGCCGGAGTTGGCTGTGCGGAGGACTGCGAGGCAGAGACGGGAGGCAACTGGACCAGCTGCGGGATTGGAATTGCGATGGGCGAGGTGGTGCTGGGCGGAACGATGGATTTGACGGACGGGGTGAAGCTGGAGGACACGTTCACGTTGGCCAGATTCATTTCCTCGTTGGGTCTTTGCACGCTGGGCTTGACGTTGGCGGCGGTCGGCTTCTGCGGTGCCGGAGGAACAATTTTCTGGACCTGCGTTTTGCTGGGCGACCAAATGGCGACTTGCGGCAGCGGCACCGCCTCGGGCAGCGTAATTGGTTTCGGAAGGTCGGCCTGGATGATGGTCTGCGGGCCCTTGGGGGCCTCGATCTTGGGGATGGGGGCAGGCGCACTCTGTGAGGCGCTTCCTGGATGCGGCTTGGGCCTGGGCATCTGGTTCTGGACCGCGCGTGCCATCTCGTCAGGAATGTTCAAATCGAGCTCACGGACCGAGTAGTGCTCGGTGATGACCTTAGTGACGGGTGGGCGATAGGCAAGACCGAAAAGAAGCACCGCTATTGTGAGACTATGAAGCAGAATGGAAACGAGGATGGAGGCCGGACGGGGACCGAGCTCGGTGTCATGCGTAAAAAGCGTGACGCTGGGGGACGGTGAGATCAAGATGAAAACGAGCCTCCCTCGCTTCATTACGAGCAATGATTTTAGCCTTACATAGAATGAGGCATGAATTGTTTTAGCCCCATACCACTTTTGGTACCCCATCTGCGAATGACACAAAACGGGCAACATGCGAAGGGATACTCAGGCATACACTGATTAGGCGCTTAGCCCTCTCGCAAATTGTGATGCATTTCCCCAAGGGATAGGCGTGCGATGTACGGCCAATTGCCCGACAGAGGCAAATGCAATGGCGCGAGAAAGGTGGAACCGGCGGAAGGGCCGGCTCAAACAGGGTAAGGGATGAATCGAAGACTCATTACGGTCCTCTTCATTGCATTGTTGGTTGCGGGTGTCTGCACGTGGCTGGTCATTCGCCTGGTAGGTGTCCGCATTGCATCGTCAAAGCCAGTGGAGACGACGAAAGTGGTCGCGGCGGCGAAGGATATCCCGCTGGGAGCAGTACTCACCCAACCCGATCTGACTACGATGACGCTGGCGGGGCCGCCGCCCAAGGGCGCGATCCTGAAGGCGGAAGATGCAATCGGACGTGGCGTGGTGACGCAGATTTTTCAGGGTGAGCCGATTCTGGAGAGCCATCTGGCAGGGCTCGGATCAGGCGGTGGTTTGGCGCCGACGATACCGCCAGGCATGCGCGCCTGCGCGGTGCGCGTGGATGAAGTTGTGGGCGTAGCCGGATTCGTAATTCCCGGCATGCGTGTTGACGTTCTGGTTTCGGGGAACCCGCCCGGCGAGAGCTCGTCAGAGGGCGTGGTGACCAAGACAATTCTTCAAAATGTCCAGGTACTTTCAGCGGGCACAGATATTCAGCGTGACGCTGAAGGCAAACCGCAGCAGGTGCAGGTTGTCAACCTGCTGGTAACGCCGGAACAGGCGCAGATGTTGAGCCTGGCAAGCAATTCGCTCAAGATCCAGTTGGTGCTGCGCAATCCTCTGGATACGCAGATCGCAAAGGTGCCTTCAACGGCGATGGGCAGCCTGCTTGGGGGAGTACCGGCGGATCAGCCGGCACCGGCGCACCCGGTGAAGAGGGCTCCAAAGCCGGCGCCGAGCACCTATTCGATTACGGTCATCAACGGTTCTAAATCTTCTGAAGAGAAATTCTCTTCATCTGAGGGGCAGCATTGAGAACGAAGGTAGGGGTCACCATCGTATGTTGCAGCGCGCTGCTGGCACTTTGTGCCGGGCAGGTTGTGCTGGCTCAAGCCGCACCGTCTACGCCGACACCGGCGGGAGCGACGTTTGAGGATTCGACGAACGAACTCTCAGTGACAGTGGGCAAGGCTGTGCTGGTGGATTGTGCGCAGCCGATCCAGCGTGTAGCCGTGGGATTGGGCGATATTGCGGAAGCTCAAGCCGTGAGCCCGACCGAAATCATGATTGAAGGAAAGGCCGCAGGCGAAACGAGCCTGATCATCTGGGATATTCGCGGCGGGCGGCAATTTTTCAATGTGACGGTACGCCCCATCCCGACAATTTCAAGCGACAACCTGGACGCGGTGCGGCGGGAACTGAGAACGGAGTTGCCGGGCCAGACGATCAGGGTGAGCTATAGCAACAACAGTATCTTTTTGCGCGGCACGGTGAGCGATCTGACGGATTCTACGCGCGCGGTGCAGATTGCCTCCACTGCGGGCAAGGTGGTGAACCTTCTGGACGTGAATGTTCCCAAGTCTGATCCGCAGATTCTGCTGAAGGTGCGTTTTGCGAGCGTCGACCGCAATCGGGCGCTGCAGCTGGGAATCAACTTATTCAACCTGGGTTTGGGAAACGCGGTAGGTGGAGTATCGACGGGCCAGTACAGCCCGCCAGGGATTTCAAAGGGAGGTTCGCAGTCGGGCAGCGAAGGAGTTGTACAGCCAAACGGCGGCAGCGCTGTGTTCACTCAAGAGCTGAACCTGCTTGCGTTCTTCCCGGGGCTGGGAGTCGGCGCAGACCTGCAGGCGCTGCTCAACCGGGGAGTTGTGCAAGTGCTGGCGGAGCCGAATGTGATGGCGGCCGACGGCAAGGAAGCCAGCTTCCTGGCAGGCGGCGAATTTCCATATCCGGTGGTGTCGGGCACTTCGGGGGGCACGGCGGCGGTCAGCATCGAGTTCAAGGAATACGGTATCCGATTGAATTTCATCCCTACGATTACGCCGCGGGGGACGATCAGGCTGCAGGTTGCGCCTGAAGTGAGCGCACTCGATTACACGAACGAAGTGCAGATTTCGGGATTCACTGTGCCGGGCATTACCACGCGCAAGGTGAACACAGAGGTTGAACTTGCCGATGGTGAAAGCTTCATGATCGGCGGCCTGCTGGACAAGAGCTTGACCGACACGTTTGAGAAGGTCCCGTTTATCGGCGACATCCCGATTCTCGGCAAGCTGTTTCAGTCGGAAAACAAGACCAGGAACGACAGCGAACTGATCGTGATTGTGACTCCGGAGATTGTGTCGCCGCTTGAGGCAGGGAAGACGCTCCCGTCACTCAACTATCCAGACAAGTTCCTGCCGCCCAACTCGAATATTCCGATGCATCAGCCGGATGAGAAGACGGCTGCGAACACGCTGCCACCGGCACCTCAAACGATGCCTGTTGAGAAGCTCGTCGAGAGCATGAAGCCGGAGAAGCCGCTCATCATCGAGAGCGCTACAGGCGGGTTCGGCTCGTCATCGGGTGCTGCAAGTTCCGGCGGGGGTGCGGCTCCGTCCGCAGGCATGGGGGGCGGCGCTTCAACGCAGTAGAGCTTGCGGCAGCAGGCGATCCCAGGACGCCGAGGCGGCGGGATGAATTCATTGCAAAGGATGGCGAAAGGACTCCGGGGCTTCTTTGCGCCTACGCAGACTGCAATCCCTTCCGGCCCGCTGCAGGTTCTTAACGCCACGCGTGGTACGCTGCTGGCCGAGCGGCTCGAGACTGCGCACACCGGACCGTCAAGAAGAAAAGGATTGCTGGGGCGCAAAGGACTGGAGCCCGGCGAAGGCCTCTGGATCGCTCCGTGTGAGTCGGTGCACACGTTCTTCATGCGGTTTCCTATCGACCTTGTCTATCTCGACCGGAAGTACATCGTGAAGAAAGTGAAGAGCGGTGTAGGCCCGTGGAGGCTGTCGGGATGCTTTTCAGCGCGGAGCGTGCTGGAACTGCCGGCAGGGGTTATTCGTGAGACCCGTACGGAGCGAGGAGACGCGCTGGAGATTGGTCCGGCTCCGGCCGAATCTATCGACGCGGCGTAATTCAAGCGACAATTTGAGCACGGCGCGCAGAGGCGCGGGCGAAGAGATACCACGCGAGCCATGCGGGCGCTGTCCAAAGATAGGCGGCCGAATGCAAGCCGAAGGGAGAGACGATCTCCGCTTCGATGAGGATATAGATGATGGCGAGAACTGAGAGCAGGACTCGCGATGGATGGCGAGAGACTGCGTAGAGAATGGCAGGAATCGCCAGCGACTGATCGAAGATCCATCCAAATGGAGCGACCAAAATGGAAACGAGCATGAGGAGGCTGCCATGCTCGAGCCAGTCCCAATTGCGATGGCGGGGCCAGAAATAGGCCACCGCCCAAATGCAGCCGAGGATGGCGGGAACAAAGGCAAGCCACTCGGCTGCGGGGTAGATTGTATCGCGCAAGACGTCACCAAGATTTGCGGTGAACTCCCGAGTTATGCCTGATGCGCGCATGTAATGCACGTATTGCGACCAGGCTGCGGGGTCGATGCATGCGGTTACAAGGCTGCCGGCGGCCATGGCGCCAATTCCGCCGGCCAGGATGCGATAGCTTCGCGTGATGACGATCCAAGCCAGCAGGACGAGGCCGAAGGGAAGAAAAAGGTGAGGCTTTAGGGTGCAAAACCACAAGGCAGCGCCCGCCCAAAAGGGCCGAGATTTGTGAAGACGGAGAAAAAGGGCCAACCCGAATAACAAAAAGACGGAGGTCTGGCCGAGAATGACGCAATCGAGCGCCGGCGGAAAGCAGTAGCCGAGCCATTCGAAGTGGCTGCCGGAGTTGCCGAAGACTTTCCAGACGATGCGCACCGAAGCAATCAGTAATCCCAGGATCAGGAGCGACCAGGGAAGCGCAGCGGTCACCGAGCTGAAATAGCCAAGCGGCAGGGCCAGTGGCAACGCCCAGGGAGCGTTGCGCATGTAGTAAGAGGCAGCGCCCTGAAAGCCGGCGTCATGCTCAAGGCGGTTCAACGCATCAGGATCATAGGGATTTGCATGGTGAGCCAACTGCTGGCCCGTAGCCCAATAGACGATGAAATCGCGGCGGGCGACAGTGTTGCGATTGAAGGGCAGGAGGCTGAGAAACAGCGTGGTGAACACCACCGCAACTGCGCAGGCAATCGCAATCAGAAGCACGGAAATGTCGTTTTGACTATTCGCGGAGCGGGCGATCTTCGGTTTGGGATTTGCCGGGTCGAGAACGCTCATGATTCTGCTCCCGAAAGGGAGAATTCAGTGACATTGGTTTTTGACCGAGTTGCGAAGAGATACCAGGCGAACCAGGCGGGTGCGGTCCACAGGTAGTAAGGAGAGATGAGCTTGGCGCCTGCAAAGAACTCAATCAGCGCCACTGCAGACATCGCGCAGTAGAGCAACAGTGTCCAGCGAGAGCCTCTTGCAGCATAAAGAGCCGCCAATATGGCAGGCAGGAGCATCATTTCGTCGGTAAACCAGGCGTGGGGTGCGCATAACTCCGAGATGAGTAATACCAGCATCCCTTGGTCAAGCCAGTTCCAAAGCGAGCGCCGAGACCAGAAATACCAAAGCGCCCAGATGCTGGCGGCTCCTGCGGGAAGGTACTCCAGCCAAATTGCGTTGCGGTCAATGAGAAATCGAAACAACACGCTCAGAGTAGGGACGAAATCCTGCTGGATCCCGGGGTTATGGCGCATCATCGACGAGTATTCAGACCAGGCGTGAGGGTCGAAGAAGAATGCAAGCACGCAACTGGCGGCGATTGCGACGGCAATTCCTGCGAGAAGCCGGTACGATTTTCGGTGCAATGCCCACGCCAGCAGCACGATGCCGTAAGGCAAGAATAAGTGCGGCTTGACTGTGCAGAGAAGAAGACCGGCGCCCGCCAGAAATGGCCGCGACTGGTGAAAGTAGAGGAAAAGCACAAGGCCCAGAAGCAAGAACGCGCCGAGTTGTCCTGCCATCATGCAGACGAAGACCGGAGCAAAGAGCAAGCAGAGCAAGTGCAACCTGTTATTCGGACGTCCATGCAACTTCCAGAGCAACCTGACCGATTCCATTAGACAGAGAATGAATGCAATCAACCACAGCGCCATGCCGGTCTTGGCGCTGACCAGCCCGAGAGGCAGAACGAGAAAAAAGGCGGCGGGCAAATCCAACGATACATTTGACCAGTCGCCGGTATATCCGGCCCCGCGCTCGATTTGGAGAATCGCAGCGGAGTCATAGGGGCTGGTGTGATTGACAAGCCTCTTTCCGGCGGCCCAGAAGCCGATATAGTCGCGATTTCCGAAGTCCATGGTATCTGCTACAAATACCAGAATTGTCGCGCTGACGGCGAAAAGGCAGATGACGAACACAATCTGGGCGATTTTCCGGATCATGTCACCGACCTGAATTCAAGGAAGAGGATGGCGAGGACCACCTTGATAGGGATGCGTAACCGTGGATCAGGGGCCGCCACGAAGAGCGGCAGGGCCCGAGAGGTAAATGCCGATCAGAGATGGGGCAAAATTGCGCACCATGCGACAGGGAGAGTTCGCACATGAGGCCATGGATTGAGCCGGGTAAATTCAGAAAGACTCTCCTACTTTTGAGCCGGTTGGGAAAAATTGTAACGTCTCTTTGCGGGATTTCGCGACTCATGCTTGTACTGCACCGGGTAACTATGCAGGTGCGAGCACTCAAGATGCAACCTTAGGCATGGCTTGAGGTTTGATTGAAAGACGGGCGCGCGATGAGATACCAGACGAACCACGCCGGCGCAGTCCAGAGATACAGCAACGAGCTGACCCTGACGCCGCAGATTTCGACGTCGGCAAGAAGAATGAGAGCCGCCAGAGTGACCAGCATTTTGCGGGAAGTGGTGGTGTACGAGGCGTCGAGGAGGGCCGGGATCGCCAGGCATTGATCGTAGAGCCAGCAGTAGGGAGCGGCGAGCAGGGAAACCAGCATGAGTAGACTACCGTGGGTGAGCCAGTCCCATGTGGCGTGATGGCGCCAGAAATAGAGAATTGCCCAAACGCAGCACAGTGCGGCAGGCAGGTACTGCAGCCAGGTAGCCTGCGGCCAGAGCCATTGTCGCGTCAGGAGGGCCAGGCAGGGAATGAAGTCGTTCTCGACAGCAGGCGAGCGCATCATGCGGATGTAGCTGGACCATGCGTCCGGGTAGATTATCCAGGTTGCAGCACTAGTAAGCGCAAGCGCGGTAACGGCACCGGCCAAAAGCTTATAGCTGCGCGAGACAACAATCCATGCGGCGAGGGCTGCGACAAAGGGCAAAAAGAGGTGGGGCTTGAGGGCGCAGAGCCATAGTGCTGCCCCGGCAGCGAAGGGACGGCTCCGGTGAATTCGAAGAAACAGAACAAGCCCGAGCAGCGCGAAGAGCGAGGTCTGACCCATGGTGAGGCAGATGATTGCCGGGGTGAATGCGAATCCGAGCCAGTGAATGCGATTAGGAGGCGAGCCATGCAACTGATGGAGCAAGCGAACACAAAGCAGCAGGCTTGCGAGAAGGAGCAGAGTCCATAGGGTGGCGGCAACGCGAACTCCCAGAAAGCCCAACGGGAAGACCAGAGGGAGCGCCCAGGGCGGATTGCGCATGAGCAGGGTGACCTTGAATTTGAGGCCGGCAGACTGCTCCAACGCGAAAACGGCACCGCTGTCATAGGGGTCAGCGTGGTGAACGAGCTGGCGGCCGGTGGCCCAGTAGGAGACGAAATCGCGTGTAGCTGCCAGATTGCCGCCTACAGGCACAGCGAAGATGAAAAGGATGACGAAGGCGAGGGCAAGACCTGCCACAGTGGCGACGGCAACTTCGGCCAAATCACTGCGCTTCTGCTCGGCGGAAAGGTCCAGATTGTTCGCCATCGAGGCTATTCTACGGTAGTTGCGAAGACCGAAACTGGGAATAGCATTCGATGAGGTGGCGATCGATTCACTGACGCGATGCTGATAAGCCCCATTTCCCGGTTTGTACGTCTCTATGCAGGCGATACCGCTGGTTGAACAGAGCGGTTTGATGGCGAAGCAGAGACGAGAAGATACCAGGCAAGCCAGACTGGCATGTTCCAAAGAAAGACGGGAGAGGCAACGTCGACCTTGCAGAATTCAACATCAACCAGAAGCATTAACAGCGCGAAGACTGCGATCGCCCAGCGAAAACGTGTGATGAAGGCACCACGCATGACGGCCGGGATGGCCAGGGTCTGGTCATAAAACCAGCAATAGGGTGCCATCAGGAGCGAAACCATGAGGACCAGGCTGCCGTTGGCGGTCCAGTTCCAGTTGTTACGACGATGCCAGAAATAGACCAGTGCCCAAGCGCAGCCAAGGGCCGCTGGGATGTACTCAATCCACACCGCCTGCGGCTGAATGGCACCGCGAATCGCGAAGCCAAGGCTCGGGACATAGTGATCCCGGACCAGAGGCGAACGCATCATGTTGGAGTATTCGGACCAAGCATGCGGGTCCAGAAGGTAGGCGATGGCTGTCGTCAGAACGAGGGCACAGACAAAACCGGCAATGATCTTATAGCTTCGCGAAATCAGGATCCAGGCGAGCAACACGACGATAAATGGGAGAAGCAAGTGCGGCTTGAGAGCGCAGAGCCAAAGCGAGAGGCCCGCCACGAATGGTCTGGTTGTGTGCAAGCGAAAGAACGTGACTACTCCCAAAAGCGGGAAGAATGAAGTCTGCCCCATGATAAGGCAGGCCAAAGCCGGGGGAAACGCAAGACCGATCCAATGAATTGTGCCGATTGGGCTGCCGTGAAGGGTGCGGATCATGCGGACGGCCGCCCCCAGGCAACAAACCAGGAGCAACGTCCAGAGAATAAAGGCAACGCGCACTCCGCAGAACCCGAGCAGGAACACGAGAGGAAGGGCCCAGGGCGGATTGAACATGATCAGGGCTCCATTCGGAACCAATCCCGCGTCACGTTCGATGGCCTTCATTTGATTCCAGTCATAAGGATTGGCATGATGGACAAGCTGCTGGCCGGTGGCCCAATACTCCACAAAGTCGCGAGAGGCCACCGAGCTGCCATTCGCCGGCAGGGTAATAAGGAAGATTGCGGTGAGGGTAAGCGTGACCGCCGCGACAAAAGTGACAAGCGCGTCGGCCAGGTCGCCAGCCTTCCTCAATGGAGGAGAACTAAATTTGCCTGCCATGGAGGCTATTCTAAGGTAGATAACGCGATTGCGAGTTGATCCGAAACGTCGGGATTCCGGCGATGGGGCGAAATGAGGATCAGGAAGGCGCAGTGCTGCCACAGACAGAATGCCGCAAGGCCGAGGTAGGCCGTATTTGCTTGCCGGCGGGACTACAACTTGCGAGGTATGTATACGCGTAGCCAACATATCGAACGTGACTAGTAAACGGGCGTATACATAAGCCGCTGTGACTCGGCCGCCAGCCAACTTGCAAACTATTGATTCTAAAAAGACTGGGTTCTGATTCGGGAATGGCACGCCAGGTGCTAGATAAAGGGTGCCCGGCTGAGGCTGGGAAATTGAATTCTCGGAGAAAAATCAAATGAATAATTTGTTTCTGGCGCTCTATGTGAAGATGCAGAGCCTGATGGCTCGCGAGGAAGGTCAGGATCTGGTTGAGTATGCGTTGCTGGTTGCGTTGATCGCACTGGTGTGCGTAACTGGCGTCAACAAGGTGGCGACCGCTGTGAACTCGGTATTCACTAACATCAGCTCTTCGTTGTCGTAAAAACACGCAGCGAGACAACCCAGTACCTCAGCTCCCTGGCGGGTCAGATGGCGTTCTGGTGGCAGATCGCCATCTCCCGGCAGGGGTCAACTTATCAACTGGAACAGTGGCGAACCTGTCGAAGAACCTGCAGTCCGCTCCACTGTTCCATCAACAAGCACCACGAGAAACCGCGTAACCAATCTCACCGGCGCAGGCCGGATATCTGCTGGAGGGATCAGGGATGAACAAGACACTTACACAGCTGTACTTGAAGTTCCAGGGCCTGAAGAGCGGTGAAGATGGTCAGGATCTGGTTGAATACGCGCTGCTGGTTGCACTGATCGCGCTGGTATGCGTGGCTGGCGTCAACAATGTAGCGACCGCCGTGAATTCGGTGTTTACCAACATCAGCAGCTCGCTGTCGTAGCTGGCTGTCACAGGGATCGAGATTTTCTAAAGTTCAGCAAGGGTGTGCGGGAGAGATCGCAGCCGGATAGGAGCATCGGTGCGAGTTCTCCCGTTTACGTCAACAGCGAATAACCATCAGCCATCAAGCGCAAGCAGCTTGAGTCTGTAGTTTGCCATCAATCTTCCCCTAAATCTGTGAGTCATGCGAACGAGTTCGCGCAAGCCAATGATACGTGGCTCACGTATCCCGGCCCAGGCCGGAATCTCACTGAGGGAGAATTACTGATGAACGAGACATTCTTGAAGCTGTTTGTGAAGCTCCAGAACCTGAAGACCAGCGAGGAAGGTCAGGATCTGGTTGAGTATGCGTTGCTGGTGGCCCTGATCGCGCTGGTGTGCGTTACCGGCGTGAGCAAGGTTGCAACAGCAGTGAACTCCGTGTTCACGAATATCAGCAGCTCACTGTCGTAGTTTCTGACTGCGAGCTGTCCAGAATCCACAGTCAACACGGGAGCGATCGTAGCCGGCCTGAAAACCAGCGACGATTTCTCCCGTATAACCATTCACCCGTGAATCGACACGGGAAGCTAGGGATCATAGGAAGCGGGCAGTTTCGCCAGAAGCTTTGGCTCTTGTGGAATCATTGATCTCAAATCAAAGTGCCCGCGCAGTAAGTAGGCCAGGTTTCTGCCAGGAAAATCGTCGACTCAGAGGTGATTCAATGAGCTTCGGACTGTTGAAAAAGTTGAACTTGAAGCTACGCAACTTAACTTGGGGTGAAGAGGGTCAGGATCTGGTGGAATATGCGCTGCTATGCGCGCTGATTGCACTCACTTTGATTTCGGGAATCGGACACATTGCGACGGCAGTGAACAGCGTGTTTACAAACATCAGCAGCTCACTGTCTTAGTTTCTGGCTGAACGATAAGGCCAGCGACTGGACCGAAAACCAGGGAGAGTTTCGCAACCGGCTTCAATTCTGACGGCAATCTTTCCGACTCATCTCAATCCCGCTATGCAGCGTGAGGAATGAAGAGACACTTAGGGACGGATATCTCAGGCTTGGAACCCGATCGTGCTGAATCGCGAATTTGAGAAGCCTGCCTGAAGAAACGAATCATGCCCAGCGCTGAACGACCTTTGACTCAGGGGTTAGCCGATGTGCCAAGGAATCCTCAGTCGGATATGCGAAAAGAGCCGGGACTTTAGGTGGAGTGAGCAGGGCCAGGACCTGGTTGAATACGCGCTGCTACTGACACTGATCTCACTTACGCTGCTGTCAGCTATGGGCGGAATAGCGAATGCGGTAAATTCCGCATTCTCAAATATCAGCTCTTCGCTTGCGTAGTCGGGCGTGACGCGCATTCCAACGGGCAGCGCGGCAAGCGCAATCAGTGAACTTAGAAAGCCTACGCCCTGTGATTCAAGAGGGCTTCGGCATCGAGGGAGAGGCAGGCCGGCAATGATTTCCGGGCCCGGCATGCGCTCTCCCTTACTTTTAGTGTGATCAATAGAACGTATAACACTTTTGCAGGGTGACGAAACGGGTTCAGGTCACTGCTGCAAGCGTCGGGCGATCGTAGTATTTGCCTTAGAATCTCGATGATCCCGGGAGATTCCGTCTGAACCGCGCCGGACCCACTCGCTATGTTGCCTGCCGCAAACAAACCAAACCCGGCCATGCTGATTCTCGAGTTTGGGTTTACAGCAATCGCGGTGGCGTCGGCGTTTGCGTGGCCTCGGCTCGGGTACGGACTCTTTCGTCGCATCGAGCAGGCGTTTGTAAAGCTGGCGCGAAGAAAGGGAACGGCTGTTGCGGTTGTGGGTTTGAGCGTGATCGTACTGCGGCTGGCGATTCTTCCGCTTTTTCCGGTCCCGATTCCATTTGTTCCCGACGACTTCAGTTTTCTGCTTGCTGCAGACACTTTTGCTCACGGCAGGCTGACGAACGCCACGCCCGCAATGTGGACGCATTTCGAAAGTATTCACATCACGATGATTCCCACCTACCAGTCCATGTACTTCCCGGGACAGGGGCTTGTAATCGCCGCCAGCAAAGTAGTTTTTGGGAATCCGTGGGTTGGGCTGCTGATTGTGAGCGCGCTGATGTGCGCGGCGGTTTGCTGGGCCCTGCAGGCTTGGCTGCCGGCCAACTGGGCGCTGCTTGGCGGAATGATCGCCGTTTTGCGGCTGGGCGTCTTCAGCTATTGGACGAACACGTATCATGCGGCCGGTTCGCTGGCGGCGCTGGCGGGCGCACTCGTGCTGGGCGGGATGCCGCGTTTGATGCGCACGGCGCGAACGCGCTATGCGCTTCTGATGGGTGTAGGCATTGCGATATTGGTGCTGACGCGGCCATATGAGGGCATCCTGCTTTGTGTGCCGGCAGGCGTGGCCCTGGCGCGATGGATGTGGAAGGGAAAAAATCGGCCGAGCCCGGCGGCCATGGTGCGCCTGGCAGCCGTGCCGATCGCATTTGGAATCGCCGCCGTCAGCTGGATGGGCTACTACGACGACCGCGCGTTTGGCAGCCCCCTGACTCCGCCGTATTCGGTCGATCGCGCCCAGTACGCGATTGCTCCATATTATGTGTGGCAGCATGCACGGCCCGAGCCGCATTACCGGTATGCGGAAATGCGGACGTTCTATCACAAGAGCGAGCTTGATTATTACAAGGGAATCCACTCGATTACCGGGTTTGTGCCTCAAACGTTGAGTAAGGTCGGGTTTGCCTTCCTATTCTTCTCAGGTTTCGCGCTGTTCCCAGCGATGTTGATGGTGCGGCATGTGTTTGTGGATCGCAGAATCCGTTTTCTGCTGGTGTCGGTGCTGATTCTGGCTGCGGGGATGGTGATCGAAATCTACATGCTGCCGCATTACCTGGCTCCATTCACGGTCGCCTTCTATGCGATTGGACTGCAGGGAATGCGGCATCTACGGCACTGGAAGCCCGAGGGCAAGCCGGCGGGCCTGGCCATGACACGGTTGATGGTGACGGTATGCGTCGTACTCGCGGGTTTGCGCGTGTTTGCCACGCCACTGCATATCGCGGAGAGTGAATGGCCGCCAAGCAACTGGAATTTCATCTGGTTCGGCCCGGAGCATTACGGAACGGAGCGGGCGCAGATCGAAGCTCAGCTTCGCGGGCTCCCAGGCGGCCAGCTGGTAATCGTCCACTATTCACAGCAGCACGGCCCCTTTGACGAGTGGGTGTATAACGACGCCGACATTGATCACTCCAAAGTGATCTGGGCAAGAGATGCAGGATCCTTAGATAATGCAGAGTTGATCCACTATTACCGGAATCGGACGGTCTGGCTGGCCGAACCCGATGCGGTGCCGGCACGGATTGTTCCGTATCCGATGGCTGAGCAGAACCCAGGCGGCGCACAATGAGTAGCCTCGGATTGCGCAATGGGGCAAGGAAGATCGAGGAGTTGAGACCATGATCAACGGCAAGCGGATTGCAGTAGTGATGCCCGCCTACAACGCCGAAAAGACGCTGGAGCGCACGGTGCAAGAGCTGTCTGACGTGGTTGACATCAAAATTCTCGTTGATGACTCGAGTAGAGACGAGACGGCGGCGTTGTCGCGCAAGCTGGGCGTGCTGACGTTTATTCACGACGCCAATTATGGATACGGGCGCAATCAGCAGACGTGTTACCGCGAGGCACTGTCGGCGGGCGCGGACATCGTGGTGATGGTGCATCCGGACTACCAGTACACGCCCTCGCTGGTACCAGCGATGGCGGGAATGATTGCGAGCGGCGTTTACGATATGGTGCTGGGCTCGCGCATTCTGGGAGCGGGAGCATTGAAGGGCGGCATGCCATTTTACAAGTACGTCTCAAACCGCCTGTTGACGGCTTTTCAGAACCTCTTCCTGGGCGCGAAGCTATCGGAGTATCACACAGGATTCCGGGCCTTCTCGCGTGAGCTGCTGGAAACACTGCCGCTCCTGGAGAATTCCGACGACTTCGTTTTCGACAACCAGATGATCGCACAGGCCGTGATGTTCAAGTACCGGATCGGCGAGATTTCGTGTCCGACGAAGTACTTCGAGGAGGCCTCGTCCATTAACTTCAGGCGGAGCGTGAAGTACGGCCTGGGAGTTCTGGCGACAACGGCGAGTTTTGTGGCGCATAAACTGGGCATCTATCGTGCTGCGCGATTCGGCGCAAACGGTAAGAAGTTGCCCAATCGATACTATACCGAGTCCGGACAGCGCTGCTGAGTTCCGCGATTGTTCGCGATCAAACAAATCGAGCTGGCTGGTGCGGGTGAATTCTAAAGACGATCGAAGGCAGCATGGTGGGCAAGTGGGAGCGCAAATCGCCCCTAAGGGGGTGGGTATGACAAGAGGCCGGTCCGACGGTCTCATCCTGTTTGTGCTGGGTAGTTTGATGTTTATACTTACGGGCGCATTTTGCGAGCGTATCGCGCCCGCCTCGATGCTCGATTTCAAGGGACTTTACTATAGCGCGCGCTGCCTGCTGCAACACTCCGACCCGTATCGGCAGAGCGATCTGGCTCGTATCTATCAATCGGAAGCTCCAGATTGGTCCGTGACTGACCCCGATCTCCGTAAGGTTGTGACGCTTTGGGTCAACCTGCCCCCGGTATTCATTGTCACTGCTCCCGTGGCCATGCTGCCATGGGGTGTGGCGCACCATCTGTGGTTTGTTCTTATCGCAGCGAGCTTCATCCTCGCCGCATTTCTAATGTGGAAGCTCGGATCCGATTACGCTCCCGTTATCTCGGGAGGCTTGATTGGCATATTTCTCGTGGGAAGCGAATTGCTCATTGAGGTCGGCAATTTGGCAGGCATGGTCGTGAGCCTTTGCATTGTCGGAGTCTGGTGTTTTGTTGAAGAAAAGTTCGTGCCTGCCGGCGTTGTTTGTTTCGCATTGAGCCTGGTGCTCAAGCCGCACGTTGCAGGTTTTGTCTTGCTTTATTTTCTGCTGGGCGGGGCGCGCTATCGAAAGCGGGCCTGGCAGGCATTAGGTTTAGCTACCCTCCTCTGCGTGCCCGGGACCCTATGGGTTTGGCATGTGGCGCCTCACTTTTTTGAAGAAATGCGAATGAATCTGCGGACGATATCGTTGCACGGCGGTCTGAATGATCCCGGACCTGCGGGTTTCGTGGCCGGGTTTCACGGTGCCGTGACGGTGAGCCTGCAGACAGTCGTGAGTGTTTTCCGTGACGATCCGCACTTCTACAATTTGTTCACCTATCTTTTCTGCGCCCCATTTCTCCTCGCCTGGGCGATTACCGTTCTTCGTAAAGGCATTTCGCGTGAAGGCACCTGGCTAGCGCTTGCGTCCATCGCCGCGCTTTCAATGCTGCCGCTCTATCATCGGATGCATGATGTTGGTCTCCTACTGTTAATTTTTCCCGGGTTCGCCATGCTTTGGGCCAAGGGTGGTCCAACCCGGTGGCTCGCTCTCGTGGTCACGAGCGTGAGTACCTTAATGGCAAATGACTTTACGGTGCAGGCGCTTGCCATCTCGAGTACCCACCTGCGGGAGTCGACTTCAGGGTTGCTGGGACAAGTTCTGACTGTTGTGTTGGTCCGGCCAGTCCCCCTTGTCCTCCTCGCCGTCGGGACATTCTATCTGTGCGCTTATATGCGGCATAAACCTCAATTGCAGGCCGCGTCTTCAGTGAATCAACGCATAAAGTGTGTGTCCGCATAGATTCCACGACGGATGTGAAGTTCCTCCAGCAGATGTACAAGCAAGACCTCGTCATGAATGAGGAGGCCGTGTTCCGGCCAAACGGAAGGAATAATCTTCTACAGCAGTTTCAGTGATGGTGTATCCGCATTCAAAACCTCTAAGTCGGAGCGACCAACAGGGAGCGACGACCTTAGCGATAGCCATGACCGGACACAGTATCTCCGAAACTTCTCTAAGACGCGAAAGAGCCTTGGGCTACGTTCTTATCCTCAGCGGCAGACAGCGCGGCAATTGAAAGGAAGAATGCCTGTGCGGCAAGGAAATAGTAGTTTGCGAAGGCTTTCGTGCTGAAGAAGCAGAGCAGGAGCAGCCCGACTCCGTAAGCGGCGGGGAACGTGGCCGCGCTCCGATTTCCGGCCCACAGCGCCCAGACGACAAACGCCAGAACCAGAACCGGGTCAATCTTCATGATCCACGGAAACAGCACGCCCAGGCTCAGCGAGTCGAGACGGTATGGCTGCATTAGATTGAAGAGCACCATATCATGCCAGAGCGCGCGCAGATTCCAGAAGGCGAACGGTACAACGGTGACAGCGGCCGTTATGAGAGACAATCCGACCAGTCTCCAATAGGCCTTTACTTCGGATCTGTGAACGAAATATGCGATAAGCGGCAACGCGAATAGATTGTATTGTTTCGTCGCTAGAAAGAGGCCGAGAGCGATCGGCAGCCACCAGCATTTCTTTACGGCTGCGTATATCGTTGCGCACAGAGCCATATACACGAGAGGCTCTGTATAGCTGCAGAATTCAACCACGAAAGTCAGCGGGCTAAGCAGTAAAACGCATACTATTGCAAGGCCTCGATTGTCAGGTGAAAGCGCGAACAACAACCAAGCCGAGACGATGACCGCGAAAATATAACTGAGCCGAACGTCTCCGAGCACGAACCCTGGCAGGGCCCAAAAGAGCGTTAATGGCGGATATTGAAATCCCTCCTGCACTCTCCCATCGGCCACCAATCCAGGAGCGTAATAACGTGAGGTACCGCGAGCATCGAAGATGTTGGCCTGAGTCGTGCCAAACGGGTCGATCCCTTTCAACAGATTTTGGCATGCGGCCTTTTGAAACGTGTAAACATCGATAGCAACACCGGAGCCAGGGCGGACGATGAGAAATGCGAACAGGAGATGAGCCGTTACCAGAAGTGCAAATACGGGCCAAAGCCCGGTGCCTGCTTTGCGAGGCTGAAGATGAGGCAGATTGCCGCTGACACGGCGGGCCAAGGCTGCGGTGGCAAGCACAATCGCGAGCAACAATGCGCCCAGCAGTATGAAGAGAACCGCTTTCCAGTCGCGTGAGAGATGAGCCGTTCTGGCCGCAGAGAGGCTTAAGAGATGGCTGCCAAATGCTGCGATGGTCACGATGCAACCTGCGCAGCAGAGGAGAGCCGCAGGCGACCATTTCCTTCCTGTCTTGTGCGCGGCGATTGAGTCGCGTTCCACTGGCACTCCGAATAGAAGCTGAAGAATCGGTTGACGAACTTCTGGGAATCGCACGCGTTCGATCTGAGAGTGACAGAGTTTTTCCCGACAAGAGAGGAAAACAATCATCACGAAGCGGCGGAGCTCTAAGCAATTCTAAGGCTCGTTCAGGTCACAGTCGTGCCAGTTTTGAGGCAGCAGTCGAGGCGGGAACATTCCAAGGCAACCGCGGCGGCGCAACGGCGCGTTTCTGTTTGAGAAGCCGCGTGGAGACTTGCTCCGGAGGCGCGGACTTTGCGAAACTTGACCTCTGGATATTGTGCTGAACTCTTGTCGGCCTGAGCCGCGCTGATTGGGCTTGCGATTCTTATAAGGACGACGGTCTTTGGAAGTGTTTCACCGCGAGTTCGGTACTTGAGACTTTCACTGGCGCTATACTGACGGCAAGGCGGGCCTCGCCGTTGAGGTCCCGATCGGTCTTCATGCTGCGTTCTAAGCGCGCCAGCCTAGCTATCCCCGTCCTGCTTCTCTTGACTCTGAGCGCCGCTGTTTCAATCGGCCAACCGCAGAATTCGCGCGCGGGCGTTACCGTGACGGTTGTCGATGAAGACGGTGTATCGATTCCCGACGCGCAGGTGACGATTGCGGAGCCTGGACTTGGCGCCGCGCATCTATGGACAGGCTTCGCCGGAACCTGCAATTACGTGTTGAGGCAGCAGGAGCCGTACCAGATCCGTGTTGAGAAGGCGGGTTTCTACCAGACAAGCGAGAGCGGAATCGATGCAAGCTTGAGCAGCGTGAGAGTTGTGCTGGCACATGAGCAGATGGTGCGCGAGCAAGTCAATGTGACCGCGTCGACACCGGGCATTGATACCGAGCAGATCTCTGATACGAGCACACTGAGCACGCCGGAGATCGTGAACATCCCATATCCAACCTCCCGAGATATCCGATTTTTGCTTCCATTCAACCCCGGAGTAGTGGCGGATGCGGCCGAGCAAATGCACGTGGCCGGATCGGAGACGTGGGAGACGCTGGATATGATGGACGGCTTCGATATCCGGGCGCCGGAAAGCGGAACGTTAAGCCTCCGGGTGAGCGCGGACGCAGTGCGGTCGATCGACTCGGAGACGACGCGCTATCCGGCGGAATTCGGCCGGGCTACGGGCGGAGTGATCGCCTTCTACACAGGAATGGGCGACGACAAGTTTCGTTTCAACGCCACGAATTTCGTGCCGTCGTTCAGAGATTTGAATGGAATTCGGTTCGACAAATTTGTTCCGAGATTTACGTTTTCAGGGCCTTTGAAGAAAGGCCACGCGTGGTGGTACGACGGCGTAGAGACCGAGTACGACAACATATACATCGCGGAATTGCCGGCAGGCCAGAACACCGACGAACTGATCCGCGGCAGCAACCTGTTCAAGGTGCAGGACAACTTGACGGAGGCAAATATCCTGACGGCGGGGCTGCTGTCCAACAACTATCACTCGCCGTACGACGGGATTTCGTCGCTCACACCGCAGCCAAGCACCGTGAAGCGCAATACGATTGCGTGGATGCCGTATGTGAGAGATCAGCAGAGTTTTGGAGGCGGCGCACTGCTCGATTTGGGAGTGGGGTACGTGCGTATTCGCGATGGCTATGAACCACACGGAAATGCGCCGTACCAAATTACTCCGGAGCTTCCGCGCGGCAGCTATTTTGAGAATCTGATGGGCCGGTCGCAGCGACTGGAAGGGACGGCAACCCTTTATCTGCCACCGCGGAAGTGGATGGGGCGCCACAATCTGAAGGTGGGGCTTGACCTGGACCACATTACCCTCAATCAACGGCAATCGCGGACGCCAGTAAGTTATCTGCGCGAGGATGGAACCTTGCTGCGCCGAAGCGTGTTCACGCCGGCACCTCCGTTCGTTCTGCACAACGGAGAGATCGGCGGCTATATTGAGGACCGATGGCAGCCGGGGCCGGGATGGATGGTGGAACCCGGGGTGCGCTTTGATTGGGATGAGGTTGTGCGGAGGCCGTTCATTTCGCCGAGACTTGCTGCCGTGTTTTCGCCGCCGGAGGAGAAGAACCAGACCAAGATTTCGGCGGGCATCGGACTCTACTACGAGCACACGCAACTGGAGTACCTGGCGCAGACGTTTGCGGGAGTTCGAAGCGATACCTACTATGCGACGGACGGCGTGACACCAACCGGCCCAGCGCAGCAGACGGAATTCACCGCCGTTGAGGGCATACTGCACGAGCCGCGTGCTTTGAATTGGAGTATTGGCGTCGAGCGCAAAATGCCGTGGTCGATTTTGGCGGGCGCGAATTTCCTGGAGAAGCGCACCTCGAATGTCTTTACCTTTGCAAACCAGGCCGGAACAGCAGCGCTGGCGGGCAACTATCTGCTGACCAATGCACGCCAAGATCACTATGACTCGGAGGAGTTCGACGCACGAAGGTTGTTTGCCAATGGATACACGCTGTTTGTGTCGTACACGCATTCGTCGGCGCGCACGAATGCAGCACTCAACTACTGGCCGACGCCGTCGCCGCTGGGGCCGCAGCAGAGCGGGCCGTTGGCATGGGATACGCCAAATCGCGTGATCTCGTGGGGCTGGTTGCCGATTCCGATTTGGAAGCTCAAAAACCGCTGGGACTTTGTTTATCTGCTCGACCGGCATACAGGATTCCCGTATACCGCAGTGAATGGGGCGGACCAGGTTGCGAGCGCGGCGGGGGCGTATCGCTTTCCGGCTTACGTGAATTTCAGCCCAGGGCTGGAGTGGAAGTTTCACTTCCGAGGGCAATACTGGGGATTACGCGGCGTGATGGAGAATGCGACGGACAGCGGAAATCCATTCATTGTGAACAACGTGGTGGAATCGCCGCAATTTGGAACATTCAGTGAGTTTCAGGGAAGAGCTTTCACGGCGCGCATCCGGCTGATCGGTACGAAGTGATAAAGGCAGAGACCGAGGGACCGAGGGAACAAGGGAACAAGGGAACAAGAAGGCAGGGAACAGAGAACAGAGAACAGAGAACAGAGAACAGAGAACAGAGAACAGAGAACAGAGAACAGAGAACAGAGAACAAGGAACCTCGCGGGATGCAGGATTTGGGAAAAGTGCTGTTGGGAATTGGGCTGCTGCTGGTGGTGATCGGAGGGGCGATCCTGCTGGCGGGGCGCATGGGCTTGCCGCTGGGACGGCTGCCCGGCGATTTCACTTACAAAGGCAAGAACGTTTCGTTCTATTTCCCGCTGGGGACATCGATCCTGATCAGCGTGGTTTTGTCGGTGCTGCTTTACGTGATCTCGTGGTTTCGGCGATAGTTCATGAATTGCGCAAAAAACGCAAGGGATCAGCCGCGGCCGTCGCGGGCCGTTGCTGGGGTTATTGCGCCACCTTGATGAGCGCAAGCGTGTTGGGCGTGAGGCGAAGCTCGAGGCTTCCGGCAGAGAGGTGAGTTTGCTCGGGCGCTGGCAACGCTGTTTCACGATTCAGCTGTTGCACCTGCGCCGGGGTGGGGTAGATCGGCTCGCCCATCGCCGCATATTCCTTTAACACATTTCCGTGGTCTGAGTCCACGCGCTGGATGGTCGCGCGGGCATCGGCAGGAACATTGCGGAAGACCAGGCGCATGGTTTTGTCGGCGCCCGTCTGGCCGGGACCGACGAGATTCCATGCAGCGATCACGAGGCCGTGCTGCGCGCTCTCCGTCACGATCACATCGCGGGAGGGATTGGCCAGCCGCTGATCTCCGAGCTGGTGCAAAAGCTCGAAGTCGTAGAAAGATGGTTTGTTGATGCCGCCCATGGCGCGAAGGCCGAAGCGGCCGATGAACGGCTTGGGGAAAGGACCATTCTCTTCAAAGACATCGGAAAACGTCCAGAAGGACATGGCATCGACGAGGCCATCGCATTCGCGAATGGTATTGGCGAGGGCCGGGCCGACGAAGGTGGTGTCGCGCGAATCATCCTGACCCTCGACGTTCCATTCAGTCAGAAAGAATGGAAGTTCGGGAGAGGTCGAGGATTTGATCTGATCATGCACCTTCGCGACAGCGCGGCAGACGCGATCGTCCATGGGGATATTCTCGCGGGTGCCGAAGAGATTCTCCACGGTGTCGTCGGCATAGGCGTGGGTGGAGATGAAGTCGACGGGTACATGGTTGGCTGAAGTGAATTTCAGAAAGTCGGGAATCCACGCGGCCTGCGCGGTGGCCGGACCGCCCACGCGCAATCGCGGACTGACGCTCTTCAGCGCGCGAGCGGTATGAGCATACAGGTCGAAGTAGGTGCTCTGCCGCGGCGCTCCACCCCAGAAGTCGAGGTTGGGCTCGTTCCACACTTCGAAATACCACTGCGAAACTTCGTCAATACCGTAGCGATTGATAAGATGCTGCGCGAAGCGGCGAATCAGGTCGTCCCAGCGGTCGTAGCTTTTGGGCGACGACACGTTGGGCTTGTACCAGAACGAGTGCAGAGCATCGGGGTTGGCTGCGAGCTTGCGAGGCATGAGGCTGATTTCAACAAAGGGGCGCACGCCGTTGGCAAGCAGGCCATCGTAAATCTGATCAATATAGGAGAAGTTGTAGATCGGGTTCCCGTGCTCGTCCTCGTTGTAGATACCAACTTCATCGTGAAAGATGGCGTGAAAACGAACGTAGCGGAAGTCCGTTACTGATTTCACGGCGCGGAGATCGTCGCGATAGCTCTGGCGCAGCGAAAGAATGGCGCGCCCCGATCCGAATATTTCTTCCCAGAAATGCGGAAAAGGCGTGAGGTGAGCGTGCGCATCGATTTCGACTGTCTCCTGCGCGAGCACGGAAACGGGCATCAGGAGAAGGGCGAGAAGGAGCGTGGCAATCGGGCTGATTCTGGTTTGACGCATAAACGACTCCGCTCATTTTAGATGCGCAGAGTCATTTGGTCAGGAATTCAGCGTCCGGCACGCCGATAGGAGAGGCCAAATGAAACGATGCCGCCCGTAGGCGGCACCGTTGCGATAAAAAGCGGGTTACGGCGGATCAGATTCCGACACCAAATTCGCCGGTCTGCTGCTCACCGGAGTTCGCGTAGAAATCGTAAGGCGTACGCCGGTTGAAGCGGTAGCGGTTGCGCAATTCAGCGCCCACATAGATGCCCAACGCGGCCACGACCATGCCCACGGAGAACCAGGTAATGACGCGCAGGGCGGTGGATCCCACCTTCTGCGCTTCGCAGGATTCATCAACAATCAGTTCGGACTCAGCATCGACGGCCATCGAACAAGGCCTCCCGTACGTCCATTCTAGCCCAGATCGCAACTGAAGGATTGGATGCAGAAATGCGGAAAACACGCAAGTAATCTATGCGGTCATCTCAATTTGGGACAGCCACTTGGCCTTTTCCGGGTCGGGAAGGAAGCTGGCGCGGATAGAGTTAGCGGCAAGTTGGCGCAGTTCGTCGCGGGTGAAGCCCTGTTGGGTGTGGGCCAGCAGGAACTCGCCGGCCAGGTCGGAGCCGAAGAAGGCAGGGTCGTCGGAGTTGAGAGTGACCAGCAGGCCGCAATCGAAGTACTGGCGCAGAGGGTGGGCGGCGAAGGAGGGACAGACGCCGGTGCGCACGTTGGAGGTGGGGTTCAATTCGAGCGGGGTACTCCGCACTTTTAGCTCTTGGAGGAGATCCGCGTCAAGAACAGCAGAAAGGGCGTGGCCGATGCGCTCAGAGCCGATGGAGAGCGCCTCGCGGATGGCTTCAGGGCCGGTGGTTTCGCCGGCATGGTTGGTGAGGCGCAGGCCGGCGTATTTGGCTTGGGCGTAAAGCTGCCGGTAAGGTTCCGAGCCGGTACGGCGCTCGTCGCCTCCGATGCCGATGCCGATGATGGAGGGGTGCGCGAGGCGCAGTTCGGCGGCCTTGAGAAACACCTGCTCGGCTTCTTCGAGGGCGAAGTGGCGGACCGCGTCGAAGATCCAGTAGACGGAGAGGCCCAGCTCGCGGGCGGCTCTCTGGTGGGCGCGTTCGAGGCCGGCGAAGATGCCGTCGATGACAGCGGGATCGGGGTTGCGCCAATGCAGATAGACGCCGAAGGCGACGTAGACCTCGGCGTGGACGATGCCCTGGGCGGCGAGCTGCTGCATCATGCGCCATGCGGCGAGCTCGTAATCTTCGGGCGTGATGAGGCGTTCGCAAACAGCCTTGAAGGCCAGCAGGAAGCCGGTGAAATCGGTGAAGTGGTAGAGGGCCTCAGCCTCGGCGAGGGTGAGGGGGCGGGCGTCATGGCGCTGGCTCAGCTCAACGAGCGTAGCGGGCAGGATAGTGCCTTCGAGGTGCAGGTGAAGTTCAGCCTTGGGCAGGCGGCGGATGAAGGACTGGATCGAAGTCACTGGTCTAGTTTAGCGGCACCTGCGGTGCGGCAGCCGCCGCTTGCGCGGCATGTTTGCCGATTTGTGAACGGGCGCGAACTCGAGTTGCCGAGTTACTTGGATTGAATGGAGGTCGCTTTGTTGTTAACGAAGGTCACGGTCCACTGCTTGCCGGCCTGGTCGTAGGTGATGGTGCGATTGCCCTTGCTGGAGCCCTCGGTGTGCTGGTTATGGCCGATGGACATCTGCGTTTCTAGCTCGCTCATGCCGGGCAGGACCTGGTGCGCATCGATGGCGGCCCAGATATTTTTGGGCCAGAAATCGTAGATGCCGTGCGGGTCGTCGTAGTAGAAGAGGATGTCGCAGAAGTACTGTTCCTGGCCGCTCTCGATGACGCCGATCACGGTGGCATAAAGATCTGCGTTGCCGGGAAGCGTGAAGACGGCAAAGACTTGTCGGGCGCCGTGATCGATTCCGTCGTCGACATCGGCTGGGGGTTCAGCCTTGATGATCTTTTTGATATCGAGGCGCTGCGCGGAGGGGAGGACGCCGGCGGACTTGGCGAAGTTGATGCGGCCGCCCTGGTAGGGGTAATACGGCATGGAGTAGCCGTTCTTCATCCAGACGCTGGTGCCTTGCAGCTTGACGGCATCGTCGAAGGACGTCATGAACATCATGCGCACGGGAGCGACGTCATCCATGGTTTCGGCCGGCGCGGAAGTGGCATTGGGGTTGACGCCGGGGTTGCGGCGGTGCTCGAAGACGGTGAAAAGATAGATGCCGCCGATGGCGAGGGTGATCAGGGTGATGATCGCGGCTTTTTGCCAGGTTTGCATGTGGACCTCAGTAACAGGATAGGATGCGCGGAAACAGCGGAGCTTGCGGTGTTAGCGGCGCTGGCGGAGTTGCTCTCCCACTCGTAGGATGTACACCCGGCTAGGAGTTGGAAGCTGCTTTTCGGAGATTTGCAAATTCGGAGCGGTGGCGGCTATAGAGGAAGTAGATGAAGAGGCCGATGACGAGCCAGACAAAGAAGAAGAGCCAGGTGAGGACTTCGAGGCCCATCATGAGCACGATGCAGAAGACGATGCTGAGGATGGGAAACAGCGGACCGAGCGGGGCGCGGAAGCCGCGGTGACGGTTGGGCTCGCGATGGCGAAGGATGAGGACGGCGGCGGAGACGAGGACGAAAGCAAAGAGCGTGCCGATATTGGAGAGGTTGGCGACGGTGCCGATGTCGAGCAGTCCGGCAGGGATGGCGACGACGAATCCTGCGACCCAGGTGGCGAAGGCCGGAGTACGGAACTGGGCGTGGATGCGGCTGAACATGGGAGGAAGCAGCCCGTCGCGCGACATAGCGAACCAGACGCGGGCCTGGCCGAACTGGGAGACGAGGATCGAGGAGATCATTCCCGTGAGCGCGCCGAGCAAAACGAAAAGGCGCACCCAGTGCAGCTCGACGCTATGGGTTGCGAGGGTAATTCGCTTGAGCGAGTTGACGACCGGAGCCGCATCGCCCATGACCGACTGCCAGGGGACGATTCCGCTGAGAACAATGGCGACGCCGCCGTAAAGAATCGTGCAGGCAACGAGCGTGGCCAGGATGCCGAAGGGAAGGTCGCGCTGCGGATTGTGGCACTCCTCGGCGGCGGTGGAGACGGAATCGAAACCGATGTAGGTGAAGAAAATGATGGAACCGCCGGACAGCAGGCCGGCCCACCCGTTGGGCATGAAGGGATGCCAGTTTTGCGGCTTGACGAAGCTGGCAGCGGCAAAGATGAATACGAGAATGGCGGCCATCTTTACCAGGACCAGCAGGTTGTTGGTCCTGGCCGACTCGCGGATGCCGCGCACGAGGATGACGGTGAGGATCATGACGATGAGGAATGCGGGGATGTTGAAACCGAAGTGCCAGCCGGGATTGTAGAGGTTGTTTCCGGCCAAATCCTGAAGGCCGGTGGGGAGGTAGGCGGGCGAGATCCAGGGCAGGGGCAGGTGCACGCCGAACCAGTCCGCGAGATCGACGACGTGCGCGGCGAAGCCGACGCTGACGCTCATATTGGCGAAAGCATATTCGAGGATCAGGTCCCAGCCGATGATCCACGCGACCAATTCGCCCAGCGTGGCGTAGGTGTAGGTGTAGGCAGAGCCGGCGATGGGAATCATCGACGAGATTTCGGCGTAGCACAGGCCGGTGAAGGCGCAGACGATGGCGACCAAAACCAGCGAGAGCGCGAGCGCGGGGCCGGCGCCGGGGCGGCCTGCGAGAGCGGTGTGGAAGAGGAGATAGTGGAGAAGAGGAGTGTTTTCGATGGAGGGGACGTCAAAATGCTGGCCGGCCATCGCCGTGCCGATGACGGTGAAGATGCCCGAGCCGATGACGATGCCGATGCCGAGGGCGGTGAGCGACCACGGGCCGAGAGTCTTCTTCAGCGCATGCTCCGGCTCCTCAGAGTCGCTGATGAGTTTGTCGATCGACTTGCAGGCAAGCAGTTGGTTGAGCATAAAAGGCAGGGATCAGGGACCAGGGATCAGGGATCAGAAGGGCAAAGTAGCGGGCGCCGACGCGTCGGTACTGAGACCTGACCCCTGAAACCTGACCCCTTCTTTTAGCGTTTGCTCTGGCCGCGGACCATCTTCTTGACCTTGGCCTTTTTTGAGCCGCGCGCATAGGAGCGCTTGGCTTTGGGGGCGGCTTTTTTGCGCGCCGCGCGCTTGAGCTTTTTGCGTTCCAGTTTGTCGGTAATCTTCTTGGTGTTTGCCACCGTTGAACCTCTTTCGATTGAGTCTGATTGCGGGTAGCCAGGGTTGCGGGCCGACGCAAAATTTATCGTAACAGGGTTGGGGCGGGGGGCGCGCGAAGGCTGGATTTTGCAGCGCCTCGGAAGCACGGTTTAATCATCACAGCCCGACGATTTGCGGCTCAAGTACACTCATCTGCGCGTGAGGTGGGGCTTGGCGGAGGATACGAAAGACACAACCAGGGAAGCGGCACCAGCCGAGGTGGGCCGGGTGCTGGTGATCAATCCGGGGACGACATCGACGAAGATCGGCATCTTTACTCGAGCGGGCGAGGAGTTCGCGCGGAACATTCACCACGGGGATGATGAGATCCAGCGGTTCAAGGGGCGGCCGATGCTGGACAGGCTGGAGTTTCGCGCGGAAAAGATTGAGGCGGCGCTGGCAGAGGCAGGATACTGGCCGAGCGGAGTTAGCGGTGGTAGCGGTGTAAGCGGAGTTAGTTCCGCGCGCTGGGCGGCGGTGGCGGGGCGCGGCGGGTTGCTGCCGCCGATGGAGTGTGGCACGTACCTTGTCGATGATGCGATGGTGGAGGAGCTGCGGCGGGCGCCTCGCGGCGAGCATGCGTCGAACCTGGGCGCGCCGCTGGCCTTGCGCTTTGCGCGGGCTTCCGGGGTCAACGCCTACATTGTGGATCCGGTGACGGTGGACGAGTGGCAGCCTTGCGCGCGGATGACTGGCTCGCCGCTGCTGCAGCGGACGTTTATCGGCCATGCGCTGAACACCAAGGCGGTGGCAAAAAGATATGCGCGGGAGTTGGGCAGGCCGTATGCGGAATTGCGGCTGATGGTGGCGCACATGGGCAGTGGGATTACGGTTTCGGCGCACCGCGGAGGGCGGATGGTGGACAGCAATTCGATCGAGGAGGGGCCATTCGGACCTGATCGCTCGGGGTCTCTGCCGGTGCGGGCGCTGATCAAGCTGTGCTGCAGCGGGAAGATGACGGAGAAGGAGCTCGACCGGCACGTTTTCGGCGATGGCGGGATTTTCGCTTACCTGGGCACGCGCGACCTGAAGGAAGTGGAAGCGCGGATGGACGCCGGCGATGAGCAGGCCGCTGCGGTATTCGAGGCAATGGTTTACCAGATCGGCAAAGAAACGGGTGCGATGGCAGCGGTGCTGGAGGGTAAGGTGGACGCGGTGCTGCTGACGGGCGGGATGGCGCACTCGCAACGGCTGGTGCAGCGGCTGCGCGGGTATATCGAATGGATTGCGCCGGTGGTAGTGAATCCAGGGGAGGATGAGCTGCGGGCGCTGGCCGAAGGGGTGTTTCGCGCGCTGGATGGGGAGGAGGAAGCAAAGACAGTGGTCAGTGGTCAGGGTTCAGAGAACAGAGAATAGAGAACAGAGAACAGAGAACCAAGAATAGAGAACAGAGAACAAAGAACAAAGAACAAAGAACAAAGAACAAAGAACAAGAGCGATAAGCAGGCGGCTAAAAGCTAAGAGCTGAAAGCTAGAAGCTAGGAGCTGATGGCTGCATTAGAATTCGAGAGAACCCAGGGGAAGGCAGGGACCAGCGAGTTGGCGGTTCGAGCGACACAGCAGATCCGGCGCATGCGGGGCGGCGCGCAGGGCCAGTTGATGCTGGGCGAGGACGGCCACATCTACGTGGTGAAATTCAGGAATAATCCGCAGCACATGCGCGTGCTGGCCAACGAGTTTCTGGCCTCGCGCATTGCGGCTGCGGCGGGACTGACCGTGCCTGAGGTCGAGCTGGTGGACGTTTCAAGCTGGCTGGTGGAGAACACGCCGGAGCTCGAGATGGACTTGGGAACGAAGCGCGAGCGATGCCAGGCGGGACTGCAATTCGGATCCCGTTTTGCCGGGGGGCTGATGCCGGGACAGGTAGTGGACTACCTTCCGGAAGAGCAGCTCGCGGAGGTGAAGAATCTCGCGGAGTTTGCCGGCATCCTGGCGCTGGACAAATGGACGGGGAACGCCAACGGCCGGCAGTCGGTATTTACGCGCCGCCAGCGGGAGAGACGGTACAAGGCGGTCTTCATCGATTTTGGCTACTGCTTTCACGCCGGCGAGTGGCGATTTGAAGATGCGCCACTGCGCGGAGTCTATTACCGGAACGACGTCTACCGAGAGGTGAGAGGATGGGAATCCTTTGAACCTTGGCTGAGCCGTCTTGAATCGATGCCTGCGGAGACGGTTTGGGCGGCCGCAAACGATGTCCCGCCAGAGTGGTTCGGCGGCGACCAGGGCGAGATGGAATCGCTGGTGGAGAAGTTGATGGCGCGGCGCAGCCGGATCCGGGAGCTAATTGAGGCATTTGGGAACTCGGATCGGAGGCCGTTTCCGAAATGGGGCACGGCGGGAAAAGAAAGTGTAGAGTCGGCTTGGAACGCGGCGCAATGGGGGACTACGATCGAGGAGAGAGTGAACTAAAAACAGCTCTTAGCCTTTAGCCATTAGCTCTTAGTTCGCTTGTGAAGATGCAGGAAGCAGTGGGCGAATTTGAATGAGTTGGCTGGAGTTTCATCAAGTGATTTGGATGGCAACCGGGGACTAGCAGCTAAGAGCTAAGAGCTAAGAGCTAAGAGCTAAGAGCTAAGAGCTAAGAGCTAAGAGCTAAGAGCTAGCACCTAGAGGCTTTCGATGGCAGGCGGTTTGCAAAGGCGGCAATGCGAGTTTCAACTGCTACGGTATGTGCCGGACGCAGTGCGCAACGAGGGCGTGCACATTGGCGTAATCCTGCGCGAAGCCGTCCCATCAGAAACACCCGGCCACGTCGAAGTTCGATTCACGCGTGACTGGCGCAGGGTGCGCTGCCTCGATCCGGACGCCGACACGGCTCTGCTGGAGGGGATGGAAGGAGAGTTGAGGTTGAGGCTGCAGCAGGAGTCGGGAAGCCGGCTCATGAAGATCCTGGAAGAGTCGCTCTCGTTAAACGTGCAGATGACGGAGCCCAAGGCATACCTGGCCGAGAGCCTTCCAGCGGGGATGGAAGAGCTGATGAAGCTTTATGTCGAGCCTCCACCAAAGGAGCGCGTGCCGCGATTGAGCGGACGCGCGGCCATTCAGGCACGGATGCGCGCGGAGTTCGAGCATGCCGGCGTATGGGATTTGTTGCGGAAAAGAATTGCCGCATCGCAATATACCAGGCCGGGCGATCCGCTGCGCATCGACGTGGGATACAGGCCGAATGGGATCATCCGGATGTTTCACGCGGTGAGTCTTGATCCGGGGCTTGAGGCGGCCAAGGTGCTGGCGTTTTCGGCGGCGCCGCTGCGCGCCGGCGTAGAGCGGGTAGAGAAGGCCCAACTTGAGCTGACCGCGGTGATTGAGCCGGCGGCGCGCTTGGGCGCGAGTGACGATGAGCCGGAGCGGCTGGAGATGTATCGGTTTGGCGTGGAGACGATGGAAGAGCACGAGATCCGCGTGCTGACGACGTCGGATATGAACCGTGTGGCGGAGACAGCGCGCCGCGAGCTTCGCGTGTAAAGACCCGGGACGAAAAGAAGCGACGCGATTTGCGAATGAATCGGGCTGGCAAGTGCAGTGGGATCAGCGAGAATCGACGTTGCACGTTGAGCGAAAATATTTTTCCTCAAGTTTGCATATAATTTCCTGCGTTTGCGGTACGATCGATTTTGTTGATGGAAGTTGCATGGTGGCGAGGTTGGGGCCTGGAAGGGAACTGAGCGGGCCGAGTGAACAGGCCAACTGGTAAAGAGAATCTGAAGACTCAAAAAGGCATGGCCGGCGGGCTGTGCCTTTTTTCTTTGAAGCAGAAGGCAATTTCGAAATCGATGTGAGGGCTCTCACAGAATCGGAGCCTGAGCGACCGGCAGGGAGCGAAGACCTTAACCCGCTCCTGGGCTTGGCACGCTTTCCGAAATCGCCAGGAAGGAAGGTGCGCGTGAAGGTAGGCGAGCAGCTACGGGGGATTTGGCGGCAGGCGACCGGCCGCCGGGCCGAGGCAAGGGCAGAGGAGATGACGGCCGCGGCACCAGCGGAACGGAAGACGCTGGCCTTGCCGGCGATTTTGAGTCCGGTGCAGTTTCCGGGACGGCACTTGCCGAAGCCGACGCCCACCAATCTGCGCCGCTTTGCCGAGACGCCGGTGGTGCGCAGGGCGATCAATGTAATCAAGGACCGCATTGCCGCGATGGACTGGCAGGTGCGCGTGCGCCGGGGCGTGAACGCGGACGAGGTGTTAAATCTCGAAAGGCGATTGCGCGCGTTGCGGCTCACGCTGGAAGAGCCTAATGCATCGGACAGTTTTCGCACATTGATGGAGCAGGTCATTGAAGATGCGCTGACCGGGGGGTTCGGTGCAGCAGAGATGGAGGCGACGGGCGACGCGGAGCGGCCCGCGATGCTGTGGCCGGTGGATGGAGCCTCAATCAGGATCAATGCGAAGTGGGACGGGCAGGAAGATTCGCCGCGTTACGCGCAGACGATGCCGGGGCAGTTGGAGTCGGGAGCAGTGGAACTGCTCGACCGGCAGTTGATGTACGTCCGCATGAATCCGCGAAGCTTTACGCCCTTCGGGCTGGGGCCGCTGGAGGTGGCGTTCGAGACGGTCAACCAGTTCCTGAGCGCGCACCGCTTCGCCGGGAAGTTGGCGGCGAACTCGGTGGCGCAGTACGCCCTGTGGCTGAACGAGGCTACGCCTGCGCAGCACGATCGGCTGATCCGCTGGTGGCAGGACGAGATTGAAGGCACGGGGCGGGTGCCACTGCTTTCGACGGAACAGAAGCCGGAGGTACTGCGCTTCGCGCAGGGCACCGACGCGGATCTGCGGCTGGCGTGGCAGGAGTTTCTTATTCGCATGGTGGCGAATGCGTTCGGCTTGCCTCCCCTGCTTCTCGGGTTGGAAAGCGATGTCAATCGCTCAACAGCCGCAGAGATGGCCGATGAGGCCTTTCGTGGAGCAATTTCGCCACTGGCCCTATTGTTGGCCGGTCACATAACGCGCGACCTGTTCGGCAAGTGCATTGGCTGGCGGGAATTCGAATTTGTCTTCAACGAACTGAGCGCGCGCGACGAAGAGACGGAGCTGGCAGTACAGGTGCAACTGCTGCAGGCAGGCGTGTTGACCGTCAACGAAGTGCGGGCCATGCGGGGATTCGCCGCGTTGGAGGCGCGAAGCAACAGCGACAAGCCTCCAGCTTCTAGCTCCTAGCTTCGAGCAGGGCCATGGCTTCACTGGTTAGACATCTTTCGTATGGCTCGCAATCGGAATGAATTCCGAACTGTTTTGGTGTGAAGAAGGCTGGAAGCTAAAGGTTAGGAGCTAGAAGCTCACGGAGTGGACATGCGATTGGAAGCGATGGCGGTAGAGATTCCTCATGTGGACGGGCACCCGAACCGTGTGCCATTTGAAGGAGTGTTGACGGTGGTCAACACGCCCAGCGATAAGGCGCCGGCGGGCGCGCGCGGGCATTGTGTGCTGTTGACCCGCCAGGCAGCAGAGAAGGCGCTGCCTTCGCTCCTGGGCATGGCAGTGGATTACAGGCCGGGCTGGGATGGCCACGATGCGCGGCGCAAGATCGGCCTGCTCACCGAAGCTGAGGTGGTAGGGCCCCGGCTGATGGTGCGCGGCTATCTCTACGCGCGCGACTTTCCCGAGGTGGCTCGGGCGATCAAGGAGCGTGCGCCTGAGGCGATGGGCATGAGTTACGAGCTGGCGGATGCGCGCGTTGAAGACATGCGCGCTGAGGTGTGGAAGCTGACTCGTGTCACGTTTACCGGAGCGGCGATCCTGCTGCGCGAGAAGGCTGCGTATCGCGCCACGAGCTTTCGCGTGACGAGCTAGGGAACAGCGGATGCGCAGGCCGGCACTCAGGCTCCATTCGCGGAGCCTCTTTGATTTGTCGAGAAATCGGTTGTTGGCTGAAGTTCGCGAATAGGAAAGGAAGGTTATGGAAGCAGACGAGAAGAGCATTGTTGAAAGGCTGGAAGCCGCAACTACTTTGCTGGAGCGGACGCTGAGCTGGCTGGAAGAGCGCCAGGGTGAACTGTCAGGTGAAGTGGAGAGGATCTCGGCGACTGTTGAACAAAGCAAGAGGGAAGTCGAATTGGCCGAGAAACTGGCAGCGGCGGAGCGGGAGCTGGCCGAGGTAAAGGCCACGGCCTCGCAGACCACAGCGAGCCCGCTGCGGCGAACAGTTCCGGCCGCTACAGCCGAGATGCTGGCCAAGCATGGCATCGGCGATGGACCAGTGGACGTACGCAAACTTGACGCGGCGCTTTCAGGTTTGAGCCTGGAGCAACGTATTGCGGTCAAGACACAATTGCTGCGCGCAGGCGCCATCGCGTAGAGGCATCTTCCATCTATTAGCTCTTAGCTTCTAGCTAAGAACCCGAAAAAGCACAGGAGAATCGCGGCTGGAATGCGGCTCTGATGAGCGGTCATCGGAGCTTGCTTCGCCGACGTGTGTCAACCAAGCCGAATTCCGGCAGTAACCAGCCAGGAGCAAGAAGGTAGCGGCTACAGCAGTTTCAGAGATGGTGTATCCGCATTCAAGACTCCCAAGTCGGCGTGACCAACAGGGAGCGACGACCTTAGCGATCATATTGACCGGACACAGTATCTCTGAAACTGCTCTAGCAGCTCAAAACAGCCCCATGGAGGGGGCGGAAAGTTATGAACGCATCCTTTACAGACATCCACGCAGCGGCAGATTACATCGGGCCCGGCGCAGTCGAGGTGCCGTTGTATCAAGCTGAGATCTTCGACATCTGCAGGCGATCCAGCCCGTTCGGACAGCGCATCAAGCAGGTTCCTGCCACGGGGCATCCCTCGCGTTTCTTTGAAGAGACGGCGATTCCAAATCCCGGTACTGCGGGTTTCGTGAATCCGCGCAGCATCAACCCGGCGGCTGTGAGCCCGACCCGCATCGAGCTCAGCGTGCCGTTGAAGGCGATTGTGGCGCAGATCAACTACAACCTGTTCGACATCGAGCTGGGCGATCAGCAGAAGCAGTTCGCGTATCTGCAGGCCAAGGACCTGGTGGACACGGTGAGTGGCGTGATGGTGGCGCACGATGTGGCCCTGTGGAACGGCAACGATACCAGCCTGAGCGCTCCCACGACCACGCAGTACATGGGCTGCGCCGCACAAATCGCGGCCGGCGGCAACTCGGTGACTGTGTCCACGTCGATGAAGATCGTGGACACCATCAAGAGCACTGTGGCGCAGATGGTAGCCAACAATGGATATCATGTGCGGCCAACTGCCATCTATGCCAACCCCGTGCTGCTCGACCTGATCGACCAGGAGATGAAGTCGGAGTACAACGTGGTACTGAACACCGATCAGATCACGGGCGGCTTCCGCGTGAAGACGCTGGCAACGCAGGCCGGTGACATTCCGCTGATTCCTGATTGGAGCCTCAGCTACTCGGGTACGCCAGGAAGCGGCACTGCTGTGCTTCCGGCTTACATCGTCACCGAAGACCTGATCGAGTATCACTGGCTTGGCGATCCAGCGCCCCGCGTCTTCCAGCTTGGCCTTCCGAATTCGCTGACCTATCAGTATGTCGCAGTTAAATTCGGCGCACCGGTGGTGAAGGGCGCGAGCTTTGCGCATTGCCAGGTACTGGTGGACCGGTAAGAGAAACAGTCGTTTGTGATCAGTGGTCAGTGATCAGCCTGCCTATTCGAGTCGCTCAGCGGCTAAGGTGCGACAGCAAATGGGGAGCCTATCACTGATCACTGAGTACTGATCACTTCGAAAGGATACGAGATGGCATATCTCGAGCCAGCAGATTACGCGAATTATGGATTGCCGGCTGGGACTACTGCGGACTGGATTTCCGCTGCGACGGCATTGATCAACAGCTACTGCAGGCGGCCGGACTTGAACGTGGCTCAGTATACGGAGCGATTGCGCATCACGGCAGGCGCCCAGAGCGTTCGGCTCAGCTATCTGCCGCTAGCGTCAATTGCACCGGCAACCTCGCCGCTCATCGCGATCGAAGGCCGGTACGCGAGACCTCGTCGAGGCGAGATGCAAATCGCCCCGTTGTTTGAGATAGCATCGGCATTCTCGCTGCCAGGACAATGGGCTGCGATCGATCCGACCCTCGCGGACTTTGATGCGTGCTCAGGAGAGCTCGCGCTGCCATGGAACGTATTGGGGCTGCCCTACAACGAGGTGCAGGTGACTTATACGGCGGGCCTGGCGGTAATTGGCGACGATGTAAAGTCGGCCTGCGCGCAGCTTGTGCGCAATGCGCAGGCAACGCCGGCGCTGAATGCGAGCATGAGCAGAATCGACACCATGCAGATGAAGTATTTTTCAAGTTCGCTGATCGACGAGACGGTGCAAGCCTGGCTGAAACCGTACGTTGCGAACAGGCTGGGGTGAAAGATGAGCGATACAGCCCCGCGCAACGCGGCCGGAGCGCCACGGATGCTCGCCGATGCTCTTTTGCGCAGCGTAGGAGGAGCCACGGCATTTTTGCGCGTAACCAGCGCCAGCGCCGGCAACAGCATGTCGGAAGTGGGACTGGTGGCGACGACATTTGCTCAGGTCGCGATCGGCCCTGTGTTGATGCGCAAACTGCGGCCCGCCATGCAGGAGGGCGGAGAGTCGAAATGGGAGTTGCTGATTTCGGCCTCGAGCGTCGAGCAACAGGTAAACGCGCTCGATCTGCCTTCGGCGCAGTCTCTCTTTGCCATGACGCTCGCGGTTACCGTAGCTAGGCAGGACTATCTGATGGAGTCCATCACCTCGAATGAAGCCTTCGGCCAGGTGTATCTCTACCGAGTGATTTTGCGCGAGGCGAAGCAGCAATGCCTGTGACGGCCGTGAGCCTTGGGCCGGGCGCTGTGGCGGACGCCGGTCATCGCGATTCAGGACCCTCGAAGCACGATACGGAGAAGTAAATGCAGAAGGCGAAAGACTCTTTTTATATGGCGTTGCGCATGCGGCTGGCGGTTATCAATCCCGAACGGACCATTCTGCTCCGCGGCGCAGTGCGGCCGGGAATCGTGGTGGAGGAAGCCGAAGCTCCCTTCAGTCAAATACCCAGCGACGTCTTTGTCCTGCGGTGGCTGGGCATGGCCGCAGACCTGGATCTCGCGTCAGCCCTGATCGCGGAACAGTGCGAAATTGCATACCAGACCTGCGGAACCGAAAGTTTTGGCGGTCTCGACCGCGGCCGCGTATTGAGCGCGATGGATGAAGAGTTGCTGTCGATCCTTCAGCCTTTGCATACACCCAAGCTTGATTTTGAGGCAACGCCCCCTGCCGCGATGCTTACGCAGGTGTTTTGGGACGAACCCGTCTTTGCGCCCATGGTGACACAACGCGACCGGCTGAGCCGCAGCGCGAATGTGCTGGTGTACAGCTACCAGGAGCAGGGGGAATAAATGGCATCCAATTGGTTTTCCGCCCCGGCGACGGTGACACGGCGAGTGCGAGCATACTTCGCGCCGGTCAATCGTCCGGCGCAAACGCCTGTCCTCTTTGACCCTTCGCAACAAGGCCGGTTCAACCTTGACGAGCCGCCTGCACCGTGGACCAGCCTGGGATGGATTCAGAGATTTGTGCGTACTTCGGCAAGCAGGTCAGCCTCGCTGCTGGCCGGAATTCCAGCGGCACCTGTGGAGCAGGTACGCGAAACTCAACAGGCACAAGTGAGCCTCGAATTCCTCACTTGGACAAAGTTGACGATGGCCCTGGCGACAGGTTCACAACATATGAACTTGCTTGCTGCGGCAGGCGGCGCGGCACTTTCTGCGGACGGGGCGCAAGCCGCGCCGGCAGTCATTCCGCAAAGCGGCTCGACCAGCACGTCCATTTTGCTGGAGCAAAACGACGCGGCGAAGTTCGCAGCCGGTTCCTTGATTGCAGTCGACTGCGACTATATGGGGCAGACCGGTTTTGTGGGCTCGCCTGTCGCAGGCGCTTACGTACGGCAAGAGCTCACGGATGTCGACTACATCCGACGCGTCACGTTCAATGTTGGGCTGGTTTCCGAGGCGACCTCGACCGGTTTAACTCTTGCCGCGCCCTTACCCGGCGGAGCGCCGCAATCAGGCGCTAAAGTGCAGGCAATCGCCGGATTTGTGGATCGTGAGGGGGGCAGCTTTTATCAGGAATGGTCCGCTTTGTTCGTCATGGAGGGCAGCCAGGGAGAGCGCATCTACTTTCACTATCCAAGGCTGCAGACGATGGGAAGAGCAGAAGAAGCAATGGCGCCTTTGAATGGAAAGAATCCAAATGGGTATTCTCGCGCGCTGCTCAAAGGACAATTCCTGGCACTGCCGGTGATCGATCCGCTGGACGGCGAAAAGGTTCTTTGCTACCGAAGCTTTCTGCCGGCCGCCCATGCACTGATCTAACTGGCAAAATCCACGAACCAATCAGGTGAAGAGTCGGAATGAAGATCACGATTCAAGGGCTGAATTATACAGCTGCTCTCGACGCGGCGCGTCCGTTGACTGTCGAACGAAAGCTCAACGAGCCATCAATTTGCCGGTTATGGCTGAGCCTGCCGGGCGACGGCAGCCTCGCTGCGCCCGAGCGTTATCAATCCATCGCAGTCATCGGAGACGACGGCACAACTTACTTCACCGGCTACATTGCAGTAAGCCCCTTGCCGGAGTTTGCGGGACTAGGTCCTGAAGGGCCGCGCTACCGAATCGCAATTCAGGCAGTCAGCGATGAGATTCTTCTCGACCAGATTCTCATGCCGCGAAGCGCGGGGATGGCTGGAGAAAATGCCGGGGCGCTGCTTACTGCGTTGGTGACACACACCGGCTCGGGCTTACTCTCGACGCAAGGTGTTTCGTTAAACAGCCAGGTAGGGGAATTCTCTCCGGAAACAGGCGCGAACTGGAGCAAGAGCGCTGGACAGATTGCCGGCATGGCGCGCGCGTCGTATCGCACTCTGAATGGAGCACTGTTGCTCTCAAGCGTGCAATCGACAGTGCATCCCTTGAATGAAACCGACGGCAGCTTGAATCTCGCTAACCTGTCGCTCACCGCCAGCGAGAAACGCGCGCTGGCGAACGATATGACCGTCTGCGGCGAAAACGAGCCGGTAGCCTATGTCACGGAATACTTTCTCGGCGACGGCGTTTCATCCCAATTCAATCTGGCCGCGGACCCTTACTCTCCGCCATCGTCGAAAACGTCGATCATTCGAGAACTCTTTAACTCTGCGAAGATCGATGAGAGCCTCTGGAGCATGAGCGGAGGTCCAGGCTACCTCACAGTGGGCCCGGCGGGACTGGCGATGAACGGCGGCAACGGTATTGACGGCGAGACGCTGCTGAAATGGCTTGATCCGATCGAGATGGGAGGAACGTTGCTGCTCGAGACGGTCGGCGTGACGCTTGCTCCTGGCAGCACCGGCGTCGTGGCCGGCCTTTTCTCATCTCTCGAAACGGCCGCCCATTGCACCGCCGGATTCCAGGCAACCGCCCAGCAAGGAACCGGGGCGGTGACTCTTCAGCCTGTTGTGCAGGGCACACCCGCCGGCGCCGCCTTTGCTTTGAACTCCGCTAACCTCTATACGCTGCGTGTCCGAGTGCATTGTCCGGAATGCCAGCGCCTGCAGTCGGTCTATTACTCGTATGGAGATGACGGCCTGATCACAACGGGTGATGAGTGGGTTCTCGCTCCGGGCAAGATCCAGATGGAGATACAGGCGTTCGTGAACGGCGTCGGCGCAACTCCTGTCACCCTTTATCAGGGAACGCTTGCGAACCTGCCGGGAACTTGCATGGCAATACCGGCCAGCAGCATCAATTTGATCGGGACAATGCGGGCGGTCAATCTGACGAATTTAGGGTCGGCGTGGGTTGAGTCCACACCTCCAAATGGCGGCTCGTACACGCGACGCATCGGAACAACAGCCGAGGCAGGCGAGTGCCAGGTTGACCGCACCGGCAAAGTTACTTTCTCTATCGGATCGATTCCCGTCGCCGGCGAACAGATTGCCGTGAGTTACCGCACGATCGGTCGAGCTGTAGGTCGAGCCGCGAACTTTGCCAACCAGCAGGCGCTCGCAAAGGCAGGCTCACCGGCTGTCGCATCGTGGATCGGAACGGTGACCCATCCCCCGGCGCGAAGCTCGGCGGATTGCCGCAACGCAGCGTCGGCGATGGCGCAGGCAGCAGCCAGTGTCAGCGCGCTCTGGAGCGGGACTTACAAGGGAAATCGCGCGAGCTTTGCCACGGATGTGTGGCCCGGGGACGCGCTTCTTCTCAATGCTCCATCGACTGATCTGAATGCTCAGGTAGTTATCCGCTCCGTCACGCTGACTTACGCATCGAGTTATCCCGACTTAGTCGAGTACCAGATTGCATTTGCCAATGACTGGGCCGACGACTTAGCCATCAAAACCAGTGCGACAGTTCCTGACGATGCGTGGCTACCTGCGCCCGTCGCTCCCACGGTGCTCGCCAATTTGAACGGACTAACTGTAACCACGCTGAACGGAAGCACGGTGACAGTGGATACAGGCGTAGCCCCACCGGCCGGCGGCGGCTTCGAGATCCGCCTGCGCGACTTCGTGTTCATGCCGGGTGAAGATCCAGCACTGGTGATGCGCGGCTCCCAGCAGAGCCTGACATTCTCGCGCGTCTCTGGATGCGACCGGTTCTACATCAGAATGTACGACAGCGCGACGCCGCCCAATTATTCCGAATTCTCAGGAGCATTGTTCATCAACCTGCCGCTGAGTGTTTGATCGAAAGTGTGATCGAGGATGAGCGGTGGATCGGAGCGAGGCGAATGCGGATGATGAATGAATTCGAGGCTCAGGTGCTGAGCGATTTGAGTGTGCTCAAGTCGCAGATGGCGGGACTGATGGGCGACGGCAACGGGGGCCGGCTGGCAGAGCTGGAAAGGCGCATGGACCGTCACGAGCAGAATTGGCAGCGCGCCAAAGGTTTTCTGGCCGCATTCAGCGTCGTATTCGCCGTGGTTGAAGTGGTCGTGGAGGCCTGGCACCGGCATTGACCGCCGACGTTGAGCCCGCTTCGTATAATCGCCTTATGAGTGAATTTCCCCTTGTAGGCATTGTGATGGGCAGCAAGAGCGACTACGAAGTGCTTTCTCCTGCCGTAGATATTTTGCGCGAACTCGGTATTCCCCACGAGGCGCGCGTGCTGAGTGCGCATCGCACCCCCGATCAACTGTTCGCATACGTCGAGAAGGCCACCGCGCAGGGCATGCGCGTGATGATTGCCGGCGCTGGCGGCGCGGCGCACCTGGCGGGCGTGATTGCGGCCAAGACGTTGATTCCCGTGCTGGCGGTGCCCATTGCGGCCACGCCTTTGAATGGGTTGGATTCGCTGCTGTCGATGGTGCAGATGCCGAAAGGCGTTCCCGTGGCAACGCTCGCGATCGGCAAGCCCGGCGCGGCAAACGCTGCGCTGTTTGCGGCTGAAATTCTGGCCCTCAACGATGCGGCGCTGCACAAGCGGCTGGTTGACTGGCGGGCCAAGCGCGCACAGGAAGTGCTGGAGGCGCAACTTCCGGCATAAGTGGGGCGATTTGCCCAAGCTGACATTACGGCATTCGACAGATGGGCGGCATGCTGGCGGGATCGAAGATTAGCGAGCAGCCCGATACAGCACGTGATGGCGCAGGGGATGGCCCTCCGACAGGCGAGGATGTTCGAAGTCGTCTGCGGGATCATGCGTCATGCCAAGCCGTTCCATCACGCGGCGGGAACGCAGGTTGGCCGGAACAGTGAAAGAAACCACCTGCTCTAAACCGACGTCGTTGAAGGCGAATTCGAGAGCGGCCCGCGCACCTTCGGACGCCAGGCCCCGTCCCCAATACTCGAATCCGAGACGCCAACCGATTTCGACGGCGGGCATGAAGTGTGCGTCAAAAGCTGGAACGGAAAGACCGATAAATCCGATGAAGGTGCCGGTATCCAGCAGCTCCACCGCAAATGGCCCGAAACCATGAAGGTTGCAATGTTCGCGTGCGCGAGCGAAGAGCGCGTCAGATGCCTCGGCGGTAAGCGGCTCTGGGAAGAACTCCATTACGCGCGGATCGGCGTTCATTCTCTGGAAATGTAGTCGGTCGGAGTCGCGCCAGTGCCGCAGCAGAAGCCGCTCAGTGATCAATTCGTCGCGCATCGTACATCCCGCCGCGGAACCTGTTACTGAAGTGCCTGCGCCGCCTTTTCCCACCGCTTGGGCCGCCTGTTGGCCTGCAGAATCTTCTTGCGCAGGCGCAGCGATTTCGGCGTGACCTCGACAAATTCGTCATCGGCGATGAATTCGATGGCTTGCTCCAGGTTTAGGGTTGTGTAAGGCACCAGGCGAATGGCTTCGTCGGCAGTTGACGCGCGCATGTTCGTCATCTTCTTTTCGCGCACGACGTTCACGTCGAGATCGTTGTCGCGCGAGTGTTCGCCCACAATCATGCCCTCATAAACATCAATTCCGGGGCCAACGAAGAGAATGCCGCGCTCCTGAAGGCCGTTCAGCGCGTAGGTCGTGGTCAGTCCCTGGCGGTCGGCAATCAGCGCGCCGGTGGGCCGCTGCGGAATCTCGCCCTGGTAGGGAATGTATCCGTCGAAGAGCGAGTTCATCACGATGGTGCCGCGCGTCTCGGTCAGCATCTCGCTGCGCAGCCCGATAAGCCCACGGCTGGGCACGCGAAATTCCAGCCGCACGCGCCCTGATCCGTGATTGTGCATCTTGGTCATCTCACCTTTGCGCGGCCCCAGCTTCTCAATCACTACTCCCGTGAACTGCTCGGGCACGTCGATTGTCAGATGTTCCACCGGTTCCATGCGTACGCCGTCCACCATCTTGGTCACGATCTCCGGGCGGCCCGCCATCAGCTCGTAACTCTCTCGGCGCATCATCTCGATGAGGATGGCGAGTTGCAGCTCGCCGCGCCCGAGCACCTTGAAACTGTCGGGCGAGCCCGTCTCTTCCACGCGAATCGACACGTTGGTAAGCAGCTCTTTTTCGAGGCGCTCGCGCAAATTGCGGCTGGTCACGTACTGGCCTTCGCGTCCGGCAAACGGTGATGTGTTCACGCTGAACTGGATGGCGATCGTCGGTTCGTCTATCACAATCAACGGCAAAGGCGACGGATGCTCCAGGCTCGTAATCGTTTCGCCGATGGTGATGCCTTCCACGCCTGCCACTGCGACAATATCGCCCATGGTGGTCTCATCGATCTCGGCCCGCTTGAGGCCTGAGAAAGTGAAGAGCTTGGTGATCTTCGTCTTGTAGAGCGAGCCGTCACGCCGCGAGATATTGACTTCATCGCCGGTGCGCAATGTACCCTGAAAAACGCGGCAAATCGCGATGCGCCCGAAGTAATCGGAATAATCCAGATTCGTGACAAGAATCTGCAATGCGGCGTCCGAATCTCCGGTCGCTTCGGGAATCGTATCGACGATGGCCTTGAAAAGCGGCTGCAAATCCGTGCCCGGCCTGGCTGGATCGGTACTTGCCGTGCCGGCTTTCGCCACCGCATAAAGTACTGGGAAATCGAGCTGCGATTCATCGGCGTCGAGGTCGATGAACAGATCGTAGATCTCGTTCAACACTTCCTGTGGCCGGGCATCGGGCCGGTCGATCTTGTTGATCACCACAATCGGCGGCAGCTTGGCTTCGAGCGCTTTTGAAAGTACGTAGCGCGTCTGTGGCAGCGGCCCTTCGGCCGCGTCAACCAGCAGCATCACGCCGTCCACCATCTTGAGAGCGCGCTCTACTTCGCCGCCAAAGTCGGCGTGGCCCGGCGTGTCGACGATATTGATTTTGCCGCCACCATAATTGATGGCCGTATTTTTGGCGAGAATCGTGATGCCGCGCTCGCGCTCCAATTCGTTTGAGTCCATTACGCGCTCGGCAACCTGCTCGTTGGCGCGGAATGTCCCTGCCTGGCGCAGAAGCGCATCGACAAGGGTGGTCTTCCCATGGTCGACATGGGCAATGATGGCGATATTGCGTATCGTCTGGCTCACAAATGCGGTTTCCTCAACATGAGTCCGGCTGCTCGGGCCGAAGGATTGGGAGATTCGAGCGAAAAATTGATCAACAGCCGCAATCTGCAGCCAGTTCCTATTCTACCAGCCGGGCAGCTTCACTGCGGTTCGAGTGCTCCGCTCATTTGACGCGGCGGTTTTCGCGTGCAGTCCTGCCCTTGTGGTCGAGGTTGCGGTGCGCACGATGCCGCATCCTGTCGCCGTTTTCCAAATAAAATGCAGCATTCACCAACGCAATGTGCGAGAAGGCCTGGGGGAAATTTCCTAGCATGCGGTGATGCGTCACGTCATACTCCTCGGCGAGCAGGCCCACGTCATTACGCAAACGGAGCAGCCTCTCAAAGAGCTTGCGCGCATCGCGTTTGCGTCCGACGGCATTCAGGCTGCTCACCATCCAAAAGCTGCATGCCAGAAAGGCCCCTTCGCCGGGTGGAAGGCCATCCGAGACTTTAGAGGTGTCGTAGCGCTGTACAAATCCGTTGACCATCAGCTCACGTTCGATGGCTTTGACCGTCCCTTTCACTCGTCGATCGGTGCCCGGCAGGAAGCCCACCACCGGCATCAGTAACAGCGCCGCGTCAAGTTGTTGCGATTCATACGACATCACGAAGCTGTTCTTCTTCCTGCTGAACCCCTTTTCGCATATCTCCTTGTGAATGGCGTCGCGGATCGTCTTCCACTCTTCAACAGGCGCGTCGTAATTGAGCCGCTCGGCCAGCAGTACAGCGCGATCGAAGGCCACCCAGCACATCATTTTTGAATAGACAAAATGCTGCGGACGCCCGCGCACCTCCCAGATTCCGCGATCCGGCTTCTCCCAGACTTGCTCCAGCCGTTTGAGCAGCAATACCAGCACGCGGAAATCGTCCTCCGTATGCCGTTTCATGCCATGTTGCGCCTGGAAGAAAGAATCAAGCATTTCGCCGTAGATATCGAGCTGCATTTGTGTCGACGCAGAATTGCCGATGCGCACAGGCCGCGAACCTTCATATCCGGCCAGCCAGTCAGCCTTCGACTCCACCAGGCTTCGCTCTCCGCGCAGTCCATACATAATCTGCACCTGGTCTGGACTGCCGGCCAACGCCCGCAGCAGCCAATTCTGGAAAGCTTCGGCTTCGTCAAAGTGGCTGCCGTTCATCAGCGCCAGCAAGGTGAAAGTGGAATCGCGCAACCAACAGTAGCGATAGTCCCAATTGCGCGTCCCGCCAACGAACTCGGGGAGGGAACTTGTGACCGCGGCAACAATTCCTCCAGTCGGCCCGAACGTTAACGCCTTCAACACGATCAACGACCGCTCAATGGCTTCACGATACTTGCCTCTGTATTTGAAGTGCCCGCTCCATCCCCGCCAATCGCGAGTAGTGTTTTGCAGCGCCCGAAAAACATTGATCGGCCTGGGGTCGGGTTCGTAAGACTCGCCATATGTCAGGGAAAACCAGGCGCGCTGGCCTTTGCGAATTGTGAACTCTGCCGCGGTCTTCAGGCTTTCACCATGCAAGGGGACCGACGCGTGAAGGACGGCGACGCTCGGGCCGGCGACCGCGCGAATACCGTCTCTGATCTTCGTCACCCAGGGAATGGTGCGCCCGTAGTCGAAGCGCAGTGCGAGTTCCATCTGCAGCTTGACGGCGCCGCGCACGCCCTCCACAATGCGCACAACGTCGGAGTGAGATCCACGCTGCGGCATGAAATCGATAACGCGAACTACGCCCCCCTCTTGTTCGAACGTGGTCTCAAGAATCAGGGTGTGTTCGCGATATTTTCGCGAGGCCGCCCATTCTCCGTCAGCCGGGGCAATCTTCCAATATCCGTTGTCTTTGGTCCCCAGCAGAGCTGCAAAGCAGGCTGGCGACGAAAAATCGGGCCAGCAGAGCCACTCGATGCAGCCGTTGCAGTCCACGAGAGCCGCAGTTTCCAGATCCCCGATCAGCGCATAATCTTCGATGTTTGATGCCATGGCCCCTATTGCTCGTGATAACTCCGCATCAGTCCCCCGTCGATCACAAACGTCGCTCCAGTCACGTACTCTGCGTCCTTCGACACCAGGAACGCCACCAGGCCGGCAACGTCGTCGGGAGTGCCCAGGCGTCCGAGGGGGATGTTCTTGAGCAAAGCTTCCAACTTTGGCTTGTTTTCCAGGAGCGCTTTGTTGATCGGCGTGACGATTGCGCCAGGAGCAACGTTATTCACCGTGATTCCAAGCGGGCCAAGCTCCACCGCCAGGTTGCGCATCAGCATCCGCAGGCCGCCCTTGCTGCAGCAATAGGTTGAGAAGCCCGGGAAAGCCATATCCTCGTGCACGGAGCTGATGTTCACAATGCGTCCCGGTTTTTTGGCTTGGCGCAGCCGCTGCACAAAAACCTGGGTCAGGAAAAACGGGCCACGCAAATTCACGCCCATCACTTTGTCGAATTCGGCTTCCTGCGTGTCCCAGAAGTCGGATTTATGTTCCATCCCCGCATTGTTTACGAGAATGTCGGCCGAGCCATACCGTTCCCATGCGGTATTCACGAGATTGCGAATATCGTCGCCGCGCGTCACATCGGCCCGAACAATCTCTCCGTCGCCTCCAGCTTCGCGGATGGAATTGAGCGTTTGCTCGGCCCCGGCCGGATCGCCCACGTAGTCGACGATCACCGTTGCTCCCTCAGAGCCCAGCCGTTTTGCGATCCCCTGGCCGATGCCTGTGCCGGCTCCGGTCACAATTGCCACTTTTCCCGCCAAGCTTTGCATCCTTCTCATTCCCCGCAGGTTGTTCTGGCTCGTAGATTCTTTGGCCACTGATCTACTTGGATGCAAATCCTTGACCTCTCGGAATTTGATCGCCCCCGAAAGATGCGCAAGCCGGCACTGCGAGACTTCTGCCAACGGCGACCCGTGGATTACACTTCTGGTGCCGATGAATTCTGCATACTGTCCCCCCATAAAATCCTGGCCGCGCTCCATGCACGCGAGGCGCGCCTTCGTCTTTGGCGCAATCTGGATCGCTGCTTTCGCCTTGATCGCCGGGTTGGCTCCTCACCCGGCGCGAGGACAAGCTGCCCAATCGCCCGGTCACTTGCTCATCTACTCCATCGATGTAGAAGGCGGCCAGGCGACGCTGCTGGTTGCGCCTTCAGGTGATTCGCTCCTGGTCGATACCGGGTGGCCCGGCAACGGTAACCGCGACGCCGAGCGCATCCAGGACGCGATGAGCGACGCGGGCATCAAGCGCATCGATCACGTGCTGATCACGCACTATCATGCCGACCATGTGGGCGGCGTGCCCAATCTTGTAGCTCGCGTCGAGGTAGGCGAGTTTCTTGATCATGGACCCAACCGCGAAGACGCCCCTGCCACAAAGGCTGGATACGATGCGTACCTGAAGGCCATCGCGGGTCATGAGCGGCGCATCCTGCATCCCGGCGATACGATCCCCATGGGCGCCCTCAGCGTTGTCGTGCTCGCCGCCGATGGCGAACACATTGCCGCTGTGCCCGGAATCAAGCCGGAGGCGAATCCGTATTGCGCCAAAGAGCGTGCCTGGCCAGCCGACCCCACTGAGAATGCGCGCTCCGCAGGCATTTTGGTCACATACGGCAAGTTCAAGTTTCTCGATCTTGGCGATCTCACCGGCCAGAAAGAAGTTGCGCTGGTCTGTCCACGTAATCCCATCGGCGCGGTCGATCTCTACCTGGTCACGCATCACGGCATGGATCTTTCCAACTCGCATGCCATCGTCGACGCGATTCATCCACGTGTGGCCATCATGAACAACGGCGCGCACAAGGCCGGCATGCCCGTGGCATGGCAAACGGTGCACGACAGCCCGGGCCTCCTCGACCTCTGGCAGCTTCACACCGCCGAAAACTCCGACGCGGCCCACAACAGCCCTGACCCTCTCATCGCAAATCCGAAAGGCGACGGCGACGGGCACGATCTGAAAGTCGTCGCAATGCCCGACGGCAGCTTCTCGGTAACGAACACACGAACGGGACAAACAAAGCAGTACCCGCGCGAGTAGTCGGACCGGAAACGGCTAACCTCTTGCCAGGCTGCTCCGGGAATCCGACGAGTTCACGGGTCTATAATCGCAACCGCAACCGGAACGAAGTTCGCACCCGCTCCGAATCTTTCGAGGAGAAACAAAATGTCTTCATCGCGTCGTGAGTTTCTTGCCGGGCTGGGCGCTGCCAGTGCGCTCGCAGCAGCTCCTCATTTTACCCAGGCGGCTGCCGGCTGCCCGTTCCGTCTCTCGGTCATCAATGACGAGATTTCGCCCGATTTCGATCACGCCTGCTCGGTGGCTGCCAACGACTTCGGCCTGCATTGGATCGAGATCCGCAGCATGTGGGGCAAGAACGTCACTGACCTGAGTGCTGACGAGATCGACCGCTCGCGCAAAATTCTCGACAAGTACAAACTACGCGTTACTGACATCGCCAGCCCGCTTTTCAAAGTTCACTGGCCGGGTGCTCCGATCTCGAAAGAAGGGCCGCGCCGCGACGAGTTCCACGCCAGCTTCGACTTCAAGCAGCAGGACGATGTGCTGGCGCGCTGCATCGATCTGTGCAAGTCGTTCGACACCGATCGCATCCGCTGTTTTGATTTCTGGCGCCTCGACGATCAAAAGCCCTATCGCGCGGCTATCAACGACAAGCTGCGCCAGGCCGCCCGCACCTGCGCCGAACACAAGCTGATCCTGCTGCTCGAAAACGAAATGGCCTGCAATACCGGCAGCGGCAAAGAAGCCGCGGCGACAATGGCCGAAGTGCGTGAGCCCAACTTCATGCTCAACTGGGATCCGGGCAACTCGGCGACCTTCGCGGGCGACGTGCCCTATCCCGACGATTACAACAACCTGCCCAAAGACCGCATCGGCCACTGCCACTGTAAGGACACCATTCGCAAGCCCGACGGCAAGTTTGCGTGGGCGCCCGTTGGCGGCGGCATCATCGATTGGGTCGGACAGTTCCGCGCCTTCGAGCGCGACGGCTACCACCACGCCGTGAGCCTCGAGACGCACTGGCATGGTGGTGTGCCGCCGGCCGGCTCCGGCATGAGCGTATCTGAGGCCTCCACCCGCACCAGCATGAAGGGCTTGAAAGAAGCGCTGACTAAAGCCGGCGCAAACTGCTGAGTCAAATTCAATCCGCATTCATTATCGCGATAAGGCCCGGCGGTTACCATGGCGAGACCCATCCGGCGCTTGCACATTCGTTTGTCGGTCGAAGCCGGATTGTTGCAGCGAGCTCTATTTCAAATAGGCGCGCACCAGGTCGATCAGGTCTTCGGCGAGCTCGGGCGCGATCTGCTCTTTGGCGCCGTCCACCAGATGGAAACGGATGTGCGTTTCCAGCACTTCGGCCATCAGGCTGTTGACGCCTCCGCGAACCGCGGCCAGAAGCATCAACTGATCCCCGCAATCTTCGTTGCCGGAGAGCGAGCGCTCCACGGCGTCCAACTGGCCGCGCATTTTCTTTACGCGCTGCAGCAACTTCATTCTTTCCCGCTCATGGTGCGACATTTTCCGCCTCCAACGCTTGACAATACCAACCCGGGGTATGGTATCAACCCAAAGGGGGTATAGATCCTCTCAGCCTCATTTTATGCCTATCCGCCGCCCCAATTCGTGGCTTCCTGCGCTCACTGTGCTTGCCTGTGCCTCTTTGCTCACGGGTGCTCTCGCCGCTGCGCAGGTTCCGGGCGAGTTGCCTGCGGCGCCCGCGCCGCAGCTAACGGCGCCGAGCCCCGCAGGCGCTAATGCTGACGAGGGCCAATCGGCAACGGGGCTGGCGTTGACCATGGCGCCTCACTCCAGCGCTTCTCGCTACTGGATCTCCGGACAGGCCAACAGCATCATGCAGACACATGGGCGCTTTCGTTCGCCCTACCAGGGCCCGAACAGCCTGATCGACGACTTCGAGATCAAGGCGTCGGAAGTGGCGACGCTCTATCTCGGCTACCAGTTGCGTCCGAACACGCGCTTCAACACCGACCTGCTCGTCGACCTTGAGAGTGCCGGCGGGCGCGGCATCTCCCAGGCTCTCGGCCTCGCCGGGGCAACCAATCTCGACGTGGTGCGCAACCCGACGCTCGGCGCCGGACCGTATCTCGCGCGTGGCGAGATTCACCAGATCATTGGCTTGACTGGCGAAACCGTTGACCAGGATAGCGGCCCATTCGCGCTGGCAACCAAGTTGCCCGTACGCCGTTTTGAAATCCGCATCGGCAAGATGAGCCTGCCCGACACATTCGATATCAACTCCGTGGGCAGCGATAGCCACCTGCAGTTCACCAACTGGACCATCGACAACAACGGGGCCTGGGACTACGCTGCCGACACCCGCGGCTACACCGTGGCCGGCATTCTGGAATACGACGATCGCACCTGGTCGGCACGCTATGGCATCGCTGCCATGCCCACAGTGGCCAACGGCATCGACCTCGATTGGGCATTGAGCCGCGCCAACTCACAGAACTGGGAGTTCGAGCTGCGCAAAGGGCTCGGCTCGCCTTTCCTTGATCCCAAGCGCGCGGGCGCGGTGCGCGTTCTCAGCTTTGTGAATCACGCGCACATGGGCGACTACCGCCAGTCGGTGCAGCAGTACCTTGCGGGGAGAGTCGCCAAGCCTGACATTATTCAGACCGAGCGTTTTGGCGCGGTGAAGTACGGCTTCGGCTTAAACCTCGAGCAGGAAATTACTGACAGTCTGCGCCTCTTTGGCCGTTTCGGCTGGAACGAGGACCAGCACGAATCGTTCGCTTATTCCGAGGTCGGCCAGACAATACTCTTCGGCGGCGACTACTCCGGCCGCTCCTGGCATAGGCCGAACGACAAGGTCGGTGTCGCGTTCGTGTCGAATGCGATCAAGCGCGACCACCAGAACTATCTCCGCTACGGCGGGCTGGGCTTTTTGCTGGGCGACGGCAGCCTGCGCTATGGCCGCGAAGACATTCTGGAGTGGTACTACAACGCGCACATCTGGCGCGGGCTCTACACCGCAGTCGGCGGCACGCAGATTGCACATCCCGGCTACGACACCGACCGTGGACCGGTGTATGTGACCACGGTGCGCGCGCACGTCGACTTCTGAAATACGGGGACCAACGGATCAACGGGGCAAGAATCAGATACAGCTAGAAGCTAGGAGCTGGAAGCTAGCAGCTGGAAGCCTACTTACTCTGCTTCTGCTGTCCCTGCGGCTGGTCCTGCAGCGTGTAGATCACCTCGCCGGGCTTGGCGTAGTGCAGCTTTTCGCGTGCCTCGCGCTCAATGGCGTCAGGATCGGATTTCAGCCGGTCAATCTGCTTGCGCATCTCGGAGTTTTCCCGCTGCAGATCGTTGATCTCCTGCTGCAATGCTTTGTCTTCAGCGCGCTTCTGCTGCCATACCGAGATGCCATGCGCCCCATAGACCACGTGCCACGTCACCAGCAGCGCCAGCAGCACCGCAATCGCGGTTCCGGCGGGACGCCACCAGCGCTGAGCGCGCGCCAGCGCTCTTTCGCGCAGCGGCACCGGCTTTCTCCCTGCCGCATCCATCTTGACTTGCTGATTCTCTTCCGGCATCGACTCTCGATTCACTATAAGAACCCAACTGCTTTTAGCTCAGTACAAACTTCTCAGCCGCAGCGCGCAGCGCCTGCATATCGCTTTCGCTGCGGGCCTCGGTGTAAGCTCGGACCACCGGTTCCGTCCCTGAAAGCCGGTAGCACACCCACGAGCCATCTTCCAGAATCAGCTTCAGCCCGTCGGTCCTCACGATCCGGACAACTTTCCTCCCGCCCAGATCCGGTGGATCGGCCGCCAACTTCTTAGTGAACGCAGCTTTCTGCTCCGCGGTCAAGCGGAAGTTCTCGCGAACCGGGAAATAGGAACCAACCTTGGCAAAAAGTGCCTGCAATTGCGCGCCCAGGCTGGCGCCGCGCGTGGCTACCATCTCCGCCACCAGCAGGCCGGCAATCACGCCGTCCTTCTCCGGCACGTGGCTCCGAATGGTCAATCCCGCTGATTCTTCGCCGCCGATCGCGATCTTGTCTTCATCGATCAGCGCGCCAATGTACTTGAATCCGACCGGCGTCTCATAAATCTGCACTTTGTGGTGGTCTGCCAGCGCGTTGATCAGGTTTGTCGTGGCCACGCTCTTGGCAACGCCGTTGCGCCAGCCGCGCGTCTCCACCAGGTAATCGAAGAGCAACGCGATGATGTAGTTCGGCTGGATGAATGTTCCGTCGCTGTCGACAATGCCGAAGCGATCCGCGTCGCCGTCGGTGGCAATCACCAGCGCCGCGCCAATCTCCTGCATCTTCGCCTTGGCATCGCTCAACAGATGATCGTCCGGCTCGGGCGCGTGCCCGCCAAAGAGCACGTCGCGATAGTCATGCACCGTCTCCACCGGCACGCCTGCCTCGCGAAGCAGATCGGAAGGATAGCCGCGCCCCGCGCCCCAGAAAGGGTCGTAGACTACCTTAATGCCCGATTTGGCAATCGCTTTCAGGTCGACCAGCTCGGCCAGGCGCTTCAAAAACGCCGGCTTCACGTCGGTCGTCTCAAATCTGTCGGCAAACGGGCTGGGCACGCCGCCTCCGCCGCCCGCAATCTTCTCAATCGCCGCCTCAATCTGTTTCGTCACCTCAGGCAGAGCCGGCGCGCCGTCTGGCGTGGAGTACTTGATGCCGTTGTACTCCGGCGGATTGTGCGACGCCGTAAAGTTGATCGAGCCTGAGGTCTTCATCAACCGCACCGCGTGCGCAATCGCCGGCGTGGGCGCCGCCTCCGGAATCACGATCGGCGTAACTTCCGCCCCGGCCAGCACGCGCGCCGCTTCCGCCACAAAGCTCTCCCCCAGAAAGCGCGGATCGCGCCCCACCAGTACGCGATGCGGCCCGGGCAGCGTCTTCACATAGGCCGCAATCCCAGCCACCGCCAGGCGAATATTCGCGACTGTAAACTCGTCGGCCACAATGGCCCGCCATCCTGACGTACCGAACTTGATCGATGTGCTCATCGTTGTCTCCGCGCGCGGCAGGCAATCAGGCCGCAAAATCCATACTGCAACACCAGACCCGCCTCGGCCAACAGCGAAAGACCAGACGCAATTCACAATAGTTGCCCAGCCCAAGCGATTCAAGGCATGCTCCGATGCCCCCTCTGCAGCTCAAGATTCGAATTTGTCGAGCGGAATCATCCAGCATGCGTCAGTCATTGCAAAGGAAGCTCGGGATTCAATCGATTCATGCAGAATGGTCTTCTAGTGAAAACCATAGGGGGAGACATGACATTTGACCGCAAACGAGTTTCAGGATTGGTGTCGATCGCCGCAGTGCTTACTGTCGCAGCCGTACTGGCCTTCGCGTTTCTGACGCCGCGTGCCGGCGCCCAATCCATCCCTGACAATCCACGGCCTGGCGCAGCGCAGCCACCAGCGCCGGAAGTTATCCAGACCTTCTTTCTCAAGCATGCGCCGGAACAGTTCGATCTCAACGACATTCAAACGGACCTGCGAAATTTCTTGCCTCGCGCAAAAATCTATGGGATCGCGTCGCAGACCGCCATCACGATCAAAGCCACGCCTGAGGACATGGATACGGCGCAAAAGCTGATCGCTGAGCTCGACCGCCCCAAGCCGGCCTATCGCCTTACCTACACCATCACCGATTTCGACAATGGCAAGCGCGCAGGCTCGCGGAGCTACACCATCCTTGCCGTTCTTGGACAACGTTCGATCTTCAAGCTGGGCAGCCGCGTGCCGATCGTCACTGGCTCTTATGACACTCAAGCGCAAAAGAGCGAAACTCAAGTGCAATACGTAGACTTGGGATTGAACATCGACGCAACCGTCGTGGGGTCCTCGGATGGTCTCACGTTGCGCACCAAGGTCGAGCAGTCGAGCCTCGCAGACGAAAAGGCCGCAGTCGCCGCTTCCGACCCGGTAATTCGCCAGACCGTTCTGCAGCAAACCGCGGAACTGACCGCAGGAAGGCCGGCTACTCTCGGCTCGTTTGATGTTCCGGGCACCACGCAGCGCCAGGAGGTCGAGGTGAAGGCCGAGCTGGTTCAATAGGCCCGCCAGGCATCAGTTCACAGGGATGGGCTGGCCGCATGCGGCACCTGCCTAGCCCATCCCTCAATTTCTTATCGGACTCTTCCGTCGAGGGCCCTCCCAATCCCCTTACTCAGCAGAATCAATTCGGGGGTACAGTGTTTGCAGCGTCGTTTTTGTGCTGGAGGGGCCTTATGCTCGAATCCACATCATCCGCCCGCATTGTGATGACAACGGTCGTTGGCGCCGAAGAGGCAACCCGAATGGGGAAGATCCTCGTTGAAGAGCGCCTGGCCGCGTGCGCCACGCTGCTTCCTCCCATCCATTCCATCTACCGCTGGCACAACAAAATTGAGTCATCGGCCGAGACGTTGTTGCTGCTGAAGACTCAAGTGGAACAATTGGCTGCCCTCGAGACCCGCCTGCAGGAGCTGCACGAATACCAAACTCCCGAGTTTCTTGTACTTGCAGTTGAGGCAGGCAGCCACACTTACCTTGCCTGGCTGCGCAACTGCCTGGGCATTCCCGAAGGCACTGCTGCATAGCCTGGCCCCGACCTTACCTGTTTCTGCGGGCTATCGGCGGCGCGCGGGCTCTCTGGTATGCTTGGGGGAGTCTGTCCCATGCGCTGGCTCCTGATTGTTCTTCTCATCTCACTCGGAGCGCTTCTTTTCGCGGCCGCAGGCGTGGCGCGTCACATTTGGCTGCAGCGTACGAAGACAAGTAGAGGTTTGAACCCGGCCGTTGAAACGCCCGAGGAGTCCGACCTCGAATTGAAGCGTGAATAGAACGATCGAGTGAAGAAAAAGGCTGGAGAAGTGTCGGAATTGGTGTGAGGAGAATCACTAAAATCAAGCCCGAGCGGCCGCAGGAAGCCAAGCGCCAGATCCGCACATCGATGTTTCACGATACGAAGCCGGCTTAAAGCAACTTCGGCCTCCCGGCTACATTGAGAACTGAATCGCAGTTATCGTCCCCCGAAAGGATTATTGTCCTTGTGAGTACTCAGGTTTCAGATCCGGTCAGGCCAGTGACCCCTACAGAAATTTCGATCGCTCATAGTCCCGACTCCGACGACGCCTTCATGTTCTATGGCTTGGCGACAAATAAGATTCGCGTGCCGGGCTATCGCTTCACTCATACCCTCTGCGACATTGAGACTTTGAACCGGCGCGCCCGCGACGAAGCCTTTTACGACGTCACCGCGATCAGCTTTCATGCATACCCCTACCTGCAACAGAACTATGCGTTGATGGGCTGCGGCGGCAGCGTGGGCGAAGGCTACGGACCCATGATCGTTTCCAGCCGCAAGATCGCAGCGGGGGATCTCGGCCGCATCCGCGTTGCAGTTCCCGGCACGCTCACCACCGCCTACCTCACGCTCAAAATCTTCAATCCGGGCATCGAAACCGTCGTCGTGCCTTTCGATCGCATCATCCCCGAGATTCAGGCAGGCAAATACGATGCGGGCCTCATTATCCACGAGGGCCAGCTCACCTATTCCACCAGCGGCCTCTTCAAGGTCATCGACCTGGGGGTGTGGTGGCGCGATACCACCGGCCTGGTGCTGCCGCTGGGGGGCAACGCTATCCGCCGCTCACTCGGCGCCAAAGTGCACAAGATCGTCTCCAAGGCCCTGCGTGACAGCATCCGCCACGCCCTGGAGCACCGCGAGCAGGCTCTGGAATATGCCATGCAGTTTGCCCGCGACCTGGACCAGGCCATGGCCAGCCATTTTGTCAGCATGTACGTGAACGAGCGCACACTCGACTACGGGGCCGACGGTCGCGAAGCCATCGGTAAATTGCTGGCAATGGGCCATGAGCACGGCATCATCCCCATCGCCCCCCGAGTGGAATTCGTCGATTGACAGCTCGCTCCGGCACGATGCGCCATCGTCGCCGCGCGATGATTCTGCCGCACTCTTTTCTGGCGAGGGCGTTGCATTACCTTCGAGTGTTTAACCTCGTCCGGTAGTCATTGTGTCGCATTAACAATCTTCACCCGATACCTAAGACTTTTCTAACGCGGGCCGATACACCCGGTTGGGAGATTCTCAGGATGCCCCCGCAAATGGCGAATGCTTTTCTGCTCGCGTCGGATGACCCCGCTCTGCTCAAAACCATAGAGCCCACGCTTTGCACCGCTGGGGCACGCGTTGAAATTACTCTCACGGCCGAAGCCGCACTCGCAACAATGGCCGGGCCCAAGCCACCGAGCCTGGCGCTGATTGACACCGCGTTGTCCGGGATGCCGGTTGGCCAGTTGCTGGCTGCCGCACGGGCCCAGGCGCAGAACCCGCGCATTCCTATTCTCCTGATCGCTGAAACAGCCGCCCAGGAGTGGATCAACTTTATTGCCGAAGGCGGCGCCGACGATCTGATCGCGCGCACCGCGGAACCTGCTTACTGGCGACTCCGGCTTGACCTGCTGCTGCGCAATCAACGAATGGCTGTTGAGCTTGAAACTCTGCGCGATGCCGCTGTCCGCAACGCCCAGTTTGACCGGCTCACCGGAGTTTACAACCGCGAAACCCTGCTTGCCATGCTCTTCCGCGAGACCGATCGCTCGCAGCGCATGAACAGCTCCATGGCGCTGGTGCTCTTCGATATCGACGACTTCGGCCATTGGAACTCGCGTCTCGGCGTCGACGCCTGCGATGAGTTGCTGTGCGCGGTGGCCAGCCGCACGGGCGCATTATTGCGCAGCTACGATCTGCTGGGCCGTCCCGGCATGGACGAATTCCTCGTCGCCCTGCCCGACTGCAGCCCGGCCAGCGCCATGGTGCTCACCGAGCGGCTCCGCGTCGACGTGTTTGCCAAGCCGTTTCGCGTGGCCGGCGAATCCGTTCGCCTCTCTGCCTGCTTCGGCATCGCCGCCAGCCGCGGCCGCTCGCCGGTGATTGTTTTGCGCGAAGCGGAGAAGGCTCTCGAATGGGCCAAGGTCGCCGGACCCGAGTCCATTCAATGTTTCGGCTGCCCGCCCCATCCCGAGCCTTCGCCGGTCACGTTCTTCTCTCAGGATTCGGGTGACGAATTGCTGGCGTGGTAGTCGGGGACCCATTCCATCGTTCCGCCATCGATTAGGTTTCGAGACCCACCGCAGCTACAGGCCTGTTCCCTGATCCCTCGTCCCTGTTCCCGGTATCGAGAAACTCCTGAAACACTTCATTTGAAATCAATCGGCCGCGCGCGGTCAGCCGCACGCACTCGCCGTCGAATGTCAGAAGTCCATCTTCGACGAGCCGCCTGACAATCTCCAATGCTGGCGCAACCCGATCGTGCCCAAACTCGCGTTCCAGCACCGATACATACACACCCGCGTTCATCCGCAATCCCAGGAACCATGCTTCTTCGTGCTGCCGGGCCGCGTCCAGCCATTCGATATCCGGCGTCGCAGTCCCTGCGAGATACGCTTTCAAATCATCGGTCGTCGTTGTGCGCAGAACGGTGCCCGGCTCAAGATGACCTCCATCGCCTGTCTCACAGGCTGCATGCAATGCCAGCATCGTCGATGCATCCAGACCTGCGCCCAAATACGGCTGCCGCTGCCAGTAGCGCAGGTTGTGCCGCGACTCAAATCCGGGCCGCGCGAAATTCGAGATCTCATATTGCTGCAAACCGGCTTCGCCCAGCCGCTCGATGCTTCGCTCATACATGCGCGCAATCGCGTCGTCGCCCGGAACCAGCCCAGCATGATAGCGCGATCCGCCCATCAGCACCTCGCGCCCCAGCCGCGAGTCCTCGTCCACTTCAAGCATGTACACGCTGGCGTGCGGCACGCCCGAGTCAATCAGCGCATCCACCGACTCCATCCAAGAACTCTCCGTCTGCCCGGCCAGCCCCGCGATCAAGTCCACATTCAGATTTGCAATGCCAGCCGCGCGCAGCCGCCGGAGATCCGCTTCAACTCCGGCCCGGCTGTGCAGCCGCCCGCTCGCATGCGCTTCTGCGTCCACAAACGACTGCACGCCCAGGCTCACGCGATTTACGCCCGCAACCGCCATTGCTTCAAGAGCCGCATCGGGCAACTGTCCCGGTGCGCATTCCACGGTGATCTCTGCATCCGGGTCGATTTCGAACTCCACGCGCATCACGGCAAACAACCGAGCCAGCAAATCGGCGGTGAGCAACGACGGCGTTCCTCCGCCCAGATAAATTGAGTCCACGCGTCGCGGCAGCTCAACCCCGAGGCTCCCAGCCCACCCCCGCGCATGGGCAAGGTCCTCAATCACGCGCTCTACGTAGCGCGGTTGGTCTGCTGCCGGATACACGCCTGAAGCAAAGTTGCAGTAAGTGCACTTCGACCGGCAAAACGGAATGGAAACGTAGATTCCAAGCGCACTGCCGTTGCTTCTGGTCATAAAAGAATTGTTGCATGCCGTTTCGCGATTCGCCCTTTTTGCAGAAAACCCACGCCGTCCCTCATGCAATCATGGACGATAGGGAGATCAGGTTTGAAGACTTGGCCCATCTTCGCCATCTTCGTAATCCAGGTCATCCTTCTTCTCGCCCACTGGCTCGTTCTCTCCACATGGATCGCCTTCTGGCCTGGCCTCTCGCCGGTCGCGATCGCCGATCTGCGCGCGGCGATGATCGTCCTGGCATTCAGCTTCGTCGCCGCCTCGCTGGTCTCATTTCGCTACTCCAATTTCGCCGTCAGCATCGTCTACTGGATCGCGGCTGTCTGGCTCGGCTTTCTCAACTTTTTCTTCTGGATGTCCCTTCTCATCCGCATCATCTGGCTCGCGCTGCGTCTCCTGCACCTGGATATAAATCCCGCGGGGACCAGGCCGCTGCTCGCCGATGTGTTCTATGCCCTGGCGATTCTCGCCGCGGTTTACGGTCTCATCAATGCGCGCGTTCTCCGCGTCCGCCGCATCGCTGTCAAACTGCCGAACTTGCCGGAGTCGTGGCGCGGCCGCCGCGCCGTCATGCTCAGTGACCTGCACCTTGGCCCCATCAACGGCGCGCGCTTCTGCGCCCGTTTGGCGAAAATGGCCGCTCGTTTCCAGCCCGATATCGTTTTTCTTCCCGGTGATGTCTTCGACGGGACGCACGTCGACGTCGACAGCGTGGTCACGCCCTTCAGGCTGCTCAAACCGCCTTTCGGCATCTTCTTCTCCACGGGCAATCACGAGGAGTTCACGGTCGCGACGCATTACCTGGATGCCGTCACCCGCGCCGGCATCCGCGTGCTCGCCAACGAATCGGTCGTGGTCGATGGCCTGCAGATCGCTGGCGTGTTTTACCAGGACTCCACTCACATCATTCGCATGAAGGCATTCGTCCAAGGCCTGAGCCTCGACAACGCGCGCCCGTGCATCCTGCTCAACCACGCGCCCATCCGCTTGCCCATTGTGGAACAGGCCGGCGTCGGACTCCAGCTCTCGGGTCACACGCACGGCGGCCAGTTCATCCCCTTCACGTGGATCACGCGCAGCATCTTCGGCCCCTTCACCAGTGGGCTGCATCGCTTCGGCGCGCTGCAAGTCTACACCTCCACGGGCGCCGGCACCTGGGGCCCTCCCATGCGCGTCGGCAGCTCGCCTGAAATTGTCGTGCTCGATTTCGAATAGCGAGCCTCGTATCCTATTCGTAAGTCGCCGCACAACCAAGGAGAAGCTGCCGTGAGCTCCGAATCCTCCTCGCCGCGCCATCCCGGCCATCATGCCATTCGCACCAGCCTCTGGGGGCGCGATCTGCTCATGAATCCGCGCCTCAACAAGGGCACCGCCTTTACCGAGGAAGAGCGCGACACATTTGCGCTCCACGGACTGCTGCCGCCACACATCGGAACTCTTGAAAGCCAGCGCGAGCGCCGCAAGCGCGTGCTTGATAGCCGCCCAACCGCCTTTGGCAAGTACTCGAACATGCGCGACCTGCAAGACAACGACGAGACGCTCTTCTATTCGCTCATCGCGCACAACATCGAGGAACTGCTGCCTATCGTCTACACCCCCACGGTGGGCGAGGGCTGCCAGCGCTTCTCTGAAATCTGGCGCAAGCCGCGCGGCCTCTTTCTCAGCTACCCCAACAAAGATCGCATTCCGCAGATCCTCGCCAATCCTCGCTACGACTCCGTGCGCTGCATCGTGGTAAGTGACGGCGAGCGCATCCTCGGCCTGGGCGACCAGGGCGCGGGCGGCATGGGCATTCCCATTGGCAAAATGGCGCTTTACACGGCGCTCGGCGGCATTCCGCCCGAACACTGCCTGCCCGTGCTTCTCGACGTCGGCACCGACAACGAATCGCTTCTCAACGATCCCATCTACATCGGGTGGGAGCACAATCGTATCCGTGGTCAGGAATACGACGATTTCGTCGAGGCATTCGTGACGGCTGCTGAGCGCCGCTGGCCTCACGTCCTGCTGCAGTGGGAGGACTTTGCGGGCGCCAACGCAGCTCGTCTACTCGAGCGGTACCGCAACCGCCTCTGCACCTTCAACGATGACATCCAGGGAACGGCCGCCGTAACCACCGCAACCCTCCTCGCCGCCGTCAACGCCACCGGCATTCCGCTGTGCGACCAGACCATCGCCATGTTCGGCTCCGGGTCGGCCGGCATCGGCATCGTCAACCTGCTCATCGCCGCCATGCGCGAGCAAGGATTAAGCGAAGAGCAGGCGCGCCGGCGTATCTACGCCTTTAACCGCTACGGCCTGCTGGTCGAGGGCGGCAAGGGGATTCGGCCTGAGCAGCAGCCGCTCGCTCGCAAACGCGAAGACGTCGCAGGATGGAAGCTCGCTCCTTCGAGCGTAGAGACCGGAGCCATCTCGCTGCTCGACGTGGTGCGCAATGCGGGAATTACCGTGCTGGCCGGCGTGAGCGCCCAGCATGGAGCATTTACCGAAGAGATCGTGCGCGAAATGGCCCGTCACACGCCGCGCCCCGTCATCTTTCCGCTCTCCAATCCCACGTCGCAGTCTGAAGCGGCGCCCGCCGATCTGCTCCGCTGGACTGAAGGCCGCGCACTGGTGGGCACCGGCAGCCCCTACCCGCCCGTTGAAATCAACGGCAACCTCGTCCGCATCGCGCAGATCAACAACTCCTACATTTTTCCGGGCCTCGCGCTCGGCATTCTCGTCTCTCGCGCCACGCGCGTCACCGACAGCATGATCATGGCCGCTGCTAAAGCGCTGGCTTCGCTTTCTCCGGCGCGAGCCGACAAAGACGCTCCCCTGCTTCCACCCATCGCCGAATCGCGCCAGGTGAGCCGCATCGTGGCTGAAGCTGTCGGCCAGCAGGCTGTTGCTGATGGCGTCGCCGAAGCCGGCAGCCAAACCCCATTTACCGAAAAGCTCAATGAGTATGTTTGGGAACCCGTGTATCAGCCGTACGAACGGGTCGATAATTCTCTCTGAGGGCCTCTATGTATCCGACGGCACCACGGCCAGTAGCCGCTTCCACGTCTTCTGGTTCTTCCTGAAGCCTCGTTTCAAATCATCGAGGATCCGCTCAAAATCTGTATTCGTCCGCAGATTGTTCCATGCCGGGTTTTTTTGGAACCAGGGATAGTTTTCATTACCGAGGTAGATCGCCCTGCGCAGCCAATGCAGCGCCTCGCTGGAGTCGCCATCCACCGCAAAATATGTTGCCAGCCGGTACGCCATCTCGTTGTCAGCCTCGGCTGCAGCCATCGTTTCATCCTTAAGCAGCGCCCCGCCCCGCTCACGGTCGCCGGCCTGCACGTAGCAGATGGCAAGCGTGGGCACGGCAATCCGCAGCGAGGCATCGTCGGCGATCACTTTCTCCAGAATTTCAATGGCCGTTCCAAGATTGCCCAGCCGCATCTGCTGATAGCCCGCTGAAGTGCGCAGCAGCGGGTGGCGCGGCTCCAATGCCAGGCCTTTCTCCAGCTCGTCGCCGGCCAGCTCAATCTGGTTCTGGTAGTGATACACCCGCGCCCGGTGATTGTAGAGAATTGCCGCGTTCGCCGGATTCAGCTTGAGCGCGCGGCTGAACTCGCTGAGCGCCTCGTCGTACATCCCATCCCCGCGAAGGGCCACTCCGGCTACCCGATGCACGCTCCAATCGTTGGCGGCGCTCGTCAGCAGCTCCGCAATGCCGTGCCGCGCGGATTCTTTTTCACCACGTGACTGCAGCATATAAATGCGGTAGAGATTCGCCTCCACCGATGCCGGATCGAACCTGAGCGCCTCGTCGAAATCCTTGCGCGCGCGCATCACATGAATCTGCCCGCCAAAACCGTGCCGTGCATATTGCAACTCGGCGATTCCCAAACCGCTCCATCCAGCGGAAAACTCAGGATCAGCCGTTGTCACGCTTGAGAACAGCGCGTACGCTCGGTCCAGGTCGGCGCGCGCGCCCGTGCGCACCATAAACGAGCTGAGGAGCGCCCGTGCCTGCAGATACTTTTCGCTCACGGGACCCGGTAGCGAGCCGTCTCGTGGCGACCCGCGCGCTCCGCCGGCGCCCGGTCCCGTTTGCCCCGATTCCAGCGCCTCCGTCCTTCCCGTCCCGTGCAGTGTTGCGAACACATCGTTCGATATTTCCGTCTGTACCGCGATCAAATCCAGCGACGCCACGCGAATCGATCCGCCCGCCCGCACGCTCTGCGACGCCACGTCCAGCAGTTGCCAGTTCAAATCGAATCCACTCTCCGACCGCAAAAAGCTCCCGGCCAGCACATAGGAAACCAGCAGCTTCTTGCCCACCGCCAGCGGATCCATCTGCGCCAGCGGCTGCGCTCCGGCCAGCGGCATCAGCGCGCTCGAAGGCCGCACCACCAACGCGGGAATCCGCGCCAGCCGCGCCGCAATCGCATCGGCCAGTGCGTACCCGAAAAATGGGGCCGTCGGCGTGGCGCCCAGGTTGACAAATGGCAGCACCACGAGCGAATTTTGTGCCTTCTGTTCCACCGTCGATTCGCGGAACCGCTCAGCCAGCATCGAAAGCAGCCCCGTTGCTCGCTTTTCGGCTTCCGGGCCGCTCGGCGGCAAATTTGCCGCAGCGTCGCCAGGCAAAATTCCCGCGTCGATGCGCAGCGCCTTCATGATCGTTCGCAGGCCTTCACGCACTTCGCCCGCCGAAGCCATGCGTGCCGCCGGGTTCTTCTCAAGACACGCCCCAATCACGCTTTTCAGCTCCGGAGCGATCCCTGGCACAAGCTCGCTCAAATCCGGTGGATCCAGAAACTGGATGGCGCGAATCGCCTGAAAATCCTCGGCGTCAGGCCGCGCAAACGGGTGATGACCGCTCGCCAGTTCGTAAAGGATCACGCCCAATGCCCACACGTCCGACTGCACGCTGGAGTGCCCGGTGACAAACTGCTCGGGCGCCATGTAGCGAATCGTCCCTCCGCGCGCCGTAAGCGTCGACGCGGTCGTCGCTGTCTCCCTCGCCGGTGTGGGTTTCGCGGGATCGAAAGCCGCATCTTCCGACGTCAGGCGCCGCGCCAGGCCAAAATCGAGAATCTTCACCAGTCCGCCGTCGGTCAGCATCACGTTTTGCGGCTTCAGGTCGCGATGAAAGATGCCCAGAGCGTGCGCTGCCTGCAGCCCGTCGGCGATCTGGATACCCACTGAAAGCACCAGTTGCAGATTCGCAGGACCACGCTTGACAAGCTCATCCAGCGATTGGCCCGGCACGAACTGCATCGCGATGTAGGCCTCATCGTCGCTCTCTCCCACCTCATAAATCGCGCACACGTTGGGATGCTCGATGGCAGAAGCCAGTCGCGCCTCGCGCAGCACCGTAGACCGCACCTGCTCTGCGGTCTGCAGCCCGGTGTGCAGAATTTTCAGCACAACCGGCCGCTGCAGCAGCGTGTCGTTGGCCGCATACACCACACCGCTGCCGCCCGCGCCCAGCCTGCGCAGAATCTCGTAATGTGCAATCGTCTTGCGTTTCATCGTTCAACTCAAGTTTAGCGGCGATTTCATAAAGACCGTCTTAAAGCGCGCCTGCTATGGCTTTTGCGGTGGTTCGGGTTTGTCCCGCCCGAAATTTATGCGCGGCCCTTCCATCTGCCCCACTGCCGTCTCCGGCCAATCTGATAACGTCTCAAGTAAGGATGAACTGCGTCCCTGGACTCGCTGCATCAGGTCGCCCGGGCCCGGCAAACGATGCCCGCGAGCTTTTCTTACTCAAAGCCACGCTGCCCCTCGCGCTATTATTCGCACTATCTGCCTCCGCTCTTTCCGCCCAGCAAGCGCCGCAGTCTCCCGCGCCTCAGCCGCCCGTTCCCGATTCTCAATCTCAGCCATCATCGCAACGGCCCGGCGCCGGCACACAACTGCAAACCGGAACGGCCAGCGGCCTCAACACCGATGCCCGCCTCATGAATCTGCTCGCCGACCATCAATACCTTCGCGTGCAGGCGCAACTCGGCCAGTTGCCTCCCGATCAGTCGCAGTTTTATCGCGGCATCCTCGCCAATCGCTCTAATGATCTGAAGGCATCGGTTGACTTGCTCGCTCCGCTCCTTGACGCGGTAACTGCCAGCGGCAACGTGCCTCATGAAAAGCTGCTCCGCTTTGCGCTTGCTGAGGACTACCTCCGCCTCGGCGACCTGGCCAAAGCCAATCAGGCCTACAAAGCAATCGACGACCGCTTGCGCGCGAGCCTCACTCCCGACGAGCAGGACGAGATCGAGATGCCGCTCAAGATGCTGCCGCTGGCCGCCAACGATCCGCCAGTGACTGCCGACCCGTGCGAGCCTTTCAGGATTCCGGTCAGCATCGATCCGCTCGGCCTCATCGACGTCCCCGTCTTTATTGACGCGCGCTCGCGCAGTTGGATGCTCGACCCCACGGTGCCGTTCAACCTGATCGCGCGTTCCACGGCCCGTGAAGTCGGCCTGACCATCACCAACGAGACCGCCACCATCCACACGCTCACCGGCCGCCCCATTCAGGTGCACGCTACAGTGATTCCGCGCTTCACCATCGGTGGCCGCCTCACGCTGCACAACGTTACGGCCTTCGTTTATGACGATGCGGACTACTACTTTCCGCATACCGGCTACCAGGTCGAGGGAGTGCTCGGCTATCCCGCGCTCGCCGTCATGGGCAGCCTCACTGTCTCCGACAATGCCATCGAAGTCCGGCCCGCCAAAGAATTCGACCCGCTCCATGTGAATAACAACGACCACCTGCAAACCGGCGCGCACTTCTACCTCGATGGCGAGCGCATCATCGTGGGCCTCGGCGACGAACCGGAGCCGGCACCCAGCACCGCTTCACCCAATGCGCCCGCCGGCAGCAGCGATCCAGGCGGTCCGGAGGAGCGCATGTTCGCCATCGACGCCGGCAGCCAGCAGACTTATCTCACGTCGCGCTGGTTCGATGAAAACGCCGCCCAGTTCAACAGCCAGAAGACCACGATGTTCACTTTTCCCGGCGATCAGTTCCCGCCGCAGCCCGCCTACGTGGCCGAAACCGTTCCTCTCACCATTGGGAAAACGACGGTCAACTTACATTACGTCAGCGTGCTCACGCAGCCCTTCGGCTCCGCGGCACACGACGATGTCTACGGCCTGCTCGGCATCGACGCCCTCGATCAACTCAAGAGCTACACCTTCGACTACCGCAGCATGCGCTTCAGCGCCAGCGGAGAATAGGGCAGGGAACTGGGAGTAGGCTTCAGTGACTGAAGCGGGTTGGGAAATTACGCTGTCATCCGGGGAGACGTTTGGCGCGGCGAGCGCCAAACGGAGTCGAAGGATCTGCGGTTGCTTCTTTCAAACCCGCTTTCAAGTACTCCTTTAACGACTGCCACATTTCGGTCCCCTACTCCCTATTGGCCACTCCTTTTTCTCTGCTTTTCTCCATCCGCATCTGCGCGCGCCGCCCCATGAACATCACCGCCACTCCGAATGCCAGCAGCACCAGTCCCCACCAGAGATTCGCGTCGATGCCGGCACTTTTCGCGTACATCCCCGGCTGCCCGCGCGTGGCCAGGCCGAACGTTGCCAATATCGTTCCGATCAAGGTAAACATCATGCCAATAGAGATGCGCGCATCATAAAACATCGTCAGTCACAACTTTCAGATAAAAATCAAATTCACCACTATCGCCGCCATCAGAATCGCCAGGGCCAGCGCTTCGGGCCGCCTCCACCACCTGCCGCTCGCTGGCGCGAATTCCGTGAGCGAGCGCACCAGCCCACGCAACTCGACATCAGGCCGCGGCTTGGTGCACGCGCTCACGATTGACGCCACGATCAGGCTCATGAGAAACGCAACTCCCGCGGCTCCCAATCCAAGTTTCAATTCGCTCGATGGGTGGCCCAGCACGGCGATCCAGCCGCCATTCATGCCGGGTTGTTCGCCGCCGGGCAGAAGAAGGCCGTGCATCAGCAGAGCTGCGATCGCTCCCGCAATCAACCCGGAGAATGCGCCATGGCCGGTCGTACGCTTCCACAGCGCGCCGCGCAAAAGCACCGCAAACAGCGGCGCATTCACGATCGCGAAAGCCAGCATCATGGCGTCGAGCAAGCTGCCGAACCGCCACGTCAAACACGCAGTACCGATCGCCAGCAGCACGCCTCCCGCCGCCGCCCATCGGCCAACAAGCAGCCGCCGCCTGTCGTCCGCGCCCTTCCGGATGAACGCCTCAAAGACGTCGTATGCAAACACTGTGCTGAATGCCGCCACGCCGGCAGCAACACCGCTCATCAGGCACCCGAGCAGCATGGCAATTCCCAGACCGAGCAGTCCCAGAGGCAATAACTGCATCACCACATTGGGCGTCGCCATCTCGTAGTCCAGCGCCACCTGCCCATCCGGTGCTTTCAAGGGGCTCCCTGTTGCTGGATCCGCCTTCGCCGGAACCAGCCCCTCTCCCGCCTCCACTGCAGGCGGAACGACCGTAATGTCGTGATAAATCGCTCCGTTTTCGTAGCGCACAAACGTCGTTGAATGCGGAGTCGGCATTCCAAGCGCAATCATCCCCGTCAGAACCGCCAGCAGCGGCACAAACACCCACACCGCCGCGGCAATCATCGGCGCGCGCCGTGCCGAATGCACGTTCTTCGCCGCCATCGCCGTCTGCAGCAGCCTGAAGTCGGTGCACCAAGTGCCGCCACCCACCACGAGTCCCACCAGCAGCACGCCAAGCGCGGTCAGGCCCATGGACTGCGCACTGGAATGCGTTACGCCGCTCCACTCGTGAATCAATCCTGCTGGGACCGACGCCTTCAGCCCGCTCCATCCACCCGCCCTCTTCAGACCGATCAGAACCAGCGGCACCAGCCCCGCCACCACCACGCAAAACGTCAGCGCCTGGTTGTACATCGCGGCGCCAAGCCCGCCCAGCAATACATAAAGCAGTACCAGCGCCGCGGGAACTGCAATTTCGAGCAGTAGCAATCCCGTCGAATGTAGGTTGAGCCGGTTCGAAACCTGATCGAAGACCTGGAGCGCCGAAAACACGCGCGCCATGGCATAGAGAGCAATGCCCGCGCCGAACGCTGCCATACCGAGGAATAAAACGGCACTCACCGCTTGCGTCTTGCGGTCAAAACGGCGCCCAACGTATTCGGGAATCGTTCGCGGCCCCGAATCCGATCCATAGTAGACCGGCACCAGGTACAAGCCCGTGAAGAGCAGCGCTGGTATTGACCCAATCGCGAACAGACCAACGCTGGCCACGCCGTATTTTGCTCCCGCTGCTCCCATCCCCAGCAAGACCGGCGAGCTCAGGCTCGCGCCCGCCATTGCCATGCCGCATAGCCATCCCGGCAGCGCGCGGCCAGCCTGCAGATACTGGCGGCTCGCCGTCATCACGGGCCGGAGCGAAAACCCGGCAGTGAGAGCAAAAAAGCAGTAGATCAGCAGGATCAGCCAGTCAGCGGCTGAAAGACTCTGCACAAGCGGCTCCTTCCCTCCTGATGTTACAGAACCAGCTTGATGCCGCGCTGCAGTTCAGTGCGCTCGATCATGTTTCGCGCGACGCAACCCGCGCAACCGCCTGGCCCCTTCGCGCAAAAAAATGGCGGCAAGAAGATTTTTCCTGCCGCCTCCAGTTTGCCTGTCAACTGCAATTGCCCAGTGTGAAACATCCGACCCCGATCCGCGTTTACGGATACGGAAAACTCATTTACACCTGCGCTGGCGAAAAGCTCGCGCGCCGAGCGCAGCTCCTATCGCTATTCCGGCCCGGCGCCCGATGGGCCTCCCGCACCTGACGGCCCGCCTATCGGCGGCACCTGCGGAGCGCCACCCGGCGCAGGTCCCCGCGGGCCTTGCATTCCCGGCCTGCCCATCCTCGGCCCCTGTTCGTCGCGTCTCCACTCGCGCTGCTCTCCGCGAGCCATGCGCTCCTGCCTCATCGTCTGCAGTTGTTTCCACTGTTCCGGCTTCAACTGCATTCTCAAATCCAGCAGGAAACGCGAATTTGCCCGCTCCAGGTCGGCCCTCGCTTGCACTACCTTGTCAATCTGGGCCTCAATTGCCGCGCGATCCGGCGTGTCGGCCTTCATCAGCGGAACCATCGCCACCTCTGCCCTCTGCAGCGCGGCCCGCAGATCGATCAGCTTCATCCTGTGATCCTGTAGAATCCCGTCCATCGCCTTCCGCTGGTCGTCCGTCAGGCTCAGTTCCTTCGCGACATTCGGATTGTTCCAGAACTGGCCGCCGGCCAGACCGAACTCCTGTTGGATGGGTGGACGATGTTCTCCGAACCCTTGTCCTGCGCCCGGCCCGCGGGGTGCTTGCGCGCCGGCAAAACTTCCGGCAACCAGTACTCCCGTAACTGCCAAAACAAGTCGTACAACTCTCATGGTCTTCATTACTTTCTCCTCCCGTTGCACACCGGGGAATCTTTTCCGTCTTTTTACTTGTGTCGTGCTTTTCCTTGAGCCTTACTTCGCTTCGTTAGCCACTGTCCCGTTATCATCCATCAGTTGCGCCAGGGGTTCCATCGCCGATGGAACCTGCCGCGACACGTCGCTGGCCACGGTCGCCAGCAGATCATCGTCCGTAATGTTCGCAGTTGGCGCAGCACCAGGCTCTTCAACTGCCGCCTGCTCCAGCCTCAATGCTTGCTGCGCTGCTGCGGCTTTTTGTTCGGCCGCTGCCCGCTCCTGCGCCGCCTTTTGCGCAGCAGACTTCTGCGCGGCTATCTTCGCCAGCTCTTGGTTATGATGGTGCTGGTACACTCCCGCTGTCAGGCCGCCCGCCACCAGCACGCAACCCAATGCCCAGCTCGCAGCCACCCGCCAACCGGCGCGGCGAATGCTCGCATTCACCACTGTTCGAGGCCGGCTATAAGCCGCTTCACTCCAGGCGTCCACGCTCGCCTTGAAGTTTTTCAGCGCCTCGCGCAGCACCGGATCATCCATTTCTTCCGCCCATTTATCCCGATGAGTCGTCATCGTGTTCCTCTTAACTCTCCGCGCACTCTCGAAAGTGCCCTTGAAAGATGCGCCTTCACCGTGCCCTCGCTCAACCCGGTCGCCTCGGCAATCTCGCTCAGCTCCCGGTCTTCTACATAGCGCAGCAGGAAAACCGTACGCTGCCGCTCGCTCAGTCCTTTTACTGCACTCCAAACTTGTGCCACCTGCTCCCGCGCCAGCATCTTCTGCTCCGCGCTTCGTTCGCCGCTCGGCAGCCACTCGCTGGCCTCATCGAGGTCCACTGCGTTGGCCCGCGTATGCCGCCAGAACTGCAGCCGCCGGTTGCGCCAGTGGTCCTTCTGCAGGTTGATGGCAATTCGCATCAACCACGTCATCGCGCTCGACTCGCCGCGAAAATGCTTCCAGTTTCGATGCGCCTTCAGGAAGCATTCCTGCGTTAAAGTCTCCGCCAGATCCACGTCCCGCAATGAAGCCAGCAGGAAGCGGAAAATCTGCGGCCGATGGCTCTCAACGATGCCCGCAAACTCCTGCGCAGCAAGCTCTTCAGCCGCTTCTGCGGTCATCGGCTTGATTGCAGTGCCGGCTGCCATCGTTTTGGTAGACGAGTCCATTCGGCGCAAGTTTACAGCCCTCTCCAACCATTTTCACGCGGAATCTTCGCCTGCGGTACAGGGGTAACCGGCGCGTTTACCCGCAAGTTGCAGCCATATCCGGTGAAGAGATGGTTCGGCAGCCACTCTCGCCGGCGGGCCGCCCGAAGCCTCCGCCTCATATGCAACGATATAATTTCTTGCGGCGACGAAAGCACCTCGCCCTAATGATTGGAGACTTCAATGATTTCCCGGCGCACGTTTGTGAACGGCCTGGCCGCAGGGGTTGCGACCTCGGCATTCGCGTCCACCGCAAAAAGCTATGCGCAGATTCTGGGCGCCAACGATCGGCTCAACTTCGCCATCAACGGCCTCAACGGCCGGGGCTACGCACATCTGTCTTCATTGCATGCCAACAGCAAAACCGCCCGCGTCGCCTACGTCTGCGATGTCGATTCCCGCGTTCTTTCCAGATTCTCGGCCAAGGCCGAGCAGGTGCTCGGCTATGCGCCCAAGGCTGAGGGCGACTTCCGCAAAATGCTTGAGTCAAAAGACGTCGACGCCATCACCGTCGCCACGCCCGACCACTGGCACACTCCCATGGCCGTCCTCGGCCTCAAGGCCGGCAAAAATGTGTACGTCGAAAAACCTTCCAGCCAGAATCCCCGTGAAGGCGAACTGCTGGTCGAAGCGCAAAAGAAATACGGCAAGCTGGTGCAGGTGGGGGATCAGCAGCGCTCTTCGGCCTACACCATCAAAATGATCAATCAGATTCACGACGGCTACATCGGCGATGTCTACATGGCCAAGGCGTGGTACGCCAACACGCGCGGCGCCACGCATTACGGCCAGCCGGGCGCCGCTCCCGCCGAACTCAATTGGGACCTGTGGCAGGGCCCCGCTCCGCGCAGCGAGTACAGGGAAAATATCCATCCCTATAACTGGCACTGGCTGCGCCGCTACGGAACCGGCGAAACCCTCAACAATGGCACGCATGAGGTCGACGTCTGCCGCTGGGCGCTTGGAGTCGAGTATCCGCACGCCGTCACCGCCTCGGGCGGCAACTACAACTTCAAAGACGACTGGCAGTTTTACGACACGCTCATCACCAACTTTGAATATCCCGACAAGCTCCTTTCCTGGGAAGGCCGCAGCCGCCAGGGCATGCGTCTCTACGATCGCGATCGCGGCTCGGTCATCTGCGGAACCAAGGGCTCGGTCGTTATCGACCGCGGCGGCTATGACGTCTACGACTGGAGGGGCAAGCAGATTGACACCTACCGCACCGGCCACGAGACTTCGACCAACGACACCATCGGCGCCGACTCCATGACCGACGCGCACTTCGCCAACTTCATCGCTGCGATTCACGGCCAGGAAAAGCTCAACTCGCCCATTCCGGTCGCCAACATCACGGTCACCATGCTGCTGCTTTCGAATATCGCCTGGTTCGTCAATCGCAAGCTGAATCTCAACACTGAAACCGCTCACATCCTCAACGATGACGAGGCCATGAAGTACTGGGCCCGCACCTACGAGCCCGGCTGGGAAGTGATTGTTTAGTTGTTCCTGATCAGTTGCTCATCGCATCGGCTGGCGAATAATTGTTTTGAGCTTCGCTGGTGCGGTCCTGCGCGGATCGCTGAAGTAAATCTCGTGGTGCTTGCCGGAGATCTCTTTGCCGGCTGCATGAATGGCTTCGTGCAGCCGTTCAATAGTCGGCCCCTCATCGCAGTAAGGCCCGATGTAGAGAACCTGCATCGCCGCACCTTCGGTGAAAGCCTCAAGACGTAGCCGGTCGAGCCCAGGCAGGTCTTTCTTCTTCCGCAACTCTTCCACTGTGGCGGCTACAGCAGCCTTCGTAATGAAATAGGGCTGCAAAATCATTGCCGTCCACTTCCAGGTCGATTTCTTTGCTTGGTAGAACGAATCTCCACTCTCGGTCCACCAGAGGCTTTCCAGCGGCATCACTCCGAAATCCAGCACATTGCCCGGCATCCTCTTGCGCGCAAACTTCATCGTGTAGGCCACCGAATAGAGCGCCTCGATTGCATCCTTGTACGCCTTCGCAGAATTCGGGTCGCCCTCGCCATCGACCATCAGAAATGAGAGCTTCGGTGCCTTTACCGTCGCAATCGTGTTTGTCCGCGGTTGATATAGGTCCTTCCATTGCTCTTTCAGGTCGAGTTTTTCCATACGCGCACCTCGTGCTGTGTTGCAATCGGCGGCAGTATAGCGCCGATCGCGGTGCAATCGCCGTGACAAGCCATTTCGCTCTGCCGGTACAAATACAATGTGACGAGGAGGAAATGTATTGAACGCCGAAACTCAGACACCGCTCGCCGCCCAATCCGGTGTCATCGCCCTGGGCGGCGATCTCACCGTCAACCGCATGGGCTTTGGCGCCATGCGCATCACCGGCAAAGGTATCTGGGGCCCGCCTGAAGACCCCACCGCCGCCATTGCCACGCTGCGCCGCGCCGTTGAGCTCGGCGTCAACTTCATCGATACCGCCGACTCCTATGGCCCCAACGTCTCTGAAGAACTGATTGCCGAGGCCCTCCATCCTTATCCCGCCGGTCTCGTCATCGCCACCAAGGCCGGATGGACCCGCCACGGCCCCGGCGTCTGGCAGCACAACGCCGCGCCCGGCCACATTGAGGAAGCGATTCAAGGCAGCCTCAAGCGCCTGCGCCTCGAGCGCATCGACATTTATCAGCTCCACGTTCCCGATCCGGCAACTTCCTTCGACGCCTCCATGGAGACACTGGCCCGCCTCAAGGAGCAGGGAAAGATCCGTCACGTCGCGCTCTCCAACGTCACGCTCGAGCACATCCATCGCGCCGAGAAAATCGTCCCCATCGTCAGTGTGCAGAACCGCTACAGCTTCTCCGATCGCGAATGGGACTTCGTCCTCGATTATTGCGAAGCCAACGGCATGGCGTTCATGCCTTGGGGACCGATGGCGCAAGGTCGCGCAGCGAATGAGGTCGTCGCCAAAATTGCCGCCGCGCGCAACGTTTCAACTGGAGTTGTTTCGCTGGCCTGGCTATTGCGCCACTCGCCGGTCATGCTGCCCATTCCCGGCACCAGCAATGTCAAGCATCTTGAAGAAAACGTCAGCGCCGCCGCTTTTCGCCTCAGCGACGCCGAGTTTGCCGAAATGAACGCCGTCGCCCCCAAGCCTTATTGGCTGCGCGCCTGACGCGAATCGCGGCACGCATCGACGCCTCATTCGCCGAAGTGGAGTTCTTTGCGGTTTTTCCGGCCGTGTTCCTCGCTGCGCATTAGCAGCACCACCGGAATGTTCAGCAGAAACAGAATGCCCATCAGGTAAAACCCATCGGCGTAACTCAGCAGCGCTGCCTGCTGCTGCATCAGCCGATAAACCATCCCGGCGGCCTTCTGCATCGCGGTCACCCGGTCAAATCCCTGGTGCACCATGTAGGGCGCCAGCCGCGCCATCGCCTGCTGCACAATCGGGCTTGACGGCGTGATGTGATTCGCCAGCACCTGCTGGTGAAACTGCGCGCGCCGCGCCAGCAGAGTCGTCACAAACGAGATTCCCATGCTTGCGCCAATGTTGCGCACCGTGTTGAACAGACTCGTGGCGTATGCCGTCTCGGCCTTCGGGACCGTGCTCATGGTCAGCGTGGCCAGCGGTACAAAAAGGAAGCCAAGCCCGAATCCCTGGAAAATCTGGATCCAGAAAATGTCCCATGTGCCCGACTCAAGCGACATCCGTGCGAAAAAGAAAAAGCAGCCCCCAGCCATTGCGAAGCCCAGGATCAACAGGCGCCGCGCGTCCCACCCCTTACCCAGCAGGTAAGCCACCAGAGGCATGCATAGCGCCGTTCCGATCCCCCGCGGGCTGTTCCAGACACCGGCAATCGTTGCCGTCCAGCCCAGCAGCGTTTGCATAAACAGCGGCAGCAGCACCAGGCTTCCCGTCAGTACGAACCCCATGATCGTCACCAGCACCACACCGGAAGCAAAGGTGCGATCGCGCAGCATCCTGAAGTGCACAATCGGGTCTTTGGCCCGCAGTTCGCGCACCACGAATGCCGTGAGTCCGCCTATTGCAATCGCGCATAGCCAGCAAATCAGGCTCGATCCGAACCAGTCTTTCTCCTGTCCTTTATCGAGCATGATCTGCAGCGCGCCCATGCCCACCACCAGCATGCCGATACCCCATGTATCCACATCCAGTGTGCGTTTGCGCAGGTAGTGCGGATCGTAGACGTACTCCGAAATCAGCAGCAGGCTCAGTACACCCACCGGCAGATTGATAAAGAAGACCCAGCGCCATGTCCATGTGTCCGTGATCCAGCCGCCCAGCGTGGGGCCAAAGATCGGTGCCGCAATAATTCCCAGGCTCCAGAAGGCCATTGCTTTGCCCTGTTCCTTGCCGGGAAACTCCTCCAGCAGCACCGCCTGCGAAAGCGGCTGCAATCCTCCACCGGTCAGGCCCTGGATTACGCGAAAGACAATCAGCATGGGCAAATTCAGAGCCAGCCCGCACAGCAGGCTCGACAACGTGAAGCCGGTTACGCAAAGCAGCAGTAATCGCTTGCGGCCCAGTACGCCCGCCAGCCATCCGGTAACCGGCAAAATAATGGCATTCGCCACCAGGTACGATGTCAGCACCCATGTGGCTTCTTCGGCAGTCGACGAAAGCGAGCCGGCAATGTGCGGCAGGCTTACGTTCACCACCGTCGTGTCGAGTAACTGCATCGTAGCGCTCGACATTACGGCGATGGCGATCATCCATCGGTGCGGCGGAATCGCCTGCCCATCGACTGGGGGCCGGTTCACTCGCGCACGCGCCGTCGCAAACAGTGAGCCATTTGCCGGCGCATTGCCGGCAGGGCGGGGAATCGTGAGGTTAGCCACGGCCGCCCGGCTTTCCTTGAATCCTGGATCGAATGGCTTGCCCTACATCGAGAGACGCGTCACGCGCAACAAACTGCTTTCCGTTTCCGGCATCAAATACCGCGGCAATGCTTCGTGCGCGCACAGCCAAGCCTCCGAGCTCTCGCGCCCGCTGGCGCAACGACCTCCGAAGCATGTGTTGGGAAGACGAGTCGAGATTAATCCCGGCCCCGCATACCGTCAAATGCCGGCCATCACATTGTTGTAGCCTACGGCTTGAGGATCACCACGTTCATGCTCCACGGAGCCAGCGTCAGGCTCAGCGGCAGCGCCTGTGCGCCCAGATCGTTCGTGGTCGGCAAGTCCCAGGTATTGTTCTGCGACAAATCGTAGATCGCTTTGCTGTACGTGATCACCGTAACGTCTGACGATGTGCTCAAGCCCGAAAGCGCGATCGTCACCGGGGCGCTCGTCGTCTGACTCAGGTTGAAGAGCATCAGCGCTGTCCCGCCTCCGGAATGGGTGGCTGCATAAGCGCGCACATTGGTGGTATCGCCGTTGACGCCGGCTGTGAGCGCGCTGTTGGCCCCGTTTTCCGCAACGTTCTGAAACAAATTGAACGCCTCAGCCGTGGGCGACATGGTGCCGATCGCTCCCTCGCCCGGGCAACCAGAATCGGCGTCCGAAAAGACGTTGTAGGCACCCCAGGTATTCTGCCAGCCATACAGCAACGAGCTGTTATTGCCCGCCCCAAGGCAGTTTCCGAACCCGATCCACCAGGTCAAGCGCGAAATCCCGTCGTTCATCGCTTCGCCCAGCAACTGGCCCGCGTAAAGTCCCTGCGTGATCGACCAGCTCTGCGTGCCGGGATTGCTGCTGTTTGCGCCGATCTCGCCTACGTAAATCGGCGTGCCGGACTCTCCGGCCGTCGTCAGTTCCGATTTGATGGTCTTGATATTGGTCGTGAAATCCAACGCCGCCTGATGCACCAGGTAGGTGTCGCTCGTCACGTTTCCATATTGGGGATAGTAGTGGTACTCCACAAAATCGTAATAACCTTTGGCATTGGAAAGAACCGTGCTATCCCAGCCATTGGTGCAGCCGCTCGATGAAGTGCAGTTGGCATCGACCACCACGCCCACCAGTGTGTTCGAGCTCTGCGCTTTGATGAGCGAGTAGTAGCCGCCCGCTCCGATCACAGCTGCTGCATACGTCGTTGGGTCGTGAGGAACGGTATGCAGGTCCGCTTCCCAGCTTCCATAGTTCTCATTGCCGACCGTTACATGGCTCACCGTTCCGCTGTTGGCGTAGGCGTATTTCACCCAGTTGGCCGCTTCGTTCGGATCGCCTCCGCCGGTGCACGCCGGGTTGGAGCCGTAATCGGCTGTCAGAGCAACATCGAAGCCGTTCGGAATGGCGTTTTCGAGGTCGTTGATAAAGTTCAGATAATGGGTGTTCGGATTCTGATAGGTGCCCGGGCACGTCGAGGGTGTTGGTTTCACGCCGTTCGCCGGATTCGCATTCCCGCCGTTCCAGTGGTAATCGTCTGAGGTTGAGCCGCCGGGCCAGCGCAGCGCCACGATGCCCGCTCCCTGCAATGCGTTCACGATGGTCGAGGCATGGGCTGTAAAGTCGTACCACACCGCCATATTCATTCCCAAAAGCGGCGCATTGACCACGGGACCAACGCTCGCCTCATCCACTGTGATCGCGGTTTGAACATTCACTGTCACTGTCTGCGTCGCGGCCACCGAGCCCACAGGCGGTGTCACCGTCAGCGTGTAAGTTGTCGTGACGCTCGGGCTCACATTCACCGGCGTTCCGCTTGTCACGCTCACATTGCCCGGTGTGATCACGCCGCTCCCGCCGCTGAAATTGGCGCTGAGGCTCGAGCTGGTTCCAGCCACGATCGGGTTGGGACTGGCCGTGAAGCTCGAAATCACCGGCACGGGATACACCGTCACCGTCGCCGTCTTTGTCGCCGCGGTACCGCCGCCGGTCGGCGTAACCGTCAATGTATAGGTGGTGGTCGTCGTGGGCGTCACCGGGATCAGTGTTCCGCTGGTGGCCGCAATATTGCCCGGCGTGATGACACCCGTGCCGCCGGTAAAGTACCCAGTCAGATTGCTGGTCGAGCCCGCTTCAATCTGGGTTGGAGTCGCCGTGAAGCTGGTGATATTCGCCGCGCTCACAGTAACTGTCGCGCTGGCGAGCGCGCTTGTCCCGCCTGATCCTGTGCAGGTAAGCGAATAAGTGGTTGTGTTAGCCGGGCTCACGCTCTGCGTTCCGCTCGTGGCTATTGTTCCCGTCCAGCCGTCGCTCGCCGTGCAGGAGGTTGCGTTGGTGCTCGACCAGGTCAACATCGAACTGCCGCCGGACGCGATGTTCGTCGGACTGGCCGAGATGGTTGCTGTGGGCACGATGTTCACCGTCGTCGTTGCCGTCACGGCACTTCCAACCGTCGGCGTCACTGTCAGCGTGTACGTCGTGTTCACGCTCGGGCTCACGGGCACAGGCGTTCCGCTTGTTGCAGGGCTGCTGAAACCGCCCGGAGCCGTAATCACACCTGTCCCGCCGGTAAAGTTCGCCGTCAATTGCGTACTTGACCCTGAGTTGATTGGATTGGGACTCGCCGTAAAGCTCGTAATCGTCGGCGCGGGAACCACCGTCACCATGGCCGTGGCAGTCACCGCCGATCCACTTGCCGGCGTCACGGTCAGCGTGTACGTCGTGGTCGTCCCCGGGTTCACGCTTGCTCCCACGCCGCTGGTCACGGATATGTTCCCCGGCGTAATCACGCCCGTCCCGCCTGAGAAGACCGCCGTCAACGTTGAACTCTGCCCCGCGCCTATGGTCGACGGATTCGCTCCAAAACTCGTGATGGTTGGCGGGTTTCCGCCGCCGCCCCCGCCGCCGCTGTTTGACGAACCCCCGCAACCGGCGAGAATTCCCATGCACATTCCCGCGAGCACTGCATAAGCGGCCCCAACCACTCGGTGTCTCATGTCATCCCCGTAACGCCTAGGCTCAAACGATTTGGCTCTCACATCATACCTGTTCGCCGGGTCACTCGCAGATGATTTGTGAGCAGGAGGTTTAAACTGTCCCTGCCGGGAGGCCAGGTGCCTCAAAGGAAGGAATGACCGTGCTGCTCGAATCCCTCCGCAATGAAGTCCTTCGCGCCAATCAGGAAATTGCCCGCCGCGGTCTCGCACCCCATACCTTTGGTAATGCCAGCGGAGTCGACCGCACTGGCTCCATGCCGCTCGTCGTCATCAAGCCCAGCGGCGTGGATTACGCAGCCCTCCAACCAGCCGACCTCGTCGTCACCGATCTCGATGGCAACATCGTCGAAGGCAGGCTGAATCCTTCGAGCGATCTCGATACGCACACGCTCCTCTATCGTGAATTTCCGCAGATCGGCGGCATTGTTCACACGCACTCTGAATTCGCCACGTCATGGGCGCAAGCCGGACGCGCCATCCCCTGCCTCGGCACCACCCACGCCGACTACTTCCACGGCCCCGTTCCCGTCACCGAGCCCCTCACCGCACAAGAAGTCTCGGGCGGCTACGTCCGCAACACCGGCGCTGTCATCGTGCGCCGTTTCCGCACCGGCAACCTCGATCCCGTTGCCGTTCCCGGCGTACTGGTCGCCGGCCATGCGCCCTTCGCCTGGGGCAAAACGCCCACCGAAGCGGTCGAGCACGCCGACGTCCTCGAATACATCGCCCGTCTGGCGTTCCGCAGCGTCCTGCTGGGCGCCTCCGAAACCGGAATTCCAACGCATGTGTCTGACCACCACTACCTCCGCAAGCACGGCCCCAAAGCGACCTACGGCCAGCGCTAGCTGTCCGGGAGATATTTGCATATCTTCCGCGATACCTTGCGCGGGCGGCTTTGCATCTTGTGTCTCGGTATTCGATTCCATTCATGGGATTTCGCACTGAAATTGGTGGATGCTAATCCAAAAAGCGCCTTTCCCTGACCTTTCTGAGAGCCTTAACATCTCTGGCTTCATCAATCTACAATTTGTCATAGAATGATCCTCTTCGCGGAAGGCAGGTTCCTGATTTTTGCATCCAGGCGGTGATTTGCTTCACATGCGGTTGACTTTTACGCCAGCCAGCCAGTCCATATCATGCGTATTCTCAGAAGATTGGCGCATGCATCAGCGCCTTGTTGCGCATTTCCTCTGCGTGGCAACTGACGTGCTAAAGAACAGGTTGTAGGAATTCTCCCTCCTATGGAGACAAGTGTCATCAACCGCATGAAAGCGACACTGTTGGCTTTGGCCACAGCAGCGCTGTTCGTGTTGGCTGTCTTCAACTTTCTCCAGGAACGGGATTTCAGGCAGCAGGCCGATGACGGCATCTGGTGGCGCGAAACTACGGGCGGCCTGGTGGCCGATCGGGTTCTACCCGGAATGGCCGGCCAGCATGCGGGCATCCAGCCCGGAGATCTGCTTACAGGCGTCAGCGAAACCACCAACCAAAGGGTGATCCCGGTGCTTCGCCTCGCCGATCTTGAGCGCGCACTTTACGCCACCGGTCCCTGGGGTCAGGTTTTCTATTCCATCACGCGCGATCGTGTTCCCCTCGAGGCGCCCATCAAGGTCATTCCCGAGCCGCCCGATCGGAGTCTGCAGCTCGGTCTGCGCATCATCGGGCTTATCTATCTTGTCATCGGCTTTTACGTTCTCTTCCGCCGCTGGGGCGCGCCGCGCTCCACGCACTTTTACCTCTTCTGCCTTGTTTCTTTCGCGTTGTACTCTCTCAAATACACCACGAAGCTCGACGCGCTCGATTGGACAGTCTTCTGGACCAACGTCGTCGCCGAGGCTCTGCAACCCGCGCTCTTTCTCCATTTCGCTCTCAGCTTTCCTGAAGAGCGCTTCAAGAAATTCAGCCGCCAGTGGCTCCTGCCGCTCGTCTACGCGCCCGGCGTTGCGCTTCTTGGGCTTTGGATATGGGCCATTGATACGCGTCTGGCCACCGGCCTGTTGAAACACCGCCTCGATCAGACAGGCACTGCCTACGATGCCGTCTTCTACGTTGTGGCCGCGCTGCTGTTTTTGCGCAGTTATACGCGCGCCTCTACGCCTCTGCTTCGCCAGCAGTTGAAATGGCTCTACCGCGGCGCATTCGGCGCGGTCCTGCCCTTCACGTTCTTCTACGCCGTTCCTTTCCTGCTCGACCTCAACCCGCCGCACCTGCTCACCAACCTGGCCGGCCTTTCGCTCATCTTTCTGCCGCTCACCTTTAGTTGGGCGATCGTCCGCTACCGGCTGATGGACACCGATCTTATCTTCAAGCGCGGCGTAGCTTACACGCTCGCCACCGGCGTGATTCTCGGCGCCTACTCCGGTTTCATTGCGCTCAGCGCGACCCTTATCCGCAATGGCGCGCCCGAGGCCGTGCGCGAATGGGTCCTCGTCATCGCGATTGTTGTTTTGGTCGCCGCCTTCGATCCCCTTAAGCGCCGCATTCAAGGCTGGGTCGACCGCGCCTTCGACCGCCATCGCTACGACTACCGCAAGGCGCTGGTCGAATTCGGCCGCGGCCTCGGTTCTGAAACCGACTTGAAAGCCCTGCTCGGCTCTATCGTCGAACAGCTGCCGCGCACGCTGCAGGTCGCCCGCGTCGCGGTGTTCCTCACTGAAGACTCGGGCCGCCTTCATCTCGCCGCCTCGCACGGCCTGCCTGAAGAAGTGAGCGCCGCCAAAGCCAAGCTCAGTCTCGGCTTCCTCAATTTCGATCGCGACCTCGACCACTCGCACATCTTTCTTGAGAACGCACAGCAGGCTCTCCACTTGCCGCCCGAGCAGCAGCGCACGGCCGCCCTGCTCGACCTTAATTACTATTTGCCTTGCCGCGTCGCCCACGCTACGCTCGATGACGGCCAGGCCGCCAGCCGCACCATCGCTGTCATCGGTCTTGGCCGCACGCTTGGCGGCGACTTCCTCTCGAGTGAAGATGTCGAGCTCCTCGAGTCTCTCGCCAGCTACATCGGCATCGCCCTGCAAAACGCCAGCCTCTACGCGCGCCTCGAAGGCAAGATCACCGAGTTTGAGCGCCTCAAAGAATTCAACGAGAACATCGTCGAATCCATCAACGTCGGCATCTTCGCCCTTGACCTCGACGACCGCATCGAAAGCTGGAACGCGCAGATGGAGGCCATGTACGCGTTCAGCCGCGCCGAAGCCATCGGACAACCGCTCGGCTCCGTCTTTCCCCCGGAGTTCATTGAGGCCCTGGAGGGCTTTCGAAGCGAGTCGGGCGTGCATCACCTCTACAAATTCCGCCTCACCAGCCGCGCCGGCGAGCAGCTCACTGCCAATATCGCGATCGCTCCTCTGCTTTCACGCGATTTCGTTCCGGTTGGACGCATTGTGCTGGTCGACGATATCACCGAGCGGGTCGCCCTTGAAACCCAGCTCGCGCAGGCTGACAAGCTCAGTTCTATCGGTCTGCTCGCCGCCGGTGTCGCCCATGAAATCAATACGCCGCTGGCCGTTATTTCTTCTTACGCGCAAATGCTCGCCAAGCAGATGCGCAGCGACGTTCGCCTGGGCCCCGTGCTCGATAAGATTACGCAGCAAAGTTTCCGCGCCGCCGAAATTGCCAACGGCCTGCTCAACTTTTCACGTACCTCCACCACTGAGTTTCGTTCCACCAACCTGAACCAGGTGATCCGCGATACGCTCTCCCTGCTCGAACACCAGTTCAAGACCGCCCAGATTCTCGTCGATCTCGATTTGGCCGATGAACTGCCGGATATCAGCGGAAATCCCGGCAAGCTGCAACAGGTCTTCCTCAACCTGCTGCTCAACGCCAAGGATGCAATGCCGGGCGGCGGGCGCCTGCGTGTTGCCACAGCAGCCAACAGCCACGTCGAAGCATTTGTCTCCGACTCCGGCTCCGGCATCGCTCCCGAGCACCTGAAACGTATCTACGATCCCTTTTTCACTACCAAGAATTTGCCGGGCGCAAAGCGCGGCACCGGCCTGGGCCTCTCCGTCAGCTATGGCATTATTCAGGAGCACGCCGGCAAAATTCACGTGGAAAGTTCAATCGGCTCCGGAACCACTTTCCACCTTGAGTTTCCATTGTTAAGGAATTCGGTACATGCCTGAGCCCATCACCAGGGACGATTTGACCGCGAATGAATCCACACCAGCCCCCGCCGGGATCGGCAATGCAACTGCCGCCTCCATTCTCGTGGTCGACGACGAAGCCGGCATTCGCGAGTCGCTTGAAGTCCTGCTTTCGCTTGAAAGCTATGCCGTAAAGACTGCCGCCGACGGCGAAGAGGGCCTGCGCCTGCTTGACCAGGACAGCTACGATCTCATTCTCCTCGATCTCGCATTGCCCGGCCAGAGCGGCCTCGAACTGCTGCCACGATTCAAGGAGCGGCAGCCCGACCTCCCCATCATCATGATCACGGCCTACGGCACCGTCGACAACGTCGTCGAAGCCATTCGCGCCGGCGCTGAAAACTTCATCCAGAAACCCTGGGACAACGAAAAGCTCCTCGCCGACATTCGCTCCGCCGTCGCCCGCCGCCGCGCCGTGGAGGAAAACCTCCAGCTCAAGCGCACCCTCAAGCAGCGCTACAACTTCGCCAACATCGTGGGCAAAAGCGAAACGATGCTGCGCGTCTTTGATCTCGTCGCGCAGGTCGCGCCCAGCCGCTCCACCGTCCTCATTCAGGGCGAAAGCGGCACCGGCAAAGAAATTATTGCCAAGGCCATCCATGCTAACTCGCCGCGCAAAGATAAGCCCTTCGTTCCCATTAACACCGGCGCCATGCCCTCCGAGCTGCTCGAGTCCACGCTCTTCGGCCACGTCAAGGGCGCATTCACTTCGGCTGTCGCGTCCAAGAAAGGCCTCTTCGAAGTTGCCAACGGCGGCACGCTCTTCCTTGACGAAATCGCCACCATGGGCCTCGACACGCAGTCCAAGATTCTGCGCGTCCTGCAAGACAAGCGCTTCATGCACCTGGGCGGCATCCAGGAAATCCAGGTCGACGTCCGCATCCTCGCCGCCACCAACGTCGATCTGCGCCAGGCCGTGCGCGACGGCCGCTTCCGCGAAGATCTCTTCTATCGCCTGAACGTGATCACCGTCGACCTGCCGCCCCTGCGCTCGCGCCGTGAAGACATCCCGCTGCTCGCGCAGCATTTCCTCGACCTCTACGCCAACGAAAACGGCTTGGCCCCGCGCAAACTTTCCGTTGACGCCATGCGCGCTCTCATCGACTATGAATGGCCCGGAAACGTCCGCGAGCTCGAGAACGCCATCGAGCGCGGCGTCGTGCTTTCCTCCGGTCCTTCCATCGGCGCCGACCTCCTTCCCGGCCACATCACCGGCCGCAGCTTCCAGGACGCTCTGCTCGAACACAACCCCAACTCCTCGCTCTTCGACATTCTTGAGGTCATCGAGCGCCGCATCATCGTGGAAAAGCTCGAACGCTGCAACTGGAACCAGACGGAAGCCGCTGAGCAATTCCGCATTCCGCTTTCCACGCTCAACCAGAAGATCAAGCGCCTCAATATCGAGATCCGCAAACGCGGACGCGAATAAGCCAGGTGTCCCGGCACTGAAGTTCTCGACAGAATAGCGATGTCATTCTGAGCGCACGGGGCCCCAAACGTTCCGGGGTCCCCAACGACAGGTCCAAGTCGTTGGGGTGGAGATTGGGGGAGCTAAGCGAAGAATCTGCGGTTGCCTTTTGATTTTTAATACGAACTTCCGCGGCGCCACACTTGCTTCCATCAACTTACGGCAACCGGTCCCTCACGCTCGTCCAAGCTGCTAAAATCAATTGCGATTCCCGCAGCCGCGTCATTTCGTGAGCACGCTCTCCGGAAGATTGCAGGAGTGCGTCTCTTTTGCTGCGAGCTGACGATCATCGCGAAGGGATTTCCGGGGAATGTTGAAACGCAGGGATTTTTTAAAGACCGCCGGCGCAACCACCGCCATTTTTCTTTCCCGTCATCCGCTGGCCGCCCAGGCCGCCGGCTCAAGCAGCACGCTCTCTTTCTCCTCGCCGAGCATGGAGCTTGAACTCTCGCCAACGGCGCCTGAGTTTTTCAGCCTCAACATCGACGGGCTCGGCAAAGGCCGTCGCGGCGCGAACATCGTCAGCGCGAGTAAGAACGATGGCGGTTACGCTGTCACCGCCTCCAACTCCAGCGGCGTGCACCGCGTGGAGTATCGCGCAGACGGCGCGGCGGCCGGCTCTCCGGCCATGTGGACCTTCGTTATTGCCGACAGCAGGATCCTGCTCACCTCGCAATGGTCCGGGGAATTCAACCCTCCTCCCATCACCTTTCATTTCGACCTGAATCAGGTGCACAGCACCGTGCTCGGACTCTTCTCAAAAGTGGGCCTTCTCACAACGCCGGCGCTCCTGCACTTTCCCGGCCAGGGCTCTATCCAGCTTTCCTCCAGCGCTCCCAGCCTCGAATTGACCTACACCTCCGACCGGCCCCATCAGGCGGCCATGCTCTCTCTTCCCGGTGCGGACTTCGTCAACCAGCGCGTCGACTACACGCTCGACATCACCGCCATTCATCCCGCTCTTTCCGGCATCGCCGGCGACGAGCGCTTCGACGCCTTCCGCCGCAACTGGCTCAACTGTCTGCAACTCAATCCCGAGCACCAGTTGCTCGCCAACAATACGGCCAGCGACTCCTGCGCCTTCTGCTACTACGAATTCGCCGACATCGCCGCGCTCACTCCTCCGCTGTCCGGGAGCCTCACCGCTCTCGACGTAATGCGCCAGACGCTCGACCGCATGCTGGCCGGCGGATTCGCCTACGGCATGCCCGTCGCGCCCGACCACCCAACCACTACCTCCGATACTTTTCCTTCCATGCTGATCGCCGCGGCCAACTGCGTTCGCGCCGGCCACAGCGACGACTGGCTCGCCGCCAACTACGATGGCATCCGTGGCTGGGCCGAATCCATGCTGGCCAGCGACATCAATGGCGACGGCCTCATCAAGTACAGCAACAGCGGCAACTCCGGCATCTGGTCCAACGGATTTCCCAAGATCCGCCCATCCAACTGGTGGGACACCATCGGCTTCGGCTACGAAGATGCCTACGCCAACGCGCTCGCCTATCGCGCCTATCGCGACATGTCCATGATGTCTGCCAAACTCAACAACAGCAGCGACGCCGCGCGCTACCAGGCTGCCGCCGACAAGCTGCGCTCCATTTACTACGATCGCTTCTTCGATCCCGCCACCGGCGTCCTCGGCGGCTGGCGCAGTGCTGACGGCCAGTTGCACGACTACTACTTCCTCTACGTCAACGGCATCGCCATTCACTACGGCCTGGTGCCGCGCCCGCAGGCCAACTCCATCATGGACAAGCTGCTCGCCAAGATGAAAGAAGTCGGCTTTACCAACTTCAGCCTCGGCCTGCCCGGCAACCTCATCACCGTCCCGCTCAAGGACTACGTGCACCGCACACCCGATGCCCGCTATGGCGGCGGTGTGCTGCCCGACAACTCCGACGGCTTTCAGAATTACGAAAACGGTGGCGCAACCGGAGCCTATGCGTTCTTTACTCTCGCCGCGCTCTACGATCTCGACCGTACCGCCGACGCCGACAAAATCCTCTTTCCGATGCTCGATGAGTACGGCCGCTGCGGCTTTGAAGGCAAAGACGCTAAGGGCCGCTCCAACGACTGGCGCCGCTGGGACGGAACCGCCATGGGCTACGAGGGCCTGCTCACCGACGACTACTACACCATGCTCGCCGTTCCTCTGCGCCAGTCCGAAACGCCCTGGCACGACGGCTACCGCCCCGCGACACCGCTGACTTGAAGTTTGAGCATGCGGGAACCTTCACAAATGTGCAACGATGGTGTTGAAGGAGTTCGATTCGTGCAGACTCTGCCGTGCACGTTCGGCGAGCCAACTGACAACTGAATCCTGACAACTGAACCCTGACCCCTGTTATGACCTACTTCCTCTTCAAATCCGAGCCTGGTGCCTACTCGTTCGACGACCTCCTTCGCGACGGCGAAACCACCTGGGACGGCGTGACCGCCCCGGCCGCAGTCAAAAACCTGCGCGAGATGAAACCCGGCACAAAGTGGATCTTCTACCACACTGGCGACGTTCGCACCGCCGTCGGCACGGGCACAGTGGTCAGCGTCGACGCCGCCGATCCAAAGGTCCCAATCGTGCGCGTCAAGGCCGGTAAGCGCCTCAAAAGCCCAAAGACCCTCGACCAGATCAAGGCCGAAAAAATGTTCAAAGCCTCGCCGCTGCTGACGATCGGCCGCCTCTCCGTCGTCCCGCTCACCAAAGATCAATGGGCCTGGTTCCTGAGCTAGAACAGAGAGCATATGTTGCCTTTTCGGTCTTGAAGAGGCACGACTTCAGTCGTGCCGTGAGAGTCTCATAAACAGAAGGGCCTTAGCCCCTGAGGCGTGCGATAGTGACGATGGATTCACGAAGTCTGCGAAGCCTCCCTACTTTCTCAACTCCACCGCAACAACCTGTCCATCCACCGTCTTGTCCGTGCTCTCCACGTACTGCACGCGCGCCTTCATGCCCTCAAACTCAGTACAGGGATTCACATCGCCCTTGGGCGTGAATCCAATCACGCTCAGGTCGATCTTCGTGAAATCGTTGTTGTAGAGCGCGACCGCTTTGCCCGTCACCCTCTCCACCCGAAACTCGATCGCCGCCGGGTAGCTGCACACCACGCCGTGAATCACACCGAGCGTCGAATGTTTCTGCCCATTCACAGGCATCGTCGGGTGCTTCGGCGCCTCCGGAATCACCGTCACAACATCGGCTGACCGGCTACCCACTCCAGTCCTTGCCAATTCCTCGGCATGTTTTTCCTCTGCCTGTTCCTTTTCGCGCGCCGCCTTGAACTTCTCCGCCGAATCAATCCGGCCCTGCACCATCGCTGCCTCAGCAGGATCCTTGGCCACCTTCTCCGCTGCGCGCAGCACGTTGATTGCATCGTCGTAACGATCCATCATCATTAATGTGTTCGCCGCATTCACGCGATAACCCGCGTTTCCGGGATCCAGCTGCACAGCGTAAAGATTCAACCGGTGCGCCTCGTCGAGGTTCTCTCGCTTCATCGCGAAGAAGACCGCCAGCCGGTCGTAAGCGGGTGCAAACCGCGAATTCAATCGCATCGCCATCCGAAGACTATCCTCAATCTCCTTATCCTCCGCTGAGCCCGGCTCGTTCATGGCCAGCTCCGCAAAGTAGTAGTACGCCAGGCAATCCTGCGAACCGAGTTTTACAGCCTCCCCGTACCACTTCCGCGCTTCATCATGGTTGCCCGCCCGGAATGCAAGGTATCCCAGGGTTTCCATCGCCTGCACGTTCTGCGCATCTTCCTTCAGTACGGCGTCCAGCAGCGTATGCGCGTCGGCAGTGCGGTCAACATACGCAAGCACGTCTGCTCGCGCGGCCTCTGCTTCAACCGGCGTCAGCGTACGTACCTTGTAGGTCGTCTCATCAATCGGCGCGGCGGCGCTCGACATCACAAATTGCTTGTAATTGCCGTACTGGATGTAATCCTCGAATGCCTTCTGCAACTGCTTCAGGTTGCCGAACGCCTTTTCCGCTGCTGCCACCGGATCCTCATGATGGCTCATCAGGTTCATGTAGTCGTCAATGTATTTGGCGTGCTTCTCGTGCGCCGTCACCATCAGGAAATGTGTCAGCGCCCACGATTCGGCATAAAACACTGAGCCCTTTTGCTCTTCGTGGTAGTACGGCGACTTCTCATCCACTTTGAAAAGCACGTCCAGCGGGATCAGCCGGCTTTGCCGCAGATAAAGAATGTCGTCGGGGCTGGGCTGGCCCAGCAAAACATCCTTATCGCGGATCTCCGTGTTCTGCATGAACTCCGCCAGGCCCTCGTTCAGCCACAGCGGCATCCATTCCGCGGTTCCCGCAAATTGCACGTGCGTGTACTCGTGATACACAGTAGCAAACGGGTGGTCAAATTCGGCGTCGAGCCGCAGCAGGATGTAGTTCTTCTCCTGTGTGTGCATGTAGTACCCGCCCAGCTTCAACTGACCCCTTGCCAGGTAGGCTGCGGGTTCCATCGTGTTGAACACCTTTTCGTTTTTCGCCGCCACCACAATAATGGGCTCGGCCGGATCGACGTTGGCTTTCGGAAAAAGCGTCTGGAACACCCACCGCATCCGCTCGAACTGGTCCAGCACGTGCCGTCCCTGCTTTTCGTTCGCGTCGGTCAGCAGGGTGAAATGCGGGCTGCGAATCTCGATCCACTGCTCGGGCGCGCCGAGAGCGGGCCGGCACATTGCAACGGAAATGATTACGAGGCAAAGGATTCTGCGACCCATGAGAATCGCCGCAATTCTATCGCAACCGCTGGGCGGCTGCTTTCTTCAAGTCCATCCACCGCCGTAAAGCCATGCTCTCTACAATTGGTTGCAAAAACCCGTTTTGAAAGGGCACGGCTTTAGCCGTGCCGTAAAAGGCGCATAAATAGCGGGCTTTAGCCCCCGAGGGATGTTCTTTGCAAATGCCCGAACGATTTATGCAATCAGTTCTAGTCTCTGTTCTCTTATCTCTTATCTCTGTCCCCTGTTCTCTTTCTCTTCCAGCCACGCCTTCGTATTCAGCAGTTGCCGCTGATCCAGCGCCCATACCTTGCCCGTCAGCTCGTCTGCCGCGCGCCCTTCGCGCGCCGACCGCTCAAACTCGCTCGACATAGCCTGCATCTTAGCGTCGAGATCGTCCAGAAAATTCAGCACCAGCGCTTCGGGAATCATGGGCAACTTCGGCGAACCAAACTCTAGTTTTCCGTGGTGTGACAGGATCAGGTGCAGCACCAGCGTGCGCAGCCGGTCAGGAAAATTCGGCAGTGCGGCGATCGTCTTCTCCACCAGGTCCACACCCATTTGAATGTGCCCCAGCAGCACGCCCTCCACCGTGTACTCGAAGCCCGTCTCCCAGGCCAATTCGCGAATCTTCCCGATATCGTGCAGAATCACGCCAGTGATCAGAAGATCGCGGTCGAGCATGGCGTAATGGGATGCAACTCGTTCGGCCAGTCCCAGCAGGCTCACCACGTGCTCCAGCAATCCGCCCAGCCACGCATGATGCAGCTGCCGCGCCGCCGGCGCCTCGCGAAACGCCTGCCCAATCTGCGCATCGCCGAGAATCACCTTCAGCAGTTCCTTCAGGTGAGGATTGGTGATGCTCTCGACTTTCGTTTCGAGCTGGCACCACAACTCCGTCACATCGGCTGAAGTCGCCGGCAGCATGTCCATCCTGTCGGCCTCACCTGCTTGCGCCTTGCGTAACTGGTCCACCTTCATTTGCGCGCGGCCGTCAAACCGCGTTACGCATCCGCGCACCTTCACAATGTCGCCCCGGTCAAACTCCCGGGCGATTCGCGGATCCGCCAACTCCCACACGCGGGCCTCGATCTGGTCGGTCTTATCGCCCAGCGTCAGATTAAGGTAAGGCTTGTTCTGTTTCGTTGTCCGCTGTTGCTTGGTCAGAACCAGAAAGAACCCGTCAAACTGACGTCCTTCTTCAAAGCCCATCAGATCGGAGATGTAGATGTCTTTCATTCTGCCCGCAAGCATATCGCACGCGGCTCAAAGCTTCAAAAAACAGCGGCAGCGCTGTGCAAAGATATCTGCAGCAGGTCCCTATGAATTCCTCGCCCGATTCTTACCACCTATTCGTGCGCCCCATCGAACCGCGTGATGCCGCAGACGTGAGTTCCCTCATCCACGAGCTCGGTTACCAGCGAACGCCGCAATCTGTTCTGGATTGGATTGCTGCTCGCGACAGCGCCACGCAGACGGCATTTGTCGCATGCGTCGCAGACCAGATCGTCGGCTGGATTGAAGTGTGCTTGGAGCGGCGCCTGCAGTCCGCGCCGCGCGCGCTCATCGGCGGACTTGTCGTCAAAGAGGGGTTTCGCGGGAAGGGAATCGGCCGCATGCTCTGCGAGCGCGCCGAGGCATGGAGCTGGCAGCATCCATCTGTCGAGAAGGTGCGCGTCACCTCACGCAGCACGCGCGACGGCGCTCATCGCTTTTACCTGCGCGATGGCTACCAGGCCGTCAAAACCTCACTCGTCTTTGAGAAACCGCGTCCTGCTTGAGTCAGGCCACATCCGCGCACTTTCACTGCCTGAAACACCGAGGGCCCGGAATTCGACTCCGGACCCGCGCCGCATCGTGCGATTCAATGTGGAACTACTGTTGCGCCGGCGGCTGCGGCGCCGGAGGATGATCTGCGGGAGCCGGTGCGCCCGGCACCGGAGGAATCGGCGTCGGCTGCTGCGGCACGGTATCCTCTGGATTCTTCTTCTTCTCGCTGTAGCGCGTCTTATCTCCGGTGGTCGCGGCCTGTTTTTTCTTCTTCTTGTTTGTCGTGTCGCCTGCCAGTCCAAGCGGTCCCGACTGCACCTGCCGGTCGGCTACCTCCGCCGCATCCGGCGCAGCAGGTCCATTCGCTTGTGCCGGCGCGGCGCTTTTGGGCTGCTTGGAAACCCGCGCCCGGGCGCTGTACCGCGTCTTCTTCGTCGGCGCTGTCTCATCCAGCGGATTCACGGGCTGTTCCGCCTGCTCTGTGTTTGCAGGCGGTTCCGGAACCGCGCCTGCATTTTCCGTTGCGGAATTTGTCGTCGCTTCAGGCAGCGTGTGGCGCGGTGCCTGGCCGAACCGGATCTTCTCGCGCTTCCCCGGCTTCTCGACGGTTGCCTCTTCCTGTTTTTGCTTCTTGCTCTTCTCTTTGTCTGAGGCGGTGTTCGTGGGCGGCGCCGGCGCCGGAGCAGCCGCGGTCGGCGGCGGGGTGGCCGGAGCCGTCGCCGACTTCTGCCTGAACCCGTGCGTGCTTTCGCGGAAGCGCGTCCTCTCCACCTTTGCCTTTTTCTTCGGCGACGGCGGCACATACGCGCTGAAGCTGATGCTCGAATGCAATTCCGCCGGAGTCGCAGCCGTATCGGTATATCCCGGCTTGATCTGGATAAAGGACTCGTCCCGCATCTGGCTCAGGTACGCGCGGATCGCCGGCTCCATCTGGCCCATGTAATACGCTTCTTCCACATCCTGTTCCACGTCCTTGTAAGGTCGCGGTCCACCCGGCGTATGCTGCAGCACCTTCAAAATGATGTAGCCCTGCCGCGTCAGGATCGGCTCCGTGTACTGTCCGTTTTGCAGGTCGAATGTCTTGTCTTCAAGTATCTTGGGCAACTGGCCGCGCTTGTACGTTCCAAGCTCACCGCCCGACGCAGCCGTCGTCCCCTCGCTAAAGCTCCGCGCCAGTTGCGTAAAATCGCCACCCGCGTGGAGTCTTGCCTCAATGTCGTCGGCCTTCGCTTTGGCTGCCGCTACCTTCGCGGGATCGTCTGTCCCGCCTTGTCCCGTTGCGATCAGGATCTCGCCCAGCCGCACGCTCTCTGGCTGTGTGTAATCCTGCTTGTGCTGCTCGTAGTACTGCTGCACCTCGCCCGGTGTTATCTCGATGTGCGATCCCACCTCTTGCCGCATCACGTCCTGCGTAATGATCTGGTTGCGGATGTTCTGTTTGAAATCCTCAAACGAGACGCCCTGCTCCTTGGCCGCCTTTTCCAGGTCGTCAATCGACTCCATGTTGTATTGCTTGCGGATCTCGTCCAGGCGCTTCACCAGCTCGGTTTCGCCGTTGATATCAAGTTGCTTGCCCTTCGAAAGCCACAGTTGCTGGTCGATGAGGTTGCGCAAAAGGTCCTTGCGCTGCGTGGCCATCTCCTGCATGGTTTCGCCGCGCTGCCTTCCCTCCTGGTCCAGCTCTTGGAGCGCCCGGTTGTAGTCCGACTGGGTGATGATCTGGTCATTCACCCGGGCAATGATGTCTTCCACCACCGTCCCGCCATAAGGGCTCGACGGCTCGTTTGCCTGGCTCCATGCCAGGCCGGCTCCTGCCAGCAGCATCGTGCCCAGCACTGACGCTGCGGAAACGCGAAGAATTCTCAAAATCATGGTGTGTTCAGCCGGTTTGATGAAAGTCGCGTGCATCGTTGGCGCTTGAGTTTTGCTCCATGGCTGCGCAGATGCGGATGGGCAAACCTGCGGCGGTCTCTCGATTTCCGTCATTCAATTCCTGTCTAGCCGACCCGCGGTGCGCAGTCTAGCTGATAGACGTCATTGTAAATCCCGGGATAGCAAGCGCAAAAAGCCGGCCGTAATCTCCGTGCGGATTCACGGTTTTGCACCCATTTCGTATGACTTACACAGCCCGTTACCTCGGCCATCCCGCTACCCGCCCCCGCCGGTGCGCGTCAAATCCTACGGTGCTATACTTGAGCCGAAGACGGCCTCGCGGGATTCATGCGAGCGGCTCTTCGATCTCCCAGGCCTTGCCGGTACCGGGCAAGGTCAATTTTTATCGGGCGGCACTTCTGCATCCGGCAGACTCGCTCCCGGGCGATCGGATTTCAGCCCCCGGCACTACGGGAGATGCGCCGTCTGGAGGTTCGGTTCGTCTATGACCGCTCGCGCCCGCCGCGCTCTCTTTGCTACTGTCGTTTTCTTCGCCGTCTGCGCGCTGGCCGGCACCTTCCTGCAGAGCCGCGTCGGCGCCCAATCCTCGCAGGACGAAAGCCAGCTTCGCGACAGCCTCAATTCCTTTACCGATGTTTACGCGGTGGTCGAGCAGAATTATGCCGAGCCCATCACCCAGGACAAGGCCGACGAAGTGATCTACGACGGCGCCATTCCCGGCATGTTGCAGGTCCTCGACCCGCACTCTCATTTCTACGATCCCAAGGCCTATGCCCGGCTCCGTGAAGATCAGCGCGGCCGCTACTACGGCGTCGGCATGATGATCGAGCAGCAGAACAACAAGGTCTACGTCGTCACGCCCTACGAGGACACGCCTTCCTACCGTGCCGGCATCCATCCCGGCGACCAGATCTTCGCCATCGACGGCAAATCCACCGACGGCTGGACCTCCGACCAGGTGGCCAAGGCCCTCAAAGGCCCCAAAGGCACTCACGTTCAGGTCACCATGGTGCGCTACGGCCAGGCCAAGCCGATGGTCTTTGATCTCGTTCGCGACGAGATTCCTCATCCTTCCATCGACCTCAAGTTTGAAATCAAGCCCGGGATCGGCTACATCCATCTCACCCAGTTCCAGGAAACCACCGGCCAGGAGATGGAAGACGCCATTAACAGCTTCGGCAACCTCAAGGGCCTGCTCCTTGACCTTCGCGAGAACCCCGGTGGGCTCCTGAGCCAGGCAGTCGACGTCTGCGACCATCTGCTCGCCAAGGGCCAGACCATCGTCTCGCAGCGCGGCCGCGCCTACTCCGACCAGAACTACGTTGCCACGCACGGCAACGGCGGCAAGACATTCCCCATCGTCGTTCTCGTCAACCGCGACACGGCCTCAGCCGCTGAAATTGTCTCAGGCGCCTTGCAGGATCACGACCGCGCCCTCATCGTAGGCGAAACCACCTTCGGCAAAGGCCTGGTGCAGACCGTCTATAACCTCAGCCAGGACACTGGCCTTGCGCTCACCACGTATCACTACTACACGCCCTCCGGCCGCCTCATTCAGCGCAACTACCAGGGCATGTCGCTTTACGACTACTACAATCATGCGGGCGCGCTCGCGGCCGACTCCTCCAACCGCGAAGTCAAGCTTACCGATTCCGGGCGCACCGTGTACGGCGGCGGCGGCATCACGCCCGACGACAAGATCGATACCCCCAAGACCAATCGCTTCCAGGATGAACTGATCTACAAGGACGTCTTCTTCCACTTCGCGCCGATCTATGTCGCTTCGCACACCGTCGACAAGAACTTTCAGGTCGACGACTCCGTGATCAGTGAGTTCAAAAAGTTCCTGACACAGCAGAACGTCGACTTTACCGATGCCGACATCAGCGGAGTGCGCGACTGGCTCAATGCGCGCATCAAGAAAGAGATTGTCACCATTCAGTTCGGCCAGCTCCAGGGCCTTCGCACCATGGCCGAATGGGATCCAACCATCCAGAAGGCGCTCACCTACATGCCCGAAGCCCAGGCGCTTGAAGACAACGCGCACAAAATCCTCGCCGAAAAAGCCCAGGCTCGCGCTGAAAATCAAAGCGTGCCAGCCGGCCGGTGAGAGCAGCCGATATCCCCATCAACTTCCGTTCACAACAAAGGCCATCCCCATCGGGATGGCCTTTCTGCTCAAAGAGTCGATGCCTTGAAAGGGCACGGCTTTACAACTCGCGGAAAAATTGAGCACTGACCCGGATTTGAAAGGGCACAACAAAAGGTCGGATTGAAAACAAATAAGCTATTGATTTTTCAATAGGCAGAATGGGCAGGATAGGCCAGATGGGCACATCTTGAGCACAAATGAGCACAAAAAAAGCGGCATCGAAGAGCCGCGTGCCCAGTTCGAAACTTCCGACTTGTCCACAATACGTCCAGAATCGATGAATATCTGGGCGTTTGGCCGAACTCGCCAGACGTTCTACACTCCCAAGTGTCCAATCACCAAAAGCATATGAATCGGATTTTGATGTGCGTAATTCTTGCGTTTTTCTGTTCCGCCCTTTGCATCGCTCAGAACGTGGAGCTCGCTCCTCCCGAGAATAAGCCCGGCACGGAGTTTCAAGGCCGAATCGTGTTGTTTGATTGGTTCAGCCATGAGTTCTCTACTTCCGAGGACATTGTGGTCAAAACGAATGATCCTCACGTCCCATACGCTCGGATTGTTTACAGGGCAGTGTGGGGATTCGATGCGCCAGCCGGAACGGCAAACGACCGGCTGGATCGGTGGGCCTTCATAGGCCACGGTGCTATATGGTCTTTCACGGTTCACGCTCCCCGCGATGATGGATGGGAGGCGGTGTGCAGGCCGCTCAGCGAGGGATATCCCTACGAAGATGAAACAGGGCGCGGCACGGTTCCGCGATATGTTCCCACTCCCGGTTCCGACACTTCGAGCGTACCGCCTTTGAAAACATTGCCGTGCTTCTTGATGGAGCGTGGCGGGTTGAGACGATTACCTTCTCCATACGATAAAGACCCAACCGCGAAACGGTGAGACATTAGCTGGCGCATAAACCTGCGCAAACGATCCGGGCGAATAACCGCCGATGCTGAACATTCGATGCCGAGGAACCCGCACCCACCGCATCCACTTTCCAAGCACAAAATGAACACAAAGATTTAGGGGCATTCGAAATGTCCATGTACCCATTGCCTTTTCGGGCCGGCCTTTGTGTCAGGGCACGACTTTAGTCGTGCCATGAAACGCTACAGGATGAGCGGGCTTTAGCCCCCGAGGGACGTCTTCCCATCGCAGAGGACCTTTTTGGCAACCGTGCTTTGCAGCCAGAAACGGCGTAATCCCCACACTCGAATCGCTGACACATCTCCTCGGGCCGCTACGCGTGCCGTCAGATCACCCAATGCAGGTGCCGCCTACTTCGGTGGTGGCGGCGGAGTGAAAATCTCGCGCCTGCGTCCAGGTTCTGGTTTAGGCTTCGGCTTGGGAGCCTTCTTCGCTTCTTTCTTTCCTCTGTCTTTGTTTCCCATGCACGCAAGCATGACACACTCGCGGCTCTCTGAAAAGTCCTGTCCGGTGCAAACTAAGGCTCCTCCATCTACGCTCCGTCCTTCACAGTCGCCGGCACGGGCGCGCTCGCCAACGTCACAAACCGCTCTGGACGGCAGCACGCCCTGTCCAGTTGCGCCCGGTCCGCCTGCATCTCCCGATCCGCGCCCAGCGATTCCAGGGTGGCATCCAGAATCGACGCGGCTCCCGCATCGGCTGGCCTCTCAATTTTGTAGTGCATCCATTTCCCTTCGCGCCGCGCCTGCACAATCCCCGCTCGCCGCAAATACGCCAGATGCCGCGACACCTTTGGCTGGCTCTGTTCCAGAATCTCCACGAAGTAGCATACGCACACTTCCCGGCCGTTCATCAGGTTCAGCAGGCGCAGCCGCGTGCGGTCCGCCAGCGCCGCAAACAGCACCGCCAGGTCGAAGGATTTCGAGCCGTGTCTCATACTCTCAAATATACGCCTTGACAGATATGTCGGGCTGGAATATATTCGCTTATGCATATACGAAAGGAGGGGCGCGTATGACTGCCCCCGTAGAAGTCAAGGAACAAGTAAAGCAAAAGTATGGCGACGCGGCGCGTGCCGTGGCCCAGTCGGGCAGCCTCAAGGCCTGTTGCGATCCCGGTCTCCGCTGCTGCGATCCCATCACCACCAATCTCTACAGCGATTCTGAAAAAGGCCTGATCCCCGAGAAAGCTGTCCAGGCTTCGCTCGGCTGTGGCAATCCAACCGCGCTCATCGATCTCAAGCCCGGTCAGATCGTCCTTGATCTCGGCTCCGGTGGCGGCATTGACGTGCTGCTCTCCGCGCGCCGCGTTTCGCCCGGCGGCAAAGCCTACGGCCTCGACATGACCGACGACATGCTCGCCTTGGCTCGCGAAAATCAGCGCAAGTCCGGCGTCGAGAACGTCGAATTTCTCAAAGGCGAAATCGAAAACATTCCGCTCCCGGCCAACTCGGTTGACGTCATCATATCCAACTGCGTCATCAATCTCTCCGCCGACAAGGATCGCGTCTTGCGCGAAGCATATCGCGTGCTCAAGCCCGGCGGCCGTCTCGCCGTCTCTGACGTTGTAGTGCGCGGAGCCGTGCCCGGCGCTGTCCGCCAAAACATGTCGCTCTGGGTTGGCTGCATCGCCGGCGCGCTCGATGAGCAGGACTACGTCGCCAAACTCGTGGCCGCAGGCTTTACCCAGGTCGAATTAGAGCCTACGCGCACCTACAACGTTGAAGATGCCCGCCAGTTTCTTACCGAGGCAGGGGTCGATGTCGACTCCATCGCGCCGCAGGTTGAAGGCAAATTCCTGAGCGCCTTCATCCGCGCCGTCAAACCTCCAACCCAAACCATCTGCTGCAGCCCCGGCTGCTGCGGCACTGCAACTACCGCCTAGCAATTGGGTGCCCCAGGTCCCGACTTCGGGACCTGGGTCTGCACGAAGCTTGGCGAACCAAAAAATGAACGAAGCCCGGAGCCGTCATGCCCCACTACAACGTCCTCTTCCTCTGCACCGGCAACTCTGCCCGTTCGCTCATGGCTGAAGCCATCCTCAACCACAAGGGACGCGGCGCTTTTACTGCCTATAGCGCAGGCAGCCATCCCTCCGGCAAGCCGCGCCCTGAAGCGCTCCGCCAGATCGAATCCGCAGGCATGTCGAGTGACGGGCTGCGCAGCAAGTCGTGGGACGAGTTCGCCGCTCCCGGCGCGCCCAAAATGGACTTCGTCTTCACCGTCTGCGACAACGCCGCCCGCGAAGTCTGTCCCATATGGCCCGGCCAGCCTATGACTGCGCATTGGGGCGTCCCCGATCCTGCGGCGGTGCAGGGAACTCCCGACGAGATTGCCCGCGCCTTTCGCGATGCTTTTATGACTCTCGACCGCCGCATCAGTCTCCTTCTCTCACTGCCGCTCGTTTCACTGCAACAGCTTGCCATTCAGCGGGAGATCGACAAGATCGGCTGGTCGTGACTGACCGCTTTGTGCGCTTCTTCGCTCGATCGTTACGCGCCATAATCCACAGTTGAGGTTTCAATCATGAACGTCACCCGCCGGCTCTCTTTCCTCGATCGTTATCTCACCGCCTGGATCTTTGCCGCGATGGCGGCAGGGGTGGCGCTCGGCTGGCTGGCCCCCGGAGTCGTTCCCTTTCTCAACCGATTCAGCATCGGCACCACGTCCATTCCCATCGCGATCGGCCTCATCGTGATGATGTATCCGCCCTTCACCAAGGTCCGATACGAAGAGCTGCACGAGGTCTTTCGCAACAAAAAAGTGCTCGCCCTCTCTCTGGCCCAGAACTGGCTCATCGGCCCCGTCCTGATGTTCCTTCTTGCCATCCTGTTCTTGCGTTCCTATCCGGAATACATGGCGGGTCTCATTATGATCGGCCTCGCCCGCTGTATCGCGATGGTCATCGTTTGGAACGAATTGGCCAAAGGCGATACCGAATACGCGGCGGGGCTCGTGGCCTTCAACTCACTTTTCCAGGTGTTCTTCTATTCGCTCTACGCCTGGGTCTTCATCACCATTCTCCCGGCGAAGCTTGGCTTGCGCGGCGCTGCCGTCCACGTCTCCATCGGTGAAATTGCGCAGAGCGTCTTCATCTACCTCGGCATTCCCTTTCTTGCCGGATTTCTCACACGCACCGCACTCGTCCGCATCAAGGGGCTTCCGTGGTACGACCGCAACTTCGTCCCGCACGCCGGTCCGCTCACCCTTGTTGCGCTCCTCTTCACCATCGTCGTGATGTTTTCGCTCAAGGGGAGCTACATCGTACGGATGCCACTCGATGTCCTGAGAATCGCCGTACCTCTGCTTATCTACTTCGTCGCCATGTTTCTCGTGTCATTTTACTTCGGCAAAAAGCTCGGCGCGGACTACTCCAAGACCACCACGCTCTCCTTCACTGCCGCTTCCAACAACTTTGAGCTGGCCATCGCCGTGGCAGTCTCGGTCTTCGGCATCAACTCCGGCGCCGCCTTCGCCGCTGTCATCGGGCCGCTGGTCGAAGTCCCCGTGATGATCGGCCTGGTGAACGTAGCTCTCTCCTTCCAGCGTCGCTACTTTTCCAATCTTCAGCCGGCGTCAGTTGATTCCGTCTGCGCTTCAGCCCACGATTAACGCCGCAAGCCTCCACACTGCCAAAACCTGCTTTTCATATGGATATTCGAGCTTGGTCGGCACAAAAGGACGCGAGTTGGTTGGCAGACAAAGACTGGCTCAAACGAATCAGAGTCCTCGTGTGTGGGCGAACTACGCAACTCACCGCGTCTGCAGCTGCGGATCGCTGGGTCCGTTGTCCTCGGGCACTCCCGACGGCGAAATCTTCACCGTCAGCGTGACGGGTGACTGCAGATGGAAATTAATCAGCGTCTCGCTGGGAATGTCCACCTGCTGGCCGCGCGTCACTGCATTCACTCCCGAGCCTGCCGCAGCGCCGGCCAGGCCGCCGATCGCTGCGCCTTTGCCGCCGCCTGCCAGCGCGCCGATAATCGCTCCGAACGCCGCGCCGCCGCCCGTCTTCTCGGCAGTATTCTTGCCGCGCCCTTCGCCCTGCTTGCTGAAGGTATCGGTCACCAGCGTCAGCTTCTGGCCGCGCGTGCTCACCTCCGTCAATTCAAGAGTGAGCAGGGAACTGCCTTTGAAGTGAGCGGCGTCTTTTGCCTCAACCACGCGCCCAATCACCGTTGCGCCCCGCGGAATCGCAATCACGCCCTGCGTTCCCAGATCGGCCGCCAGCGACCCGTGAAATACATCGTTGGTTTGCGCCGTTTTGCTGTTCAGCTCTTCTGTAATGCGAATCGGCACAATTGTCCCTTCCGGCAGCGTCACCTGCTTCACCACTGGCTGGGGCGGCGCCTCAGGCGGTTGTGGCGCATTCAGCGCGGGCTGAGCCGCCTGCGCCATCTGTGCAGGCGGCTGTGGCGCCTGCTGCATCTTCGACTGCTTCGCAGGATTTGGCTGATACTCCGGCCGGTGCTGCGCTTGCGGCTTGGCCGCAGGCTGCTTCTTAGGCGCCGGTGCCGGAGGCGGCAGGGCTGCTTGCTGCGCTTGTGCGGGCGCCGCACTCATCGCCAGTCCCTGCTCCGGGGGCTGCACCATCAGGTTATTCACGACGGTCTTTACGCCTTCAATCGCTCCACTGTCATTCCCCGCCAAAGCCCGCGACGCGTCATCCGTCACGTTCCCGCTCAGCGTCACCACTCCGCTGGCCACCGTCACCTGGATGTTCTGGCTCGCCAGCGCCTGCTCGTTATGTATCTTTGCCTGCACATCCGACGCAATCTGCTGGTCGCTGCGCCCCGGCAAGAGAATGCTCTTGCAGCCTGCAAAAAATCCTCCTGCTGCAATCAGCGCGATCAGCGCTCCTTGTGCCAAATATGCGCGGCAGATCGTTCGACTCATTTCGTACCTCTTGCTGCTTCCTGGTGAAACTCATCCGGCCCAAAGCAGTCTTCTCTCATTAGACTCTCCGGCGTCCGTTCGGAGTCAATAGAATTAGGCGTCCACATGCATTACGCCCGTTATGATCTTGGCTCCCGCTGATTTCCGCATTTCTGTCGCCGCATAAAACAATTCCTTGCGCCATCGAATGCAATCGGGCGTACCATGTTCGCATCAATCACTCAGCAAGCGGGCCTCGACCGGAACCATTCGTAGGGTCCTCGACCAACTGCTCAAATGGTCACAGCAAGGCCTGAAGGGGGACCCGATGAGCAGACGGTGGTTCGCTTCAATTTGTGCAGTCGCAGCCCTGGCTGCACTTTCCGTGTACATAGCTCATAAGGCCCGGGCCGCTTCGGCCGGCGGACCGAAGGTGATCGACCGCGACTCGATCGCATACGGCAGAACGTACGGTGAATGGTCTGCCGCCTGGGAACAATGGGCCGGCGCAATTCCAACCTCAAAACATCCGCTCTTCGACAACGGCGACTGCAGCACCGGGCAAACCGGCCCCGTCTGGTTCTTGGGAGGCAAATTCTGTCCAAACGGTGAGGCCTGTACCCTCAGGAACATCGTGCGCAATTGTTCCGTGCCCACTGGCAAGGCGCTTTATTTTCCCATTCTCAACAGTGAGGATTCCGTGTTGGAAGAGCGCCTGGCAGAGAATCCTGGCAAACCGCAATTCCAGCAGATTCCCATGATGCGCGCTGCCCTGGAATCATACCTTTCCAATGCCAAGGCTTCCTGCACAATCGACGGAGTTGCCATCCCTCAGTTGATGGAAAAATACCGCGTCCAGTCCGTCGCATTTTCCTTCACTCTGCCGGCAGATAATTACTTCACCTCGTTCTATGGGATTCGCTTTCCTGAAGGGTCCTTCTTCCCGGCAGTCGACGACGGCTGGTTCGTTATGCTGACCCCGCTGCCGCCCGGCCATCATGTGCTTAAATGGCAAGGCACTTCGCGTGGATCTAGCATCGGCGTCCAGTACAACCTCAATATTCAATAACTGCCTTCAACGGCATTTTCCTCCGATCGCACGCGCAGCCTTGCCATTGAACAGGCCGCAGCCATGTCTATTCAATGGTCAACTGAAAGATCTCGTCGCTGCCCATCTCGCGCAACAAAAGCGGAGCATCTTCTTCATCCCGGCCCAGCCACACGTTGTACCAGCCGGCGTGCCTGAAGTCCTTCAATTCTGCCACTCGCTCCACGCGCCGGCTGCTCACCTCCACTCGATACACACCGTGGTCCTGGTACTGCACAAAATAGATCGCCTGGCCGTCTTTCGTCCAAACCGGAGACAGAGGATAATCGTCAGCTACCAAAGTCGTCCACTGCTGCGTTTGCATGTTGAAAATCACCAGGTCCGAACCATCCATGCTTAATGCGGCAATATACCGGCCGTCCGGCGACCAGCGCGGCGCCGTCATGCCATCCGAGTCGGGAATCGACGTGATCACGTGGCTCCCCAGGTCAAGAATGCGCAGCTCTTGTTGCAGCACTTGTCCAATTGCCGCTGAACTCCTGGCGCTGAAGACGATCTTGCTGCCGTCCGGCGACCAGTTTGCATCCTGCTGCGGCCTTGTGTCTTCTGGCAGAACCCTCATCGGCGTTCCTCCCTGCGCAGAGACGACATACGCAGCCTCAATTCCCTCCTGCGAAAAGTCCGTATACAAGATGCGCGTCCCGTCCGGCGACCACCGGATGAGTTTCGGATAAATCGATGAGTCTGTCAGTTGAACTCGAGCGGATCCATCGCGATTCGCCTTCCATAAAATGCCGTCGGGGTAGGAGACATACGCAATGTAGTTTCCGTCGCGTGAGAAATCAACAAACTCAGCCGAGATTCCACCCAAAAACGGCTGAAACTTTTGCGACTGGATATCGTAGCGGACAAGCTCGCTGCGGGGCGCTACGCCGCGCGCAAAAATTGTATGCCCCTCGCGCGCCGGAATTGGAGCCCCCCAGTACATGGAATTGGCTGCCAGTTGAATGGGTGCGGCTGCCGGCGGCCTCCAGTGGCCTCTTCTTTCGTCGATCGCCCAGAGTTGCGCACCCGGCAGAAACAGCGGCGCTCTTAAAGCCGAATCGCCCGAAAGGAACACGTAAAACGCTCCATCAGCCGTCCAGCGCCCGCAACACTTCCAGGCTGATGGGTGCCAGTTCACCAGCAGCTGGTGAAGGTTCGAACCTGTCGCGTCCATCTCCCAAAGCTCACGCCCTCTGGTAAACCGGATCTTCCTGCCGTCCGGTGAATAGCTCAACCCTTGAATGAGTGCGTAGTTTGTCCCTTTGGCATTCAAGTCCGCCAGCAATTGCGGCTCGCCGCCTTCAGCGGCCGCCTGGTAAATCTCTTTACGAAGTGTCGCGTACACCACATTCGCGCCATCGGGAGACCAGGCTGCTTCGTTTGCCTTGCCAAGATAATGCGCCTCGTCTCCTGAGAGTGTTGTCACCCAGATTTCCGGTATACGTGCGTCCCCATGGTCGCGGACCAAAAGCTTCGAGCCATTCGGTGAAACGTCCAGTAGCCACGGGCCGTGGCCCGGCAGACCAGTCGCCTCATTGCCATTGCCTGGAAGTCTCACCTCAATCTGCGTGATGGCGCCGCCCGAAATCGGCATCCGGGCAATCATCTCCTGGTCCCAGAGATTCAGAAACAGTTTGGTTCCGACCACCCCCGCCACGTTCTTCTCAGAACTCCCATAAGTTACTTGTACGCTCGATGTGATGCGAGGCGCAGGCAACGGCTGGTGAACATACCAGGACGCAATTGCGGCCATCGCCAGCACGGCTCCGCAGCTGATCGCCACAGGCACCCAATGCATCCGCAGGCTCGCTGAGATTTTGCGGACCGCACCTGCAAGCCTGGCCAATACTCCTGTCCCCGCCGGCGCTACCGCGGGGATATCGGTGGGCCGAATATTCAGGACCTTCGCGGGTCCTGCAGCCGGATCACCGGCGCTTGCAACAGCCGGATCGATTGGGGCAACGAAGCGATAGCCCCGCCTTGGAATCGTCTCAATGAATCGTGGCGCATCTGCACTGTCATCCAGCGCTTCCCGCAGCCGGTTGATGGCACTGTTCAAACTGTGCTCGAAATCGACAAATGTGTCCTGAGGCCAAAGCGATTTCTTAAGAGATTCACGCGTGACCATTTCCCCGGCATGCTCCGCCAGGATTGTGAGCACATCAATTGGCTGTCCGTGGAGTTTCACCCTGAGCCCGCGCCTGTACAGTTCACGCGTGTCAGGGTTCAATTCAAAACCTTTGAAGCAAATATGGAGGGATGGTCGAATGCCAACTTCCATGCCGGGGCCCCTTGCGCACGAGAAGCTTCAGCACAAGACCCGGCAGAATGACGCTTCGCGTGCATTCTCTTTGGAAGCACACAGTCTACCACTACTGTGATCTGCATTCCTAAAAACTTGTAAGTGATGGCGTTTGTTGTGCTTGCGCTGTGATTCGACTATGACGCGCAATTGACGCGCAATGCATTGAACCCTTCCCCGATTCGACGCACGATGAGCCATTCAACGATCCCGCAGGGTCAGGGCCCAAAGCAATTCAAGCGAAAGCGGCAAAAATTTCCGGTTCCCGGATAAGACCTCCCGAGAACCGAGCGGGAGATCTTTATGTCTCAAATCGGCAGGATATTTTTCGGTTTTATTCTCGACGCCATGCTCTGGAACACCACGATTTTCACCTTCTTCATCTCTCCGCCGGCCTGTGCTGAAGCCCGCTGCCCCGGCGACGTCTCCCCCATACGATTCCGCCCTCTCACCCTCGGACAAATAGCGGTTCCTGTCATGCTCAACCAGTCGGGCCCGTACGAGTTCATGGTGGACACAGGAACCCAGTTTTCCGTCATCGATCCCGCGCTCGCTGCCGGCCTTCACCTTCAACCCCAAGGGACAATTGGCGTTCTGTCCTTCTCACGGTGGGCCGACCAGCCATGGCTCATGCTCGATCAAATTCAGGTGGGGCCCTATGCCGTTCAGAACATTGCCGTCGTCATTGCGAGTCTGCAACAGATTCAGTCTCGCGACCCCAAGGTGCGCGGGATCCTCAGCGCGAATTTCCTCGCACACTTCGACCTGCTTATTGACAACGAGCGCAGGTTTCTATGTTTCGACCAATCCACGCAGATGCAGGGGCAAATGCGCGGAGATCGCGTCCCGGTCATCGATGAATCTGACAGCGCCGGTGCGATGGCGCTCCCGCCTCTCGTGCGCATCTCCACTCAGCTTTGCGGAAACGCCTCTCCTGTACGGATCATGAGGCTTGATTCTGGAGCCGGAGTTGCCGTTCTCTATGACAACCATTTGGCCAGAAGGTCCACCGTCTCGGGAAACAACCTCTTGCGCGGCCACGTCATTGGAGGCGCATCGCAATTCCTGACTGAACTGCCATTGCAGGATCTCAGGATTGGCAAACACCTGCTGTCTCAAATTCCCTTCATGTCTCCTTCCGGCGAGGCCTCAAGCAACGCCCCAAAGGGAGAAGACGGCTTGCTTCCCACATCGCTCTTTGATCGCGTGTTTATCAGCTTTGCCGGCCGCTTCGTTGTCTTCAATCCCCGCTAGCATGAGAGTGGTTCATTGACCCAACCTTCACATTTCACTTGGTTTTTCCAGTGACTGCACTTTGACGTGCAAGTGACCTGCCGTGCATTGAGTGCCGCTCTCAACTGCACCATGATTCCGCTCAACTGAGCCGATACGAAAGGGAAGCCAACTCCGGTTAGTCCGGCGCTGGCTTGCTGCTGCCACCGCGCCTCCCTCTCGTGCGGCTCCTCAACAACACCCAAGGAGGATGTATGAAAAGGTTATGGGTCATTCTGGTGCTTGGCTTGGCCGCCGCAATCAGCCTGTCGGCGCAACCGGTGCCGCGTAGCAACGACTACCTTCTCAAGCCGCCCAACGTGCTCGACTACCTCATCAGCCCGAACTCTATCGTGTTCAGCAGGACCTTCAGCGAATGGGACGCTGAATGGCAGCAGTGGGCTTACTCTATTCCCGTTGCCAATCACCCGCTCTTCGACAACGGCGACTGCTCAGTGGGTCAGTCGGGCATGGTCTGGTTCCTGGGCGGCAAGTTCTGCGGTAACGGGGTTCCAAACTGCAGTACCAGCAATGTCCAGCGAAGTTGCACCATTCCCTCCGGCAAGTACATTTACTTCCCGGTTTCCAACGGTGAAGACTCGGCGCTCGAAGAGAATATCAACGAGCATCCCGGCGACCTCAATTACCAGCAGATCGGCTACCTGCGTAAGGGCCAGGATCCGTGGGCGAATATTCCTCCCACTGAATTTGCCACGATTGACGGTTTCCGGGTTCGCAGTCTCATGGATTACTCAGTTCAATCCGTACCATTCGCATTCAGCATTCCCGACGACAACTATCTGAAGGCCCTTTATCCACCTCCCAACGATTTCGAAGCGGGAACTTACTTTCCAGGAATGGATAGCGGTCAGTACTTGATGCTCGCTCCGCTGCCGCCGGGCAAGCACGTGATTCACTTCGGCGCAAACTGGGGCAATTGGGGATTCGATATCACCTACTTCCTCACCGTGCAGAAGTAAGTCAACTTCCTCTCGGTCAACCGCCGGGCTCGGCATCCAGTGCCTCCAGGTACGGGATGCCGGGCCTGTCTCTCGTATCGCTGCACCGGCTTCCATCGCAGCCAATCGCGCGTCGCACGCATCCGCCCTCCGGAGCGATACTGGCTCTATGGGCGATTCGCTCCACCCCGCAGATCCCGGCCCCGCGTCCGTCACCATCTCCGCGGGCCCCCGCATGAAGGCGGCCCTCATCCTGGCCGTCGCGGCCGACATCTTTCAGCTCGCCGTCTTTCCCTTCGTCGTCGAGGGCGCCGCCTCGCCCGCCGACGACATCCTCGACCTCTGCATCGCCGCGCTGCTCACCATCCTCCTCGGCTGGCACTGGGAGTTCGCGCCCTCCTTTGTCGCCAAGCTGGTCCCCGGCGTCGAATTCGTTCCTCTCTGGACGCTGGCTGTCGCCAACGTCTACCGCAAAACGCGCCCGCATCTCCCTGCGCAGGAATCGGCCGGCCCCCAGTAGCCTTCCCAGTCCGGCGTGCGCCAGCCCTGACGAGCTGTCAAATCGCAAACTGTCTCACTGCAGGGGTGCACCTCACCCGCTGTCAAGCCCCCTATTTGCATCACTCCAACGGATGCCTCGCTAACCCACTGATTCCCTGTCCCCTTGTTCCCTCGCTCCCTTGTTCCCCGTTTTGCATAAAATATCCCCTCTCCGGCGCACAATCATTCCATGACACGGTCCCAGCCAATCCGGCCACTCACGCCGGCACGCCGGGCCTCATTTGGCGAATCCGTAAATCGAGGTTTTGTCTCAGGGCGTGAATTTACAGCGCAGCCCGCAACGCGGGCGAAAGACGGTAGCCCCAGTCGTGAGACTGGGGAGGGCGCTGTATTACGGCCTGTCGTACCCCAATATGGGATTCACTCCACCGATTGCACCGGAAATGAGGCGAATTACGCCGTAAACCGCACAACAGCTAGCCTTTAGAATCAATCGGTTGCAGACATATCCAGCCCCTAACCTCTTTGCCATGAAATATTTGGCCAAATCATATGGGGGGAGGGGGGCAGGGGGGTACGGGGTATAGACCGGGGACCTTCCTGACATTTTCTACCGGGGAGCATCCCCGACGACTCCCCGGCGGATCACGCTACCGTGCCATCCCCGATATTCTGAAAGAACTATGACCAATCCATCCAAACCGCGCCGCCGCGTCGCCGTCTACTGCGGATCGGCCTTCGGCAACAATCCCGCCTTCCGCGCCGAGGCCACCACCCTGGGGACCGCCATCGCGCGCTCCGGCCTGGGCCTCGTCTATGGCGGAGCATGCCGCGGACTCATGGGCGCCGTGGCCGACGCGGCCCTGGCCTCCGGCGGCGAAGTCATCGGCGTGCTGCCCGACGCGCTCAAAGGCCGTGAGATTGCCCATAACGGGCTTACCTCCCTCGAACTCGTCTCCACCATGCACGAGCGCAAAGCGCGCATTCACGAGCTCTCCGATGCCATTCTCGCCCTGCCCGGCGGCTATGGCACACTCGACGAGCTGCTTGAAGCCATCACCTGGGCACAGATCGGCCTTCATGCCAAGCCATGCGTCCTCATCAATACTGCCGACTATTGGAACGGCCTGCTCTCTTTCCTCGATACCGCCGTCGCCGAAGGCTTCATTGAAGCAAAGAACCGCCACCTCGTTCGCGTCGCCGCAAACGCCGCAGATGCGCTGCGCCTCGCCGGCGTCTCAACGTAGTGGTTGCCCCGCCCTTTTCGCGGCTTTGTCGCGAAAGGGTGGGAAGAACGAACTTCCACCCGCGCCCTGTAAGATGCCGATATGAAAAAGAAGCTCCGTTTTGGCGTACTCAGCACGGCCAACATCGGCCTCAAAAAAGTGATCCCTGCCATGCAGCAGGGCGAGCTCACCACGGTCGCTGCCATCGCTTCGCGCGACCTGGCAAAGGCTCGCAATGCGGCCAAATCCCTCGATATTCCCACCGCCTACGGCTCCTACGAGGAACTGCTCGCCGACCCGAATATCGATGCGATCTATAATCCGCTGCCCAATCAGCTTCACGTGTCATGGACGGCGAAGGCAGCCGAGGCCGGCAAGCACGTGCTCTGCGAAAAGCCTCTCAGCATGAACGTAGCTGAAGCCAAAACCTTGCTCGGCGTGCGCGCCCGCACTGGCGTCAAGATCTGCGAAGCCTTCATGATCCGCAGCTTTCATCAGTGGTTCCGTCTCCGCGAGCTGCTCGAAGAAGGCCGCATCGGCGAACTGCGCGCCGTCAACGCGCACTTCAGCTACTTCAACGACAATCCCGCCAACATCCGCAACCAGATAGAAACCGGCGGAGGTGGCGTCTACGACATCGGCTGCTACTGCATCCAGGCCGCCCGCTACGGCTTTCGCCAGGAGCCATCCCGCGTCGTCGCCACGATCGACATCGATCCGATACTGCACACAGATCGGCTGGCCTCCGCGATGCTCGAATTCCCCTCCGGCCACGCCATCTTCACCTGCAGCACCCAGCTCATCCCCTACCAGCGCGTGCATTTCCTGGGCACGAAAGGCCGCATCGAGGTGGAGATTCCCTTCAACGCGCCTCCCGATCGGCCCGTGCGCGTCTTCATCGACTCCTCGGGCGATCTCACGCAAAAGGACATCAAGACCGAAACTTTCGCAGTCGCCGATCAATACACCATGCAGGGCGATGCCTTCGCACGCGCGGTCTTCGACAACACAGAAGTTCCGGTGCCTCTCGAAGACTCCATCGGCAACATGGCCGTTATTGACGCAATCTTCCGCTCCGCCAAATCAAGCCAGTGGGAAAAACCGCTGCGATAGAAGCAACCATGGGTGCCCCTGAATGCTCTTTTGCATTTTAGGTGGGACCACACCTCACATCGTCTTGGCTGACATTGCGCACTCGCGCAGATCGTTGGCCAGCGCTTCCATCTGCTCACGCTGACTGTCCCAGGCGAACATGAAACGCGCTGCTCCGCCGATGAAGGTGTAAAAGTTCCAACCGTGCTTCCGCACCTGGTTCAGGATCTCTTCGCTCGCTTCAACAAACACAGCATTCGCCTCCACAGGCTGTGCCAGTTTCACTCCCTCAACCCCTTGAATCAGCGACGCAAACTCCCGCGCGCAGCGGTTGGCGTGTTCCGCGTTCCTCAGCCACACGCCGCTCTCCAGCATTCCCACCCACGGAGCCGAAAGGAACCGCATTTTCGACGCCAGTTGCCCCGCCTGCTTGCATCGATAGTCGAAGTCCGCCGCCAGGGTGCGGTCGAAGAACAGCACAGCTTCTCCAACGGCCATGCCATTCTTTGTGCCGCCAAAGCACAGCACATCCACGCCGCTCTTCCACGCCATCTCTGCCGGCGAACAGCCCAGGCTCGCGCAGGCATTGGCAAAGCGCGCCCCGTCCATATGCAGCGAAAGCCCGCGGGAACGGCATTCGTCTGCGATCGCGCGCAGTTCTTTCAGCGTGTATACCCGCCCTGTCTCCGTTGCCTGCGTGATGGTGACCGCGCGCGGCTTGGGATAGTGAATATCGCTCCGCTTCGTGGCCAACTCGCGAATCGCCTCCGGCGTCAGCTTGCCGTCCGCGCTCGCCGCCGCCAGCAGCTTTGACCCATTCGAGAAGAACTCCGGCGCGCCGCATTCGTCCGTCTCCACATGCGACTGATCGCTGCAGATCACACTGTGATACGACTGGCATAGCGACGCGAGCGCCAGCGAATTGGCGGCCGTCCCGTTAAAGACGAAGTACACCTCGCACTCCACCTCAAACAGGTTGCGAAACGCATCGGCCGCTTTGGCCGTCCAGGGATCGTCTCCGTACGACGTCACGTGCCCCCGGTTGGCAGCTTCCATCGCCTGCCATGCCTCGGGGCAGATCCCCGCGTAATTGTCGCTTGCAAATTGCTGTCCAACACTCACTGTTCCCATTTCGTCCATGTTGGCCCCTCACCCATCGCACTGTGGAAAGAACCCACATCTGCCTTTGAGCTGGGGGGACCGCCAAACCTCACTATTCACATAAGTTCCGGATTCGGGCAACCGAAGTCGGTACGACTTTAAGTACAACCGTTCCTCTCAATTATCGAGCAGCCGGTAATTCAACGTCGACCAGGGGAGGCGGCAACTCCCGGTCCTCGTGCCCCTCCTCTACCTAAACGTGCATGCACCCTTCGAGACCGCTATGAATCGATTCCCCCTGGCATACACTCCCGCGGGGAGTCCAGATAACTCTCTCCCCGGTTTCTGCGTCTGTTCATTTGTGATTGCGACTTCCCAGGCTGCTTTGTTGCGGACCGGACGTGTTTTCGACGGAGTGAGTTGTCGCAGTTCGCAGGAAGAGAACATCGACCGCATCTTTATGGAACCGTTGAAAAGAGAAGAGTAACGATGGGGCACGACCTTAGTTAGAAACGCAACTGCAAATTTCTGCACGACTTGGTGCCGAATCTTAAAAGAGTATTGCTAGCCGATGTCAAATTTGCCGCTCGCGGAGCTCGTTTTCGCAGCAACAGAACTCAGTGACATCGCAGTGCGCCCGCAATTGGCGATCACCCCACCCAAGTGAGGATGGCGAAGCTATGGCCGAAACCCCCAAACCTGAGACTTCGACATCAACGCCAGAAGTGAGCTCAAGTGACACAAGAAGAAAATGGTTTGCTGTCTACACAACCTGCCGTCACGAGAAACGCGTGGCCGAGCACTTTGCTCGAAGAACAATTGAGCATTTCCTGCCGCTCTATCATGCGCATCGGAGATGGAAAGACGGTTCGAGGGTAAAACTCAGTCTGCCCCTCTTCCCGAGCTATATCTTCGTTCGCATTCAGCCGGACGAGCGAGTTCCAGTACTTACGGTTCCTGGCGTGGTTTGGGTCGTCGGACGATCTCCTTTGCTGCCCACTCCGTTACCCGAGCGCGAAATTGAAACGCTGCGGGGCGCCGTCAATGGCATGGTCGCTGAGCCGTATCCAGAGCCTGTCGTTGGCCAACGTGTCCGAATTCGTGCCGGAGCACTTGCCGGCATCGAGGGTGTCATTGTCCGGCGGAAGAACTGCCTTCGGGTCGTGATGACACTTGATCTCATCATGCGGAGCATTGCAATTGAAGTCAGCGCTGATGAGATCGAACTTATCGGGGGACAACGGCGCGCAGTCTCCTCGTCGTTGATAAGCCTCGAAGCCCGAGTGAACGCCACTCGCGCTGAGCGAAACCGAACGCCCCGGGTTGCCATCTCTTCCTAACTGAAACAGATCTCGAGAATTGCGCAAATCTCATGAAGCGTGCCTGGGACAGGCAAACATTCACGGACTTCTTTGGCCCTTCAATACGCACACTACGGAGTCGCCGACGCTGGCCGCTCATCGGCAAAGATCCAGCATCGTAACTACACCAGGCTATTCGCCAGAAAAATAGACCAGTGCATCTGGCTCATTACACGCATTTGGAATGAGGATTATCAGCATGATGGGAAAGAACGCCGTCTCTGTCGTAGAAAACACTGCTCCCGAACCTGTCGATTCAGGAACGCTCGCCCTCGTTCGGCCAAAATTGGCTGCCACCAACAGAAGGCCGGTCCCCAGTTTCTTACTTCCCGCAGTTGAAAATGCATTTTCCTTCCGATACGCAGTTCTGAAACGCGCGCTGGATATTGTCCTTTCGCTTTTGTCGCTGATTGCACTTTGGCCGTTCGGGTTGGTCATTGCGCTGTTGATTAAGATCACGTCGCCAGGGCCCGTGTTCTATTGCGAAGAGCGCCTTGGAAGATTTCGCGTTCCGTTCCGCATTATTAAGTTTCGTTCGATGTATATCTCGAAACCGAAGTCGAAGATCCTCGACATCAGCCAGGTTCAGCGGCGAACCCAGCAGGCGAATCGATTTCAGAAACGGGTTAGAGACCCGCGCATTACACCGCTTGGACGGATTCTCCGGCGGATGAGCTTAGACGAATTGCCTCAACTTTGGAATGTGCTTCGAGGTGAAATGTCTCTGGTGGGGCCGCGACCGGTCGTCAACGCGGAACGGCACCTCTATGGGCAGTACCTGCCCTGCTACGATCTCTTTTTGCCCGGGATTACGGGCCTATGGCAGGTTTCGGGGCGCAGCGATCTGAATTACAACCTTCGTGTATTGCTCGACAGACAATATGCGAGCAATTGGAGCTGCGGCCTGGACCTGATCATACTGGCTCGCACAATTCCCGCTGTCGTCTCCATGCGCGGTGCCTATTGATCGCCCGCACCGGCTTGAACCTACAACGCGTGAGTAAGTCAAGCATTGGGAGTTGAAGCAATCGCTCCACTGAGCAAGAGACAGAACAGCGACCGGGGGGAATTCCGCCGCATGGCTGAATACGTCATACCTGAAACATTGTCGTCCTTTGAGGATTCTCGTGACGGAACTGCGCCTCACTTCGAGAGGCCGCAGCCAGGCTCGAGTTTTCTTTTTGTGCTGGTGCTTCTCGCCAGGAAGAGAAAGTTCATTCTCTGGATGACAGTGGGCTTCGCAGCAGTAGCCTGCCTTATATCGCTCATCGTGCCGCCCGAATACACGGCGACAGTTTTGATCCTTCCTCCCCAGCAAGGGGCATCCCTCGGTTCCGGACTCTCTGACTTGGGCGGTTTGAGCTCTCTTGCTAGCTTGGCGAGCAGCGCTTTCGGTGTAAAGACTGCCACTGATATGTACGTCTCCATGCTGAAGAGTGAGTCAGTCGAGGACGCTGTGATTGAAAAGTACGGACTGATGCAGGAGTACCACAAGAAGTATTTTTACGACGCTCGCAAAAAGCTCGAATGGCACACGAACATCGATGGCTCGAAGCGAGACGGGCTGATCCGTCTCTCGTTTGAGGATCATAACCCAGGACGCGCCGCCGAAATCGCAAACGGCTATATTGAGGTTCTTCGCTCTCTCTCACAGCATCTCGCAATCACTGAGGCGGCACAACGTCGCGTGATATTCGAACAGCAGTTGAATTTGGCTAAGGATCAACTGGCCAAATCTGAAGACGCACTCAAGCAGGCGGAGCTTTCGACCGGATTTGTGCAGATTGACAGCCAGGCGCGCGCTCTTATTCAATCTGCCGCTCAAGTGCGCGCGCAAATTGCAGCCAAGGAAGTGCAGATTCAAGCGATGCAAACCTACGCAAGCGCAGGCAACCCTCAATTACAGGAAAAACAGCAAGAACTTGCTGCTTTGCGCGGCCAGTTCAATCAGCTCGTCGGCTCAGATGAGTCTTCGCCCGACGATCTATTCCCATCGAAAGGCAATGTGCCTGCTGCCGCCCTGGAGTATGCTCGCAAGCTGCGCGACGTCAAATTCGATGAAGCAGTTTACGAATCTCTGGCCAAACAGCTCGAGATCGCAAAGATTGACGAGGCCAAAGAAGGAGGATTCCTGCAGATCGTCAGTCCAGCCCTGCGCCCCGAGAGAAGATCGTTTCCCAAGCGCGTCCTGATCACGATCGGCGCCGCAGCATTCGGGCTCTCGCTGGGCATCGTTATCACATTGCTCGGTCGAAGGGTGGCGCGGTTGCAAGCCAGCTCGGCAGGCGCAGAAATGCTCGCGGAGCTAAAAGGCGCAGTCTGGTCGAAGGCTCAGTCAACGCCCGTGACGCGCCGCAGCCATGGTCATCAACAGGGCGATCTTTGGCCACAGGATCAGCACCGCTTCTAACACGAAATGATGAGACAAAGTGAGCTCAATACGTCGTTCATTTCTATTGCTGACCCGGTGACGGCAGATCCCGTTGCTGAACATCCGAAGTCATCACCTCGGCACAAGTTGGCCAGAGAAGTGATTCAAGGAATAGCGCGCACAATAGGCATCGACCGCGCCATCGGATTCACGGCGATCGGGCGTGTCTTTCAGGGCCTCGGCAGCGTAGTCAACGTGCTGCTCATCGTGCATTTTCTCACCCTTCCTGAGCAGGGGTATTACTACGCACTCTGGAGCGTGGTCGCGCTGCAAAGCGTCTTCGAACTCGGGTTCTCTTTCGTCATCCTTCAGGTCGCAGCTCACGAACGCGTTCATCTGGAGTTTCAGCCGGATGGCTCTCTCGGGGGAGATTTAAGACCACAGTTCCGTCTCGCATCTCTGCTGCAGCGCACGATCCGCTGGTACAGTCTTGCTTCTGTGCTGATGGGCGCTACGCTTTTTGTCGGCGGGGTGTGGTTCTTCGGCCTGCACCAGGTCCCAGGCCAGGCGGTTCCGTGGCTCTGGCCTCTGCGGCTGACCGTCGTGGCCATCATGATTGTCTTTACCTTGGGTCCACTTCTCTCGTTCTTGGAGGGTTGTGGACTGGTCACAGCCGTTGCTCGCGTGCGCTTCTTTCAATCCCTGGCCAGCACGCTTTGCGCGTGGAGCGCCATGATTACGCATCATGGTCTATACGCCCCCGCCTTGGTTCTCCTGGGCCAGTCTGCTGTCGCCGGTACGTTGCTCTGGTCGCGACGTTCACTGCTTATGCCACTGTTCCGCTTGCCGGTGATGGGCCGTGGGATTTCATGGCGTAGCGAAGTTTGGCCCTTTCAGTGGAAGATAGCTGTCAGTTGGCTGTGCGACTATTTCATCCTTCAGTTGATTACGCCGGCGATATTTGCGTTTCGCGGACCATCAGAAGCCGGTCAAATGGGCCTCTCAATCAACATCGTCACTCAGATGAGTGCATTGATGCTCGTCTGGATGACGACAAAATCTGCTCCATTCGGCAGCCTGATTGCAAAGAAGGAAAGCTCCACGCTCGACGCGCTTTTCTTTCGGACGTTCAGGCAGTCGCTCCTTTTGCTATCGGTAGCTTCCGCGATTGTTCTGGCCGTGGCGATTGCAATTCCCGGCGTTTTTCCCGGTCTCGCTCACCGCATTGTGGCATGGCCCGTCTTCTTGTTCCTCTTGCTCACCGCAATCGGCAGCCACGTGATACAAAGTGAAGCCATCTACCTGAGGGCACACAAATGTGAACCGTTTCTTATTCAATCGATCGTGATCGCACTCGTTACCGCCGCAAGCGTGTTCTTTTTCGCCAAAACTTCCGGAGTGCTAGCTGTTGCCATTGCCTCGTTTATCGTGCTGGGCATCGGCGGCGCCACTTCGGCCACGGCAATCTTTACCTCGCGCAGAAGAATCTGGGGCTACGTAGCTTAGCCTCAGAGATTCCCGTTTGGGCTCAATGAGCGATTATTCAACTTATCCCGATTCCGAGAATAGGTTTGGCCTCGATTCATTCAATGCTCCGGATGACCGGGAGGACCTGGCCTCCGTCTGGACCGGCCACAGGCTCATTCGATCCGCACTCGCGCCGATCCGCAGCCGTCCTTTCTATTGCAATCCCGTGATCCTGTTTCTCGCGGTCTGGCTTCTAATGCTGGCAAGCCTGAGCGTCCGCGTCTCAGAGGTCATCTACCCATCGTTTGGCACACCGCTTCTCGTGTTTGGTATTTCTGCCGGCGCGCTCCTCCTCGGCTACTTCGCTTGCACTGCAGTTCTAAGTTCTCCCGCATCGCAGAAAGAGCCTGCGCCGTATATTCTTGACGTCACACTGATCTGGCGGCTCAACTTCTTGTTTTTGATCTTGGCATTAGCGCTTGTCTTCTTCAACTGGTCCGCCTCTGGTCCGCCTCCCGCAATCGGCGATCCGAGCACGTATCTTACTTATGGCAGATTCAAGCAGGTCCTCTTTCCGCTGGCTTCAACGATCGCCGTGAACTCGACCCTTGATACCGCGCGCTTCCGCCGCTATACATTCCTGCTCTTTGCAATTGGGATTCTTATCCTTTATGTCGCTCGCGGGATATTGCTGGTCACCTTCCTGCAAATGTTCTTCCTCTTCTCGCTGCGAACGAATAAGAGCCGAAAGAAACAATATGTGATTGCTCTAGGCTTTCTTACGGTCGCCATCGCGTGCGGAACGATATTCGGCGACCTTCGAACCGCGCATGACATCTTCATTAGCTTTCTCAAAATCCGCGATAAGTACGCCGACTGGCCAATGGCTTGGCTCTGGCTCGTCTCTTATGTGTCCATTCCATTTTCAAATCTTTGTTGGATAGTCTCTCATGCCTCATCCCAGGGGCCGTCCCTTGCTTTTCTTTATCCCATTCTCCCCACGTTTGCGGCTCCTAACAGTCCGTACATTTCTGTTTATGCCAGCACCAACATCGTCGATAATGCCAGCACATATCTTCAGAACTACGTTCTGGATTTCTCCTATCTTGGAATTTACTTTGCGAACCTCCTGCTTGGCATCGGTTGCGGCTGGATCGTCAAGCGGGCCTACCCGCGACACATTTTGATTCTTTCGATCTTTCTTTCCGCAATGTCTCTCATCTTCTTCACCGACATGTTCTTCCTCCTGTCTACCGTGATTCAGCTGGTCGTCCAGAGAATGGTCGAAAAGAGATGTTTCTGGTGGGCTGCCAGATCGGAGCGCTTCGCGCATGAACTCGCTTAGACCATTTGCTCAGAACCCCGCCCCGGCGTTTCGTGCAACCGCTGTTATCGTCCTTTATCGCATGGCTGCGGAGGATTCACCAGCCTATTGCAGCCTCATCGAAGCGCAGCGGAATCTGGGGGCAACCGGGGAGCGAGTCCAGATTGTGCTTTGGGACAACAGCCCATCGGCGCAGGAGCCCCGGCATCTTTCGCCAAAAATCAGGTACTTGCACGACCCGCGCAATCTTGGATTGGCGAACGCGTACAACCGGGCACTTGAAATCGCTTCCTCTGAAGACTTCGATTGGCTCATCACGCTCGATCAGGACACGGAGGTTCCGCGCGATTACTTGACGCTGCTTGCGGCGGCCGCACGCCTTTGTGTAGACCGCTCGGATATTGGCGCCATCGTTCCGCAATTGGCAGCGGGCCATAGACAGTTATCTCCTTACTACTTCGCATGGAGATTTCTTCCCCGTTGGTATCGATCCGGCTACCAAGGCGTTCCAAAGGATCCGGTCTTCGCGTTTAACTCTGGCGCGATGATTCGTGTCGCCGCCCTGCAGCAGATTCGAGGTTACGACCCCCGCTTTCCGCTCGAGTACAGCGACACGGCCATGTTCCACAAACTGCACCAACATGGCAAGCGAATCTACATTGCGGGAAACATTCAGCCGAAGCACGAATTCTCGCTCATTGAAATGGATCGGTTATTGAGCGGGCAACGATACCGCCGAACGATGCTCGCGGAATCTGCTTTCTGGGATCTCAATATGAGTCCTCTCGCCGGCATGGAGCGTACCTGCCGGCTTTTCTTGCGAATGCTCCGGCAGTTCGTGCGAAGGGAGCGCCTCGAATTGCGCAGGGTTACGGCGGAGTCCTTGCTTATGAGAATTCTGCAGTCGCGCAGGAGCCGCTTACGCAAATGGTACGAATTCCTATCGGCGAATGGCGCTCTGGCTCAGGAGACGGCGCTTTCCTACAAGTCTAAGATCCAAGTCTCGGTTTGCATGGCTACATACAATGGTGGGGAATTTGTTGAAGCGCAGCTGCTTTCAATTCTCCCCCAGCTCAGCGGTGACGATGAGATCGTAATTGTCGACGACGCGTCGCAGGACGACACTATCGCGCGATTAGCCCGGATTCGCGGTCCGCGTATCCGGATTCTCAGACACAGTAAGAATCAAGGCGTTGTTGCCACATTTGAGGATGCACTTCGCTGCGCGACGGGTGACATTCTGTTCCTTTGCGATGACGATGATCTGTGGGCACCCACCAAGGTCCAGCGAGTTCTGACAGCATTCAACGGGAATCCCAATGCTCAGATCGTGACGACGAGGGTCGCCCTGATCGACAATCACGGAGATACTCTGCCCGACGCGCGAATCAACCGCTATGGCAGATTCATCTCCGGCTTCTGGCAAAACGTCATTCGAAATCATTACCAGGGGTCCGCCATGGCGATTCGGGCCTCGTTCCTTGGCAACGTCCTCCCATTTCCGCAGAAGAAGCTGTTTCTCCACGACGTCTGGATCGGGACCCGCAGTGAAGTTTTAGGTGGGAAAACCATCTTCATCGACGATCCGTTGCTCTATTACCGGCGGCACGCAGGCAACGTGAGCCAGACTCTTCCAGCCGTGCGGCAAATTCGTCTTCGCATCGAATTGCTGATGGCCCATATTACCCGTGCGCATCATGTCAGTTTGGCCCATCATGCGAGCGCTTTCACCGTTCAAAGCCAAGATTCACCCGAATACGGTAAAGACAGCTACGAGAGAGCCGGCCGTGCAAACCGTTCGAAGCATTTTCAAGGGTCCCTTTGGCGGCGCACCTCTGCAGTCTTGATGAATAGATTCCGCTAACCTCCAACAGATTCTTCACTAGACGCTTCCCGCTGCCGCTATGGAATTTGCTCTCATCATCCCGACATGGAACGCGGCCCCTCATTGGCATGCACTTGAGGAGGGCATCCGCCGTCAGTCTGTCTTGCCGGATAAGGTCATCATCATCGATTCGTCATCGACTGACGATACCGTGGCACGCGCTAAAAACGCGGGCTTTCTCGTTGTTGAAATCCCTCACGATGAATTCACGCATGGAGGGTCTCGGCAAACTGCAGCGCTCTGCGCTCCGACTGCGGATCTTCTGATCTATCTCACGCAAGACGCCGTCCCGTTGGGCACTGAGGCATTTCGCCACATCGTAAGTGCATTTCGCGACCACGCCATCGGAGCGGCGTTTGGACGGCAGTTGCCTCGTCCTGGAGCGTCAGTCATCGAGGCGCACGCGCGCCTTTTCAACTATCCTCCCGTTTCACAATTGCGATCGTGGCATAGCCGGGCCCAACTTGGCTTCAAATCCATCTTCTTTTCAAACACCTTCGGCGCTTACCGGCGCCAGGCCCTCATGAGTATCGGAGGGTTCTCGCCTGAAGCCGATTTTGGTGAAGACACACTGGCGGTCGCGCATCTGCATCTTGCCGGCTGGAAGACTGCCTACGTTGCTGAGGCGCTGGTGCAGCATTCTCATTCCTATTCGATCGGCGCTGAATTCCGTCGCTACATTCAGGTAGGAACACTGCATCGCCGTGAAAGGTGGTTGGTCGAGCAGTTTGGGGCCGTTGGAGGCGAAGGCTGGCGATTTGTCGTGTCGGAGCTACGCTATGTTTCGAAGCATGCCCCACTCCAGCTCCCGGCCGCACTCCTTCGCACTGCGATGCGATACGTCGCTTATCAAGTCGGCCTACGTAGAAGCCCAGACCTCACACGACCTCGGCAACAGCTGAATAAGTCTTTGCCTGTGCCAGGCCGGACTCCAGAAAAATTTTGGAATTGAATTGGAGGCGCGGGCCGGGATCGAACCGGCGCATAAAGGTTTTGCAGACCTCTCCCTTACCACTTGGGTACCGCGCCTCGGGCTGTCCGCGTCACCGGTTGTGAATCGTCCCATCCCTATGTTGGCTCGACTGAAATTCAGCAGGCCACTGTGGAATGGAGCGGGAGACGAGACTTGAACTCGCGACCCTCGCCTTGGCAAGGCGATGCTCTACCACTGAGCTACTCCCGCTTGACGCAAGTTCGAGTATACCGGGCCGCTGAAATCGGGTCAAACCGGTGCAAATCGCTGCGCGGAGCACTTTACGGTCAATTCCCAGAGGCGTCTCAGCCCGGGTTCCTGGCAGGCGGCAATGTCTTTCGAGCCTCTCGTCCGTTTGACCACCCTGCGGAATTCCCGTAAACTTGAAGATTGCGAGGGATGCGGCTCGAACTGCCTTCAGCCCCGCATCATTTCCCTGAAATACAGGACCATACTCTCCTGAAATTCAGGCCTGGAGATTAACGCACAACCATGGCAAATCACGTATCGGCGCTCAAACGCGCCCGCCAAACCGAAACACGCACCGATGTGAACCGTGCCAACCGCAGCCGCGTCCGTTCAAGCTTGCGTGCATTGCGTGAGGCGCTGGCCAAGGGCGACGCCAAGGCCGCCGGAACACAGTACCGTGCCACCGTTTCGGCACTCGACAAAGGCGTGCAGAAGGGCGTTCTGCACTCGAACACCGTGTCTCGGTACAAGAGCCGCCTCAATTCCCGCCTCAAAGCACTAACCGCTGTCAAGACAAAGTAACGCCGCGATTCAACCAGAGTTCAGCATGCAAGGAATGGCCGGGAGCGATCCCGGCTTTTGCTTTTCATGCTTGAATGAATTTCTCGGGCCATTTGGCGCAATCCAACTGGACCTTGCACTAACTGTCTTGCTCACCCCAGGTCATGGCGTCCTGCGCAGCAAAGGCTTGACCACAGGAAACAGCGTCTCCGCGATGATCGCCGATCCTTTCGCAGTGGGATGAATGCCATCGTCTTGGATCGTGCCTGCCACGTGAATCAGGTTTTTGTAGAGCATCGGCACAAACGCCACACGGTGTTTTGCAGCCAGATCCCGAAAGATCTGATCGAAAGATTTGATGTAATCCGGTCCATAGTCCGGTGGCAGAGTGATGCCGGCCAGGACGATCTTCACGTGAGCACGTTCAAGTCCCGTAAGAACTTGGTCCAGATTGGCGCGGGTTTCGGCGACCGGCAACCCCCGTAGTCCGTCATTTCCGCCGAACTCGACGATCACGACAGCCGGATGCAGGCGCAACACATAGGGCAGTCCTGCCAACGCATCTTTGGTCGTTGCGCCGCTCGTGCCCTGATTCACGACCTTGTAACGGTATCCCCGTTCATCGAGCGATTTCTGCAAATAGTCAGGATAGGCCTGACCGTCGGGAAGCCCGTGACCGGCCGTAATACTGTCCCCATAACAGACAAGAACCGGCCGATCGGCCGCGCGGAGCGAGCCAGTCAGCATCAGGAAAAATGCGACGAGAACCGTTCGTCGAACGTCCACGTATATAGTGTAGCGGCGTACGTGCGCCCGCGCAGGCGCGGAGAACCCGGAGATTCGCCGTTTACACTGCTCCTGACGGGGGAACATCAGTGATTCAAGTGAAAGGCGCAAGGAAATGGATCCAAAACGGCGCCCGGCGCGTTGATATTCTGCAAGGAATCTCGCTCGACATCCCTGCCGGCCAATTTGTCGCGATTGTGGGCGTCTCCGGAAGCGGCAAGAGCACCCTGCTGGGTCTGCTTGCCGGCCTCGACACTCCAAGCGAGGGGGAAATCTGGCTCGACGGAGTGCCCATTCATAACTTGGTCGAGGCAGAGCTGGCAGCGGTGCGCGGTCGCAAAATCGGTTTTGTCTTTCAGTCCTACCAACTCATCCAGACGCTCACTGCGCTCGAAAACGTGTTGCTGCCCTACGAGCTCAATATCGAGGGCAGTGGTTTGACAAAAGCCCGCCGATTACTTGACGAAGTCGGTCTGAGCGAGCGCATGGATCACTATCCGGTGCAACTATCGGGCGGCGAGCAGCAGCGTGTGGCGCTGGCGCGCGCTTTTGTTGCCGATCCACCCGTTGTCATGGCCGACGAACCCACCGGCAATCTTGACTCGACCAACGGCAAGCTGGTTCTTGACCTGCTGCTCGATCGCAATCGCAAGGCGGGGACCACGTTGGTTCTGGTTACGCATGATCCTGAAATCGCCAGCCGTGCCGACCGGAAAATTGTTCTTAAGGATGGTCGCGTAGTCGAGGACTCAAATCCTGGACCGTTTCCGTCCTCATCAGCTCCGCCTCAAGGAGAACAATGGCCAAGCGCGCATTGAGTTGGAAGCGCGCCGCAGCCATTGGCTGGCGCGACCTGAAGTCCGCTCCCGGAAAGTTCGGCTTCGTTATTTTATCGGTAGCCGTCGGCGTCGCAGCTTTAGTAGGAGTACGCGGCCTCAGCGACAGTTTCCGCAGCACGCTCAACACCCAGGCGCGCTCGCTGCTTGCAGGCGATTTGAGTGCGCGCCTATTTCGCGCGCCCACGCCAGAAGAGCTAAGCAAGATCGCCGCAATCTCTGCCAAGGACGGAGGAGGAATCCGCTCCACATGGGTCACTGAAACAATCTCCATGGTTTCAATGCCATTTGATCCAATACCGATGTTGATTGCGTTGAAAGCCGTCGATCCCGCGGAGTATCCCTACTACGGAAGCGCGGAACTCGATCCTGCGATGCCGCTGCAGGAGGCGCTCAAGGGCGATTCGGCTGTCGTGGCAGATGAGTTCCTCATCCGGCTTAATGCCCACGTCGGCGATACGCTGCGGCTCGGTGGCAAAGACTTTCGCATTACAGCTGTACTTAAGCAGGAACCAGACCGCATAACTGCCGGCGTGGGCATCGGACCACGCGTCATGATTTCGCAGGCAGCGCTCGCCTCTACGGGGCTACTTGCGCCTGGCAGCCGCGCCAGCCGGCGCCTGCTCGTGAAGCTCCCCGACCAATCTCCGCGCGGCCTTACAACCGGCGCCGAGACTGCCGCAGTGCGCACTCAACTCGAAGCGGCGTTGCCTGAAGCGCAGGTGATGGACTTTCGCGAAGGCAATCCCGCGCTCACCCGCGGTCTCGACAATGCAACCTCCATGTTAAGTCTGATTTGCCTGGTTGCCATGGTGCTGGGCGCGATCGGGGTGGCCATGGCTATGCACGCGCATCTCGAACAGCACATGGACACGTTGGCGATTCTCAAGGCCATTGGCGCCGACTCCGCCGATTTGCTCCGCATCTTTCTATTGCAGACACTCGGTCTGGGCCTCGCCGGAGGGCTCATCGGCGTAGCTGCAGGCGTAGGCGTTATGGCCGGGCTTCCGGCGGCATTTGGCACGTTGCTTACTGTGCGTGTCCTCCTACATTTCCCTTGGAAGTCCGCGTTGGCCGGGCTGGGAACCGGGCTGCTTACGACACTCCTCTTCTGCCTGCCTCCTTTGCTCGACGTGCGCACGGTGCGGCCGGTGCTGGTCCTTCGCAGACTCGTCGAGCAAGGCGCTACGGGGATCAGCGGATTTTTTGCGCGTTGGTGGGGAAGGCGCCTGCAACTGGGCATTGCGGCAGCCGTAGTGGTCGCGCTCGGCGCAATTGCCTGGGCTCTTTCCGACTCACCCAAAGTCGGCGCATGGTTTGCGCTCTTCTTCGCTATCACACTGATCGTGCTTCTGGCACTGTCGGCCGTAGCGCTGCGCTTCCTTCGCTTCTTGCTCGATCGCTCACGCCTTCGTTTACCTTCCTCGCTCCGACACGGCCTCGCCAACCTCTACCGGCCCGGTAACCAATCTGCCGCGGTGCTCGCGGCGCTTGGCACCGGGGTCATGCTGATTCTCGCGGTCTTTCTCGTGCAGAAAGGGCTCTTGCGCGATCTGCATGAGACTGCTGCGCCCAGCCTGCCCAACATATTCCTGGTCGACGTTCGAACCGAAGAAGTGGCCGGCGTCAGGTCATTTTTCGCGCATCAGCAAGGCGTAAGTCAGCAGCTCAATCTGATTCCCGTCGTAATGGGCCGCTTCATCTCCATCAATGGCCAACCAGTCGAACAGTTGAAAGACGAGCACTTTCCGCGGCGCATGTTGGAAAGCGCGGAACTCAGTTGGGCCGACACTCCTCCTGAAGGCGACAAAGTCACCAGCGGATCCTGGTGGACAAACTCCGGCACGGCAGAGATTGCCGTGAGCGATGGCGTGGCGCGGAGGCTCAAAATCGGCGTAGGCTCCGTGATGGAATTGGAGACAGGCGGGGCCACTCATTCGCTGAAAGTCGCCGCCATCTATCGCTCCGACGGCCAGCATCTTGGTGCCCGCGTGCAGTTTGTCCTGCCGTCCGCCCTGATCTCCAACGAGCCTTCCACCTGGTACGGTGGCGCGCACATCGACCCCAGGCAAGTGCCTCAAATGGAACGAGCCTTCTTTGCCGCATATCCCACGATCACGATCATCAATATCGCCGACGTGTTCGCGCGAATCGAAAGCGTAGTGGACCAGATCACGTTCGTCGTCCGGCTGCTCGCTGGCTTCTCCATCCTCGCCGGCCTCACGATCCTCGCCTCCAGCATTGCCAGCACGCGCTTCCGCCGCATGCAGGAAGCAGTCGTGCTCAAAACCCTGGGCGCAACCCGCTTGCGCATCGTGCGCACATTCAGCATCGAGTTCAGCGTTCTGGGTTTATTGTCCGCCGCAGTCGGCGTCGTGTTTGCCAATCTGCTCACCCGCGTCCTTCTTCGACGTGTTGACGTGGCGTTTCATTTCGAGTGGACAGCGACCTTCGTGGCGATCATCGGAACGGCTGTTCTTGCCACAGCTACCGGATGGTTGGCAAGCTACCGCATTCTCGGCCTTCGTCCGCTCCAGGTGCTGCGCGAAGAATAGAGCGGCCGAATGATTTCGAGTGAAGGGAAGCAGTAACGGTGAGATTGATCTTTATCCACGGAATGCCGGCAACAGGTAAGTTGACAGTTGCCCGCGAACTCACCTCCCTCACGGGTTACAAGCTCTTTCATAACCACCTGGCCGTGGATCTTCTGCTCACGGTTTTCGAATTTGGCAGCGCGCCATTCGTAGAGTTGCGGGAAGTGATCTGGCTGTCAGTTTTCTCGCACGCTGCTCTGCGCGATACTCCGGGTTTGATTTTCACATTTGCGCCGGAAAAGACTGTTCGCGCCCAGTTCATTCCGAATGCCGTAAGTGCAGTCGCAAACGCTGGAGGCACCGTGGATTTTGTCGAACTCACTTGCCCGCTAGCCGAGATAAGAAGGCGCATGACAAATCTCTCGCGCGGCGAACACGGCAAGCTCACTTCCATATCCAAGTTTGAGCAACTACTCGCGGACGGAGCGTTCGACGTCCCGGCGTTGCCTAAACCGGCGATCACGATCGACACGACCGAATGCTCGCCTCGGCGGGCTGCTTTACGAATTCAAAAGGTGCTGGGGTTGCAAAACTCGCCAGTAGGAAAGTGATTGGTCGCGTTCAGCGATTCACCGCTGAACTTTGTTTTCTGCGCCAGGGGCACTTCCATGGCGCCGCGGCCCGTTGACCGCGTATCAGGGTGCCCCGTAAGATAAAAAAGCTGGCTTTCCGTGCCCATCGTACGGGCCGAGCCACATGGCCGCAAGTCGAGCCTCCACGCACGCTTGTTGCCCCCTCGTTCAACGGCAGGACAGCTGACTCTGGATCAGCATATCGGGGTTCGAATCCCTGGGGGGCAGCCAATTGAATCAAGAACTTAACCGCTAATTTACCTGAGTATCCTGCCCACTGTGCCGTAAATTCTCGTCTGCGTTGTCTGCGTTCCGTTGATTGACGAGCTGCGCCACATCCTTCAATTCAGGATGCAGTGGCCTGTCCCCAATTTCCGCATACAAATAATGCTTAGCTAGCCGCAGTTGAGGCGCCCCGTTTTTCTGTAACAACCGCGACTAGAGATTTTGGCGGTCAAGGCTCTCCCGAGCTTGATTGACGGGCTTGAAGTTGACTCCAGAGACTCAGTAGAGAACCTCTAGCGTGTGCGAT
>Ga0335085_10000236_pt1 | contig 172893 bp, 162 predicted proteins | sample Lox_Sample_45_FD_206712 | JGI IMG/M metagenome (GOLD analysis project Ga0335085, IMG submission 206712) | Soil microbial communities from Loxahatchee National Wildlife Refuge, Florida, United States - Lox_Sample_4.5 | ecosystem: Environmental > Terrestrial > Soil > Wetlands | place: USA... | reverse complement strand
TGGCCGTCGGGATTGTTGACCCGTACGCTCCAGGTGCCAACATCGCTGGCGTCGTTGAACTGGTAGCTGATCTGGCTGGCGGACACGAACGTCAGCTTGCTGGCGGTGCTGGCAATCGTCCCGCCTTCCGGGGGAACGAACGTCAACGTGGCTCCATTCTGGAAACTGCTGCCGTTGAGGGTCATTGTCTGGTTGTTGCCCGAGGCCGGGTATGAACTTGGCACGACGCTGCTGAGCGACGGTGGCGCAGATACCAATTGCAAATCAATCGATATAGAATAGCCGGCAGGATGAGTGTTCCAGCTCACATAATACCACGTATATGTGTTTCCAACGCCAGCATAAGGGCCACCAGTCACCGTGCCCAAGTCGCCGTAATTCGCAGTGGCAAGGATGTTAGCGGGACTACTTGCGTCTGTTGAAGAACGGATGTTCATCCCAGAAAGGGTGCATTCCACATGGTCTCCATAATTGAAAGCCCAAGCGGGAGAGTTGAGGAGAACGCAAACAAGGGTGGCTAAACAAGGCCAGTTGACAGACGCTCTCATGATCACATGTTGCTGCCGACGCGCATTTCTGAATAGAATTGGCATAACTCGCTCCTAGCCTCGCGCACACGTGGCGCTTCTTTGGGCCGTAGATACAGGCCCTGCAAACGGGGTACCGTGGACTTATGGGCGATCGGATTGCGGATTGCAAGGTTTTTCGGCTGCTCTGAGCAACAAGGTATGGAAACTGACGACAAATGGCTGTCTGTCGGACAGTAAACGCAAGTTGTCAAATTGATATCGCAGCGTCGATTTTGTTCCCAAATGGGAACAACCTGCCAGCCGGTGACGAGTACACTCGCGGCCATGTCAGGGAACAACGGAGTCGTCAACGCCGCGCCACAGGCGCCCGCACCATCGCTACCGGATTCGGAACGCCTCGCGTACTCGGTGGACGAGGCGGCGCAGCTTTTGGGCGTCCACTATTTCAGTGTCTATCGGATGATCCAACGCGGGAAGCTCCGCGCGTGCCGGGTGCTGCGGGGCAAACTACTCGTTCCTCGGTCCGAACTGCTTAAGCTCTTGGATGTCGAATGAGGACACGAAACGGAGACGTATGATCAAGAGAAATGGCCGACCACGTGAGAGGGTGGTGCCTCCCTCGTTCAAGAGGATGAGCGACACTGAATATGCTGCGTATTCTGAGGCGTTCGGCGTCATCAAGGGCGACTACCAAGCGCTGTGCTTGATCAGTGACAAACTGCGTGAAGTCGAGACGACAGCGCGTGGCCTCGGCTCTTTGGATTCCCAGCCAGAGAGCGATCATGCCGAGTTGCCCGACTCGGCCGGCGGTCGAAGTCCATGGGAGGTTTGCGCTTCGCTGATGAGGCTGAACCGCAACGAAGTCTTCCTCTGCAAGCGAGTTTGTGAACACGGCTTGGAGTACGCCGTGATTGACCACGCATCGATAGCTTCGGCTTACGCCAAGGCGCGTGGACCAGTGGACGTCTTGCGCACGGGAGACAACCCGCACCAAGTGCTTCGTGACTACCTGCGCAGCGAAAGCGAGACCCTGCAACTGATGGTCAACGACATCACTGCCAATGTCCGACTAGTCGTTGCCGAGCGGTTTCCGAAACAGGACTTTCGCCGCGTGGTCAACGAGATTTCCAGCATGTGCAAGAAGGTGGCCCGTCAGGGCTTCTCCGAAACTCCCTCCGAGGAAGTCAGCGCGCAGAAGCACGAGCTCCGTCGCGGCATCCGAGTCTGACATCTGCGAAGTTCGTTTCCCGCCCGCCGCTTTCGCAATGGTCCTTAGATGCGTCGCGCCTCGTTCCCCCTAGGAAGTCCGCCGCGGCACCCTCAGCTTTCTCGCTACGACAAGCTCTCCCAACAGACCAGCCTCGATGAATCCGGTTGTCAAAGCTCCCAAGAGCAAACCGCCGCTAATGAAAATCTAGTGGTATCCACGTGTGGTATCCACCCTCCTTTGATGGATCACAGTCCGAAGAGAGAAATGGCCTGCAACTCCTTGGATTTGCAGGGCTGGAGGTTGGAGGCGGGTGTCGGAATCGAACCGACGGATAGGAGTTTTGCAGACTCCCGCCTTACCACTTGGCTAACCCGCCGACGGCAAGTCCACCCACCATACCACGCCCGGACGCCCATGACTACTGGAAAAAAAGCTGGTGACGGTTGGCCTGTGTCTTTCCTATACTGTGCGATCAAATGGGTGACACCCTTCGCCGCCTGTCGATTTTGATTCCCGTATTCAATGAAGCGAATACGGTCGAGGAAATCCTGCGCCGCGTCCAGGCCGCGGACGCCTGCGGGCTCGAAAAGGAAATCATCCTCGTCAATGACGCCTCCACCGATCGCACGACCGACGTCCTCAACACACTCCCTAAAGACGACAGCCTCAAAATCTTTACCCACCCATTCAATCGCGGCAAAGGCGCCGCCCTGCGCACCGCCCTCGAACACGCCACCGGCGACATCATCCTGATTCAGGATGCCGACCTCGAGTACGACCCGTCGGACTACCCCAACCTCCTCCGGCCAATCCTCGATAAGCGCGCCGACGTCGTCTACGGCTCGCGTTTCGCCGGCGGCACACATCGCGTGCTGCTGTTCTGGCATTACATGGCCAACCGCTTGCTCACGCTCTTGTCGAATATGCTCTGCAACCTCAACCTCACCGACATGGAAACCTGCTACAAGGTCTTCCGCCGTCAGTGCCTCGAGGGTATGAAGCTCACCTCCGACCGCTTCGGCATCGAACCCGAATTGACCGCCAAGCTCGCCCGCCGCCATTTCCGCTTCTACGAAACCGGCATCAACTACTCCGGCCGCGACTACTCCGAAGGCAAAAAAATCAACTGGAAAGACGGCCTCGCCGCCCTCTGGTTCATCTTCCGCTACCGATTCTTCGATTAGTGGAAGGTCGTGCGCATCCATTCAGCCACGGTCCTCCGATAATCCTCCGGCATATCCGCCCAATAGCCTCCGTGTCCGCCGTTTGGGAAGATGTGGCACTCCGCCGTGCCACGCATCGCCGCCGCTACACGATGCGCTTCCGCCGGCCAAACCCAGGGATCGCGCTCGCCATCGAGCACCAGCGCGGGACAGGTGACCACCTTCGCATATTCGGCAGGGTTGTGCCGGAATGCATTGAACCCATGCTGCACGCCGCCCAAAAACACCAGTAGCTCCGCAAACGGAAACGCCGGCAGGCCCATCGCATGATACCGATGACTGACCGTCCGAAGCAGGTTATCAAACGCGCATTCCAATACGATCCCATCCGGCCGCACATCCTCAACCGCAACGGCCCGCAGCACCGCCGCCGCGCCCATCGACGTCCCGTACAAAATCAAGGGCCGCTCGGGCCACTCGTGCCGCGCCCACGTCGCTGCCGCCGCCACGTCCATCGCCTCGTCCCATCCGAGTGTCGTAACCATCCCATCCGATCCACCCGAACCGCGAAAATCCACCAGGATGGTTCTCACGCCGAGTTCACGCAGCGCCCGCGCCTCGCCGAGCATCCCCGACTTCGCCGACACATGCCCGTGAAACAATACCGCGACCATGCGGTTCGTCTCCGCCGGAATGTCCCAGGCTTCCAGCTTCACCCCGTCACGCGCCGAGAAATGAACCGTCCGACTTGGCTGCGGATCGTCCGGACCGACCGGGTCGCACTTCGGGCGCGGAAGTGTCACCCCGGTGGCCAGCACCCCAATCTTCTCGATGACGCTCAGCTTGAGCGGCGATCCGGTGCCTCGTCTCGCCGCCTGGAAATGTGTCATGCGCCACGCATGGAAAAAGGCCATGGCGTTTAGGGCCACAAAAAGACCACACGCCAGGACGACAACAATCCTGAAAAGCCGTCGCTTCACGTTTTGTAAGAGAATGTTCGCAGTCGTTCCACAACCTTCGCCAGTGCTTCGAGGATTTGCTCAACCTCATCGGCGGTATTGTTCTTGCCAAACGAAAAACGCACCGCCGCCCGCGACAGCTCGTGCGATAACCCCATCGCCTTCAGAACATGCGACGGCTCCAGCGACCCTACCGCGCACGCCGACCCGCTCGATACCGCCACGCCTTCCAGATCAAGCCCGAGTAACAGACCCTCCTCCTCGCACCCCGCAAAACTGAAATTGATCGTGTTGCCGATCCGCAGTTTCGCATGCCCGTTGCGATGTGCCCCCGCGATCCGCTTGCCAATCTCTTCGCCGAGCTTTTCGGTGAGCCCGAACAGCCGACATTGCTCCTCCCCCATCGTCGCCGTCGCCAGCTCCGCCGCCGTCGCCAGCCCGACGATCCCCGCCACGTTCTCCGTCCCCGCGCGCCGGTCGTTCTCGTGGCTGCCGCCGAATAACAACGGATCAACCTTCGTCCCGCGCCGAACATACAACACGCCCGCACCTTTCGGCCCGTAAAACTTGTGCGCCGCGATCGACAGCAAATCCACTCCCCAATCACCCACATTCACCGGCATCTTGCCGAACGATTGCACCGCGTCGGTGTGAAACGTCACGCCCTGCTCGCGGCAAATCCCCGCCAGTTCCTTCACGGGCTGTATCGTCCCGGTCTCGTTGTTTGCCGACATCACCGACACCAGCACCGTGTCCTTGCGGATCGCTTTCCGCAGGTCCTCGGGATCGACAAGACAATCACCGCTCACCGGCAGGTACGTCACCTCGCACTCACCCGTCTTCTCCAGGTGCTGACACGCATGCAGCACGGCGTGATGCTCGATGCTGCTGGTGACAATATGCCGGCCCTTCTTGCGCAACGCCCGCGCCACGCCGAACACCGCCATGTTGTCCGCCTCGGTGCCGCCCCCGGTGAAAACAATCTCACCCTCCTGCGCGCCCAGCCGCTTCGCCACGCGCACCCGCGCATCATCCACCGCCGCCCGCGCTTCCCGCCCGAACACATGCACACTGCTCGCGTTGCCGAAATGCTCCCGCAGATACGGCAGCATCGCCTCCAACACCGCCGGGTCCAGCGGCGTGGTCGCATTGTGGTCGGCGTAGATGCGTTTCATGCTGGTGTAGCGGCGCTTCTGTGAAGCGCCGAGGAAATGCATTCGCGCTTCATGAGGACGTGGTCCCGTCTTCTAAATCCCCGCCCCGTGCGCGTGGCCGATCATCCGGCCATGGTCCGCCGCGGCGCTCTTCATCAACGTCTTGCCGCCCTCCTGATACACCATCGTGTGCGCCGGCACCGAGTCCAGCAACCACACGTTCCCTCCAATGATCGATCCCTGGCCGATCGTCACGTCGCCCAGAATCGTCGCCCCCGCATAAATCGTCACGTCATCCTCGATGTTCGGATGTCGTTTGATGCCCTTGACCACCCGCCCCTTCGCGTCCTTCGGGAAACTCTTCGCGCCCAGCGTCACGCCCTGGTAAATCTTCACCCGCCGGCCAATCACGCTCGTCTCGCCCACCACCACCCCCGTGCCGTGATCGATGAAAAAGCTCGGCCCGATCGTCGCCCCGGGATGAATGTCGATCCCCGTCTTGTTGTGCGCCCATTCCGTCATGATCCGCGGAATCAACGCCACGTGCTTGCCGTACAGCAAATGCGCCATCCGTTGCACCGCGATCGCCTCGATCCCCGGATACGCCAGAATAATCTCCTCATTGCTGATCGCCGCGGGATCGCCTTCATACGCCGCCGTCACGTCCGTCTGCAATACCGCCCGCACGCCCGGCAGCTCGTTCAGAAACTCCTGCGTCACCCGCGCCGCCGTCCCCGCCAGATCGTTCTTGTCGCACTCGTCGCACGGCCGATACTCCAGGCTCCGATGAATCTCGTTCTCCAGCCGCCGCGCCAGCGACGACACCAGCTCCGACGTGTATTCCGTCAGTTGATTGGAATGAATCGGGTCCTTGTCGTAAAACCCGGGAAACACCACCCGCAGCAAATCCTGCGCGATCTCCACCACCGCCTCCCGCGACGGCAGGTTCACCCCGTCCAGATGATTGATCCCTCCATATTTATGGAAGGAATCCACCAGACCCTCGACTATCTGCGCCAGCTTCTTTGGCATAACGGCTCCAATCTACGCTCCAAACCCTCCCTTTTCACGCCAATAGTTCATGGAGAGCGCGACTCCCGTCGAACCGTTCTTCAATAGGCTTCTCCATGGTTCTTAGCCTTCATTTTGGCTTCATTTCACCCTCAAATTGGCTTCGTTTTGGCCGAACGAAGCCAAACGAAGCCAAGTGACAAAATGTCTCACTTCGCATCCCAATCATTTGCATTTCAACCACATACATAATCACAAGCGCCCAGGAAAATTGGCTTCGTTTCGCAGATTATACCCCCCCTCCATCGTCCCTCCCCGCCGCGCCCCGCCGTTGTAGCCGCGGGCGTTGACCGCGGGGTCCGAACCCGCCGCTTTGCCGTCGACCGGGTCCCCTCTCCCTTCGAAAGGGGAGCCGAGTCCGCGAGACGCGAGCATGTCGTGCCCAGCTCGCAAAGGGTTAGGGTGAGGGTTTTCCCATCCGCCCTGCCGTTGGCCGTCGTACCACTCGCCCATGCCGCGTTTCGTGCGCGCTTGTCCGCCTTGGGCGGGTTCGTGTCCATCTCTCACGCCGCAACCTTAACCCACAATAAAAGAAATAATACCGACATCTACCTTGAGTACTTGTCTGAATTATTCCGGGGACGGCTGGCTTTACCTCCACTTGGACGAGGGGTAAACATGGTACCCGTTAACCACGTTCACCACCGACACGATTCGCTGCCATGCGGATCGCATTCGTGTCGCGCTGTGATGCCCACCGGCTTTGCCTCGTGCAGCCCTGCATCGGTAACCAAAATGCCACCGACCGTGCTGCCGACAAACCCCAATCGCCCCCAGTGGGCGCAGCCAGGAGTATAGCGCTTGCCCATACAGATTGGCTGTCCCGCGAGGATTGTCCCGCCAGTTTGCGAGTCCAAGATCAGACATGTTATGCCTGATAGGTAGATACTCTTGCCGTCCGGACTCCAAGAGGGATCGATGCCGCCATGCCACCCTTTTCGCGTATCCGCGGGGTTCGGGAGTACATGCGGGCTAGTCCCATCTGCACTCATAAGCCACAACCCGCCTTTCGTTCTACTGATTACTATGTATGCAATCTTGGTTCCATCAGGAGACACACGCGGTTCGCCGTCTGCAGGTCCGTCGGTAAGATAAGTGGTATTGCTCCCGTGGCTGTCGCACCTTGCAATTCGTGCAGCGTTCGTGCTGCCGCGGAGCGACTCGCAGTAGACAATCCACTGACCATCCGGCGTCCAACTCGGGCTCGAGGCAGTCCTCAGGTAGCCATTGACCATCGAGGGAGTGATGAGGTGACGGAGGCCGGTTCCGTCGAGATTCACCGTCCACAGCCCGGTCACGTCGCTGCCGGCATATGTAATGGACAACGCGATTTTGCGGGTCTTGGCATTGACATCCATCCACGTGGTCTGGCCTTGAGTGTCAATCGGGTAGTTGGGATTATGCCAGAGTTCCTTGATCTCGGTCTTCTCGCTGCCATCCGGCTTCATCTGGCAGAGGTAAATCCTGATGCCGTTCGGTCCTCCGACCTGCTTCAGGAAATAAATCTCCTCCTGGCTCTCATCAAACTTCGGCTTCTCGCCCGCCTTGCTCGGCAGCGTCATCGCCGGGCCCCAATCGGCGCAGAGATACTCAACGGTATACATCTCCGCACCGAAGCCGGCTGTTGAGAAAACAGTTAGGCAAACGATAAGAAAGAAACTCCTCGACACACTCAGAGCGAACCACCGCCGCATCATTTTCCCGTGCCTTTCTTCATTCGCGCCCGCTTTGCTCATTGTGCCTTGGCGCACACCCCAGTATAATCCTGCCGATGCCCCGACAACCATCCCAATTGGCGACGGCCCAGCCCGTTGCCTTCCGCCGCCGGCTCGGACTCCTGGCCGTCCAGCTCATCATCGCCCAGGTTCTGTACCTCGCCCTCGGCCTCTACCTGCTCTACACGGGGTTCGCCGCTTCCACCAATCCCCCAACACGAGCGCTGTTTACCATCGGCGCGTTCGCGTTCGGAATACTCGGCGTGAGCGCGTCGTTCCTCCTCGTCAAGGTCCTGGCGCGACGACAACCTCCCGGCACCACCTTCCCCAACCTCGCCGCCGAACTCCTCCGCCGGTTCTTCATCGGATTCGCCCTGTCGGAAATCGCCGCCCTCGCCGGGATGCTCGTCTTCTTTCTCTTCGCCGACATCGCAACCCTGACCGTCCTCGTCGTGGTGTCCTGCGTCGCCATCGCCGCGCATTACGTGCGCACGCGCAAGATCGTGGACGACTTCGAACGGTCATCGCGTTGAGCGGACGCCTTCGCCATCCGCGCAACCTACGCCACCACCCGTTGCTCCGTCGCCACGGGATGCGGATCGAGCGGATAATTCCGTTCCCGCCACGCGTCGATCCCGCCCAATAACGGACGGATCCGCGTGATGCCCCGTTTCCGCAACTGGATCGCGACGCGCGCCGCGGTCGCTTCGTTCGGGCAGGAACAATACACCACCACGTCCCGATCGCGCGGAATCTCCTGATGCCGCGCCTCAATCTCTCGCGGGTGAATGTGCTGTGCCCCGATGATCACGGTGGGATTCTCTTCGAGATCCAGATCCGAGCGAAGGTCCACCACGAACACGTTTTCCTTCGCTTCTTGCATCCGCCGCAACTCGTCCACGGTGATGCGGCCGATGCGCAGTTCATGGAGTACCCGTTGACGTTGCAGGTATTTCCAGCCGATGTAGATCATCAGCAGCAGCAGGACGACGAGGATTGCCTCCCGTCCCATGCCGCCAAGAAAGGCCAGTACCGGCTCCAACTGGTTGCTGAAGAAATACCCCAGCAGCAGGAAAACACCCGTGTACAGCGCCGAGGCCACCCCGTCATAAACAAGAAACCGCCGCGGGCTCACGCCAAAAATCCCCGCCAACGGCGGCGCCACCGTGCCCAACCCCGGCACGAATTTCCCCGCGAGCACCGCTTTCATGCCGTACTTGGTAAACACATCCTCCGTCCGCCGCACGCAGGTGTCCGGTTCCAGGGAAATCCGACAAAGCAACTTGAGCACGCTGCTCCCGCGCCGACGCCCGGTCTCAAACCAAATCGCGTCCGCCACCATCGACCCGACTACCGCCGACAGCAGCAACATCCCGAAATTCAATTTGCCCGCGCCCGCCAGCGTCCCCGCCGCGAGCAGAAACGGCGCCCCGGGCAGCGGCAGCCCGATCTGCTCGACGAAAATAACCGCCAACAAGATCAGCGCCCCGTGCTGCGCCATCTGGCTCAGAACCCGATCCATTCACTTCTGATGCTCGACCCCGCGCGGGCTATTCAGAAAATCGACATGCCCTCGCCGGGACGAGCCTGATTGGCGTCGCTCGCTCGGGGAGGCTATTCCAGAATCTGCCGAATCGGGTGTCCGTCTGTCTCTTTCAGATCGAGTCCGAGAAGCTCGGCAATCGTGGGTGCCACGTCCACCAGCCGCGTGCCCGTAATCACCACGCCCGGCTTGATGCCGCGGCCCGACGCGATCAACCCCGTCTGAAGACCTTGTTTCGTCGGCAGATAGCCGTGATTCCCCTGCAGCGTCGCCGGACGGAAGAAATTGCCCGTTGCCACTCCCGAAAACATGACGCCCAGTTCTCCCTCCAGGTAGAACGCCGCGTCCCGCGGCCCGCCCAGCGCCACGAGCTCCGGCTTCTCCACAATCCGATACAACCGGTTGCTCGAGGCGTCCAACTCATGCTCCTCCAACAGCGCATGCACCTTCTGCAACGTCGCCGTGTCTTTTGGATCACGGATGTATACCGCCGCCGAACCTCCCGTGTGCTGCGTGAACGCCTTCCAGTCCGTCACCTTTTTCCCATCCAGCGTAATCAATCCCGCCTGCGCCAACAGCACGTTGGGCGCGATCATCCGATGAATGTCCGCAAAGCCGTGGTCGCCGAGCACGATGAATGTCGTGCGGTCGTACATGCCGGCCTTTTTCGTGGCCTCAATAATATCGTGGATGTGTCCGTCGATCGTATGCAGGATGTCGGGCAGATTCGGATTGGATCGCCCGGCAATGTGCTGCGCATGGTCCGATTCAATGAAGTGCACCAACAGCAGGTTCGGTCGGTGTCGCTGAATGATGTCGATCGCGGTGGCGGCAATCAAGTTGTCCCATTTCCCCGTGCCCATTTCGCCGGCATTGGTGATCGACCCCGCCACGGCTTCAATCTCGGGCAGGAGTCCCGGCGTGGTGTACTGCCGAAACTTTTCGAACCCGCTCGGCCGGGTCGTAAACTCGGGAAACTCCCAATCAATGGACTTCGATCCCGCCGAGACCGGCCAGGAAACCGCCCCAACGGTCAATCCCGCCGCGTGCGCCGCGTCCCAGATCGCCGGCACCTGCATGTCGCTGGCGTACCAGAACCACCGCGGTTCCGCCGCCAGCGGATCGAACACCTCATTGGCCGTGATTCCGCTGCGCGCCGGATAGTCTCCCGTGACCATCGCCGTATGGCCGGGATACGTGAACGACGGATACGGCGGATAAACGGTCCTGGCGTAACTGCCGGCGTGCATCAGTTCGGACAATGTCTGCGTGCCCACCGACAGCTCGCTGGGCAGATAAAATTCGGGCCGCATCCCATCAATGGTAATCATCACCACGTGATTGCTGCTGACGGGAGTGGCCGCTTCGACCCCACTCCCGACGAGGCCGCCAAGAACCACACAGAACCACACAAGCACACGCCGCCAACCACGCTGCTTCTGCCCTCGCGACTTGATGAAACGTGCTTTGATGCTCGTCATGAAGTTAATCCTCCGGAAGCTGGATAGCTGCTAATAGAACACCGAGCGCTTTGCGAGTTCAGAATCCCATCGGCAAAGCCTATTTCCCCAGATGCTTTTCCAGGCAGGCAATCAAATCATCGAACTTGACCGGCTTGGCCAGAAACGTGCGCCCGCCAATGTCGCTGCCGGTCGGTTCCGCCTCTTGCTTGGTCACGATCGCCGACAGAAATACAATCGGCACCTTGCCCAGACGGCTGTCTTCCTCGATCTTCGATGCCACGTCGCCTCCATCCCGCCCGGGCATCATGACATCCAGCAGAATCAGGTCGGGCTGGAATTCGGCGGCCGCCTTGACCGCATTCTCGCTCGAGTTCTCCGCCCGCACCAGGTAGCGGTTCGTCGCTTCGAGATTCCTCTTGAGCATGCGGGTCACCCCGGGCTCGTCGTCCACCACCAGGATTTTCCTCTTCACATGCTCATCTCCTGCTCGATACGGGGAACTTGATCGTCACGGCGGCGCCACGCACCGCTCGCCGATTCCCAATTCTAATCGTCCCCCGGTGCATCTCAATGATATTCCGTGACACGGACAACCCCAGCCCCGTCCCCGAGCCAACCCCCTTCGTCGTGAAGAACGGCTCGAACATCCGCTCCAGCTTGTCCTCGGGTATGCCGTTCCCCGTATCCTCAATCTCCACCACCACGCCCCCACCGTCAACATCCGGACCTTCCGCCGCCTCCATCCCGAGAAACGTCTTCACCGACAATGTCCCGCCATCTCCCATCGCCTGGATCGCGTTCATAAATACATTAATCAACACCTGCTTCACCTTCCCCGAATCCAGATCGACCTTCGGCAGGTCGTCCGCGAGGTCCTTCTCCAGCGTCACGTGCGCCTTCGTCAGCTCGTGCTTGACCAGCACCAGCGATTCTTCCACCACCCAGTTCAAATCGGTTGCCACCAGTGTCAACGGCTCGGATCGCGAGAAATTCAGCAGCCCCTTGATCACCGCGTCCGCTCGATCCACCGCGTCCGCCATGTCCTGGATCGTTTCCACGGTGTCCCGGGTTGTGGCTGCGGTCGTCGCGCGCGTCAGGTAGTCCACCCCCAACTGAATCACGGCCAGCGGATTCTTCACCTCGTGCGCCACGCCCGCCGCCAGACGCCCCACGGACTCCAGTTTCGCCGTCTGGATCAGCTTCATCTGCGCGCTCTTGAGTTCTTCGTGCGTGCGCAACAGCTCGCGGTGCGCCTGCCGCAGACGCTTGATCTGCCCGTTGAGAAAATTCGAAACCAACCCGCCAAACCCGCCGACCAATACGAAGAATAAAATCCGAAACATCCAGCTTGACGGCGTTTGCCTCAATCCGGCCGCCACGTCCATCGGCATGAACGGGCCAATCGCCAGCCCCGCCGCCAGCCCCGCCGCAATCCCGCCGAAAACCCCAAAGGCCGCCCCCGCCAACAGGATCGGCAGATACATCAGGTGCAGCCACGCAAATCCCGTCCCGCCAGTCTCGTAAACCAGTCCCGTGACCGCCGCGATGATCACCACAACGGCAACGCCCACCACCGCCGCCTGCCGCGGACTCGGCTGCAGCCACCGCCCCAGCCAGTTGCTCTCCTCTTCGCTGACCTGCATCGCCATCTCCGTCGCTGATCGTACCCCACGTGTCTCGCGTTGCATATCACTCTTTCGCCCCGCCGCGCATTCTGTCAGCGACGGGCGCGCCCTACGACCGCCGCCTTGCCGTGGCTCACTGCCCCCTCACCCGCATCCTCACACCATACAACGAACTTCTCGCCGCGATGAACAGCGTCTGCCGGTCCTTGCCCCCAAACGCAAGACTCGTCGGACGCTCCGGCACTTCGATCGAATCGATCTGTTTGCCCGCCGGGTCGTACACGAAGATGTTTCCCGCGCAGACGTACACATTCCCCTTCTCATCAACCGCCACGCCCGCTTCGCCTTCCTCCGCAAACAACTTCGGATCACCCAACGAGCCGTCCACGTTGACCGCAAACGACCACGTCTTCTGCCCGAATTCATCCGCCACGTAAAACCGCCGATCCGCCGCAGCCGGCGCCAGCCCGTACACCCGCGCGAGATCGTTCGTCGCGAAGAACATCCGATTCGTGCTCGTCGCCTGCGGCTTCTCCGTCGCCGGAATAAACGTCGTTCCGTCCGGCGACACGTATTGAAACGGCGCGGCATTCGTGTTCGCACGGATAAAATCATGCGCGTCCCGCCACCGGCTCACCGGCACAATCGCCGTCATCCCCGGACGATCTGTCCTCGCCGCCGGCTCCAACACCGTCAATTCATCCTCCTGCGCCTCCGGCCAAAACGCGCAAACCGCCAGCGACCTCGTCACGACGAGCACATTGCCCGATTTGTCAAACGCCAGCGCCACCGGATCCAGCGGGTTGTCGCGAACCATTGTCAGCTCACGCTTCTCCGGCGACCACCGGTAAATCCGACTCCACCGCGCATCAACAAACCAGACATCCCCTGCCGCATCGACCGCGGTGCCATCAATATTATTGAATCCGCCGACGAGCTTTTCGACCTTTGCCCCGCGCGCCAGCACCGGCGATTCATGCGCGGGCTGTCGATTCGGTGCGCCGCCCGAAATGGTCAGCGAGGCAATCTCTCGCGTCCGAATCCACGCATCATGCGTTTCGTCATAAATCGTGTTGTCGAAATTGAGCTTGCTCGGGCCGTATACGTGGACGTTGCGGAACCGAATGTCCTTCGACGCTTTGATTTTCACCGCATACGGGAACGGCGAGTACACGCTGCCGACGCGATACAAATACAGGTTCGCCAACGTGATGTTGCTGCAGTTCTCCATCTCCAACGGCAAATCGTTCGGGCCCTCCGCGCGTTCGATCTCGGTCTGCAACGCGCAAATCTGCCAGTTGGATACATTCCGCAGTTTGACCTCGTTGCGAACGTGATGCTCGCTCGACATCGCGTACACACGCCCGGCCGTTGCCGTGTCCGATACATACATCCCGCATTGCGCAAACGTGCTCGGCGTCCAGATGTCCTTGAACGTCCCGCCGCCGCCATGCGTCACCCACAAACTGTAGTACTCCGAGTCCCATCGCCGTCCCGGCTCGCGATCGCCCGTGCGATCGGCGTTGTACGGCCGCATCCGCGTCCCATCCGGATTGAACATCCCGTGCCCGCCAAGAAATCGGACGTCGTTCATCAGCGAATCGCTCCCCGCCATCCACTTCGTCCCCACCGCCCGCGGATTAATCCCGCCCGTATCAATCCCAATCCCCGTCACGATGTTCGACCCGCCCCGTGGCGCTTCCAGCAACGGTTTCGGCGCCCCGACGCCTTGAAACGCCGGCGTCCTATCCGTCAAAACAATCTGCGTCGCAATCGGACTGAGCCCGATCAATATCGTGTCGGGCTTCAGCACAATCGTATCCGTCACGCAATATCTGCCGCTCGGCAGATAAACCGCGCGGTGGCGGGCGATCGCCTCCCGCAACGCCGCCGTGTCATCCGTCACGCCATCGCCCGCCGCGCCCATCGCCGCGACGTTGTGCCATGTCTCCATCGGTGGCAACGCGGGAATGTCCGACGGAACCGGCTCCGGCATCGCATCCAACTTCACCGCATCATACGTCGTCTTGATCTCCGGTGTGCCGCCGATGTCCGCAATATGCAATCCGTGCGTGAACGTCTTGACCCCATAGATCTCCCCCACTCCCGCAATCGTCCTCCTGCTCTCGCGAAACTTCGCCAACACCGGCACACGCGCACACGCCACATTTTCCAGATTGATCTCCGTCCGCGCGTTGTTCTCGTCACTGATGATCAGCGCCGGCCCCGTGACGCCCTCGAACCGCGAATCCTTCATCCATAATTCTTCCGCCCGATTCTCCCGCACCTCAATGATCGTCGGCACATTCTTGAACTGGTTCCGAATGATCGTGAGCCCGCCCTCTTCTGTCTCGATCGCCGCTTTGCGCTGTCCCTCGAATGTCGAATCGATCAGCAGAAACGGCCAACTCGGCGACGGTTTGTGCATCGTGATGCCAAAGTCGCCGCCATAAAAATGCACGTCCTCGCATTCGTTCCCGATTTCCTCCACGCCCGCCCGGCCCGCGCCGATCCGAAAATCCATGTGCGCGAGAAAACAATGCTGCGCCCAATGCGCCCGCACACATACCGCCGACGGGTTGCCGGATAAGATCTCCATGTCGATGTTGCTGATCCCACTGTAGAATGTGCCCGGATTCGCGTCGCGCACCGGGCGGTCATCCGCCGGCCGGTCGCTCACGAAATGGATCATGTATTTGTTGGTCGAACCCTGATAGCCGGGGGTCTTCTCGCCGAGCACAAACACCGGCCGCTTCGCGCCGTAACCGATCAAGCGAATTCCCGCCCACACCTGCACGGTCTTTCCCAGCCGGTACGTTCCTTCGGGGATGAACACGATCCCTTGGTGCGTCGTTTCCTGGACTCTGTCGATTGCCCGCTGCAACGCGTCCGCGTCATCCCCCACGCCATCCGCATGCACGGGGAAATCATTCGTCGTCAGGTACGCCGCCTTCGGATCATCCAGCCGCAACAGATAAAACGACGCCGCCCGTAGCGGTGTAATAGACAATAAGGTGGAGGCAATCACGGAAATCAGTCTCAAGCTCCGGTTCATACTTGAAAGGTATCGCCAGACTAGCGACGGCCCCGTACCAGGTCAATCAGCCTCTGCAAAACCGACGCGTGAGCTGCGTGCTTCGTGCCTTCGTCGTGAATCCGGATCACACAAACCGCGACGCGACCTCGTCCGCAAACAAAATCCCGCGCTTCGTAGGCTGCAATCGATCGTGGCTCCATTGCACCAAATCGGCGGACAGCAACTCCGCAATCTGTTTATCCCACCGGCCCCGGAGCAGTTCGGCCGGCACGCCCGCGTTCATCCGCATCCCGAACGCCGCGCGCTCCGCCGCCCGCAGTTGCGGCGTGAGCGGTTCCTCGTAAGCCAAAGCTCGTTCGCCATTCCGCATCGCCGTGACGTAACGATCGGTGTCCGGCGCGTTCTGCCAGCGTTTGTCGCCCACGGTCGAACACGCGCTCGGGCCGAGCCCGACATAGTCTTTGCCCTCCCAATACGCGATGTTGTGCGCGCACTCTTTCCCGGGCCGGGCGAAATTACTGATCTCATATTGTTTGTAGCCCGCGCCGGTCAGCATCTCGATCCCCGTCTCGTACATCGCCAGTTCGAGATCGTCATCGGGCTTGATCAATCCCTTCTGCAACAACGACCAGAACACCGTGTCCTCCTCCAGGATCAGGCAGTAGGTCGACAGATGCTCCGGCCCAAGCTCGATGGCCTTGGCCAGCGTCTTCTTCCAATGCTCCATCGTCTGGCCCGGCAATCCGAAAATCAGATCGAGATTGATGTTCTCGAAACCGGCGTCCCGCAGCCGCTCGTACGACTTGATTGCGCCCGTGACCGAGTGCACCCGCCCGATCCTGTCCAACAACTCGTCATCGAGCGCTTGCACGCCCATCGAAATCCGGTTCACCCCGAATTCGCGAAACAACGTCGCCTTATCGACCGATACGGTGGACGGATTGCACTCGATGGTCCATTCGGTAACGCCGCGGCTGAACTCCTTCTCGCCAATCGCTTCCAGAATGCGGCGCATCAGCGGCGTGGGCAGCAGACTCGGCGTGCCGCCGCCAAAGAAAATCGTCTGGAGTACGAGTTGCGAAGCGCACGGCTGGAGTTCCATCAGCAAAGCGTCGACGTAATCCTCCATCTTGCCGGCGCTGCCCGCCTCGGAGTAAAACGCGCAGTAGTTGCACTTCGCGGCACAGAAGGGGACATGCACGTACAGGTGCTCGACTTTGTCGGGCTGAATTCCCATACTCACCAGCCAGAATACTACCAAACTCCATGGGCCGAGACAAACCTCAAATCATCCTCGCCAGCGCCTCGCCGCGCCGTGAACAATTGCTCCGCGAGATGGGGTTGCACTTCCGCATCGTGGTCCCCAGGGACGTCGAGGAACTCTCCGCCGGCGCCGCCCCCGACGTGCTCGCCATGCAAAACGCCCAGCGCAAAGCTCGCGCCGTCGCCGGCATTCACCCAAACTCATTGGTGATCGGAGCCGACACCGTCGTGATCCTTGGCGGCAGGTTTTTCGGCAAACCAGTCGATTGGGCCGACGCGCACCGCATGCTGACCGAACTCGCCGGCCATCGCCATGACGTCATCACCGGCGTTTGTCTCGCTCACCGCGCTCTCGATACGGAACTGCTCTTCGCCGACACTACTCGCGTTTTCATGCGCGCCCTCTCGCCCGCTCAGATCGCCGAGTACCTCTCGAGGATCGATCCCCTCGACAAAGCCGGCGCCTACGCCATCCAGGAATTCGGCGACGGAATCATCGACCGCATCGAAGGCAGTTACAGCAACGTCGTCGGCCTCCCCACCGAACGGCTGCGCGCAACGCTGGAACGGCTGGGAATGATCCGAAACGACCCGGCATAGGGACAGGAATCAGTTGCTATTTCACCGGTTCGGTGTACTCTCAATCGTGGTTCCTCTGTGCTCCATTTGCCTGTGGAACTTGCGTTGCCACCAAATTCGTTCTGACAAGCTGCCATCATGCATCGACAAAAAGTAGGTCTCCGAGCGGAATATCGCGATCAGGAAAGCGAGCGCGTCAGGACCTCTCCCAGTCTGGCGGACAAGTTCCGGAAATTGAAATCGCTGACCGCCGACGTGGGGTTTTATAGTCCGGATGGTGTGGCGCAGAAAAGTCAGCTCAAGTACGTCGTCAACCTCGAGCACGCCAAGTCCGTGTTCCGCTTCCAATGTCCCAATAGCGAATGCATCCAGGGAGATTTTGATCTGACCGACAAACTCGCGAGTGCCGTCGCCCAACAGCAAACCGTCGTCAGCGGCGAAATCTCCTGTCAGGGGTGGCAAAGCAAAACCACCATCGACTCGGTCCACTGCCACAACATCATGCGCTACAAGTTGACACTCGCGTACTGAATCGCGAGAACCTCCGGTCCCCTGCTCGTTCGCCCCCTCCCGCTCGCATCCTCGTCAGAATCCGTCTTTGACATTTGCCTTATTTGGGCGTCTACTGGTGCATAGCCAAGTTGCAGCACTCCGACCCCGTTCGCACGATGTCGCAGCGGAGCGACCTCCACCTTGACCAATTAACTCAGAAGAGGTGTGTTTTGTCTATGACCAGGAAAGTTCTGTTGACGACCGTTTGCCGTCCGATGGGTCCGCAATGTGGCGATGCCACGTCCGTCGGCTATGAATTGCTGTACCGCCAGGTGACCCGCGCCCAGGGCATTTTCAGCCCGCGCACGGTCAATATCCAGTTCTCCATTGAGTACATCGCCGAAAACCTCGATGCGCCCACCGTCGTCTTGCAATACCCGTCGAAACGCGAGTTCATCCGCGAACTCAAGAAGGGCTACGATTACGTCGGCATTTCGTTCCTGATGGCCATCTTCCACAAGGTCAAAGACATGGTGGCGCTCGTCCGCCGTTACGCGCCCAACACCAAGATCGTCCTCGGCGGCTACGGGACCGTCCTGACCGACGAGGAACTCCAGCCCTACGCCGACCATATTTGCCGCGAAGAAGGCGTCGCGTTCATGCGCCGCCTCCTGAACGAACCCGAAATCCCGATGCCCTACAAGCACCCGCTCATTGTCAGTTGGCTGAAAGTGTTCGGTTGGAAAGTTTCCGGCACGGGAAAGATCTTCGCCGGGCTCGGTTGCCCCAACGGCTGCGATTTCTGTTGTACGTCCCATTTCTTCAAGCGCAAACACATCAAATTGCTCCCCGACGGCAAGGACATCTACGCCGTCATCGAACGCTATCTCGCCTCGGACCCAAATCTTGTCTTCCTGATCATCGACGAGGACTTTCTGCTGAACAAGAAACGGGCGATGCAGTTCCGCGAAGCCGTGATGAAGGGCGGCAAAGCGCTGTCGATCTTCGCGTTCTCCAGCGTCAAGGCGATCAGCCAGTACACCGTCGACGAAATCCTCGAGATGGGCATCGACGGTTTCTGGATCGGCTACGAAGGCACACGCTCTGGCTACGCCAAGCAACAGGGCCGGCCCGTCGAGGAAATCTTCAACGAGTTTCGCCAGCACGGCATCACCATCCTCGCCTCGATGATCCTCGGGTTCGATTACCAGACACCGGAAATCATGGCCCAGGAACTCGATGGACTGTTGAAACTCAAGCCCTCGCTCGGACAGTATCTGATTTATGGCCCCGTGCCTGGCACACCGTTCGGCATCCGCGCCCGGAGCGAAAACCTGATACGCGAGGAGTACGTCCAACACCCGGACCGTCTCTATCGTGTGGCGGACGGATTCACCACCACGATGAAGCATCCGACACTTTCCGCAAAGGAGATTGAAGACCTGCAAACCTGGTGTTTCGATCAGGATTTTCAGCGGCTTGGCCCGAGCATTTTCCGCGTGCTCGAAGGTCGATTGCTCGGGTATCTGACCCTGAAGGATTCGCCGAATCCGTTCCTGCGCCAGAAGGCTGAAATCTACGCCGAGGATTTGCGGTGCGCATACCCCGTGTTCCTCGCCGGCCGGCTGCTCGGGCCCAACACCGCCGTCCGCCGCTGGATTGGCGATCTCGAACGCCGCCTGCATGCCGCCCTCGGCGCTCCCACGTTCGAGCAACGTTGGAAATCCGTGTTGGCCGTGGGCGCCGCGCTGTGGACGGGCGTCACCCTGAAATTCGATCTGTTCCAACACCCGCGCTTGCTGCGCACGACGTATCGAATGCCCGAGAAACGCTGGAGCGAGTTCCATCTCTGGGAGGACATCCCGGACAAGATGTCGATTCCGAGTCTCGCCGTCAGTGTCGAACTGCAGCACAACAAGCGGCAGGTGTGGTTGCGTCTCGAAGGGGCGTTGTCCGCCGCGCACGCTGAAGGACTCGGGCGCCGCATTCAGGAGTCACTGGCCCGCAGCAAGAGCAAGCTCGTGCTCGACCTGAACAAGCTCCACTGGGACAAGGCCGACGGCCTCGGGCCCTTGTGTGAGAAACTCACCGCTTATCGGTCGCGGATTCGACTCGTCGTCCCGAAACTGTCCGCCGCGCATCCCGAATTGATTCTGCTCGCCAGCATGTTTCGCCACTATACCGGCTAGCCGTTAACATGCGCGCCGTTCGAGTGGCTCTGGCGTTTCGAACACCGAGAAGACTGACGCCGCCCGGGGCGCGGTCGATTTTCTGTGTACTTCCGACCCCGGGAACAAACCTCCGCGGAGCGGCTTCACCCGTTCAGCCACTGTTTCATGGCTGTTGATTCACCGCCGGCTTTCGTCGCTCGAGGCGCGCCAACGCCTCTTCCGCTTTTTCCGCCGCTTCCATATCCAGCAGGAACCGCGAGCGCGCCGCTTTCAAGCTGAATCCGTCCCCGCCCAGCTTGCAGACCCGATAATTGCCGTTTCGGTCCCCCTTCAAGACGGCGTAACTCCAGCCGTCGTCCTCTTTCCCGGCGATGGTGCCGATGATGTTCCCAACCGTATTGGTGAACCATTCGACCTGCTCCACCATGAGCCTATGCAAAACCAGAGGCGGGGGTTGAAACGCATCGAACCGTTCCCGGCTGATGCTCTCAAACGACATGCAGGCCTTTCCTGTCGGCACCCGTCGCCTTCAGTCCCGCCGGCGTGATCCACACATACCCGAAGCGGTCCTTCGGATCGCCATCGGTCAAACCAACCAGCAGCTTCGCGCATAACGTATGGACAAGCCCGCTTCGACGGATGCGGTCATACTCGTCATGGCGCAGCGTCATTAGTTCGTCGAGCGGGATCCCGGTTTCTTTGACCAGCGCTGTCTCATGCATTTCCCGACTGTGCCCCGCGACAGCCTGCAGGACGCAGAGTTCCTTGCGAGAGACAGTGGCCAATCCATTTCGATCGTTCTTCATCAGGGTTGTCCCGGTGCTCCCCTAACCGGAAAGCTGGAATCCGGTCAGATGGCGGACGGACCACACAACCATCCAGACCAGTCCCAGACAAAGGAGGACTTTGAAAACCGCCACACCCACAGGCAGAGCCCATGCCGTGATGGTTCTGTTGCTAAAGGTATGTTGCCTTACGAGAAACTGGGTGGCAGCCCAGGAAAGGTAGCCCATGAACAACACCGAAGTGAGGAGGATACCCCAAACATTCACGCGGAACATCAGCAACGCCGCGAACGAACCGGCGAACACCCCCAGCTTGGCCAGATCTCTCTTGTTGGTAAGACTGCCTATGTCCGCAAGCGCCATGTGAAGCTCCTCCCCACTTCGGCTTGGCCGCATACGAGTGAAGGCCCATATCGGTCAGGCGAGGCAATATACGCCTTGTCCGATAACAGCCACCATGGGGTAAACACCTTATGCAGCAATGCGTCGGAATAGATTGCTATTCTGCCGATTCAGCGTATACTGTGTGTAAGTGGCCCACGGCGAATGTCACCGTGTTTGTTCCTCGACTCTCCAGTTAGCTGCGGAACTTTCGTTGCCACCAAACTCAGTCGGGAAGGTTGTTGTTATGTATCGACAAAGAATCGGCCTCCGTGCGGAATATCGCGATCAGGAAGGCGAGCGGGTCAAAGCCTCGCCCAGTCTGGCCGCTAAATTCCAGAAGTTGAAGTCCCTGAAAGTGACTTTGGGGTATTGCAACCCAAAGGGAGAGAGCCAAAACGGGGAACTCAAATACGTCGTCAATCTCGAGCACGCCAAGTCCGTGTTCCGCTTCCGTTGTCCCAACGATGAATGCATCCGGGGCGACTTCGATCTGACCAGGGAGCTTGCCAGCGCGGTTGCCGAAAAGCGCACCGACGTCACCGGCGAACTCTCCTGTCAAGGCTGGCAAAGCAAGGCCACCGTCGACACGGTTCATTGCCATAATATCCTGCGCTACAAGTTAAAGCTCGGGTATTGAATCACAGGCCCCGCGGATCGCACGGCAAGGCCGATCGCGAAAACCGCGAGTGATTCCGCCGGGCGACACCGCACTGGCGATCATCGCTGGTGGCCACATTCATCCGTCGAGCCAGAATAATCTGCAATAGCACTGGCTTATTCTGGAATCGGGCTTACATTGCCGTTGCACGACTGCTCCTCTCCGTCCACGATAATTGGCATGGCAAGGCAGCAGGACGAAACACAACGCGCCACCGTAAGAAAGGTCCGGAAGTTCTGTCGCTCAAAACCATCAGTAGTCGGCGGTTCAACCGGTTTCTGCCCGCGGGCAACCATCTGGGAACAGCCATCGGCGAAGAAGTCGAATGGTTTGTGGACGACCCGGAGAATGCCATCGGCACGATCGCGTTCGACACCGATGCACGAGGTTGGAACTACGCCATCTTGAGACGCGATTGGAAGGGAGACTTTCAGGTGTGTGACCTACGGGCCGGGTTTCACAACTTCGCGGTGACCAGAGCTGATTTCTTGCTGACGATGACAAACGGGAAAACGGCGAATGCGACCTCTTTCCAACCCCACCCGGGCGATACCGTCCGCGCTGGAGAACAACACGCCGACATGCTGCGGCGCTCGGAATGAGCGCGGATGTCTCTGTGACAATCATCAATGTCCAATCGATCAAGGATGCGGTGAGCAAGGGGACCCTCATCGACCTGGCAAGTGACTACCGAACGGCCAGCACCGCGAAGGCATCCTTGCCCAGGAACACCGCTTGTGCCATGTCCATGGAAGTCTATCGTCAGCAGGTACAACAAGGGTCAACGAACGACAGGCGATCGAGATTGGAGGCCGTTTGTTCGTTCCTGGGTAAAGCTCTTGGACTGGGGGTCGAACCTTCACCGCCTGATTCGCGCTTCAGGTTTCCCAGGGCGGGCACAATACCGGAGAGCGCCTTGCTGAAATTGGAGTGGTACGCTCCGGATGAATACTGGGTGGTCCTGTTGGCGGAAGAACAGATCCGTCCGATTCCCAAACGCCTTTGAGCGTCGCGAGCGGTTGAGTGGCCCCAAAGACACCGCAAGGTCGGATGGTCGCATTCGCGCCAAGGTCTCTGCGTTTGAACCATCGCCGGGCTGCGCTGGAACGGTTGGGAACGCTCGCCCACCTTGCGGGGACGGTCCTCGCGATGCGCGAACCCGATAAACGGCCGGGTCAGTCTTTCCTCGGCACGCTCCGCCTTCATTGAAGAACTGTCTGCGCCGCCGACCGGGCGGCCTCAGGCGGCCCCGGAGGAAACCGGCGCGATGAAATCATTCACCGGGTAATGACGCCGATGATTTTCGGTCGCAAAGAAAAACCTTGACACAAATCAATGAGAGGTCTAGTAACCCGGCTCGTCTGGAGAAGCCTTATACAATGTACAGTTTGTTGCCTGGCAACAAACATCCAAACCACCATAGGAGCTTGTCGACCCCATGAGATTGACCGCGCAACGGCTTTCGCTCGCATCAAGTTCGTTTACCGCCTTCATCACCTTCTCGGCTTTGTTCCTGTTCATTTCACGAGCGGGCGCCATCATCGGCACCTCTTCGCAAATGCAATTGGGGAACCCCAGCGGCGCGACCGCCGATTCCACAAATCACGAGCACTACCTGATCCAACGCACGGTCGAGGCCATGGACTACAACGATGATCTGGGCGAACCGAATTGGGCAAGCTGGGACCTGACCTCCAGCGACGTGGGCACGAACAGTCGCTCTTCCTTTCATACCGATACCACCCTTCCTTCGGGCTTCTACGAGGTGACCTCGGACGATTATACCAACTCAGGCTATGACCGCGGCCACATGTGCCCTTCGGATGATCGCACGGACACCACCAACGACAACTGGCTGGTGTTCTACATGTCGAACATCGTGCCGCAGCAGGACGACCTCAACACCGGCCCTTGGGAGGCATTGGAGACGTATTGCCGCACGCTGGCCTCAGCCAGCAACGACGAGTTGCTGGTCACATGCGGTCCCAGCGGTTTCGAGGGCTCCTACATCCAACCCAGCGGCAAGGTCGCCATTCCGGACTATACGTGGAAAATCGCCGTTGTGGTTCCTCCCGGCAACGGCAGCGCTCTGAGTCGCATTACGAGCACCACGCGCGTGATCACCGTAAAAATGCCGAACCTTGCCGGCATCCACAGCGTGAACTGGACAAATTACATTACCAGCGTCAATCGCATCCAGGCCGACACCGGCTATACGTTCTTTTCGGCTCTCTCTCCCAGCATCGCCGCGGCCCTGCGCGCCGAGGTCGACGGTGGCGTCGATCATTACCCGCCGCTCGGTAAAGTGGTCATTAGCCAGATTTACGGCGGCGGCGGCAATAGCGGCGCAACCTACAAGAATGATTTCATCGAGCTCTACAACAGCGGCTCGGCTTCCGTGGACCTGAGTGCTTACGCGGTCCAGTATGCCAGCGCCAGCGGATCGACCTGGTCCGAGACCGCGCTCGGCGGCTCCATTGCCGCCGGCGATTATTATCTCGTCCAGGAAGCGGCCGGAAGCGGTGGCGCCTCGAATCTCCCCACCCCGGATGCCGTCGGCACCATCAACCTTTCGGCCACCGCCGGCAAGGTCGCGCTTACATCCAGCACCGCCCTGTTGTCCGGTGCCGACCCCCTCGGGGGTTCGACTGTGGTCGACTTTGTGGGCTACGGCACGACAGCCAGCGCCTACGAAGGCTCCGGGCCCGCTCCCGCACCCTCGTCGACCACCTCCGACCTGCGCGCCGACGGCGGCGCTCAGGATACCGACGACAACGCAGCCGATTTCGCCACGGGCGGGGTCAATCCGCGCAACAGCGACAGCGGCGGTTCGAGTGGCAGCGTCGTGATCAGCCAGGTTTACGGTGGCGGCGGCAACAGCGGGGCCACGTACAAGAACGACTTTGTCGAGCTGTACAATAATGGGGCGTCTTCCGTGGACCTGAGCGCCTACGCCGTCCAGTATGCCGGCGCCACGAGCAGCAGTTGGTCCGAGACCTTGCTGACGGGCTCCGTCGCCCCGGGTCATTATTACCTGATTCAGGAAGCAGCCGGAAGCGGCGGCACGCAGAGTCTTCCGACTCCCGAGGCCACGGGCACGATCTCGATGGCTGCCACCGCGGGCAAAGTCGCGCTGACCCGGACACAGACGCTACTGGCCGTCGATGATCCCGTCGGCAACAGCAATGTCGTCGATTTCGTTGGTTACGGAGCCACCGCTGACGCTTATGAAGGCTCCGGCCCCGCTCCTGCGCCATCCAACACAACCGCCGATTTGCGCGCCAACGGCGGCGCCATGGACACGAATGACAATGCCGCCGACTTTGCCACAGGCGCGCCGGACCCTCGCAACTGAATCGGCCATATCGTCCACCGACCATAAGGCCATCCAGGCGCATCGAAGACGGCGACAGCCGCGTCGTTTCAGGCGTGATCGATTTCGACGGGCCTGATCTGGGGAACGAGCAGGTGAAACGCCACGAATGCGATCAGGTACGCGGCGCCACACGCCATCAAAATCACGTCGTAGAGCCCGGTGTTTTGGAGAACGTGTCCGACAAGATGGGAAAACCCCACGGCGGACACCGAAGCGAGCATCCCCCCCACGCCGACCACCGAGGCAACGGCGCGTTTGGGAAACATGTCGGACACGACAGTAAACATCGTGGATGACCACCCTTGATTGGCCGCGGCGGCGAGCGCAAAGAACGTTGTCGCCAGCCACACGTGATGGGTGCGCGTGGCGAACATCACGGGCAGCGCGCAACAAGCGCAGACGAGCGCGGCGGCCTTGCGCGCGCCATTGACCGACCATCTCCGCCGAAGCAATCCGGCGGACAAGGCGCCTCCGCCAATGCTCCCAAAGGCCGCGACGGCGTAAATGACGGCCAGGGGAGCTCCGAACTCCCGAAAGTTCAGGCCAAACTCCCTGCCGTAAAAATCCGGCAGCCAAAAGAGGTAAAACCACCAGACAGGAGCCGTCAGAACTCCGGACATGATGTAGGCCCAGGTTTCGGGGTAGCGGATGACCCTTCGCCACGGTAATCGCCGTTGGCCGTTACCACCGACCCCCTCGAGGATGTACGCCCGTTCGTCAGACCCGAGCCAGTGCGATTGCCGGGGCGACTGATACAGCATGAGCCAGAGCAACAGCCAGATGAAGCCGAGGGCTCCGAGGGTGACGAACGCCGCCCGCCAGCCAAACTCCAACGCCAGCCACGGGATGAGCACGGGGCCCACAATCGAGCCGACGTTGGATCCCGCATTGAAGAGGCCGATGGAAACGGACCGTTCCCGTTGCGGGAACCATTCCGTCACCACGCGAACCGCCGCCGGCCAGTTCGCACTCTCACCGATCCCGAGGGCAAACCGCGCGAGGCAAAAACCAAGGACGGAGGCGACCGGGGCGTGGCCGATCGTTGCCAGACTCCACAAAACGAGGGCGATCGCGTAGGCGCCTTTGATCCCCACGGACTCGATAAACGGTCCGGAAAGCGCTTCTCCGCAGGCGTACGCCGCCTGGAACGACACCACGATCCAGGCGTAGTCCACGTCGCTCCAATGCCACGTCTTCGCCAGCACCGGCTTGAGAATGCCGATCGCTTGACGATCCAGATAATTGATCACGGTGGCTGAAAACAGGAGCGCACAGATCAGCCAGCGAAACCTGCCACGGACAGGTTTGCCCGGTTCGGGGGACGCGCGCATCATATGCGGTTAACCAAGGGTGATTCTGTGACGAGCTGGCGCAATAGACATTGTTTCTAGCCCGATGGTTCCCGAGGCTCAAGAGAAAGTTTCTTCCACTGTGCGGCGGCGTGGCCCGATGAGCACGGCAAACTTGAATTCCCCTGTCGATCAAACTACGATCACTTCGTGGACTACAAGAAACGGCGGGTCTTGCTTGTGCTGAGCTGGTACGATCACCGTCTTCAGCGAGGCATCGAGAAATACGCCCAGGAGCATGGCTGGCATCTCTCCCCGGAAGTGACCCGCGAGCGGACGATTCCCTGGGGGTGGAATGGTGACGGCATCCTCGCCTGGCTGGCGGAAGGAGATGATCTGGCCGAATTCGTCGCGCGGGCCAAAAAACCGACGGTCGACTTCAGTTTTCGCCGGCCACAGTTGAAATTCGCCCGCGTCCTCTTCGATCACGAGCACGGGGCCCGGCTTGTTGCCGATCATTTCCTCACCCGCGGATTCGAGCATTTTCTCTACTATCACGACTTCGAGAACTGGTCATTCAAGGAACGCGGCCGGGCGTTCACCGCGGAGGTGACGGCGGCCGGGAAGACATGCCGTTGGATCCGCTGGCAGGAGGCGACGGCAAGTTCTCCGACGGCTCGTCATCAGGACTGGAAGCGCAAACGCGCGTGGCTCGCGTCCGAGTTGCGCCAGGCGCCCAAACCCCTCGCGGTCTTCGCGCCCAGCGATTGGATGGCCGTGGACATCGTGGAAACGTGCGAGAGCATCGGGTTGTCCGTACCGGAAGAAGTCGCCGTGGTCGGCGCGGATAACCTGATCCTGGCGGCAGACACGATGCCGATGCCGATTTCCACGGTGGATCCCAACCTGGAATACATCGGGCATGTCGGGGCGGCGTTGTTGGATGATCTGATGGACGGCAAACCGCCTCCCGAAAAACCAATCCGCGTCCCGTCGGGAAGATTGATTCTGCGCAAGAGCAGCGACCTGGTCGCCGTGAACCACGATGGTGTGGCAAAGAGCTTGCGGTTCATCTGGAGACATTTCCACGAGCCGATCGGCGTGGCGGACGTCGCGCGGTCGGCCGGCATGTGCACGCGCGGGTTGCAGAAGGCATTCGTCGAGCACATCCGACGGTCTCCCGGTCAGGAACTTCATCGCGTCCGCATCGATCACGCCAAACAGGTGCTGGCTTCCTGCTCGGAAAAGACCGAATCCGTTGCCGCCATGTGTGGGTACGCCAACCTCAACAGCTTCTGGGTCGCTTTCCGTCGCGCCACCGGAATGTCGCCCGCGCAATACCGAAAGAGATTCGGGAGTCTGCCGTAGCGTCCCGGCGAAGGTCGGCGCCCATGCCATTCAGAAGCGGGGCGGAGTATGAGCATGATGGAACGCGTCGCGAACAGCCATTCCGACGGCGGCGATTTCCCCTCTAACGGCTTCGTAGGACAGGAGAAAGCCCGGACATACCCCGACCTTCTTCATGGCCGTTTTTGTAACTCTCCATTTGATAAAAGTTTCTGAATGGATTTTAATGTAGTGTTCACGGGGATTTAATCTGAGTCTGTCATGCTGCCTTGTTGTCCAAAGGTAACGATATGCGGCTCCTGGTGGTCGAAGACGAACGGAAGGTGGCGGACGTCGTCGCTCGCGGTTTGCGGGCGGAACGGTACGCCGTCGACGTGGCCTATGACGGCAACTCCGGCTGGGAGATGGCGTCGAGCGTCGACTACGACCTCATCGTTCTCGACCTGATGCTGCCCGGATTGAATGGCACGGAATTGCTCCGCCGGCTCCGTCGCCAGGGCGGCCAGGCCGCTGTGCTCGTGCTCACCGCGCGCGATGCCACCACCGACAAGGTCGACAACTTCGAGGCCGGCGCGGATGACTATCTCACAAAGCCCTTCGCGTTCGCCGAACTGCTCGTCCGCGTGAAAGCGCTGTTGCGCCGTCCGCCCGCCGGCCACGACCATGTACTGCGCGTCGCCGATCTCGAGGTGGATCGCCTCACCCAGCAGGTGCGCCGCGACGGCAAACGCATCGAGTTGACCGCGAAAGAGTACTCCCTGTTGGAATACCTGGCGTCACACGCGGGCCGTGTGCTGTCACGCACCATGATCATCGAACACGTCTGGGATGAAAGTTTCGAAGGCCTGACGAACATCGTCGACGTGTATGTGCGCCATCTTCGCGAGAAGGTGGATGAACCCCATGAACGCAAGCTCATCCAGACCGTGCGCGGCGTCGGCTACACGCTCACCGACGAGGAAGAACGATGATCACCCGCTCGATTCGGTTTCGATTGGTTGCCTGGTACGCGGGATTGTTGACCGGCGTGTTTCTCTTGCTCGGCGCGCTGATGTATTCCAACCTGAAACATTTTCTGGAGAGCGATCTGGCCCAATCCCAGGCGCGACGGGCCCGGCAGATTGCCGACACCCTGCTGGCGCGGGTGAGTCAAACGGGGGCGGCCTACGTGGCCGCCGAGGTCAAAGACCTGTACGAACCCGAGGTCAACGACCGGTTCATTCGCATCACGCGGTCGGACGGAAGCGTCGTGTATGTCTCGCAGCCTCCCAAAGACCACAGTTTCGATCCGACGGGGCTAGCATCCCTGTCTGCCTGGCCTGCGAAAGAATCGTTTCGCAAACAGCTGCTGCCGGGAAACGAGACCCTGTTGGTGGCCGCCGTTCCCTATCGTACGCCCGACGGCAAGTCATACGTGGTCGAGGTCGGCGCGCCGCTGGACCCCGTCGAAACCATGTTGGATCGGCTGTTTCTACAGTTGGCCCTGGGTCTGCCGATTACCGTCCTCGTGGTCATCGTCGGCGGATACCTGCTGGTTGGCCGCGCGCTGGCGCCAGTGGATCGAATCGCCCGCAAGGCGGAACAGATCACCCAACATAACCTGAGCGAGCGCCTGCCCGTGGCCCACACCGCGGATGAATTGGAGCGTCTTTCGCTTTCCCTGAACCTGATGATCGCGCGCCTGGAGGACGCCTTCCTCAATTCGAAGCGCTTCGTGGCCGATGCCTCGCACGAGTTGCGCACGCCCCTGACCGCGATGCGCGCCGAGTTGGAAACGGTCGCGTCAGACAGCCGGCTCAAGCCCGAGTTGCGCGAGTCGTTTGGCAGCATGCTCGAGGAGGTCGAACGCCTGACGAGAATCGTCGAGCAGTTACTGACCCTCTCGCGTCTGGATGCCGGCGAAGCCCAGGCGGACTGGGCGCGGTTCGATCTGGCGGATTTGGCGGTGACGACCGCGGAGCAGATGAGCCTGCTGGCCGAAGACAAGGGAATCAAGGTCAGCAGCGATGTGAAACAGGGCATCATGGTCGAGGGAGACCGCGCCCGACTCAAACAGGTCGTCGTGAACCTGCTCGACAACGCCATCAAGTACACGCCGGAAAAGGGCGCCGTCCACCTCCGTGTGGCCAACCAGAATGGTCACGCGATTCTGGAGGTGTTTGACAACGGCATCGGGATCCCGGAGGACGCGCTGCCTCACGTATTCGATCGTTTCTTTCGCGTGGACAAGGCGCGGACGCGGGACCCGGGCGGGGCGGGCCTGGGACTTTCGATTGTGAAATCCATTTGTACGGCACATGGCGCGACGGTGGAAGCGCACAGCTATCGCGGTGGCAGCTCGTTTCGCGTCACGTTGCCAATAACCCGCGCCAGGAAACCCCAGTGAACTTATGAGTAACGTTGATTCCCTGCAATTGTGGCAACGCGTGCGAACGCGTTTGAAGTTGAAGTGGGCCGTGGCCTGTGTGGCGCTGGTGGTGGTCGCCACGGCGTTCGTGTGGAGCGAGCGCCGCGCCCGCGCGGAGGCGAGCCACGAGGCCGCTACGGCCAATCTTCCCGTGGTCGCGGTGGCGAAAGTGGACCGGCAAGATTTGTACCGTGAGGTGACCATCCCGGCGGAGTTTCGTCCCTATGTAGAGGTGGAGTTGCACGCCAAGGTTTCCGGTTATGTCGACCAGATGAACGTGGACTTTGGAGACCGGGTGAAAGCCGGCCAACTTCTCGCCACGCTGGAAGTACCGGAGCTACAGGATGAACTCAGCAACTCCATCGCCATGGTTCAACGGGCGCAAGCCGATCACGAAGACGCTCATCTCCTCTACACGCGCCTTGTCGGGGTCAACGAGAAGCAGCCCAACCTTGTGGCCCAGCAGGATCTCGACACCGCCGAGGCGAAGGACCGCTCGACGGCAGCCGCCATCGCCGCAGACAAGGCCGACGCGGACAAATACCACGCCCTGCTGGACTATACGCGAATTACGGCCCCGTTCGACGGTGTCATCACCTGGCGGTACGCGGATCCCGGCGCGCTGATCGAGGCGGGCACGACATCGGAAACCCAGGCCAAGTCTCTTCTGCGCATTTCGGACAACTACCATCTGCGGCTGGATTTCCCCGTGTCGGTCGAATATGTCCGCGACATTCGCCTCGGTGACAAAGTGGAGGTGCGCGTGGAATCGTTGGGCGGCAAGTCGTTTACCGGCAGGATTTCTCGTTTCACCCGCAAAGTCTCCGAGGACACCCGGACCATGATCACGGAGGTCGAGGTGCCCAATCCGAATCTTGAAATCGACCCCGGCATGTACGCCACGGTGGTGCTGAAAGTCGAAGAGCATCCCCGGGCCCTCTCAATTCCGCTCCAGGCGGCGGCGGCGGGCGGCTCCACACACGTGCTCGTCGTCAACGCCAACCGCGAAATCGAGGAGCGCTCCGTGACGCTGGGACTGGAGACTCCCTCGCAGTACGAGGTCGTTTCCGGCCTGCAGGAAGGCGACCTCGTGATGCTGGGGAATCCCGAGCAACTCAAACCCGGCCAGAAGGTGGCGCCCAAAATCCTCCCCCCCCTGGCGATGGAGTAACGGCGATGCTGACCCCCGAACAACTGGAAGCGCTACGCCGCATCGATGCCTGCACGCTGGCGAATGCCATCGAGACGTTTCACGAGCGCTTGCGCAATGAAGGATTCGCCGGCGGCAGCGTGCACTGCCTGTTCCCGCAACTTCCAGCCATCGCCGGCTACGCGGTTACGATCAAGATCCGTGGATCGGCCCCGCCGGTGGCCGGTGAAGACTATCTCGACCGCACGGACTGGTGGGACTACGTCGCGTCGGTGCCCGAGCCCCGCGTGGTCGTGGTGCAGGACGCGGCCACCCAGCCCGGACTGGCCTCCTTGCTGGGCGCAGTGCACGTGAACATTCTGCGCGCTCTCGGGTGTGTCGGCGCGGTGACCAATGGCGCGGTCCGCGATATCCCCGCGGCGGAGAGCCTCGGCTTTCAACTGTTCGCCGGCGGCACGTCGGTTTCGCACGCGTACGTCCACATCATCGAGATCGGCAATCCGGTCGAGATTGGCAGATTGAAGATCAAATCCGGGGATTTACTCCACGGTGATCTCCACGGGGTCCAGTCGATCCCCGGGGACATCGCCACCCAGATCCCCGCCGTGGCGGCGAAAATTGCCGCGGAGGAGCAGGCGCTGATCAAACTCTGCCAGTCGCCCGGGTTCACCATTGACAAACTGCGGGCCGCCGTAGCCAGAAACCGCGACTAACCCCCTACCCGTCATGTCACGCTTTGCCCTTCGATATCCCTATCTGATCATTGTGCTGTGCCTGATCACGTGCGTCGTCGGCGTCACCAGCCTGGTGAGCATGCCCGTGGATCTGTTTCCCGCCATCAATATTCCCGTCGTCGTGGTGGCCACATTCTACTCCGGCATGCCGCCCGAGCAGGTCGAATACGACATTACCGGCCAGTTCGAGCGCATGTTCACACTGGCCCCCAGCCTCGACCACATGGAATCACGTTCCCTGACAGGTGTCAGCCTGATCAAAGTGTACTTTCAGCCCGGCTCGAATCCGGATTCCGATGTCACCAGCATCGCCAATCTGGCCATGGCCAGCCTCCGTTATTTGCCCAAAGGGACCCTCCCGCCGATCGTGATGAAGTTTGACGCGTCGAGTCTCCCCGTCTGCCTCGTGACGCTGAAAGGGCAGGGATTGTCCGAGGCCCAGCTTCGCGACCTCGGCCAGTTCACCATCCGCAACCAGATGGCTGGTATTCCGGGCGCCTCCGTCCCGCCGGCCTTCGGGGGCCGGTATCGACAAATCATGGTGTACGTCGATCCGCTCAAATTGGAGGCGCATCAGTTGAGCGTGATGGACGTCGTACGCACGGTCAATCAGGAGAATCTTATTCTGCCGGCGGGCGACGTGAAGATCGGCCCGTACGATTACAGCATTTACCCGAACAACCAGATCAACGCGATGAGGGACATCGATCTGGTGCCGCTGAAGACCGTCGGCGAGGCGTCGGTGCTGGTGTCGGACGTCGGCAAGGCGAGGGATGCCGCGCAAATCCAATACAACAAGGTGCGCATCAACAGCCAGCCGTCCGTCTACATACCGGTCCTTCGACAGGGCGGCGACGCCAACACGATCGCCGTGGTCAACGGCGTCAAACACGTCGTCTCCCGCCTGTTGGATGTGCCGAAGCGGCTCATCACGCAAGTGGTGTTCGACCAGTCGGTGTTCGTGCGCACGGCGATCGATACGCTGATTCATGAGGGTGCCATCGGATTGCTGCTGACGGGACTGATGATTTTGATTTTCCTCGGCAGCATGCGGGCCACGGTTGCGGTGTTTCTGTCGATTCCGCTTTCGGCGCTGGCGGCGTTTATTGCGCTGGGCCTGGGCGGGAATACCATCAATGCGATGATTCTGGGGGGGCTGGCCCTGGCCTTTTCGCGGTTGATCGACAACTCGGTGATCGTCCTGGAGAACATTTTCCGCCATTTGGAAATGGGTGAAACGCCGGAAGTCGCTGCCGAACGCGGCGGCAAAGAAGTGGAACTGGCGGTGCTGGCGGCGACGCTGACCACGGTGGTGGTGTTCTTCCCGGTGACATTCCTCTATGGTGTCAGCCGGTTTCTGTTCACCGCGCTGGCGCTGTCGGTGGTGTTGTCGTTGTTCGCCTCCTACTTCGTGGCGATGACGGTGGTGCCCCTGTTCTGCGCCCGCCTGATCCGGGCGCATCAAGGCCATGACGGTGAAGCCCACGAGACGCCGAAAACCTGGGGCCAGAAGTTCAACGCCTGGTTCAACCATCAGTTCACCCGGATGCTCGATCGGTACGAAGGGGCCGTGAACGTCGCCTTGCTGCGCCCGCTGGCGACCGTCCTCGGCATCACCGGCATCTTTGTGTTGAGCCTGGCCCTGTACCCGTTTGTCGGCAAGGCGTACTTCCCCCGCACCGATCCGGGCCAGTTTGTCATCAGCGTCAAAGCGCCATCCGGCACGCGACTCGAGCTGACGGACAAACTGGTTGGCCAGGTCGAAGACATCATCCGCGCCGTGGTTCCCCGCCAGGACCTCAAGATCATCGTCTCCAACATCGGCACCACCCCCGGGTTCAATTCCATCCTCAACCCCAATTCCTGCCCCAGCACGGCCGTCGTGCAGGTCGGACTGAACGAAGGCCACCGGCTCAGCAGCTTCGACTACATGAACCTCGTGCGATCGCGGCTGCAGGAAGAACTGCCGCAGGTCAGCGCCTACTTCCAAACCGGCGGCCTCGTGGACGCGATTCTCAATCAGGGCGTGCCCGCGCCCATGGATATACAGGTGAGCGGGATGGATTTGAATTCCGCCCACGCCATCGCGACCCAGATCGCCGAAAAAGTGCGGGCGACGCCGGGTGTGAGCGACGTGCTCGTGCCGCAGGACGTGGATTACCCGGCGCTGAGAATCGATATTGACCGCGAGCGCGCCAGCGAACTTGGCCTGAGCGCGCAGGAGGTCATTGACAACCTGATCACGGCCCTGACCTCCAACGGCATGATCGCGCCGAGTTACTGGATCGACCCCCGGACGGGCAACAATTATCTGCTCACCGTTCAGTACCCGGAGGATACGGTGCGCAGCCTTGCCGACCTTGGTTCCATGCCATTGCGCGCCGCGAACCTGAAACAGCCCACGCGATTGGACTCCGTCGTCCGCATCTCGCGCATCACCGCACCGACCGAGGTTGACCACTACCAGATCCGCCGAACCGTGGATGTCTACGTCGCGCCCACGGGCGAAGATCTGGGCCATGTATACGCCAACGTGCAGAAGATCATCGATGAAACCCACCTGCCCGAAAACACCGTCGTAACGGTCCGCGGCTCGGTGCAGGCGATGCGCGCATCGTTCAAGACCTTCGGTCTGGGATTGATCCTGTCGATCCTGCTCGTCTATCTGATCCTCGTGGCGCAATTTCGTTCCTGGGCCGATCCGTTCCTGATTCTGCTGGCGGTACCCACCGGCCTGACCGGTGTGATTGTGTTTCTGTTCATCACCGGCACCACGCTGAACATCATGTCACTGATGGGGGTGATCATGATGGTGGGCATTGTGGTGTCCAACAGCATTCTCATCGTCGAGTTCACCAACCGGCTGCGTGAGGAGGGCCGTCCGTTGCGGGAAGCGGCGGCGCTGGCCTGTCGGGTGCGTCTGCGGCCCGTGTTGATGACATCACTGGCCACGTTGATTGGCTTGATTCCCATGGCGGCCAAACTTGGCACTGGCAGTGAAGCCTACGCGCCACTGGCGCGGGCGATCATTGGCGGCCTCGCCGTCTCGGTGGTGCTTACCGTGTTCATCGTGCCGGCGGCGTATGTGTTGGTGTATCGGCGGGCCGCGGTGGCGAAGTCGCCGGCGGGAGGAGCCGTGTGAAGCGGCGCGCCACCATTCTTGCGTGGATTGGTTGTCTGATACTTGGCCCGGGTTTGGCGAGGGCGAAGGAATCGCAATCGTTGACCCTGCACGAGGCGCGGGAAATCGCGTTGCGGAATCATCCACGGATCTCGGAGGCCCAATTACTCGCGCTGGCGTCAAAGCAGGTCATCACACAGGCCCGCGCCGGCCTCCTGCCGAACGTGGTGTTTGACGCCACGGCGGCGGGGAACGGAGGCGACAACACCCGCATTGCCGCGGGCGGCCTGAACAATCCGGTGATTTACGAACGCGAGGCGGACGGAGTGACAGTCAGCCAATTGCTCACCGATTTTGGACGGACGCAGCATCTGTTGAACAGTTCGCGCCTGTCCTCGCGGGCGGCGGCGGCCAACACCGAGGCGACGAAGGAAGAGATCGTGCTCCAGGTCGACGTGGCATTCTTCACGGCGCTGAAAGCGCAGTCGGTCCTGGACGTGGCGCGCCAGACGTTGGAAACCCGCAAGTTTCTGTTGAGTCAGGTCGCGGCGTTGACCACCAACAAACTTCGCTCGGAACTCGATCTGAGATTTGCCCAGGTCACTTACGAAGAGGGCCAGCTTCTGGTCGTTCAGGCCCAGAAGGATTTGGACCAGTCATTCAACGCCCTGGCGACGGTCCTCGGCGATCGCAGCGGGCAGACGTACCGGCTGGTGGAAGAACCGCCGCAAACAGCCAAGACCGTGGATCCGACCGGGCTGGTGGACACGGCATTGTCGCAGCGTCCGGATCTGGCGCGGTTGCGGCTGGAGCGGGACGCGGCTTCACAATTCGCGCGCGCCCAGCGGGCGCTCAATTATCCGACCATCAGCGCGATCGGGGCCGGGGGACTGGTTCCCATACGGGACACGGCCCATCTGGAAGCCCGGTACGCCGCGGCGGGCGTCAACTTCAGTCTGCCCATCTTCGACGCCGGGCTGAATTCGGCCAAGGCGTCCGAAGCCGAATACCGCGCCAAGGCTGCCGACGAGGCGCTTCGCGACGCCGAGAATACGGTGATCCAGGACGTTCGCGACGCGGGGCTCAACGTTAATTACGCCTACGAGAGGCTGGATCTGACGGAGAAACTTTTCCAGAACGCCAGGGAAGCGCTCGATCTTGCGGAAGCCCGCTATCAGTTGGGCAGCAGCTCGATCGTCGAACTCAGCCAGGCCCAGCTCAACGAGACGTCCGCCGCGATCGATCACACCACGGCCGAGTACCAGTACGAGATCCAGCGCGCCATCCTCGACTTTCAGATCGGCGCGATCCCGTAGCGGCTCAGATGAGCCTGAGGACTTCGTCCTTCGGGAAGCGAACCTTCTTGAGCGCGGCGTACTTATCGTCCGCCGCCCGATAACCGGCGGCGGCGGCACAGACCGTGGCCAGGCCGTCCTTGCCCAGGTCGAGGATTTCGTCGTACCGGGCCGGCACGATGCCCTCCATCGGACACGCATCGATCCCCAGCAACGCGGCGCTGGTCAGGAAATTACCGAGCGCGATGTACACCTGGCATTCGGCCCAGTGATTGCGAGCGGCGGATTCCATCCCCTTGACGACGCTGTTGACCATGATATCGCGATGGCCCGCCAACGATTCGATGGAAACCTTCCGCACTTCCGCAATCCGCCGGAGATACGCGTCGACGTCAGCTTCGTCGAGGTCCTTGCGGATCGCGAACACGACAAAATGCGAGCATTCGGCCGGCTGGCGTTGTCCCCAGGAGACCGGCACGAGTTTTTCCCTGATCGCCTGATCGGTGACGACGATGAATTCCCACGGTTGCAGGCCGAACGACGACGGCGTGAGGACCAGCGCTTCTTCGAGGGCCAGCCAGTCGGCGGCGCCGATCGTGCGTTGTGGATCGAACTTCTTGGTGGCGTACCGCCACTGGAGTTGATGGATCAGTTGATCACGATGGATCGTGTTCATTGTTCGATCAAGGCCTTCCGTTTGACGATTGTTTTCCGCTGTACACGGCTCATGGCTGCTCGCGCGGCGTGGACAGCAGGACCCCGCTTTGGACACTCGCGACGCCGGCCGCGTGCTCGATTTCAGATTCATCGAGCGCTTCCTCGGTTTCCGGTTTTTTGACGCGCGCGGAGTGATCGCGGGCGACGACCATGTAGATCGCGGGGACGACGAACAGCGTGAACAGGGTTCCGACGGCCATGCCGGTGACCAGCACCATACCGATGCTGTTTCGCGAGCCGGCACCGGGCCCGCGGGCGAGAACCAGCGGGAAATGGCCGGCGATGGTGGCGACGGACGTCATCAGGATCGGGCGCAAGCGCGTTCCCGAGGCATCGATGACCGCCTGGAGCTTGGCAACGCCCGATTCCTGCAGCTTGTTGGCGAATTCCACGATGAGAATGCCGTTCTTGGAAACCAGTCCCACGAGCGTGATCAAACCGATCTGGCTGTAGATGTTGAGCGTGGTGAATCCGAGGAACGTGAACAACATCGCCCCCGACAACGCCAGCGGGACCGACCCGAGCAGGATGATGAACGGATCGCGGAAACTCTCGAACTGCGCGGCGAGCACGAGGAAGATGAGGATGAACGACAGGATCAGCGTGGTGTTGAGGCTATTGCCCTCGACGCGCAACTGACGCGCCTCGCCGGCGTAGTCGACCGCGTATCCTTTCGGAAGAATCTGGGCGGCTTCGAGTTCGAGCACTTTCAACGCCTGATCGAGCGTGACACCCGGCATTTGCGCGCCCTGGATCGTCACGGAGTTTAATTGCTGGAACCGGTAAATCGACCGCGGCTCCGTGGTGTCTTTCAATGTGGCGAACGTCGACAGCGTGACGAGCTGTCCGTTCGGCCCGCTGACGTAGATGTTGTTCAATTGATCGGCATTCAGCCGTTGGACGCGTGTAATCTGTGGAATGACCTTGTAACTGCGTCCCTGGATACTGAACCGGTTGACATAATCGCCTCCCAGCATTGTGCCCAGATCGCTCCCGACCTGCTGCAGGTTCAGGCCGAGCGAGGCCACCTTGTCGCGGTCGAACACGATCTCCGTCTGCGGCTGGTCGAATTTCAGGTCGGTGTCGGCAAACATGAACATGCCGCTCTGGAGCGCCTTTGCGACGATCTGATTGGCGAACCGGAGAAGCTCTTGTGGCTCCGCGGTGGAGGCGATGACGAATTCGACCGGGAAATTCCCGCTGCCGGGCAATGGCGAAGGGGTTGTCGAAATGATGCGGACGCCAGGGATCGCGGCGAGTTTGACGGACACATCGCCGAGGATTTGTTCCGCGGTCCGTTTCCGTTCGCTCCACGGTTTTGTCACCATTCCCGAGAACCCGCCCCCCGGGTCGGTAATCTGAAATGTGTGCTCGGTCTCCGGCACGGACTGAAACACGTCATTGATCTTTTCCGTGAACCGCATGGTCTGGTCGATGGTCGCATTCGGCGCGGCCTGGACGATGCCGAACACGATGCCCTGGTCCTCCTTGGGGGCCAATTCGTGCTGGGACAGCAGGGCGAACGGCACCATCAGCAGAATCACAATGACGGCCAGCGTGATCGTGACGGGCTGCCAGCGAAGGGTGTTCCCGAGGATCCCGACATATTTCCCACGAACAACGTCGAAGTGCCGATTGATCATCCCCGCGAACCCATGATGCGACGCGCCTTCCTCGAGCAGCTTCGACGACATCATCGGCGACAACGTGATGGCGACCACACCCGAAACCATGACCGCGCCCGCCAGTGTCAGGGCGAATTCGCGGAACAAAGCGCCCGTCAGGCCGCCCTGAAAACCGATGGGCGCGTACACGGCGGCAAGCGTGACGGTCATGGCGATGATCGGGCCGAACAACTCCCGCGCGCCCTTGATCGCTGCGTCGTACGGACTGAGTCCCTCGTGCAGGTGGCGCTCGACGTTTTCCACCACAACAATCGCGTCGTCCACGACGAGACCGACGGACAGCACGATCGCCAGTAACGTCAATAGATTCAGGGTGAACCCGAACACCAGCATCAGGAACACCGCGCCGATCAAGGAGATCGGGATGGCCACGACGGGGATGACCATGGAACGGAACGATCCGAGGAACAGGAAGATGACAATGATGACGATGATCAGCGTCTCGATCAGGGTGTGGGTCACTTCGTGGAGCGCGTCGTTGATGTACTCGGTCGAATCGTAGGGAACACCGACCTGCATCCCCGCCGGCAACTGCCGCTGAATCCCCGGGAGTTCCGCCCGCACCGCCTTGATCACGTCCAGCGAGTTGGCGGTAGGCAAGACCCAGATGCCCATGAACGTCGCTTTTTCGCCCGAGAAACGCACGTCCTCGTCATAGCTTTCGGCGCCGAGTTCGACATCGGCGACGTCTCGCAACCGGATAATCGCGCCGTTCTTCTCGCGCACGACCAGATTGCGAAATTCCTCCGCAGTGCGCAGATCGGTATTGGCGACGAGGTTCACAGAAATCATCGAACCCTTCGTTGCGCCGACGGCGGACAGGTAGTTGTTCGCCGCGAGCGCCTGACGCACTTCCGAGGGGGAGATGTTGAGCGCGGCGAGCCGGTCGGCTTTGAGCCAGATACGCATGGCGAACGTGCGCGCGCCGAGGATGTCCGCGCGTTGCACGCCGCTGACGGCGGTCAACTTGGGTTGGACCACGCGAGTGAGATAATCGGTGATCTGGTTTTGGTCCAGGTCCTTTGAGTAAAAGCTCAGGTAGGCGGAGGCGAACTGGTTATCGCTGGTCTCGATGTCGATGACCGGCGCTTCGGCTTCGGGCGGCAGATCGTTGCGGACCTGGGCGATTTTCGCCTGAATCTGTGTGAGCGCCGCGTTGTTGTCGTAATTGATCTTCAGATGCACCGTAATGGTGCTCAGGCCCTGGGCGCTCTGCGATTCGATGTAGTCAATGCCATCCGCGCTGGCGATGACGCGCTCCAGCGGCGTGGTGATGAATCCCCGCACCAGATCCGCGTTGGCGCCGACGTAGACCGTTTTGACGGTAATCACGGCAATGTCGCTGCGCGGGTACTGGCGGATATTGAGGCTGCGAATGGCCTGCAAGCCCGCCAACAGGATGATCAGGTTGACGACCGTGGCCACGACCGGTCGGCGGATAAAAAAGTCAGTGAATCTCATGGCGTGTTCGTCGCAGGTCGATTCACATGTTCGGCGGGTTCGGGTTGGCCTCGTCGCCCGGCTGGACGCTGTTATTCACCTGCACGGCGGCGCCGCCGCGGAGTTGGAACACGCCCGAGCTCACGACGACGTCGCCCACCTTGACCCCCGAGATGACGGTAACCTGATCGCCGCGCGTTGGACCGAGCTTCACAAATTGTTGTTCGACCACCTTGCCCGCGGAACCGTCGGAACCCGCTTTGTTTTTCACAATGAAGACGGAATCGCCATACGGCGCGTAACTGACGGACGACCCCGGAATGAAGATGGCTTCCTGCTCCGGCAGCAAGACCTCGACGTTGACGAACATGCCGGGGAGCAGTTGGTGCTGCGGGTTTTTGATGGTGCCCTGAACGGTGACATTGCGCGTGGAATCGTCGAGATGAGAGTCGATGGCAGTGATGACGCCGTCGAACTTCTCGCCGGAAATGCCGGCGGCGGTGATCCGCAAGGCCTTGCCGACCGCGATTTGTTCGAGATTCTGTTGCGGGAAAGCGAATTCGACGTAGATGGGATCGAGGGACTGCAGGGCGGCGATTGGCGCGCCGACATTCAGGTACTGGCCCAGATCGACCTGACGAATGCCCACTGCGCCGTCGAATGGCGCGGTAATGGTCTTGCGGTCAATCAGCGCTTTCGCATCGTCCACGGCGGCGTTTGCCTGACGGAATTCGGTCTCGGCGGCATCGTAGTCGGATTTCGCCACGGCTCCTTCGGTCACGAGACTGCGCTGGCGATCGAGGCTGAGCTTGGCAAGATCGCGACGGGCCTCGGCCGACCGCAGTTGGGCCTCTTCCTGCCGGCTGTCCAGTTTCACCAGCAGGTCACCCTTCTTGACGGTTGTGCCGGATTGAAATGAAATCTGCGAGATGATGCCCGCTAGGTCGGTGCTGACGGTTACGCCGTTGACGGCCCGTAGCGAGCCCACCGCACTCAACACCGGCTGCCACCGTTCGCGCGTGGCCACGGTCGTCGTGACGGCAGTGGGGGGCGGCGCGTATTTGGCGAACTGCGCCATTCCGTCGCGAATCTGCTTTACCTTCCACGCGCCGATGGCGCCGATGATCACGAATGCGATCACCAGCATGATTACCATTCGTTTGACCAGTGGCCCCATGTTCCTGCCCTCACTCCGGCCTTTCGACAGAGTCGCCACGCGCCCATGGGGCGTTGTGGACGACAGGGGCGGATTCTGACCGGTTCCTTTGGGTTCCTGTTCAATTGCTGGCATTGTCACGTCCTTCCTTCTGATTCGCGCCTCATCTTCCATGATTCGATTCCACAGACACGGATTCGGATTCCTTTACCCCAAGCAATTCAAAGGCGCCGCGTTCGGCTTCGCGGAGTACGTCCAGATCGTTTTGAATACGCGCCTGGGTCAGCAAGCCTTCAAAATAGGCCAGCAACATTCGCGATTTTGCAGCCGGGTCAGGAGCATCGATCAAATGGGCATCGTGGGCATCGCGGATGGCCGATTCGAAATATCGGCGTTTGTATTCCAATATCTCCTGGATTTTCTTGGGGAGGAGATCCTCCTGCGTGCTGATTTCCGAGCCGAGGGAAAACTGCGGGCAGCCGAGGACATGGCCGCACTTGGCCTTGATCTCGGACTGGAACCGGTAATTGTATTCGCAATACTTATGGAGCCGTTCGAGCGGTGGAACCGTGGCGGAAAAAAGCGCGTCGAGCTCGGGCCTGATCCGGCTCCAACCCGCGTCGATTGCCGCCAGGGCGAGGTCCGCTTTTGAGTGGAAGAAGTAATAGAAGCTGCCCTTTTTGACGCCTGCCTTCTCGCAAATATGGTCGATGGTAGTGCTGCCGTAGGAGCCGGTCCAAATCAGCTCCGACACAGCCTGCATCAACCTCTCTCTGGCATCACTGACGCGTCCCATGGTGTTCGCCTCTCGGTTTGACCGATGACTTGTGTCTGAAAGAATGTTGGTGTAATGTACGGATGTTTACTAAATAGTCAACTACTGAAATGGGCTGGCTAGCGACGACCTGTCTCCGGTCACATTACGCCGATTGGCATAATGAATGCCCTGTGTCCAAGAACCCATCGCCGTGAGTTGATGGAGTACTACAATTTGCTATCATGGTAGCAACTATGGATCGATTGGCAGACCGCGAGAATTTGCCGGTTGAAATCGCGATACTCGTGTCGCTGCTATTGCATGCCATGGCGTTCGGCACGTGGCAATACCGTGCGCTTCTGGGCAAGTTGCCCCTGCTTTCCTCGCTCACGAGGTTGGTGCAGGTGGTTCATGTGCAACCAAAAGCGGCGGCGCCGCCCATGCAGACGATCACGTTCGTGAAGCTGGATGAACCGACGCCACCGCCTCCGCCCGAGAAGGCCAAAGAGACGAGGACGTTTATCGAGACGGACGCTTCACAGGACACGGGTGAGAAGCCCAAGACAGCCCAGTTTTACTCCGACAAGTCGACGGTTGCGGCCAACGAGAAGAATCCGACGGGGAAGCTGGCCAACACGCCATACCTGGAGGGCAAAGAGAACCACGCACTGAATACATTGGATGTGCCTACGCCATCGGGGGTTGCGGCGCCGATAATCATGAAGCCAACCGCGCCTACCCCACCCGCCGCAGTGGCGAGGCCTCCTTCACCTGCTCCAGCAAAGACCGCTCAAGCGGCGACGGAACAGAAACCGGCGGCTGCGGCCAAGGCGCAAACCCAGTCGCCTGCGCAGGCGGCCGAGATTCCCGCTCAAGGGTTGAAGATTGTGGAAGACGAGAAGGTGGCGCAGGCGCCGAAAATGGCTGGCGGGCCGGATGTCGCCACGGGATCCGAGGTGCCTGTCCCGCCTGCCGAGGCCGAGATGGCCGGGGGAGGCGCGCCGGCGATGGCGAGCGAGCCGGGGGTGCCCGGTCGCGAGCTGGTTTCGCGGAAGGCGCATCTCGTCGCCGCGGGTGTTTCGCGAGCGGGCGTGGCGGCGTTCAACGTTGAGGAAAGCCCGTTCGGCGCGTACGACAAGAAGGTCGTGAAGGCCATTCAGAGCCGCTGGTATCAATTGATCGATCGCTACGGGATTTATGAGAGCACGGCGACGGTCACGGTCTATTTCGAGTTGTTCGACGACGGCCAGGTGAAGAACGTGAAAACGACGGACGGATCGGAGAACAGTATTTTGTCGTTGTTTTGTGAGAAAGCCATCTTAGAATCCGGGCCATTCGATCCGTGGCCGGAGAGTTTGCGCGCGCTGGTGGGCAAGGAACCGCGCGAGGCCAGTATCACCTTTTACTATTAACAGATAAGGAGGCGTTCAATGCCGGAATGGTTTCTTCGGGGCGGAATCGCCATGTGGCCGCTGTTGGTGTGCTCGATAGCGGGGCTGGCCATTATTCTGGAGCGCGTCTGGGCGTTGCAGCGCAGCCGCATCATTTCGACCGAACTGTCTGCGGCGATTGAACGGCGCCCCATCACTCCGGAGCAGACCGAGGCGGTGCGCGTGCTGAGCGAGAACGATCCGTCGGTGCTGGGGACGCTGGTGCAGGCGATGTTCGCCCACGCCACGCTGCCGAAGACGGAAAACGTCGAGGTCATGCAGTCGCTCGCCCGCCAGATCGTCGGCCGAATGGAGCGGGGATTGACCACGCTGCAGTTGATCGCGGAATTGGGGCCGCTGCTTGGATTGCTGGGGACGGTCGTTGGCATGGTGCAATTGTTCGAGGACGTGGCGCGGAAGGGGCTGGGCGAGCCGGCGATGATTTCGCGCGGCATTTATGAGGCGTTGACCGCGACAATGACCGGCCTGGGGATCGCCATCCCCGCGCTGGTGGCCTACATGTACCTGCGGCGCCGGATCGAGGTGCTGGTACTGGAGCTGGAGAAACACACCAACGAGGTGCTCACGCGTTTGTACCGCGGTTAGCAGGCATTGGCCATGCACATATTCGAGACCACCAAAACGCATCGGACGCCCGTGATCCGCGTGATCAATCTCGTGGACGTGCTGTTCATCCTGCTGATTTTCTTCATCGCGACGACGACGTTCCGCGCCAATTCGCCCACGGCGGTGAAGCTCGCGCTGCCCGAGGCCAAGACCGCCGAGGAGGTTGGCCACGAGAAAATCGCGCGCGTGTCGATCGCGGTCAGCTCCGACGAGACCATCTACTTCGACAACAAGCCGATTTCGTTGAGCGCGCTGGAGCAATCCCTGCGCGAGGCGAAGGAGAAGGATCCGAAAGTGCAGGTGCAATTCTCCGCCGACAAGACCGTCAGCTACGGGACGGTTGTGGCCATCGTCGACGCGGCGCGCGCCGCGGGCATTCCCGATATCACGGCGTTCACGAAGAAATCGGCGAAGTAGTCTTCACCGCCAAAAACAGCACGGGCGGCTGTGGATCACACAACCGCCCGTGAAAACATCGAGTCCGGGAAATTACTTTCCGCCGAGGATCGCGTCTTTCGCGGCCTTGGCGATGCGGAACTTCACGACGCGCTTGGCCGGGATCTGAATCTGCTCGCCCGTTGCCGGATTGCGGCCGACGCGGGCTTTGCGGTTCACGAGCACGAGTTTGCCGAGGCCGGGGATCGTAAAGGAATTCTTTGCTTCCTTGTACGACAACTTCACCAGCTCTTCAACAAACTGACCCGCGACCTTCTTCGATACGCCGGTCTTCTCTGCCAGATTTCCCAAAACTTGTGACTTCGTCAACTTTGCCATAAGACTCCTTACTTGTTCTCCTTGGTTTAGGGTTCGGCGGATACTACAAAAGCGCCGAAAACCTTGCAACTATTGATTTTTCAGGGGTTCGACCCACCGAGCCCGGCCAAAAACGGATTTGTCCGGCGCTCGGCGCCGATGGTTGTTGTCGGTCCGTGGCCCGGGAAAACGCGCACGTCATCACCGAGCGGCAACAGCTTGTCGCGGATGGACTGGAGCAACAATTCGTAGTCGCCGCCGGGCAGGTCGGCGCGTCCGACCGATCCCGCGAACAACACATCCCCGACAAAGGCGGCGCGTTCCTTCCGTTCGAACAAGACCGCACTGCCCGGACAATGGCCCGGACAATGAAGGATCTCAAAGCGCAAGTCCCCGACCTCCAGGGGCTTACCCTCTTCGAGGAACAGGTCCGGCTCGGTCGGTTCGATGTCCAGATCGAGGCCGAAATACTGTGCTTGGGGGATCTTGAGCAGGGGGGCGCTCTCGCGGTGGATGGCGAATCGCGCCCTGGTGGCCCGCAACAGCTCGGCATTGTCCAGGAAATGGTCCCAATGGCCGTGGGTGTTGACCAGCAGAGCGATCGGGGTATTCCACTCGCGGGCTTGCTGAACGATCAACGGTGTGGCGCCCTGCGGGGCATCGATCACCAGGGCGGTCCCGTTGCGTTTATCGGCGACCAAATAGCCATTGGTCGCGACCGGTCCCGCTTCAAATGTCTCGACGATCATGCGGTGTGGCGGGGCGTGAAGGCCCCCGCGTTACTCCTCTTCGTCCTCATCCTCATCATCATCTTCTTTTTCGTCTTCGTCCTCGTCGAGGTCCTCATCCTCCTCCAACTCGTCGTCCAACTCTTCCACATCTCCCGAGTCGCTCAGATCAAAGCCGCAGGTGGGACATCGCAAATTGTTTCGCTTCAGCTCCTCGGGCTCGACATCCACGTTGCAGTTTGGACACGTGACTTGTTCCATACGTTCCATACCCCCCTTTTCTGCATTCTTGCGCCGGAACAATAATAAAAAATCCGGCAGGCGCAAGCGTGTTTTGTCGAGCGGTTTTACTTCACCGGGGGCGAGCGCAATTTGGCGAGGCTGGCTTCGATCTGTTCGCGCTGGGTGGTCGGGCCGTGCCACAGGGCGAGGCATTTCTCGTAGGCGGCGGCGGCTTCGTTGGTCTGGCCGTTCAACGCGAGGAGTTGTCCGAGGAACAGGTACAGATGCGAATCCTCGACGTGCTCGCCGATGGTCCGCTGCAAGGCCAGAATCGCGCCGTTGCGGTCACCGAGCCGCGCTTCCAGTTGCGCCCGCAGGAGCCACGCCTGGGCCGAATGCGGTTGCTCGGCGGTGACGGCTTCGGCTTCGTCCAGCGCGGCGTCGACGTTGCCTCTGGTCGCTTTGATTTGCGCCTGGGTCAATCGCGCGTAGAAATAGCGCGGATTGATCTCGAGCAGTTTTTTCGTCAATTCCATGGCGCGATCCATGTTGCCCTGGTCGAGATTGATCACGGCCAGATTCATCCATTCCTCCGAGGGCCGCGGATGGAGGGAGATGGCATCCTGGAACAGCGCCTTGGCCGTATCGACCGCGCCGACGACCATGAGGAAGTTTCCCATCGTGGCCACCACGCGGGCGCGCAGGTACCGATCGCCATCGGCCACGTCGTCGGCGAGTTCGTGGGCGTAGGTGAGGACGGCGTCGACATCCGTCACGTGAACGTGTTTGAGAGTTTTGAGCGCGTTGTCGGCGCGCAGCTCGGGCCAACAGCTTCGATGCACGAAGATGCAGGCGGCATGATCGAAGTAGAGCATGTCCCACATCGGGCTTTTCACGAGGTACTGCAACAAGGCGCGGTCGTCCGCCGTGCCGTACTGGATGAACGCGACCGAGACCGAGCGTTGGCGCATCCATTTTTCCCATGTGGCCGGGTCGTACATGGCGGCGCGATACTGATCGACGAACTCGCGGCCATAGAGGTTGGCGCGGCCATCGCAGAACGGCCGCCATTGCGGATAACCCCACCAGATCAACGGGCCGCCGGAGAGAAAGGTGTTGAACACGTTCAGGCCCGCGGGCAATTCCTTCATGACGTCGAGGGCCTTGGTCGGGACAATCGTTTCGTCGATGCCGACGCCGAATTTCGCGGGACGACTTTCCGCGATGGCCCAGTCGTTCGTCACCGTGACAAAGATCAGGAACGCGGCCACGGCGCCGGCGGCGATCAGGGCTGTCGTTTCGGCCCAATCCGATGGTTTCTTGCCGGCAAATCTGGCGCGAATCACGGACAGTCCGTACGCCAGAATCGGCGCGGTCACGACGGCGTACAGGGCGGTGAACCGGTTCGCGCGCAACGCCAGCGCGCTCATGGCGGCGACGACGAGTATGTGAGCCCAGGGGAATGAGCGGCGTTGGATGACGAGCACGGCTAGCAGCACGAGCGGGTTCAGCCAGAACAACCACCAAAACACCTGCAGGGCCCAGTTCGGTTCCGTCAGGAGCAGCTCGCGGGTGGGCTGCCATTCCCCGAGCGTGCCCGCGGGGCTGGAGCTTTGCGTCTGCTCGATGGCGTGTTGGACGAGGCGGATGCCGAACGGATTTACCCAGCACGCCGCGCAGGACAACGCCAGCGCGCCGAGGATGAGGCCCAACGAACGCCATTGCTTGCGGAGGAGCGACTCGATGCCGAGCACGAGCGCATACATGGCCACGAGACCGATCCCCAACGGAAACGATCCGTGGACGTTCACCCAGATCAATTCCAGCACGGGCAACCAGAGCAAAGATCGCAATTTACCGCGGCGGGCGGATTCGAGGAGGCCGATTGTCAGCGCCGACAGCAGGAGCATCAGGACGTCGGGGCGGACTTCGAGTCGGGCGCGCGAGGCGACGAATGCGGCCACGGTGATCAGCGCAGCGAGCGCCGGGCCGGCGGCGTTACGGCGGCAGGCGAGAAAGACGACAATGCCTGTGAGTCCGACGATCAGGGCTTTCCAGATAACGAGGGCGTTGAAACCGCCACCGGTGTAGGCGACGTAGATCGCGGCCTGGAAGAGCCATTCCCAGTCGAGCCATTGTTTGCCGTTGACGGTGGCCGAGAACGGGTCGACGCGCGGGACGGCCATGTGGGAGAGAATCCACTCGCCGGTTTTCAGGTGCCAGAATGTGTCGGATTCGGAGATTTTCTCGAGGCCGAGCAGGAAGGGGAAGGCGAGCGCGAGCGCGACGACGATCGCGGAAATGGTTTTGCGTGTTTTCCCGTGCATGTAGGCGCGGCATTGTGGCCAAGGTGGCGCTGAATTTCCAGCCGGATTACCGGAGGGCCCGAAATGGCGAATGGTCGATGGTGGCTGGGGTGGACGGAGGGGACGGCCTTGACAAAGGCGACAATGTATAACATATTTGTGACACAATGAAGAGCGCCACCGTGAGGCAGGTCCGCCACAACTTCGGCAGCGTGCTGAACTGGATCGAGGACGGCGAGGCCGTCGTGATCAAGAAGCGCGGCAAGGTGATCGCCGTCATGCAACCGCCGCGGGCCGCGAAGGTCCGCAAGGTGAACCTGCCTGATTTTGCCGCCCGGCTGAAGCGCATCTTTGGCGACAAAGTGCTCCCGACGACGGGCGCGGACATCGTGGCCGAGGACCGGGGACGGTATTGAACGCTTACGCGGACACGAGCTTTCTCGTCTCGCTCTACACTCCGGACGCCAATTCCCCTCGCGCGATCGCGTCCTTGCGGGCCCTACGCGAGCCGCTGCCATTCACGCCGTTTCACCGCCTGGAGTTTCGCAACGCAATCCGCTTGCGCGTGTTTCGCGGTGAACTGAGCGGCCCCGAGCGCAGCGCGGCGTTGCAGGCGCTCGACGACGACCTGCAGGACGGAGTTCTTGTTCACACGGCCATTCCGTGGACCGACACGTTGCGCGAATCGGAACGGCTGGGCGCCGCTCACACAGAAAGGCTGGGCGTGCGCAGCGCCGACATTCTCCATGTCGCGGCCGCGCTGAGGCTGCAGGCGAAAGAACTGCTGAGCTTCGACGTCCACCAGCGCAAGCTGGCCGCGGCCGAAGGGTTGAAGGTCAGACCGTGAAGACAGGCGGGATACATTCCAGTGGAATGCATCTTCGCCTTGTCGCGGACGGCGGGAGAAGGGTTGGCACGGCGCTGGGGATTTGTGGATAGCGGCATTGGAGTGGCCATGAATAAGAACAAGTATCGCGGGAGCAATTTTGACGACTTTCTCAAGGAAGAGGGGATTCTCGAGGAGGTGGAAATCCGGGCGGCGAAGCGCGCCATTGTGGTGCAACTGGAGCGGCTCATGAAATCGCAGAGCCTGACCAAGAAGGCGATGGCGCAGCGGATGCGCACGAGCCGGGCATCGCTGGACCGGTTGCTCGACAGATCCAACACATCGGTGACCCTGCGCACGCTGGGCAAGGCGGCGGAGGTTGTCGGGCGGAAGCTGAGAATTGAGTTGCTGCCGGTGTGATGGGTTGGTCCTCAGTCCGGCCGACGAACTGCGAATCAATGCCAACGCGTGGGGATAGCTCGATCCTCACAACAAGGCACCGCGGATGAGATGGAGGCAAGCAGAATACATTTCAGTGAAATGCATCTTCGCTCTCGTCGCGAGTGATGGAAGAAGGATTGGCACGGCGCTGGAGATTTGTGGATAGCGATTCTCGCGGCGACCGTTCATCCGCCGTACCCCGGCCGTCCCGCTGGCGGATCGGCGGCGAAAGGTTCCCGGTCTGGCCCAGGAAACTCGTTGGTCGGGATATGCCGGGACGGGGGGTGATGGCAAGAGTGGAGATGAGGACGGCGGGCGGGGACATGAACGGGCACAAAGCCCGATTCATTTCAGGGGTATCGTTTTCGATGTTGACATGATTATCGGCGTGTGATAAGTGGAGTGGTTGCATTAGATGTTCTTTGACATAGGTCGCGCCGCTCCCGGCGGCCTGGCTTTGACATTGCATTGCGACCGCGAGGAGAAGAGGCGGATGGCTGGGACAGCCGTCCCTACCGAGAGGGGGAAAGTGGTAACTGGTTACCGCGGTCCACGAGGGGAAAGGGGACGGGGGGGTATAGTTCTGCGAAACGAAGCCAATGGTTTTCAGGCAGTCTTCGATGTGGAAGGCATTGAACTGCAGGAGATTGTGTTGGCCGGGTTCGCGAAAAACGCATTGGCTTCGTTTGGCTTCGTTCGGCCAAAAAATGGCTTCGTTTTGGGGTTTCCAATGGGCTGACACCGCGAAAACGTTTCGCGGCTACAATCGCGGAGCGGACTACCTGCCCGCGGCGGGGGTGATGGAGATGTCGACCATGAGATCGGCTTCGATGCGTTCGAGGGCCTGACGCAGGGCGTCGACGCTGGAGGAATCGGGCAGTCGGACCCTGGCGGTGGCGCGGAAGAGGGTCTCGCCCGACATGGCGGCGCTCTCGCAGCCCGAGGTCAACTCCTCGACATTCACCTGATGTTGGGCCAGCACCTGCGAGATTTCGCGGATGATGCCGGGTCGGTCGTGGCCGATGACCTCGACGGTCGCCAGGTTGCGGGCGGTTGGGGCCGGGGTGATCGCATCGCGCTGGACGCTGACCGACAGGCCCTGAGGTTCGAGCGACTGAAGCGCTTTCAGGAGCGGCTGCTCGTTCGCGGCGGGAATCTCGACGCGGAGGATGCCCGCGAACTGGCCGCCGAGGTGGGCCATGCGGCTTTCGAGCCAGTTGCCGTCGTGCTCGGCGATGACGGCGGAGAGGCGCCCGACGAGCCCGGGGCGGTCGGCGCCAATGATGGTCATCACCAGGGAGACGTTCATGGGAATGTGATACGCCGCCTCGAGCGGAATCGCAAGCCGGGAGGGAAAGAGAGACGGAAACGTGATGCGAATGGCACGGAGACAATTTGTTGAGTCAGTGTGCGGCGCCCTGAGGGGGGGATTCGGCGGGCGCGGCGGGCGAAGGCGTGTTCAGGGACGGGTTGTGACTGGCGCGAGCGGCGAGCAAGCGGGAGAGGAGTTCGCGGAGGGTGGAGTTGTCCGCGTCGATTTTGATGGCGGCGCGGATGGTATCGATGGCGGCGTCGAGGTTGCCCTGGTGCTCGTAGAGCGCGGCGCAGTTGTAATAGGCGGAGAGGTTTTGCGGGGCGATTTTGATGACCTGTTGGTAAAGTTCGAGGGCCTTCTGGGTTTCGCCGTGGCTGGACCAGATGTTGGCGAGGATGGAGAGAAGGGCGATGTTGTTGGGATCGATGTCGACGGCTTTCTGAATCTGCCGGGCGGCCTCCTGATAACGGCCGAGGTAGTGGAGCGTGGAGCCGAGATTGACGTAGGCGAGCTCGTTGCTCGGTTCGAGGGCGATGACCTGCTCGTAACGCTGGACGGCCTTTTCGCTTTCGCCGAGGTTGGACCAGATGGTGGCGAGGTTGAAGATGAGCACGGTGTTTTTCGGATCGAGGTTGATCGCCTTCTCAAATTCCGCGGCGGCGTCGCGGGTGCGGCCGAGGTTGTTGAGGGCGGCGCCGAGGTTGACGTAGACGAGCTGGTTGCTGGGGTCGATGTCGACGGCTTTGTGAAGCGGCTCGAGGGCTTCGTTGTACTTCTTCATATTGATGAGCGAGTTGCCCCAGTTGAGATAGATCGTGGCGTTGCGGGGATCGATCTTCTCGGCGCTTTTGAGCTGGTCGATGGCCTCCTGATAGCGGCCGAGTTTGTCGAGGACGTAGGCCATGTTGATGGCGATGCTGGTGTTGAGCGGATCGTAAGCGGCGGCGCGCTGAAACTGCTCGAGGGCGAGGTCGAGTTTGCCGTCTTTGACGAGCGCGATGCCGCGGCCCTGATAGAGAACGGCGCGGGCCGGATCGCGTTCGGTGACGGGCTGATCGTTCTGGAGAAGCCGGGCGTCGGGCTGGGCGGGCGGCTCGTAGCGGGCGGCGACGGTGCAGGCCAACACGACCGCGAAGGCGATGGATTGGGCGAAGCGCGCGAAGGTGCGGGCGTCGCGGATGGGTGAGTATGGGGGGCGGTCGCTCATTTCCTCTGGTAAATCTACCAGACCCGGGCTATTTATCGAGCCGGATTGGTCCGGGCGAGTGGTCGTTCGAGACAGGCGAGATGAATCTGAGTTTTGGTTACAACACGAACGGGTTTGGCCAACACAAACTCGAAGATGCGCTGGAGATCATCGCGGACTGCGGGTACCGCGGCGTCGCGTTGACGCTGGACAACTATCACTGCAATCCGTTCAGCGTCGAGCCTGCCGACCTGAACCGTTTGCGGCAGCTCCTGGACAAGCTGCAACTGCGGGTGGTGATCGAAACGGGGGCGAGGTATTTGCTCAATCCGCAACGCGGGCGTTACCCGACGCTGGTCAGCAGCGAGGGACGGCAAATCCGACTCGAATTTCTGCGGCGGGCGGTGGACATCGCGGCGGATCTCCATGCCGAGTGCGTGAGCTTCTGGTCGGGGGCGCCCGAGGCGGAGGTGCCCGAGCATCAGGCGTGGGACTGGCTGGTGACGGGTTGCCTGCAACTGGCCGAGCACTCGAAGCGGCGCGGCGTCCAACTCGCGTTCGAGCCGGAGCCTTGCATGCTGGTCGATGACATGGCCAAGTTCGAGGTGCTGAAGAAGCATATCACGAGCGCGCGGTTTGGACTGACAATGGACATCGGGCACGTGTTCTGCACGGAGACCGCGCCGTTTCGCCAGGTGTACGGAAAGTTCGCGAATCTCATCCGCAACATCCACATCGAAGATATTCGCGACCGCAAACACGAGCATCTGATGTTTGGGGAGGGCGAGCTGGATTTTGTGGCCATCCTGCGGGTGCTCAATGACAACAAATACACCGGGCTGATCAACGTCGAGCTTCCGCGACACGCCCATTGCGCAGCGGAGACGGCGCGGGCGTCGCTCGAATTCCTCAACGCGATGGGCGCAAAAATCCCCGGGGCGACTGCAGCCGCCGCGGCGGCGAAATCGGCGCCGTCGGCCGCCCATTAGGCATTACGGGCGGTGTGGGCTTCCCGCGCGCGGAAAAATGCTTGAAATAAAATTTGCTTGTCTGCGGATGAGTTCGGCTGTATTTTCGGGCAGCTATTCGGAGGCAATATTATGAAGATTGCGCATCTTGCTGGTCTCACCGCTGTTGGCATCATGGTCGTTGGCATGCCCTCGGTTTTTGCGGCGCCGAGTGAATCCGTCGAATCGGCGGGTGCGTCAAGCGCCTACCAAAAGGTGAACGCGGTGCTCAGCGAACAGATTGTCGCGGGGCAATTGCAGGCGATCGGACTGACCAGCCAACAGGCGCATGCGCGTCTTTCGCAGTTGAACGCCGAACAGCTCAGTCAGTTGGCCGCGCAAGCCGATTTGATTCAGGTGGGCGGCACGATAGAGTCGGATGCGTCCGACAAGTGGGGCCCGCTCCATTGCATGTGGCACCAGTTGACCACCTTCGCCACCAACGTGTACCGCCTGGTTTTCTGTTGGGCGGATTTGAAATAGCTTTCGGTTTTCGCACAGGCGGCCTGTTCCGAAACTTTCGGAGCAGGCCGTTTTTGCTATACTAACGACGTGAAACCGGGCGCGACCCCTTTTGCCGAGAACCAGATGCTTTTCGGGCGGGACGACACGCCGGCCATCATCAGCGTCGAACCGACCGGCGACGCGGAAATCACGGTCTACGATCGACGCGACGACAAGCTTGCGAGCGGGGCGGTGGCATTTCAGCCGTTTCTGTGGTTGTCGGAACAGGTGTACCTACAGGGCTTCGATCGGAAGGTGGAGTATGCGCCGTTGGCTGGGAGCGCCTTCTTCAGATTCATCGGTCGGTTCCAGTCATGGACGGATTTTCAGCAGGCGCGGAAGTTTCTCGGCGCCGCCCCGTACTTCGCGATCAACGATCCGGCGCAGCAGTATCTCCTGGCCACCGGCCGAACGCTGTTCAAGGGATTGGGCTTCGATCAGCTCAACCGGCTGCAAATCGCGGTGGTGACAGCCGCGGAGAAGCTGCAGGCTCTCCAACTCGGAGATCGTGGAGGCTGGCAGCAGGAACTTAGCGGCACGGAAGCGCAGATTCTCAAGCAATTCGTCGACGTCGTTCGCGAGCGCGACCCGGACGTACTCGAAGGGCACGACATCTTCCGCGGGGCGCTGACGCAGATTACCGCGCGCGCGCGTGTCGCCCGCGTTCCGCTGAAGCTTGGGCGGGACGGCTCCATGCTGCGGTCGCGCGCGTCCCGCGTGCAAATTGCCGAGCGCACGATCCAATACCCGAAGTTTGCGATTCATGGCCGGCACATCGTGGACACATTTCTGTTGAGCGTGTTCTACGATGTGTCGTCGCGGGAACTGGAGGGGTTCGACCTCGGCGAGGTGGCGGCGCATTTCGGGGTGAAAGAATCGGGCGCAGCAGCGGTTCGACGCATCAGCGATTTACTCAGCCAGAGTTACTTCATCCAGGCGCAGGTGTTTCCCTACAATTATCAGGACGTGGTGGTGCGCGGGAACGCGACGAAGATCGACGCGTTGTTCCTGCGCGAGTATCTGCACCAGAAGCACAGCGTTCCGCAGTTCGGGGAACCGCGTCCGTTCGCGGGCGGCTACACCGACATGTTCCACGAGGGCGTGATCCGCAACGTCTGGCACTGCGACGTGCAATCCTTGTATCCCTCGCTAATGCTGGCGTTCGACCTCAAGCCGCGCGGCGACGAATTGAATTTGTTTCTGCCGCTGCTGCGCGACCTGCGACAGTTCCGTCTGCGGGCAAAAGCAGACGCGCGAACCGCGAAAGATGAAGCGCAACGGCGGAATCTCGACGCGTTGCAGCAGACGTTCAAGATTCTCATCAATTCGTTCTACGGCTATCTCGGGTTCTCGCAGGCGCACTTTGGCGATTTCGCGATCGCCGAACAAATCACCGCCAAGGGCCGCGAGACGCTCAAGACCATGCTCGATTGGCTACAGAAACGCGGCGCGAAGGTGATCGAGATCGATACGGACGGCCTGTATTTCGTGCCGCCCCCGAAATCCGAGCCGCAGGCGCTCGAACGCGATCTACAGGCGGCGTTGCCGAAAGGCGTGGATGTCGAGATCGACGGACGGTTTCCCGCGATGTTCAGCTACAGGATGAAGAATTACGCGCTGCTGGATGAAGAGGGGAAGCTTCATGTGACCGGCTCGGCGCTGCGGTCGCGCGGCCTGGAAAAGTTTCAGCGTCAGTTCCTCGAAGAGATGATGACCCTTGCGCTTCGAGATGAGGCGAAGAACGTGCCGCAACTGTACGAGGAGTATTGCCAGAAGATCGAGCGCGGCCACTTCCCCATCGACATGCTGGCGAAGACCGAAACGCTGCAGGACACGCTGGACGTTTATCGCCAGAAGATCGCCCAGTCCGCCCGCAATCGGAGCGCGGCGTATGAGCTGGCATTGAAATCAGGCCGGGCTTACGGACCCGGCGATCAGATCACGTATTATGTCACCGGCGACAGCAAACGGGTGAGCGTCTACGACAACTGCAAGCTGGCGAGCGAATTCGATCCCGCCCGCCGCGACGAAAACATCGATTACTACCTCGACAAGCTGAAGGCGTTGTACAAGAAGTTTGCGGAGATTCTGACCGGCTCCGCGCCGCGCGCGGAACGATCGCGAAACCAAACGCCGGATCTTTTTGGCTGAGGCGACTGACTCGATCAGTGTCCGGATAATTCGGCGACCGTCACTGCCAGCGCCAACATGGAGAAGGCGAGGCCAACCCAACCAGTGACTTTGAGCGGTGGGCGCGACTGGCGGGTCACAATGAAGAAGCAGGCCGTAAAGACGGCCCAGAAGGGAACGGCGGCGCGGAGCAGTTGGTTCGCCGATTCGGTTGTGAGCGGGTGGAACACAAACGCGCACCATGCCCAGAGCGCGAATCCACCTGCATAAAGCGTCAGGAACGGCGGGAACTTCAGTTGGCGGTTCAACTGCCCGAGCAGCGGGTTGCTTTCCAAATGCAATTCGTTGGCCATGGCGACAGTTACGTGCACGTTGCGTGCCACGATGAAAGTCTAATTCCATTGCCATTTTCGCCAGTCGTTCTACAATTGGCTGAACGAAGAGTGACCGACTCCGTGTGAAACGCGAACTTGACAGTTGAGGGCTGAAAACCAAAGGCCTCCCACATCCATGCTCCTCCCCGCCCAAATCATCCAGAAGAAGCGTGACGGACATGCGCTGAACGAAGCAGAAATCCGGTTTTTCATCAAGGGTTTCACCAAAGGCGAATTGCCGGAGTACCAGATGTCGGCGATGGCGATGGCGATTTGTTTTCAAAGGATGACTTTCGATGAGACGATGTGGCTGACGCGGGCGATGATCGAGAGCGGGAAGGTGGTCGAGTGGAAGCGGCATGCCGGGTCGTTTTATGCGGACAAACACAGCACGGGTGGGATCGGGGACAAAACGTCGTTGATCATCGCGCCGCTCGTCGCGGCGTGCGGGGTGAAAGTGCCGATGATCTCGGGGCGCGGGCTGGGTCCGACGGGCGGGACGCTGGACAAACTCGAAAGCATCGCGGGCTTCAACGTCAATCTGACGCTTGATGCATTTCAGCGCATCACGGAGAAAATCGGTTGTTGCATGATCGGCCAGACGGCGGAGATCGCGCCGGCGGACAAGAAATTGTACGCCTTGCGGGATGTGACGGCGACGGTTTCGTGTCTGCCGCTGATCGTGGCCAGCATCATGTGCAAGAAGCTTGCCGAGAACGTGGATGGTCTGGTGCTCGACGTGAAATGGGGCAGCGGCGCATTCATGCGGACTCGGGAGTCCTCGGCGGAACTGGCGCGGGCGATGGTCGAGGTCGGGAAGCGGTATGGCAAGAAGGTTGTCGCGCTGCAAACCGACATGAACCAGCCGCTGGGACAGAAGATCGGAAATGCGCTCGAAGTGCGCGAGTGTGTTGAGATCATGAACGGCTCGGCGAAGGCGGATGATTTGATGGAGGTCACGCTCGCGCTTTCGGCCGAGATGTTATTGATGGCCGGTGTGGCGAAAAAGGTTGCAGACGCGAAGCAAATGCTGCAAAAGAAACTTTCCAACGGCGAAGCGCTCAAGAAATTCGCCGAGTTGATCGCCGCGCAGGGCGGCGACGCCCGTGTGTGTGACGATGTGAAGAGATTGCCAGAGGCCAAACATGCTCGATTGATCCCCGCGCCGAAATCCGGCTTCGTGCAATCCATCGAATGCGACCAGATCGGCTACGCGGTGATTGCGCTGGGCGGCGGACGGAAGGTCTCGGCGGACAAGATTGATTTCGGCGTCGGGTTCGAGCAGCCGAAGAAGATCGGCGACACGGTGAAGGCCGGCGAGCCATTGATGATCATGCATTACAATGACGACGCGCGGGCCGCGGAAGCCGAGCGGATGGTGCAACAGGCCTACACGATCACGGAGAAGCCGGTGAGCGCCGGGCTGCCGTTGATCGTGCAGAAGATCGAGTAAAGGGTTCCTATCGATGATAGCGACTGTAAAAGAGACGAAGGATTTTCTGGATTCGAAGTTGAACGGACTCAAACCCGAAGTGGCGTTGGTGGTGGGCTCGGGTCTGGGCGGCATCACGCAAGGGGTCAGCAAGCCGCTCGTCATTCCGTACACGGATATTCCGAATTTTCCCAAGCCGACAGTGGCGGGGCATGCCGGGCAGATGATTTTCGGGGAGCTGGCGGGCAAGAAGCTCATGGTACTTAGCGGACGATTTCATCGGTACGAAGGACGGAGCGCGGCGGAGATTACGTATCCAATCCATGTTATCGACGCGTTCGGGGTGAAAGTGCTGATCGTCACGAATGCGGCCGGCGGCATCAACCCGCAGTACAAGCCCGGCGATCTGATGGTGATCGAGGACCACATCAATCAACTCGGCATCAACCCGCTCATCGGCGGCGTGAACGGCGACGGCGGCGTCAAATTCGTCGACATGTCTCAGGCCTACTCGCCGCGATTGCGTGAAAAATTGGATACCGCCGCCGAGAAACAACAGATTCCCATCTGGCGCGGCGTGTATCTGGCAACGACGGGACCGAGTTACGAGACGCCGGCCGAGATCAAGGCGTTCGCGTGGTCTGGCGCCGACGCCGTGGGCATGAGCACCGTGCCCGAGGTCATTCTGGCGCGCTACCACAACATCGAAGTGGCCGGTGTCTCCTGCATCACCAACCTTGCGGCGGGCATCTCCAACAAGAAACTGTCCCACGACGAGGTGCTGGAAGTGGGTCGGGCCGCACAGGACAGATTGGGCAAACTCCTCACCGAATTCATCGGATCGTTGTAAGTTTCTGTTATTCGCGGGGCATCGCGAACGACGTGTGCCTGTGCTTGCGAAGTGGTAACCTATTGAGCCTCGTAACATATTTGTAACAATCGCGTTGGCTGAGCGTGACACATTCGTTACAGTATGTCTGCCATGGCGGAAACGATACTGATTGTGGACGACGAACAGGACGTTGTGGATCTGCTCGTCTATAACCTGCAGAAGGCGGGGTACAAGACCATTACGGCGCGAGATGGCGCCCTGGCATTGCAGAAAGCGCGAGACGAAATGCCGTCGCTGATCGTGCTCGACTTAATGTTGCCGCAGATGGACGGGACCGAGGTGTGCCGTCATCTGAAGGCCGAACCGAAGACCACTCACATTCCGATCATCATGCTGACGGCCAAGGCGGAAGAAGTGGACCGCGTGGTGGGACTGGAGCTTGGCGCAGACGATTACGTGACGAAGCCGTTCAGCCCGCGCGAGATTGCGCTGCGGGTGAAAGGCGTCTTGCGGCGTGTCAGCGGGAAATCCACGCCCGCCGAGGTTCTCAAATTTGGCGACATTACGTTGGACATTGCCAAGCATGAGGTCACCATCAAAGGCAAGGTCGTGGACCTGACGGCAACGGAGTTCAAGTTGCTGACGACATTGCTGGAACGACGCGGGCGGGTTCAGTCGCGGGACCGGTTGCTAACGGACGTGTGGGGCTACGAGGGAGACGTGGACACGCGAACGGTGGACACCCATATGCGACGCTTACGCGAAAAGCTCGGCAAGGTGGCGGATTACGTCGAGACGGTGCGCGGCGTCGGGTACCGATTTGCGGATGCGCCCTGAGAGTTATCCGCGCTGCACCAACATGAGCAGACGGTAGACGACGGCGGCGACGACCGCCGAGCAGGGGATCGTCAATATCCACGCCCACACGACACGTCGGGCCACGCCCCAGCGGACAGCGGACAACCGGTGGACCGCGCCCACTCCAACAATCGCACCCGTGATCGTGTGCGTGGTGCTGACGGGAATGCCCATGGCCGTCGAGGTGAAGAGTGATGTAGCAGCGGCCAGCTCGGCGCACGCGCCATCGTACGGCCGCAGTTTGGTGATTTTCATTCCCATCGTTTTCACGATGCGCCAGCCGCCGGCCATGGTCCCAAGGGCGATGGCGAGATTACAGACGAACACGATCCAAAACGGGAATGTCACCTTGCCGGCGGCGAACGCGGCCTGCTGACTTTTCCAGATGCTGGCGTACAACAGCGCAGCAATGATTCCCATGGTCTTTTGGGCGTCGTTCATGCCGTGGCCGAGACTGTATGCAGCCGCTGATCCGAGTTGAACGATACGGAATCCGCGGTCGATCTTGATCGGCGAAACCTTACGAAACACCCACATCACGATGAAGGTGAAAAACAGGCCGAGCCCGAGACCAATCAAGGGCGCAATGACAATGAACTCGACCGTGGAAATAACCTTGGCCGTGTGCAGCACGCCGTTCCATGTGCCGGCGTGAACGATGGCGGCGCCACCAAATCCACCGAGCAACGCGTGGGACGAACTCGAAGGCAGTCCGCCGTACCACGTGATCAGGTCCCACACGATTGCGCCGAGCAACCCGGCGAAGATGACCTCGACGGTGATGTAGTCGGCGTGCACCCAGGTGGCGACAGCGTTGGCGACGTGGACGCCGCCGACCCAGGCCGCGACGAAATTCCACCAAGCGGCCCAGACGACAGCCTGGAACGGGCGGAGGACGCGGGTGCCAACGACAGTGGCAATCGAATTGGCGGAGTCGTGGAATCCGTTGACGAAATCGAATGCGAGCGCCGTAAGAAAAATCAGGGCGACATACGGATTTTGAATGATGTGGAGCAGGTCGGTGAAGAAAGCGGACATTCAGGTCTCCCCGCGGGGTCGCGGCCTAGCTCATCTTGACGATGACGCCCTGAAGGACGTTGGCCACGTCCTCGAGGCGGTCGGTGATCTTCTCCATCGTCTCGTAGATGTCCTTCCACTTGATGACTTCGATGGCGTTCTTTTCGGTGGCGAACAACTCGGTGAGCGCGACGTGCAGGATGTCGTCGGCGGCATTCTCGACCTCGTGGACGGTGATGCAATCGCGCATGACCTGCTCGTAGTTTCTCGCAGAGCGCATGCCGTGGACGGCCTGGGCGAGCTTCTCGCAGCCGCGGACGATTTGTTTGGCGAGGTTGACGGCGTGCTGGGTCGGTTTCTGGATGCCGAAGAACGCGAGGCGATTGGCGGCGGCGTTGGTCAGGTCCACGACGTCGTCGATGCGCAGGGCCATCATGTGAATGTCTTCGCGGTCGAGCGGGGTGATAAACGATTTGTTGAGTTGCTCCATGGTCCGGTGCGTGACATCGTCGCAGTCGTGCTCGATGGCATTCAGCTCGCGGGCGATGGGATCGGCGTCGGCGTACTGTTCGGTTAATTTCAACAGTAGTTCGGCGGCGCGCACGGCGTGGTCGGCCGCCTGGTCAAACGACCGGAAAAAGTCAAACTCCTGTGGTATCAATCTCCTCAGCATGGCCCCTCTCCGAATGACAATCATGTAACGGAAGTTTGTCAAAATAGCAACAGATTGCGGCATTGGATTTGTTACGACTGCGTCCGATTTCATTGAAACGGCGCGCGGTGTCCGCTATTGTGGCGGCTGCGAACGGTGAGACTCTCGCTTCCATCGAAGTGGTTCCTCGGTCTGGCGATCCTGTTGGTCGATTTGCTGCTGGTGGTGTATGTGGCGATTCGGCTGACGCTGCCGCCGTACCTGGTGAGGCAGATCGAATCGGATTTGCGCCGGGACGCGTACGTCGTGCGCGATGTGTTCGAATCCGAGCTGCAAACGCGAACCACGACCCTGGCCGACATCAATCAACTGAGTCACGAAATCTCGAAGCAGACCGGTTTGCGGATCACAGTGATTGCGCGGGACGGCACGGTCATCGGCGAGTCCGACAGAACCGAGGCCGAGATCAAGACCATCGAGAACCATTTGCAGAGGCCGGAGGTTCAACAAGCCCTGCACGAAGGGGTCGGCAGCGCCACGCGCAAGAGCAATACGATTGGCGTGAATCTGTTGTATGTGGCGGTGCCGGTGCGGGACGACAAGATTGTGGGGATCGTGCGGGTGGCGATGCCGCTGGTGGAGATTCAACACACAACAGCGCGTGTGCTGCATACCATCGCGGTGGCGAGCCTGGTGGTCGGACTTGCGGCCATCCCGGTGCTGTACTGGCTGTCGAGGCGGGTAACGCGGCCGATTCTGCAAATGCAGAAAGCGGCGGGACGGATGGCGCACGGGGATTTCAGTCAGAAGGCGCCGTATCGGGTCAGCGGCGAGCTGGGCGAACTGGCGACGGCGTTGAACGACATGTCATCGCAGCTCGAGGCGCGGCTGCGGGAACTCAGCGAAGAGAAAGCCGATTTGAGCGCGATCCTGGCGGGTATGACGGAGGGCGTCTTGGTCGCGCGGCCGGATGGCCGGATTCGCCTGACCAACCAGGCGTTGCGGCACCAATTCGGCATCACTGACGAGACCCTGGGGAAGACGGTGTTGGAAGCGTTTCGCAACGTACCACTGCAGGAGTTGGTGGGCGAGGTCATCGAGGAGGGCGACGTATCGGCGCGGGAGCTGACGTTTTTGACACCGAACGAACGGACGTACGAACTGAGCGCGACGCGATTGCAGGACAGCCGCGGGGCGGTGACGGGTGTGATCATCGTATTTCACGACATCACGCGGATGCGTCAATTTGAGAACACGCGCAAGGAGTTCGTCGCCAACGTCAGCCATGAACTGCGCACGCCGCTGTCGATCATCAAGGGGTACGTCGAGACACTGCTGGATGACGAGCCGCCGGATGCGGCAACGACGCGGCAATTTCTGAACACGATCCAGCGGCACTCGCGGCGGCTGGAAGCGTTGATTGCCGATTTGCTGAGTATCTCGGCGCTGGAATCGCAGCAGGCGCGGCTGACCTTCGAGCCCGTGTCGATGCGGGCGGCGGCGCAATCGGTGCTGGACGAATTGACGCGACAGGCCCAGGACAAATCGATTGCGGTTTCGTTGGAGATCCCCGGGCAACTTCCTGCGGTCCGTGCCGATGCCCAGCGATTGCACCAGGTATTGTTCAATCTTCTGGACAATGCGATCAAATACACGCAGGCGGACGGGCACGTGACGATTCGGGCGGTTGAGAAAGACGGGATGGTCGAGACGGGGGTGGCGGATGACGGCCCGGGGATCGGGCCTGAACATCTGCCGCACGTGTTCGAGCGGTTCTATCGGGTCGACAAGGCGCGGAGCCGCGAGCTGGGCGGCACGGGTCTCGGCCTGTCGATCGTCAAGCACATCGTGCAATCCCACGGCGGCCGTGTCTGGGCGGAGAGCCAGATCGAGCGCGGGAGCACATTTTACTTCACGCTGCCGCGGGCCTGACGAACGGTGGCGGCGATGGTTTCCCGGCTTGACATATTCGCCAAAGCGAATATGTATTACGCGCATGAAACCGAAGCGTGTCCTGTTCCTCTGCACGGGGAATTCCTGTCGCAGCCAGATGGCCGAGGGGCTTCTACGGACGCTGGGCGGCGAACGATTCGCGGCGTTCAGCGCGGGCGCCAAGCCGGCCGGCCACGTTCATCCCCTTGCCATCCGCGCGATGGGCGAACTGCACATCGACATTTCCCGTCATCAATCCAAGTCGCTCGACGCATTCCGTGGTCAGCCGATCGATTACTTGATCACGGTGTGCGACGGCGCGCGCGAGACATGTCCCACGCACACCGGGGCCGAACGACAATTGCACTGGAGCTTCGATGACCCGGCGCGCGCGGATGGCCCGGACGAGCAGAAGCTGGCTGAATTCCGCCGCGTGCGCGACGAAATCCGCCGGCGCATCGAACTGTTTTTGGCAACCCAGCATGAATGACTCCGTTTCCAGACGACTGTCGTTTCTCGATCGCTACCTCACACTGTGGATTTTTCTCGCCATGGGAGCGGGCGTTGGCGCCGGCTATTGTTTTCCGCAGATTGAGAGCGGCATCAACCGCCTGCAGGTGGGCACGACGAATTTGCCGATTGCGGTGGGGCTGATCCTGATGATGTATCCGCCACTGGCCAAAGTGCGATACGAGGAGATGGGGGACGTATTTCGCAATTACCGGGTGCTCGGTCTTTCCCTGCTGCAGAATTGGGTGATTGGGCCGGTGTTGATGTTCGCGTTGGCCATTGTGTTTCTGCGGGACCGCCCGGAATACATGGTCGGCCTGATTATGATCGGGCTGGCTCGCTGCATTGCGATGGTCATTGTGTGGAACGAACTGGCAGATGGCGACACGGAATACTGCGCGGGGCTGGTGGCATTCAACAGCGTGTTCCAGGTGCTGTTCTACAGTCTGTTCGCGTGGGTATTCATCACCAAACTGCCGCCGTTATTCGGGCTGCGCGGATACGGGGTCAACGTGAGCATGGCGCAGATTGCCCGGAGCGTGTTTGTGTATCTCGGCATTCCGTTTCTGGCGGGCATCCTCACACGGTTCAGCCTGCTCAAGGCGAAGGGACGAGAATGGTACGAGCACACGTTCCTTCCGCGGATCAGTCTGATCACGCTGGTTGCGCTGCTGTTCACGATCCTGGTGATGTTCAGCCTGAAAGGCGACCGCATCGTCCGCATCCCGCTGGACGTTCTGCGGATTGCCGTGCCATTGCTGATTTACTTCGTCGTGATGTTCCTCGTCAGTTTTTATCTGGGCCGCGCGGTTGGCGCCGATTACTCCAAGACGGCCACGCTATCCTTTACCGCGGCCAGCAACAATTTCGAGCTGGCGATTGCGGTGGCGGTGGCGGTGTTTGGGATTAATTCCGGAGCGGCGTTTGCGGCGGTGATCGGACCGCTGGTCGAAGTGCCCGCGCTTATCGGCCTGGTGAATGTCGCCCACTTTTTTCAGCGCCGGTATTTCAGCCAACCTCTGAGTCCTCACCCCATCATTCAGGAGACAACCACATGAAAAAAGAGGGGAAATCGGTGGCAGATGCGGAACTTGTCCACCAGAAGGTACGTGACGGTTATGCCGAGATCGCCAAAGGCAACGGGTGCGGGTGCGGCTCGGAGCGCACGAGTTCGGATGAACTCGTACGCCAGATCGGCTACTCGACGGAGGAACTGAGCGTCGTGCCGGAGGGCGCCAACATGGGGCTTTCGTGCGGCAATCCGACGGCCATTGCGTCGCTGAAGGTCGGGGAGATTGTTCTCGATCTCGGCAGCGGCGGCGGATTCGACGTATTCATTGCCGGAAAGAAGGTTGGTCCGAGGGGTCGGGCGATTGGCGTGGACATGACGGCGGAGATGCTGGCCAAGGCACGGCGCAATATCGACACATATCGCGAGCAGACCGGGCTCGACAACGTCGAGTTCCGGCTGGGCGAGATGGAACATTTGCCGGTAGCGGATGGGAGCATCGATGTCGTCATTTCGAATTGCGTCGTCAACCTTTCACCGGACAAGCCGCAAGTCTGGCGGGAGATTGCGCGCGTGCTCAAGCCGGGTGGCCGCGTCGCGGTGTCCGATCTCGCGCTGCTAAAACCGCTGCCGTCGGCTGTTCGTGAGATGGTGGAAGCGCTGGTGGGTTGCGTGGCCGGGGCAGTGCTGGTGGACGAGACGCGGCGAATGATGACCGAGGCCGGGCTGGCCGACATTGAACTCGTCTCCACGCCGGACTACATCCAGGCCAAAGCGGATTGGAATGATCCGCTGTACCGGAAGATCATGGAGCACCTGCCCGCGGATGCCGAACCGAGGGACTACATTACAAGCCTGGGGGCGACAGCCAGGAAGCCGGCGCGCTGAATCATGACCAAGCCAGACCGACTTTTCAAGGCGTTTGCGGATGAGACGCGGCTGCGCATCCTGAATCTGGTGGCGCAACGCGAGAGGTGCGTGTGCGAGTTTCAGAAGATCCTGCGCGTACCGCAGCCGAAGATTTCGCGGCATCTCGCCTATCTGCGGCGGTCGGGATTGCTGGTGGCACGTCGCGAGGGCAGGTGGATTCACTACTCCCTGGCCAAGCCGGAGTCGGCTGTCCACACGGCATTGGTTGGCTGCATCCGCAGTTGTTTCCGCGACGTGGACCTGCTGAAGCGCGATCTGATACGCGATGGCCGGTGCTGCAAGCCCTAAGAGATCGCACCCGTATCGTCACCATTCCGTCACCGATTTGGCACCGCGTCGAAACAACGCGGTGGGAGCCTCAGGCGGGGTAGCGTGATGGCAAAGAACCGATCCATTTTGATTGCGGAGGACGAGCCGGATACCGCAAACCTGCTGCAGTTCCACTTGCAGCGGCGCGGGTATCAGACCACGGTGGCGTCGGACGGGCTCAACGCGCTGAATCTGAGTTTCGAGCGCCGCCCGGATCTGGTGATCCTGGATCTGATGCTGCCGAAGCTGCACGGATTCGAGGTTTGCCGCATGCTCAAGACCAGCCCATCCACAAAGCACATTCCCATCTTCATGCTGACGGCGATGGCATCGGCGGAGAACAAGGTGCAGGGGTTCAGCCTCGGCGCGAACGAGTACATGACCAAGCCGTTTGAGATGTCGGAACTGCTGGCGCGGATCGAATCCCTGCTGCGTGCCGCGTAGCAGCGGCGAGTGAGTTTACCGTTCCGTAGCCCGGCCGAGTCGGGTTTGTCACAACGCGTCACTACGTTCGGGCCGTCAGCGCCGCGGAGGTGGACGACAAGCGCCTCGTGTGAAGACGGCAAGCCGTGGATATCACCGGGGCGACACGTATTCGTAACTCAATCGTAACAACAACGGGATACCGGAGCATGGACATGGTGAAGACCACGAGGATGAACATCAGCAGATTGGCGGTCCTGACGGCGATGTGTCTTTGGATGTCCGGGGCGCAGGCGCAACTGCTCATCAACGGGGCCGGCGCCACATTTCCCTATCCGATTTATTCCAAGTGGTTCGATGAGTATGCAACAATCGATCCATCGGTTCGGTTCAACTATCAATCCATCGGCTCGGGCGGCGGACAGAAGCAGATTCTGGCGGAGACGGTGGATTTTGGGGCCACGGATGGGCCGATGAGCGATGAGAACCTGGCGAAGGCGCCCGGGAAGTTGCTGCATATTCCGATGGTCGCGGGGGCCGTGGTGGTGACATACAATTTGCCCGGCGCGCCGAAGCTCAAACTGGACGGGCCGGCCCTGGTTGATATTTTTCTTGGGAAGATCACGAAGTGGAATGACGCCCGCATTGCGGGGCAGAATCCGACCATTACCCTGCCTGATATGGACATTGTGGTCGTGCATCGTTCCGATGGCAGCGGCACGACGTATATCTTCACGGATTATCTGAGCAGTGTGAGCGACGGCTGGCGGACGGAAGTGGGGAAGAACACATCCGTCAAATGGCCGGTCGGGCTGGGCGGGAAAGGGAACGAAGGGGTTGCGGGCCAGATCAAGCAGACGCCGGGGGCGATCGGGTACATCGAGCTCATTTACGCGTCGCAAAACAATCTGCCGTTTGCGGACATCAAGAACTCGCGCGGGAATTACGTGTCGGCGTCACTGGCTTCAATCACCGCAGCGATGGCGGCGGCGAAAGTGCCCGATGATTTCCGGTTCTCGGTGGTGAATGCGCCGGGGGGCGAAGCGTATCCGATAGCCGGCGCCACGTGGTTGCTGGTGTACGAAAAGCAGAAGGATGCGTCGAAGGGGAAAAAGCTGGTGGAATTTCTCCATTGGGCGCTGACGCAGGGGGAACAACTGGCGCCGTCATTGAATTACGCGCCACTTCCACGAAACATTCAGGAGCGGGCGCTGGCGCGAGTGAACGAGATTACTTTTTAGGCTGCGAGTTCGTTGACGACATCGCTGGCGCGGGTCGGGGAAGAAGATCACCCCAGGGATCTTCCTCCCCGAATGGTGTGCGAGTTTGGATTTGAAGGATACAAGTGACATGGCGGAGACATTGGTGGCAACGCCCGGAGGATTTGCCGGGGTGCGTCTGGCGCAGCCGTCGCGATTCGGCGACCATTTCTTTCAATGGCTGACGTTGGGGATGGGGCTGTCCGTGGGGGTGTTGATCATGCTGGTCGGTGTTACGCTCTGGCGCGGGGCCGCACCGGCGGTGCATCGATTCGGGCCGCAATTTCTGGCCAGCTCGACCTGGGACCCGGTGCAGGAGGTGTTTGGGGCGTTGCCGTTCATCTATGGAACGCTGGTATCGTCGCTCATCGGTCTGGTGATCGCGGTGCCGCTGAGCGTCGGGTCGGCGGTATTTCTGACCGAGCTCGCGCCGATGCGGCTGCGTCAACCGATCGTGTCGGTCATCGAGATGCTCGCGGCGGTCCCGAGCGTGGTGTTTGGCTTGTGGGGCATCTTCGTTCTGGTTCCGTGGCTGCGGGTGCACGTGTTTCCCGTGCTACAGCATGTGCTTGGATTCCTGCCGTTGTTTCAGGGGCCGAATTACGGAGTGAGCATGCTCTCGGCGGGGATCATCATTGCGATCATGATTTTGCCGATCATCACGTCCGTTTCGCGCGAGATACTCCGTTCCGTGCCGGACCTGCAGCGAGAAGCGGCGTATGGTTTGGGCGCGACGCGGTGGGAGGTCACGCGCATCGCGGTGCTCAGCTACGCCAAGCGCGGATTGTTCGGGGCGGTGGTGCTGGGGTTGGGGCGGGCGCTGGGAGAAACGATGGCCGTGACGATGTTGATCGGCAACCGACCGGAGATTTCCGCCTCGCTGCTGGCGCCGGGGTACACGCTGGCGAGCGTGATCGCCAATGAGTTTTCCGAAGCCACATCGGACCTGTATATGTCGGCGCTGTTTGAGATCGGGCTGGTGCTGTTTGGCGTGACGATCCTGACGAACGTGCTGGCGCAACTGCTGATTGCCTCGACCGCCGGCCCGAAGGCGAGCCGCGCCGTTCAATGATTTCATGACCCTCGACATTCAATCTCCCTATCACGCGTGGCGAAAGCTGAAGAACATCGCCATGTCGGTGCTGTCGTTGGTGTGCGCGGTCGCGGTTGTCGCGCCGCTGGCGCTGATCCTGTTCTATCTGCTCAAGGAAGGCGCGGGCTCGGTGGACTGGCGCTTCTTCACGCAACTGCCCAAACCGGTTGGGGAGGCGGGCGGCGGAATGGCCAACGCGATCGTGGGCACGTTGACGTTGCTGGCGTTGGCGTCGCTGATCGGCGTGCCCGTCGGCGTACTGGGAGGAGTGTACCTGTCCGAATATGGAGCGGAACGGGTCAACTGGTGGATTCGATTCGGAGCGGACGTACTGAATGGCGTGCCGTCGATCGTCTGGGGGATTGTGGCGTACGCGCTGGTGGTGGTACCGATGAAAGGTTTTTCGGCGTATGCGGGGGGCGTGGCGCTGGGTTTCATGATGATCCCGTTGATCATCCGCACGACGGAGGAAGTCCTGCTGCTCGTGCCGAACGGTTATCGGGAAGCGGCGCTGGCGCTGGGGATTTCCCGGTGGAAGATTATCGTCCACATCGTGATGAAGACCGCGCTCCGGGGGATCGTGACGGGCGTGTTGTTGGCGGGGGCGCGGATCGCGGGCGAGACGGCGCCGTTGCTGTTCACGGCGTTTGGGAACCGGTTCTGGACGCATCACCTGAAGGATCCGATTGCGGCGTTGCCGCTGCAGATCTTTTCGTATGCCATTTCTCCCTATGACGACTGGCATCGTCAGGCCTGGGCGGGGGCGTTGGTGTTGATCCTGATCATCTTCCTGATCAATGTCGGCGTGCGGGCCTTGACGCGGGGGAGACTCTTTGGAGCGCCCCGATGACTGTGATCCCGACGGCGACACAACCCGAGCAAGAGGCCAAACTGCCCGGGAGTGAAAAGCCGCAGCGACCGGTGCACACGGTCTTTGCGACACCGGCGCGGCGGGAGAAACCGTCGCGCGGCACTCCCGTCTCCGAGGTCGCGTTCGAAGTGGACAACCTGTGCTGCTGGTTCGGCCAAAACCAAGCCGTGTACGATTTGAGCTTGCGGCTGCCGGCAAAAGCGGTTACGGCGATCATCGGCCCGAGCGGCTGCGGCAAATCGACGTTCCTGCGGTGCCTGAACCGGATGCACGAACTGGTGCGCGGGAGCCGGCTGACGGGACAAATCCGTCTTTTTGGAGAAGATATCCACGGGTCGCGCGTGGATGCGACACTGGTGCGTCGGCGTGTCGGGATGGTATTCCAGAAATCGAATCCGTTTCCGACGATGACCATCGCGGAGAACGTGACCGTGGGGCTGCGTCTCAACGGTGTGCGGGGACGGGCGGTGCTGGAGAAGCGCATGGAGCGCGCGTTGCGGATGGCGGCGTTGTGGGACGAGGTCAAGGATCGGCTGGACCGTCCCGGCACGAGCCTGTCGGGCGGGCAGCAGCAACGGCTGTGCATTGCGCGGGCCTTAGCCGTGCAACCGGAAGTGCTGCTGATGGACGAACCCGCCTCGGCGCTGGATCCCATCGCGACGATGAAGATCGAGGAATTGATTCAAGAGCTGAAGAAGGATTATACGATCGTGATCGTGACGCACAACATGCAGCAGGCGGCGCGGTGCAGCGATCACACGGCGTTTTTCTACATGGGGCGATTGGTCGAGTACGATCGGACAGAGAAGGTATTCACGAATCCGTCCAACAAGCAGACGGAGGACTATGTGACCGGAAGGTTCGGTTGATCATGGAGCGGCATTTCGATCAGGAATTGGCGGAACTGAAGGAGCACCTGCTGCGGATGGCGGGTCTGGCCGAACAAAGCGTGGCGCAGGCGTTGAAAGCGCTGGTAGTCCGGGACAATGCGCTGGCCCAGAAGGTTGATGCCGACGACGGGCTGCTGGACAAGCTGGAGATCGAGATCGACAATCGCTGCATCAAGCTGTTGGCGTTGCGGCAACCCATTGCGACCGATCTGCGGTTCATCACGATGGGGATGAGGATTTCCAGCGAACTGGAGCGGATCGGGGATCAGGCGGTGAACATTGCCCATCGCGCCGAAGAGCTGAACAAAGAGCCGCTGTTGAAGCCGCTGGTGGACATCCCGCGCATGGCCGAACACGCCCAGGGCATGATCCACGACGCGCTCGACGCATTCGTATATGCCAAGCCCGAGTTGGCGCGCGCGGTTGTTGCCCGCGACACGAAGGTGGATTTGCTGAATCAGCAGCTCCACCGGGAACTGACGAGTTTCATGATTGAAGATCCACACACGATCACGCGCAGCCTGAATCTGATGAGCGTGGCGCACAATCTGGAGCGGATCGCCGACCACGCCACGAACATCGCGGAAGACATTGTCTTTCTGTACGAAGGGCGAGACATTCGGCACCAAAACGGGTAGATTGTCCCGCAGGAATCCGGGCCGCTGGCAGTGGCCGGCCCGCGTATGACAGAAGGAGAACGGATGAAGGCATCTTCCAAGAACCGTTACTGGCTGGGGTTCGACCTTGGCGGGACCAAGATGATGGCGACGGTGTTCGACAAGGATTTCAACATCGTCGCGTACAGGCGCAAGAAGACCAAGGACGGCAAGGGATCGAAGGGCGTACTGCCGCGGATTGTCGAGACCATCGAGGAAGCGCTGCAGGCGGGGCATCTCGACCACAAACATCTCAGCGCCATCGGCATTGGGAGCCCCGGATGGCTGGACCTGGATCGGGGCGTTGTGTTGCTGGCGCCGAATCTTGGCCTGCGAAACGTTCCCCTGAAGAAAGAGCTGACCAAGGATTTTGGCTGTCCGGTCGTCGTGGCGAACGACGTGGACGCCGGGACGTACGGTGAATACCGATTTGGCGCGGGCCAGGGCGTGCGTTGTTTACTCGGCGTTTTCCCCGGGACGGGGATTGGCGGCGGGATGGTGTACGAAGGCAAACTGTTTCGGGGACGGATTGGTTCATGCATGGAGATCGGGCACATTCACATGCAACCGAAGGGGCGGTTATGCGGGTGCGGGCGGCGGGGCTGCCTGGAGACGGTGGCGAGTCGGCTGGCGATTGCCTCCGAGGCGGGCGCGGCGGCGTATCGCGGGGAGGCGCCGCATCTGCTCGAACTGGCGGGAACGGACGTCGCGGCCATTCGCAGCGGCGCGCTGGCATCCGCGATCAAAGCGGGCGACCACGTGATTGAGGAGATTGTCTGCCACTCCGCGAAGGACCTTGGGATCGCGATTGGGAGCGTGGTGAATCTTCTGGCGCCGGACATGGTGGTGCTCGGTGGGGGGCTGGTGGAGGCGATGCCGGCTCTGTATGTTAAGGAGGTGCGGGCGGCGATCAAGAAGCAGGCGTTGCGCCCGTACACAAAATTGTTGAAAGTGGTCACAGCAAAACTGGGTGACGATGCCGTGGCGATGGGCGCTGCCGCGCTCGCCGCGGAGCACGTCCGTAACGAAAGCTGAGTTCGATCATGGCGGATACCACGACCAAGACACCGGCCGCCGAAGCGGCGTCACGAGCGACCCCGGGCGCGCGGACGGTGGCGGTCATCGACATTGGGGCCAGCGCGATCCGGCTGCGAATTGCCGAGATCGGGCCGAATGGCGAGGTCCGCAATCTCGACTCGTTGCAGCAGGCGCTGCGACTCGGCAAGGACACATTCAGCACGGGGCGCATCCAGGCATCGACGATCGAGGATTGCATCAAGGTATTGCTGGGTTTTCGGCGCGTGATGACGGAGTACGGGATCACGCGGGACGACCAGATTCGGGCGGTGGCGACCAGCGCGGTGCGCGAGGCGGAGAATCGGTATGCGTTTGTGGACCGGATTTACATGTCGACGCAGATCAATGTCGAGGTGATCGAAGGCACCGAAGAAAACCGTCTGACGTATATCGCCGTGCAGGACGTGCTGAAGCAGGACGATTTGTTGAACAATGCCGATGCGATCATTGTGGATGTCGGCGGCGGCAGCACGGAGCTGGTGCTGGTCCAAAAGGGCAGCGTCACGTTTGCGAACAGTTATCGGCTGGGATCGTTACGAATGCGGGAATCGCTGGAGACGTCGCGGGCGCCGGCGGATCGGGTGCGGACGATTCTGGACCAGCACATTCATCGGGTGGTTGACCAGCTGTACCGCAATGTGCCGGCCGACAAGGTGAAGTACATGGTGGCGATTTCGGGCGACGCCCAGTTTGCCGCGTCGATGCTGTCGTCGAACTGGGCGGAGTCGCGGCTCAGCTCGGTCAATGTGAAGACCTTTGTTTCGCTGACGGAGCAGTTGGTGACGACTCCCGTCGATGATCTGGTGCGCAAATATCGGATACCCTATCAGGAGGCGGAGACAGTCGGGCCGGCGTTGCTGGCGTACTCGCACCTGGCGGACGTGTTTCACGTGAAGCAGATTCTTGTGCCGAAGACGAGCCTGCGGGAGGGCTTGCTGAAGGAGATCGCGGCGGGCGGCACGTGGACGGAGGGGTTCGCCGAGCAGGCCGTGCAATCGGCGCTGGCGCTGGGCGAGAAGTACTCGTTCGACGAGAAACATTCCCAACAGGTCTCGGACCTGAGCGTGCGGCTGTTTCGGGAACTGCAGCCCGAGCATCGACTCGACAAGCGGTTCGAATTGCTGCTGAAGATCGCCGCGCTGCTGCACGAGGTGGGGATGTTCATCGGCGACCGCAGCCATCACAAGCATTCGATGTACATCATCATGAACAGCGAATTGTTCGGGCTGACGCGGAAGGACATTTCCCTGATTGCGCTCGTGGCGCGGTATCACCGTCGCGCGACGCCGCGTCCCTACCACGAGGAATACACGTCGCTGGACCGGGACAGCCGGATTGCCGTGGCGAAGATGGCGGCGATACTGCGCGTGGCGGACGCGCTCGACCGCGATCACATGCAGCAGGCGCGGACGATGACGTTCACGCGCGAGCCGGGGCAATTCGTCATCGGCATTCGCGACGCGACGGATCTGACGTTGGAGCGTCTGGCGCTCAAGGAAAAGGGCAACATGTTTGAAGAAGTGTTCGGGATGAAGCCGGTGGTGCGCAACGCGGAATCACCCCAGGGGCTGGTGTCGGATGGGTAAGACCGGCGATTTATACCTGAACCGCGAGCTGAGCTGGCTGGAGTTCAACCGCCGCGTGCTGGGGGAAGCGACCGATGCGTCGGTGCCGTTGCTCGAGCGATTGAAGTTCCTCTCCATCACAAGCTCGAATCTCGACGAATTCTTCATGGTCCGCGTGGGCGGCCTGCAGCAATTGCTCAACATGGGGAAGAACGTATTCGATCCCGCCGGCATGACGACGCGCGAGCAACTTGTCGAGATCAGCCGGCGGGCGCGCGCGCTCGTGGCGGAACAATACGCATGTTTTCTCGACGACATCGAACCGAAGCTAGCAATTGCCGGGATTCGGAGATTGCGGGTGACCGAGATCGAGACGGAGTACGTGGAGTACCTGGAACGCCTGTTTGACCGCGAGATTTACCCGATTGTCACCCCGCGGGCGGTGGAATCGGCGGATGAATTTGTATCCCTGACAGGACTCGGGCTCGATCTTCTCGCTCGCTTGAAGCCTCTCAAAGCGCACTCGCGAAAACCGCGGTTCGCCGTGATTACACTGCCGAAACGTCTCAGCCGGTTCATCACGGTGCCGATCCGTCAGGACGGGTACGACTATGCATTGTTGGAGGACGTGGTCGCGCTGTTCAAGGAATCGCTATTTCCCGGCGAGGTGGTGGTGGAGTGCGTGCCGTTTCGTTTGACGCGCAATGCGGATCTGATCCTGCGCGAGGACCTGGCGGGTGATCTGCTGTCGCAGATGCGCGAAGTGCTGGATGCCCGCAAACGGAGCGGGTGCGTGCGCCTGGAAGTCGGCGACAACATCTCCGCGCCGTCGTTGTCGTTTCTGAAGCACGCGCTCGATGTGAGCGACGATCAGGTGTACGCGATTCCGGGCCCGCCCGACCTGGCGGCGTATCGGGAGATTGCGGGTCGGGTCGGGTACGCGAAGCTGAATTACGAGCCGTGGCCGGGGCAGGCGTCGCCGTGTGTTGCCCCGAGCGAATCGATGTTCGAGGCGATCAGCCGTCGGGACATTTTGTTGTGTCACCCGTACGAAAGTTTCGAACCGGTGGTGCGGTTGCTGGAACAGGCGGCGGAAGATCCGGAGGTGCTGGCGATCAAACAGATTCTGTATCGGACGAGCGGCAACAGTCCGATTGTGGCAGCGCTGGCGCGGGCGGCGGACAAGGGCAAACACGTCACGGCGGTGGTGGAATTGAAGGCGCGGTTCGACGAGGAGCGGAACATCGACTGGGCGAAGGCACTGGAGTTGTCGGGCGTGCAGATCGTTTACGGGCTGCGGCGGCTGAAGGTGCACGCGAAGATTTGCATCGTGGTACGGCGCGAAGCGACGGGGATCCGGCGGTACGTGCATTTCGGGACGGGGAACTACAACGAGGTGACGGCGCGGCTGTACAGCGACGTGAGCCTGATGACGTGCAACGAGGATTTCGGGGCGGACGCCACGCAATTTTTCAACACGATCACGGCGTATTCGCAACCGATCAAGTACCGGCGGATCGAGGCGGCGCCGCTGGGATTGCGGGCGAAATTGCTGGGGTTGATCGAGAGCGAGGCGCAACGGTGCAAGCAGGGGCAGACGGGGCACATCATGGCCAAGCTCAATTCGCTGGTGGATGCGGACGTGATTCAGGCGCTGTACACCGCGTCGCAGCAGGGAGTGAGAATCCAGCTCAATGTGCGGGGGGTATGCTGTTTGCGGCCGGGGGTGCCGCGGTTGAGCGACAATATTGAAGTGGTCAGCATCGTGGACCGGTATTTGGAGCACAGCCGGCTGTTGTATTTCCACCACGGCGGCGAGCCGCTGGTGTTCATTTCCAGCGCGGACTGGATGCCGCGGAATCTGGATCGGCGGGTCGAGCTGCTCGTGCCGGTGCAGGACGCCGCCAACCAGGAGCGGCTGATTTCGATTTTGCAGACGACGTTTCAGGACAACGTGAAATCGCGGCGGCTGATGCCCGACGGCAGCTACCAGCGGCTGATGCCGGCGGCCGGGGCCAAGCCGTTGCGGTCGCAGCAGGTTTTCTTCGAGCAAGCACGCGAAGCGGCCAAGCAGGCACAGACAGGCCGGTACCAGACGTTCGTGCCGCAATTCCCGGCGGCGCGCCCATCATCGACGAGTTGATATGCCACTGCCTTTGCGGCGAATCGGTCGATTGAGCATCGACGAGCTGTGCGCGGCCTACGACAACGAGGACGTGCACACCGAGCACGTGACGGCGCTGGCGTTGCGGTTGTTCGATCAGACGCGGGGGGCGCTGGATTTGCCGGCGAGCGGGCGGCATTTGCTGGAGGCGGCGGGCCGGTTGCACGACGTGGGGTACAGCGTCGATCCGATCCACCACATGCTGACGAGCGCGGAGATCGTATTGCAGGAAGGGATCAAGGGATTCAGCCGGTCCGAGCGGGAACTGGTTGCGCAAATCATGTTGCGGCATTCGGGGAAGGTGAGTGTGACGAGCGCGCCGAAGCGGGTGTTGCAACTGGCGGCGTTTTTGCGGATTGCGGATGGGCTGGATTACAGCCACGCGCAGACGACGCGGATCGCCAGCATTCGCCGGACGCGGCGGGCGATCCAGGTGGTGGTGCGAAGCGCCGCGTTTCCGTACTGGCTGGCGCGGGCGAACCGCAAGGCGGACCTGTGGCGGGCGGTGTTCCCGTATGACATTGAGTTTGTGGCCGCGCCGGCGGCGAAGGACGGGCGCGATCCGCTGCTGCGGCCGGACATGCCGGTGATCGAGGCGGCGCGGCGGCTGTTGTGGATCCAGTTCAAGACGATCCTGGCGAACCTGGACGGCGCAGTGGCGGGAGAGACGAGCGAGCCGGTGCACGACGTGCGGGTGGCGATGAGGCGGATGCGGACGCTGTTGCGGGTGTTTCGGAAGCAGTTGCCGGTGGTGGCGCGGCAGGAGATTGACGATGCCCTGGCGGAGATCAGCGAGGAACTCGGGCCCGTGCGCGACCTAGACGAGTGGGTAAGTTTGCTGGAGTCCGGGCCGATTCGGGGGGCGGTGAAATCGAGCCGGTTATTTCCCGCGTATTTGCAGCATCATCAGCAGCAACGCGGGCTGGTTCATGCGACGGTGCGGCGATGCCTGCGCGGGCCGCATTTTGCGAGCCAGCGGCTGAAGATCAACCGGCTGTTGCGGGAAGAACTGCCGCGGCTGACGCGGACGGAGCCGGCGGGTTCCTTGCCGAAGCTGGCGGCGAAACAATTCGACAAGGCGATGAAGCGGGTGGCGCGGAGCGCGGGGCTGCGTCGGTCGCGATCGCCGCGGAAGCTGCACAAGCTGCGGATCACGTTGCGCAAGGCGCGGTATCTGGCGGAATTTTTCGGACCGGTGCTCGGGCCGGAGGCGGTGAAGCTGGCGAGGCGGCTGCGGGATGTCGAGCGGGTGCTGGGTCGGATTCATGACATTGATTTGGGGATGGAACATCTGACGCGGGAAGGACCGTTGCCCCCGCGGGCGATTGCGGTATATCTGGCGCAGGAACGCGAGCGGAACCTGGCGGCGCTGGAGAAAGAGTGGCGGCGATTTGCGGCGGCGACGGGGAAGCGTTGACCGCGAAACCGGCGCTTGGGTGGTCGGTATCACGTTCCATGTTTCCGCGAGGCGAGAATCCCATACAAAAAGGATGCGTTTCCGGCTCTCGAAGCGGTAGACTGCCGGGATTCAAATTGTACGGAGGCAGATGCCAATGAGAATGCGGAACGAAGTTGTCAGGGGGAGCGGTCGATCAATTCCTGTTTACCTGCGAACGACACTCGCCGTCGTGTTGTTCCTGTCGGTTGCCGTGTGTCGCGCCGGGGCGTGGGGGTGGGAGGGTCACATCATCGTGGCCCGGATCGCCGAGCAGCACCTCACGGCCAAGGCGAAAGCGGGGATCGCCCAACTATTGGGTCCGGATCGGAAGATTGAGGACACGGCTGTGGCCAGTTGGCCGGACAACATTCGGCCGGACCGCCCCGAGACAGGTCCGTGGCATTACGTGGACATACCGTTTGACGCGACCGGTTACGACGCGAGCCGGGATTGCCCGAGCGGGCAATGTGTGGTGGCGCAACTCGAGCATTTTGCCGAGGTCCTGGCCGACACCAATGCCACGACGGTCAGCAGGGCCGAGGCATTGCGGTTCGTCGTGCACTTTGTTGGCGACATGCATCAGCCGCTGCATTGCGCCGAGCGCAACCACGACAAGGGCGGCAACCTGGTCAAGGTCACCCTGTTGTCGGACCCGCGGGTGGTCAATCTGCACACTGTTTGGGACACGTTTCTGATACGGCACTACCTTGGCGGCGAGGACGTCGTGCAATACGCGGACCAATTGAACGCGAAGATCACGCCGCAGGAAATGAAAGAATGGTCGGCTGGTTCGATCCCTGATTGGGCGTGGGAATCGCACGAGCAGGCGGTGGCGCACACGTACGTGGGGGTCCCGATTCAGAGCACGCCGGTCAACCTGGATGAACAATATGTTGCGACAAACCGGGCGGTCGTGGAGACGCAATTGATGAGGGGTGGTGTTCGCCTGGCCGTCCTGCTTAACAAGGCGTTTCCGTAAAGCAAGTCGGAGGAGAAGGCGATGAAGACCCATCACACGAGGTCGGCGATACTCGTCGCGGCGGTGCTCGCCTGTTATTGGAACGGTTCCCTGGGATGGGGCGGGCAGACTGATCCATCGGGGCAAATTCCCATAGCGTCCACAGACCCGTGGCAAGCGAGCGACCTCTTGAAGCCCGAGGAGCTGGCGAGATCTCTTTCAGTGACCAACGGCGAAAAACCGTTGTTATTGTATGTGGGCTACTCGCTGCCCTACGAAGGTGGTCACATCCCGGGATCGAAGTTTGTTGGGCAGGCGTCGAGGCCGGACGGCATCCACGCGCTCCTTGGCGAGGTGCAGGATCTGCCGAGGGAGAAACGGGTGGTGCTCTACTGCGGTTGCTGTCCGTGGGAGAAGTGTCCCAACATTCGGCCGGCATTTCGGGCCGTGCAGGCACTGGGGTTCAAGAATCTCAAGGCCCTGTATTTGCCCACCCGGTTTCAGCAAGACTGGACCGCCAAGGGCTTTCCGACCGAGAGAGGCGACGGCGCGAAATAGGGGGGGTAGCAAACCTTCGCGGCTGCAATGGGGGGGGGCGTTATCGTTTCTCTGGTTGACGTTCATATCGTTATGTGATACGATTGGCGCATGAAATTGCCATGGGATGATGTGCGGCCGGTGGGGGCAAGGCCGCCAAATATAAAAATGACGAAACGAACCCGAGCTTCGAAATTTGGGTCTCCATTGGATCTATTTACTGCCGAAGATGTTGCAGCACGCCTTGTGTCAACCAATGGGGACATAATGGCACAATAACGAACCCGAGAATTCGGCAAACGAACCTGAGAAATCGAGAAACGAACCCAGGAAATGTGGAAACGAACCCGAAACGAACCCGAGCGGAGGGGGAAGGCCAGTCATGCAGAATGGCAACCGGGACAGTCGGCCTACCAAGCGGAGACGTTGGCGGCGAAGGGGTTCGGGACCGCGAAACGGTTTCGTGGCTGCGATGCGGAGTTGGTGGACGAGAGGATTGCGCGTGGGGTTGACAAGCGGCGCGGGGGGCGCCTAGTCTGACGATTATGCTGACGGACAAAATTGCGGCGGACATGAAGGACGCGATGCGGGCGAAGGATGCGCCGCGGCTGTCGACGTTGCGGATGCTGAAATCGGCGATTGAGTATTACAAGATCGAGAAGAAGCAGGAGAAATTGACGGACGCGGATGTGACGGTGGTGATCAAGAAGCAGATCAAGCAGCGGCAGGATTCGATTGAGGGGTTTGAGAAGGGCGGGCGGATGGACCTGGCGGACAAGGAGAAGGCGGAGCTGGTGGTGTTGAAGGCGTATTTGCCGGAGGAGTTGTCGGCCGAGCAGGTGGAGGAAGTTGTGAAGGCGACGATTGCGGAGCTGGGGGCGACGACGAAGGCGGACATGGGCAAGGTGATGAAGGCGGTGCAGGGGAAGGTCGCGGGGCGCGCGGATAATCGGCTGGTGAGCCAGTTGGTGTCGGCGAATCTGGCGTAGCGGCAGGCGGGAGTGCGCATGAACGAGCGCTCCGAATCCGGCCGGGCGTGGGTGGATGCGGTGGTGGTGTTCGGGCTGACGGTGGCGGCGCACGTGCAGGGGTTGTGGGGGCAGTTTGTGGATTGGGATGACACGAGCCACATTACGCGGAACGTGGCGATCCGGTCGCTGAGTCTGCACAATCTACGGATCATGTTCACGCAGCCGACGGCGAAGTTATATTGTCCGCTGACGTGGCTCTCGTTTGCGATCGATTACCGGATTTGGGGGCGCGATCCGTTTGGGTATCATCTGACGAACCTGGCGCTACACGTGGCGAACACGCTGCTGGTGCTGGTGTTGGTGCGGAGGATGTTGCGGGGGCGGACGGTGTACGCGGGGAGCGCGGCGCTGTTGACGGCGGTGATGTTCGGGGTGCACCCGCTGCACGTGGAATCGGTGGCGTGGGCGACGGAGCGCAAGGACGTGCTGTTTGTGTTTTTCTATTTGCTCGGGATGATCGGCTATTTGCGGTGGGTGGAGAGGCGGAAGGTTGCGGATTATGGAATTTGCTTCGGCCTGTTCGTCGCGTCGGCGCTGGCAAAGTCGACGGCGGTGACGTTTCCCGTGGTGCTGCTGTTGATCGATCATTTCGTCGCGAAGCGGAAGGCGTGGGCGGAGAAGATCCCATTTTTCGCGGTGAGCCTGATTATTGCGGGGATCACGTTTGTGTGCCAGTCGGGCGGGGTTGGCGAGACGGTCGCGGCGCCGTCGGTAATTCCGTTGTGGGCACGGGCGGGACTGGTGGGATACTGCTCACTGTTTTACGTGGGGAAATTTTTCTGGCCGGTGCATCTCTCGGCGGTCTATCCCGTATTCGATGAGATGCACTGGAGCATCGGCGTGAGCCTCGGGTATGTGGCGGCGTTTGCGGTCGTCACGGCGGTGGCGTTTGCGCTGCGGCGACGGTGGCCGGTGGTGTGGGCGTCGTGGTTGTTTTATCTCGTGGCGCTCTCACCGACGGTCGGGCTGGTGCCGGTGGGGATTCACGTGGTGGCGGACCGGTATGCGCACCTGGCGTTGCTTGGGCTGATGATGCCGGTGGGGATGCTGGGGGCGGCAGCGGCGGGAGCGATGCGTGGCGCAAGCGGACGGGCGATGGTGGGCGGGGCGATTGCGCTGGTGTGTGCGGGACTGACGCTGCTGGCCGGGGCGCGGACGGAAGTATGGGCGAACACCGAGACATTGTTTCTCGACGCGCTGCAACGGAACCCGGATTGTTTGCCGGCGCACATCAATCTCACGTACTGGTACACCGAGCACCGGGATTTCGAGCGGGCGATTCAGCACGGGAAACGGGCGGTGGAGATTGCGCCGGATGGAATTCCCGGGCGCAAGAATCTGGCGTACGCGTACATTAATATGGGTGACCGGCGCGAGGCGATTCGGGTGCTGCGGCCGCTGGCGCAGAAGCAGGTGGGCGACCCGGATGTGTGGCGGGCGCTGGCGGAATGCTTTGATACGCTCGGAGACACCAACAACGCGAAGCTGGCGCGGCAAAGCGAACGGACGCTGGAGGGCAAGCTGTGACGGGACAGTTACTTACCGGTCGTGAACTCGAAGTCGACGGTGGCGGAGCGGCTGCCGTTGATTCTGACTTCTTTCGTCAGCACACCGAGCACTTCGTGCCAGGCATAGATTTTGTGGGTGCCGGCGGGAACGTGATGGATGACGAAGCGGCCATTTTCGTCCGTGAGCGCGGCGCAGGGATGCGGCATGACGGCGATGTAGGCGGCCATCCATTCGTGGCCGTTGGCGGACGAGACGTGGAGGAGGATCGGCTCGCGGAAGTTGGCGAATTGGTAGGTTTTTTCGAAGCCGGCGTAGGGCGTGGCCTCTTCAAGCAACAGGCGCTGGCCGTTGGTGCCGCTCATCGAATCGATACGGACCACATCGAGCACGGGGTCGCTATTTTTGAGGATGAACGGGACACCGCTGCGGGCGATCTGGATGCGGGGGACGAACTCGCAATTGCGCTGATCGAGGACGATGGGGGCGTTGGATTCGACGGGGCTGGTGGTTTCCGTGAGAGTTCCCAGGTAGATGACCGCGTCGCGGACGCCGCCGTTGGTGGACACGATGAGCTGTTGCGTGGGGCGCGGGGCGGTGCCACAGGCGTCGAAATCCGGTTCGGGCTGGATCGTGGAGATATGCGGAGCGGGACCGAGCAGGCGGACGGTGCCGGAGATGACGCCGTCTCCGTTATCGGCGCGGACAACAGTTGGGAAAAGGATTGCGAGGGCAATCAGCGCCAGGGTCGAGATCGATCTAGGCCGGTGCATACCAATGGTAGAGCATAAAATACACGACCACACCGGTCACGGACACATAAAACCAGATCGGCAACGTCCAGCGGGCGATGGCACGGTGGCGGTCGAATCGTTCACGGAGGGCGCGGGACAGGGTAACGGGCACGAGCCAGAGGGCGACGACGACGGCGAGGAGCGTGTGGGTGGAAAGGATTGTGAGGTAGACGGTGCGGGCGAGGCCCTGACCGACGAAATGTTTGTGGCCAGCGTGCCAGTGGTACGTGAGATAGGAAATGAGGAAGAGCACCGAGACGACGACGGCGGCGATCATGCAGGCGCGATGGGCGGCGACGCGTTTGCGGCGGATGAATCCATAGCCCAGGGCGAGAAACAGGGCGCTGGTCGCGTTGAGCGTGGCGTTGAGGGCGGGGAGATCCGACAGTGAGATCACGATCGCTCCGCCAACACCCGACGCGTGTCGCGAATCAGTTTCAGCATTTCGGCCGGGTCGGAACTGTCGTAGTAGCCGCGAATCGCGCCATGGCGGTCGATCAGGACGAGTTTGGTGCTGTGAAGGATTGGCATTTCTTTCGCGGGATCGGCGTCCTGCGCGGCCAAATGGAACCCGTCAATCGACAGATGGTAGATCTGTTTCTTGTCGCCGGTGAGGAAGGCCCATCGGGCGCGGTCGACGCCGAAACTGCGGGCGTACTCGGTGAGCACTTTGGGGGTATCCCAATCGGGATCGACGGAGAAACTCACGAGGCGCAGATCATCGCGGACGGGCAAATTGGGGTAGAGTTGCAACTCGTGATGCATCATCAAGGGACACTGTTCGCCGCAACGGGTGAACAGGAAACTGGCGATCCAGACTTTGCCGAGCAAATCGCCGCGGCGGAGCGCGGAACCGTTGGCCTCGGTCAGCGAGAATTCCGGCACCCAGCCAAGCACCGGGGTTTCCATTGCGGAGGCCGTCGCGGGCGCACCGCGGATGACGATCATGAAGATCGTGGCGACGATGATCGAGAAGATGCTGGCGATACCGATATTCAAAATGGTTTTGGCTCTCATTGCAGATCCCCCCGCGTGGTACGGCGCGCCGCCCGCAACGACAGCACGAACATCACCACCGCAAAGATCGCGGTGACGCACAGGTTGGTTTCGCGCGACGGCAGGCCGGTGGAGGCAAGCGGGATGTTCCAGTACAATCCCTGTCGGACGGCCATGACGCCGTAGGTGACCGGATTGCACATCATGATCCAGCGGAGGATCGACGGGGCGCCCGAGGCGGGGAACACCGCGCCCGAGAGCAGCCAGAGCGGGATGAGGAACAGATTCATGATGGCGTGGAAACCTTGCGTCGAATCCATCCGCCAGGCAATGAGGAATCCGAGACCGGTCAGGGCGAATCCCAGCAGGAACATGATGACAGTGAGCCAGAGCAAGGAAGCCACGCTCAAGGACAGACCGACGAAGGGCGCGAGCAACACGAACACCAGACCCTGCACCAGCGCGAGCGTGGTGCCGCCGAGGATTTTGCCAAGGACAAGGCCGAAGCGTCCGACCGGGGCGACGAGCACGGCCTGAAGAAAGCCTTCCCGGCGATCCTCGATGATCGAGATGGTCGAGAAGATCGCGGTAAACAGCAACACCAGCACGATGGTGCCGCCGAAGAAATATTCGAGATACCCGTGACCCTCCGGAGCCATGGAGGTACGGAAGGATCTGCCGAGGCCCGAGCCCAGCAACAACCAGAAGACGAGCGGGGTGCCGAGCGCGCCCATGACGCGGTCCCGCTGGCGGAAGAATCGAACCATCTCGCGCCACCAGAGCGTGAACGCGGGCAGGGCGAAGTAATTGGTCGGGGATTCGCTCATGCGCCATCTCCCTCAAACCGGTGCCCGGTCAAGCGGATAAAGACGTCCTCGAGGGATGGTTTGTGAACGCTGATCGCGTCGATCTGACCTGGAAACGCCTCGACGAGATCGGTGATGAACTTGTGGCCGTTGGCCCGCTCGACGCGCACGCTGCCGTCGAGGACGGAGGCCTTGACCTTGAAGCGTTCGGCGATTTGGTCGGCGAGTGATTGGGCCTGGGCGGTCTCGACCGAGATCACGTCGCCGCCGATCTTCTCCTTCAATTGTCGCGGCGTGCTCAAGGCGACAAGCCGGCCGCGGTCGAGGATGGCGAGACGGTCGCAATGATCGGCCTCCTCCATCAAATGCGTGGTCAACAGGATGGTCATGCCGAACTCATCGCGCAACTGGCCGAGATACTCGGTCAGCTCGCGGCGAACGCGGGGATCGAGGCCGGTGCTGGGCTCGTCGAGCAGGAGCATTTGCGGCTTGTGCAACAGGCCCTTGGCGAGTTCGACGCGGCGGCGTTGTCCGCCGGAGAGTGTTTCGACGAGATCGGGTTTGCGATCGGCCATGCCGAAGCGGGAGAGCAATTCATCGATGCGCGACTGGAGTTCGTGTCCGCGGAGATTGTAGAGGTGCCCCTGATGGCGGAGATTTTCCAGGACGGTCAATTTGCGGTCGAGGCTCGGCGACTGGAAGACCACGCCGATGCGGCGGCGGATTTCACTCTGATGACTGACGATGTCGACGCCGAACAGGCGGACGTTTCCCTCCCGCGGGACGACGAGCGTGCTGAGGACGCGAAACAGGGTGGTTTTGCCGCCGCCATTGGGGCCGAGCAGGCCGAAGATTTCGCCGGCAGGAACTTCGAAACTGACATTTTCCAACGCGATGCGATCACCGTAGCGGTGCGTCAGTGATTCGACCGCTAGAAGAGGATTGGCCATCCCAGATAGCTCCTAAAACCCCGCGTCGACGATGATGAGCAGCAAGAGCAACGGAAGATAAACGACCGAGGCCTTCAGCAATCGGCGGGCGTCGAGGAAGGATTTCGAGTGGGTGAACCATGCGCCGACGGCGAGCAACGCTGCGCCCATCGCGATGGCGCCGAAACAATATACGCGACCTGTCATCCCGATGATCGTAGGCAAAATCGACACGCCAAGCAAGAGCACCGCGAAGAAAATGGTTTGGCGGAACGTGCTGGCGCCGCTCGGGTCGACGACCGGGAGCATTTTGAAGCCCGCGTTTCGGTAATCGTCGCGGAACATCCAAGCGATGGCGTAGAAATGCGGGTGTTGCCACGCGAAGAGAATGAGGAACAGGACCCAGGCGCCGTGATCGAGGTGTCCGCTGGCGGCGGCCCAGCCGCACATGGGCGGGATCGCGCCGGGGATGGCGCCGAAGGTGGTATTAAGCCAGGTAAGGCGTTTCATGGGCGTGTAGACCAGGACGTAGAGGAAGGAGGCGAGCAGAACGAGAAACGCCGTGAGCAGGTTGACGGTCCAGACCAGCAGGACCACGCCAATCAGCACGAGGCTGATGCCGAAGGCGAGCGCGTTGGCGGGTTGGATGACGCCCGCGGGCAGCGCGCGTTGGCGGGTGCGCTCCATTTTGCCATCCACTTCACGTTCCAGGTAATTGTTCAGGGCGGCGGAGCCGCCGGTGGCGCACCCGACGCCGAGGAGCGTGAGTAAGAGGGTGGGCAACGGATGAACGCTTTTGGCGGCGAGGAAAAAGCCGATGGTTGTGGTGACGAGCACCATCGACAGAATCCGGGGTTTCGCCAGCTCGACGTAGAAGCTCAGGTTGTGGTTCATGAGGTCGCTCCTTGCGCCAGGGGTAAGGAAGACTCGTCGCGGACGGCGGCGAGGAATCGATAGGTTTTCAGGGTCAAGAGCCAGCTTGTCGCGAGCACCAGGGCGCCCAGGGCGAGGTGAGCGGTTGGGACCATGATTTGGACGGTTGAGAGTTGCACGTCGGAATTCTTCGGCACGCGTACCATGAGCGTGACGAGGCCCAGGACGACCTGCGCGATCACCAAGCCGAGCAAGAAGATTGCGTGAGGCAGGAGATCGGGACGCTTTGCGGCAAACCGCGCAATGAGCACGGTTGAGAGGACGCAAACGAAAACGGCCAGTGCGCCAAATATGTGTGGCAAGACACTCGATTCGTCATGGCGAATCGCGGCACCAAGGATGATCTGCACATAGATGGCGATCGTCGAGGCGAGCGCGAAGCGTTGGGCCAGACGAGCATCGGGAACCTCGGCGGGAAGGACTGACCGACGCCAGTTCACCGAGGTGACAAACGACAGCGCGAGGGTGATGCAAAAGAATGCCTCGGCGAGACTGGCGTGCGCGATGGAAATGGAAGGCGGAAGCATGAGTTTCACGGTCAGCCCGCCCAAGATTCCCTGGGCGATGACGGCGGCGAGAGCGCCAATCCCGAGACGGCGGACCCAGCGACGCGGTTCGACGCGAACGAGCCAGAAGGCGAGGACGATGGTGAGCATGCCGACCACGCTGGCGATGAGGCGATGTCCGTGCTCGTAGAAGATGTTGCCGACCCATTTGGACATCGGGAATGAAAACATGAACTGGCCATAGGTTGTGGGCCAATCGGGGACGGAGAGGCCGGCGCGATGGCTGGTCACGTTGGCGCCTGCGACGATGAGCAGGAACGTTGAGGCCGCCAACAGGCAGGCGAAGCGGTGCATCCAGCGATAGGAATTCGGGGTTGAGTCCACGTCTAATCTCCGAGCGAATCCTCCTGATCCTGCATCCACGCTTTGTATTGTTCTTCCGTGTCGATGGTTAAATAGCCTTTCATCCGGTAGTGACCGAGGCCGCACAACTGGGCGCAGGCGATTTCGGCGGGGTAACGCGGGGCGATGCGGACCTGAGTGATTCCGTTCTCGACCAGTTTGGCCGCCGTCTCGGAACTGATGGACCGTCCCTTCTTGACGAGGACGGTGCCGTCCCTGGCCTTGTAATCCTCCAAGGCGACATCGGAATCGATGGGCTTGGTGGTGGGAAGCGTAACGGTGGTGGCCAATTCCTCGCGTAATTGATCAGAGGTTTTGTTGGGAGTGAAATGGATGGGAATGAGCATGCCGGGGATGGCGTCCTGTTTCACGCGCATGACCGGCAGGAAGAAGCTGTGGATCACGTCCTTGGTGGTAATCTCGATTACGACCGGACGATTCACCGGGAGATGGAGTTGATTCAGCGTGACGATATCGTCCTTGGCGTGAGGGTCCCCTTTGCGATCAAGGCCAATCGGGTTGGTTTGTTCGTCGACGAGTTTGATGTCCGTGCGACCGAAGATGCCGTCGGGCCCGGGATAATGGATATTCCAAGCGAACTGCTGGGCGACGACGCGGACGTGGACCGTATTCGGATCGGTCGGGAACGCGCTGACTTTCCACGCCCAGAAGGGGATGGAGAGGCCGACCAGCAGGAGGACCTCGACGATGGCGACCGTGGCTTCGAGATAGGATGAGGCGTGGGTTTTTACGCCGGTGTAATCGGCCTTTGGATTCCGGCCCTTGCGGAAGCGGATGAGCGTGTAGAAAAAGAAGAGAATCCATCCGACGAAGAGCACGACCATGAGGATATGGACATAGAGGATGAGCTGATCCACGCGGGCGGCGTGCTTCGAGGCGCTGATTGGCAATCCGAGTAGTTTTTCGAGCATGGTATCGATCCTTCGGTATGTTCGTTCACATCGCTACGGTGTCAAATCATTGCTGAATCGGCGGGCGCGTCTGGCGAAGCAGAAGATCATGCCACCGAATCCGCCGAGGACGACGCCGGTCACGCCAAGCATGGTGAAGATGCCGAAGTTCATACCGCGCGTCTGGGCGGCGTCGGGGGCTCCGTAACAGACGGCGCAAGCGGAGGCGATGCGCGGGGCCGAGACGAACAGGAGCGCGGTGACTGTGGCGATCCATGGTTTGACGGTTGGCAGTTTCATGGTTGATTACTCCTTGTCGATATCCTTGAATTTCTGCAGGAATCGAATCTCGTAGAATACCAGGAGGACGCCCAATCCGAACGAGACATATCCCGCGACGGTGTAAGCGGTGCGACCTTTGGCGTAATCCGAGCCGATGCACCACGCGCCAAATCCGAGGCACAGCAGGACGGAGACGGTGATGAAGAATACATGGAACGCTTTGAGTGACATGATTACTCCGAATGGCTGGTTGGGGGTGCTTCCTCTTTCCGCACCTGGACGTGCGCGGCGGGCACGGCGAAGATCCCCTGCTGGCGTCCCTGTTGATCGGCGTGGCTGAACATGATCAGGCCGACCATGGCCACGACGAATGTGCCGGTCAGGATCAGAATCCAATAGATGGCTTTTCGCTCGGCGACGAGGTGCATGAAGAACCCGGCGACCAGCGAGCCTTTGACGGTGGCGATGAGGATTGCCACGATGATGCCGAGGATGATGCCGAAATGGAGATTGGAGGCCAGGACGGTGATGATGGTGCCGACCGCCAGCGCGACGAACACCTTGATGTAGGTGCCGATGTGACTTTGAACGTTTTCGTGATGGGTATCGCTCATGGTGACTCCTTCCATCCTATTTACCCGGCAACAAGTAGAGGGTCGGGAACAGGAAGATCCAGACGAGATCGACGAAGTGCCAGTAGAGGCCGGCGACCTCGATGCGATTGGTGAACCGATGGGGATCGGTGTGCCACATTTTGCTGCCCGGACCCCAGAGGTAACTGTTGACGATCATGCCGCCGATGACGTGGAGGCCATGGAGGCCGGTCATGGTGAAGTAGAGGGCCATGAACGTGCTGGTGGACGGAAACAGGCCGGTTTCGAATTTGTGGGCGTACTCGAAGCTTTTGATGACGAGAAAGACGGCGCCGCAGAGGATCGTCACGCCCATGTAGAGGCGGAATTTGGCGAAGTTATTCATTTTGAGGGATGCCCAGCTCATGACCATGGTGACGCTGGAGATGATGAGGACCAGGGTGTTGATGGTCGCGAGGGGGACATTGAGGAATTCGGCGCCGTGTTCCCACGTTTCGGAGCCCGTACGCAGGAGCACGTAGGTGGAGAACAGCGCACCGAAGAGCATCACCTCGGAGGCGAGGAACAGCCAGACACCGAGCTTGGCGTTGTAGAGGCCGGTATCGGGACGCTCGGTCGAGTTGTAGGGGATTTCAATGGCGGCAGACATCTAGGCCTCCGGAGGTTGATTTTGGGGGAGGAAATCGCGTTTCGCTCCCGGTACGCTGTACTCGTACGGACCGCGATAGACTTCGGGTACTTTGAGGAAATTGCCATGAGGCGGCGGGGTCGGCGTGGCCCATTCGAGGGTCGTAGCCTCCCACGGATTGTCGCTGGTGACCTTTTTCCCTGCGAACACGCTCCAGAAGAAGTTGATGATGAATACGAGCTGGAAGACCGCGAGCGCCCATGCGGAGTAGGACATGCCCTTGTTCAGGACGAGGACATTCTGCGCGTGAAGATAGGAACTGCCGCCGTCGTACAAGCGGCGTGAGACGCCGGCCATACCCTGAACGAACATGGGCATGAAGATACCATTCATGCAGATCAGCGATCCCCAGAAATGGACTTTGCCCAGGGTCTCGTTCAAATACCGGCCGCGGACCTTGGGGAACCAGTAGTAAATACCCGCGAAGAGGGCGAAGAGCGTGCCCGGCGCGACGACGTAGTGGAAGTGGCCGATCACGTAATAGGTATCGTGCAGGTGGATATCAGCGCTGGCGAGGCCGAGTGGCAGACCAGTCAGACCGCCGATGCCGAACATCGGCAGAAAGGCGAGAGCGAACAACATCGGCACATTGAATCGGATCGACCCGCCCCAGAGGGAGAGGATCAGGGCCGTCAGGATGATGATGGACGGCACCGAGATGATCATGGTGGTGGTCTGGAAGAACGCGTTGATGGTGGTGCCCATGCCGGTCAGGAACATGTGATGGGCCCAGACGATGAACGACATGAACCCGAGGAAGATCACGGAATAGACGAGTGATTTGTAACCCCAGAGCGGTTTGCGGGTGTTATTGGCGATGACTTCCGCGACGATTCCCATGGCGGGCAGGATCAACACGTAGACCTCGGGGTGGGCGAGGAACCAGAACAGGTGTTGCCAGAGCAGGGCGCTGCCGCCGCCGCTGACATTGAGGGCCTTGCCGGCGACCACCAACCCGCTGGGCAGGAAGAGGCTGGTGCCCGCCAGGCGATCCATCAGTTGCATTACGCCGGCAGCTTCGAGCGGAGGAAACGCCAGCAAAAGCAGAAAGCCTGTGACCAACTGCGCCCAGACAAAGAAGGGGAGGCGCATCCACGTGAGCCCTTTCGCGCGCAACTGGACGATGGTGGTAATGGTATTGACCGATCCGAGAAGCGAGGAGGTGATCAGGAACACCATACCAGTCAGCCACATGGACTGGCCGGTGAAGAGCGAATGGCTTTGTGGCGTGATGTCGGACAAGGGGGGGTATGAGGTCCAGCCGGACTGCGCCGAGCCGCCGGGGACGAAGAAGCTGCAAAGCATGACCACGCCGCCGATGAAATAGACCCAGTAGCTGGACATGTTAAGCTTGGGGAACGCCATATCCTGCGCGCCGACCTGGAGCGGCACGAGATAGTTGCCGAACGCGCCCACGGCGAGCGGGACGACGCCGAGGAAGATCATCACGGTGCCATGCATGGCGCCGAGCTGGTTGTAGAACTCGGGGGCCATGATGCCGCCCGGCATGCGGGCGTCGCCGAGCCACCGCGACAGGAACCCAATGGGGAGCGGCTGGCCGGGAAAGGCCAACTGCCAGCGCATCAGCATCATCAGGCAGAAGCCGAAGAACAGAAACACCAGCGAGGTCAGGCCATACTGGATGCCGATGACCTTGTGATCGGTCGAGAAGACGTACTTCCGAATGAAAGACAATTCGCCATGATGCTCCTCATGGTGCACGTCGTCCAATGTTGCTTCTATCATTGACCCTCTTTTCCTTTCTTCTGGAAAGGTTACCCGACAGGCCTGCCGCTCTCACGGCAGGCCATCGGCGCCAAACTTTTTGCCACGACTACTATCGTCAACCAGTTCTACTCGGCCGGCCTTGTAAACTTGAAGTCGATCGTCTTCGCTTCGCCGTCCGCCACCGTTACCTTCTGAACCTGTTCGCCGTACTTCTCCTGCCACGCGGCCACTTCATACGTACCTGCCGGCAACCCTTTGATCGAGAACGTGCCGTCATCACCCGTGGTGCTAAAGAACGGATTGTCCATCACGCCCACGTAGGCCGACATCCACGGATGCACGTCACACTTGAAGTGCACCATGACCTCGGGGTGGGCAAACGTCGCGCTGCTCTTCATCCCTTTGTTCGGCTGGCCCTTGTTGAATTCCTTGTTGTTTGGATCGGTCGGCATTGCGTGGATATTATGAAGCGTGTCATCGTCGTTGTAGATGTCGAGCCTCTGTCCAGCCATCATCCCAAACACATGCGGGACGTAATGACACCCCGTCTGGTGGATTTCGACGGGCGTTGCCGGCTTCTCGTATGTCTTGGTTAGCCCGCTCTTGATGTACACGAACACATTTCGCAGCGTACTGTTCGGGTTCACCACCACCTCTTCACTCAACAGGGGCGAATCCGCGTGCATTTCGGCGCACTTCGGATCGGCGTCGGTGTTGATCTTCTTGCGTTTTGGCGGAGTACCCTCAAACGTAACCTTGCCCGAGATCGACGCGGAATCGGCGCCGCGAGAAACCGCCGTCATTGACATTGTCACCATAACCGCCACAAACAACCTGAGTGATTTCATTTGTACTCTCCTTCTTTCGTTCGCCAGCTCGGCTTATCAACTTTCTATCGGTATCCTTCTTTTTCAAGATCAAATTTCACGGCTGCCCCGTTGGCGTGGGCGACGCGGACGGAGCCGTTGCCGCCGGGGTTGGCGCAGGCGACGGAGGCGGAGGCGCCGCCTGAGCGACCTGTTCGTTTGCCCCGAGCATCAGTACATAGTCCACCAACGCTTCGATCTGCTTGCGACCGTCGCCGCCGAGAACGTTCGGCGCGATGGCGGTGCCGTACTCGAACTGCGGCATGCGCGTGCCCGGCATCTGGGCCAGGGGTTCGACGAGCCACTTATTGACCAGCCAATCGCGCTGGAGGCGGGCGTGCGCGAGGGAAAGATTTGGCGCCAGGCGCGGCAGATCCTCATCGGGGATTTCCGCGAGCGGTTTGCCCAGCGCCTGACCATTCACGATATGGCACAACGCGCACTTGAGTTGCGTGAACAATTGCTTGCCCGCGTCAAGATGTTCGGGCGACGTGTCGATCTTTGGCGTTTGGTAGGGAAATTCTGTGCGGCCCTCTTCGGCGAAGTACTTCACGAGCACATTCGCATCGCCATCGGTCAGGCCAAAGGTCGGCATCCGGACGTGGAGCCAGGGACGAATTTCGCCGGTTTGCGGGTCCTTGATGAAATGGAACAGCCAATCGGGCTGGACGCGCTGGCCTTCATGGACCTGCGTCGGGGCGCCGATGAGCATGGGCGGCTCCATGCCCTGAGCAATGCCGGTGGCGCGAATCGCGCCGCCCTGGGCTTCGAGGATGTGACAACCTTCGCAGTTCAGCTCCTTGGCCATCCAACGGCCGCGCTCCATCTGGAACTCGGCAGGAGTGAGTTGGCGCGCCTCATTGGGCGTCAATTTCTCGTCGGTCATGCCGGAGATGACCGTGACGATCTGGTCGATCTGGTCATCGGTCACATTGAACTTCGGCATCTTCAGCAATTCCTGCGGACTGCGGGTGATGAATTGCTTGGGCGAGGTATTCAGGTCGATGCGGCCCGAGTCGAACGAGCGCGGGTCATGCAATTTCTGTTTCAGCCAGACGAGGCGATCCTTTTCGATATCCAAGAGGCCGAAATCGAGCTTGTCGACCGGCTTGCTGCCCCATTCGCTCAACTCCGTGCCGATGGGCTTGGCGTTCTCGAAGCCGTGGATGTCGTGGCAGGCATAGCAGCCGTAACGGGAAATCAACCGGCTGCCAAGGTAGACATTCTTCTTTTCCGTCGGCGACATCGTGGCGACACGCTGCTTCGCCGCGGCCATTTTGGCTTTCACCTGGTCAATGCTGGCGGCGAGCTTCCTGGCCTGGCGATCGATCGCGTCGTCGAAGGTATCCTGATACTGCTTTTGCAGGTCGGCCAGCCGGGCTTCATCGCGCGCCATGCGGGCCGGGTCCTGGTAATAGGCCATGGTCGGCTCATCGACGAAATACATCTCGATGAGGTCATTGAGATCGTTGATTTTCTGTTGCGCCTCAGCATCGGGCAGGGTGATCTTCAGGTACTCGACCGTTTCGTTGTCAAGATGGTCGGGCCTGACGTCGGGAACGGTTTCCTGGTCGGTCTTCTCTTTGCGCAGCGTGGCGAGATAGGAGGCGATATCGGCGGCTTCCTGATCGCTCAGGCGGAGGTTGGGCATTTTGGTGCGCGGATTGTACTGCTTCGGATTCTTGATCCAGGCGTAAATCCAATTCACATCCGCCTTGGAACCGATGCCGGCCAACTGCGGACCCTGGGAACGGAGGCGGCGGTACTGCCACACGTCCATGTACTGCTTGAGCGTGGCGGGCGGCTTGATCTCCATTAATTTGTCATCGATGACGTGGCAGGCCAGGCAACCGACCTGCGAGACAAGCTTCTTACCGTTCTCGGGGTTGCCCTGGACGGGCGGCGCGGGATACTGCGGCTGATCGCTGACCGCGAAGAGAAATTCGGCGATGGCGTTCATCTCGACGGCGTTGCGGTCGGGCGTGCCCTCGTTGTTGCTGAGGCCCCAGAAGCGCGGCATGTACGTGTTCGGGCGGAACGCGACGGGGTTGGCGAGCCATTTACGGACCCACTCCTTGTTCGTCTTGCTGGCGAGTTTGAACAGGCTCGGGCCGGGTTTGCGAAGTGTGCGGATCGGGATGGTGATGTCCTGGCCGAGCGTGAGCGAGACATCCTGCGGGAAGCCGTTCACGCGGCGGACGTCATCGGGATTCACATCATAGAATTTGCAGATGCTGTCGAAATCCTCGCCGGCGACGACGTGATGGGTCGTGTAGGTTTCCAACTGCTTCATCTTGTGGCAGGACCAGCAGCCGAGCTGCTCGATCAGGCGGCGGCCGTGGTCGAGCTGTTCGCCGCCCTTTAGATTGGTTTGATCGCTGTGGCACTTCAAGCAGCTCGCCTGCACGTATTTCGCCTCGCGCATCGGTTGGAGGAGGAATTCCTGTTCCTCCCAGTGATAATTCTTCTGCCAGGCTTCGCGCTGGGTCATTTCAACGATCTGCGGCTTTTCCAAGGCAGCCTTTTGCACCTTGGCGTCGTCATCGTCGTCGTCGGAAGGTTTCTCGTACTTCACCCAGAGCTTTTGCGAGGAATCGTACGTGTACGGCTGTTTCTCCTCGGCATCGGGCGTGTGGCCGGTGCGGGAGAAAGTGGTTTCGCGATCCCAGCCCCAATGACACGTCGTGCAACCGTACTTGCTCATCGGATGCGGTGAGTTATCGCCGAGGAACAGGTCGAGGTTCGGATGATTGCGGAGCGGCTCGGGAAGCTTCGACCATTCGACGGCGCCGATTTTGTATTTGGCGCGGAAGGTCAGATCGTCGGGGGTCGGGTCTTTGCGGTCGATGGCCTTGTGGCAGGTTGTGCAACGATCCACGCGCGGGACCGTGGCGAAATTGACGTCGACGTGATGTGTGTCGGCGACGATTTGCTCGACTTTGTAGGTGGAGGCGGCGAACTCGAGCACGGGCGCGTTGACCACATCCTGGACGAGCGGGCTGGTCAATTGATTGAGGCGCTTCGTCACGAGACCGATGTTGTCTTCGAAATGCTTGATGCTGCGCTGGAGATCCTCCTCGTGGCCGATCAGGGCGGTGAGCCTGTCCTGGGCGTCCTGAAGTTTGGCATCCGCAGTTTGCTTCATCAGGTCGAGTTTGCTGACGTAGCCGTTTTGCGTATCGGTTTTGATCGTCCATTCCTGAACCTCGGGCGCCTGCATGTTCATGTTGTTGCGCTCGAGCGTTTCTTCGTAGGACGACCGGTACTGATCGCGGACGGCCTTCTGCATCGTGAATGTACGCGTGATCTCGGCGTCGGCAACGCGTTTCTGGTCGACCTCGGCCTGGAGCCGGGCTTCCTCGGTTTTCTTCGAGGCGAGCTCGTCGCGGGTCTTCTTGAGCTGGTCCTGCAACTTGCCGAGGCCGGCCTCGTTGGCTTTGGCTTCGGCGGCCTTGGCGTCCTCGGCGAGCCGCTGCTTTTCGATGGTGTAGAATTTGCGCTGATAATTCTTCCACGTGCGATCGCCGCGTAGATGGAGCCAGGAAATGTAGCCGCCGGAGTAGTCCACCCAAATCATCAGCACGAGCGAGACGACAAACACGAAGCCGGTAATCAGAAACCACCAGTGCAGGCGGGGGATGTTGTATTCGTGGACGGTTTCGGGTTGGTTTCTCATCGGCTCAGAACTTGATCCACGGGGTGTCGATGAAATACTTCAGGTTCATTGTCCAACGGAGAACCATCTTGAGCGGCAGGGTGAACATCGTGAGGAAAAGCATCACGAGCACGCTGTAGCGGGCGAGGTCCATCGAGTTGTAGAATTTCTTCAGCACGGTTTTGGCGAGGATGCCCGGCATCGCGAGGAAATAGAACGCGAGGAAGAGAATGCCGGCGAATTCGCGTTTGCAGGCGTGGCCGACCTGGACGAAGAAGGCGGAGATCGACGCCAGATCCGGCGGGATGAATTGCGGCACCTTATTGACGACGTTCGGCAGGCCCTGATTGAACCACTGGATGTGGGTCTGACGATAGATCCACGGGAACCATTCGACCCAGACGTAATCGGAGAGGTTCACGTTATTGAGGGCGACGACCTTGTGCGGATCCCAGAATTCGAACGGGCCGAAGAAGTTCCAGCCGGGGCCGCGGAGGAACGTGCCGGTGATGATCATGAACACCCAGAGCGCGAGATAGCCGAAGAGGAAGAGGCCGATGGAGAATCTGCGCTCGGCGAACGTGTAATAGCCGTTACCCTTCGGGTTGATGTCGATGTACGGGATCGCCATCAGGCCGACGATGATGATCGTGGGAAGAACGACACCGGCGTACCACGGGTCGTAATAGACGAGCATTTCCTGCAAGCCGAGGAAGTACCACGGCGCCTTCGACGGGTTCGGCGTGGCGGCGGGGTTGGCCGGTTGTTCGAGCGGGGCGCGGAGATACAGGGCCCAGAAAATCAGGACGAACGAACAGATGATCAGCGCGATGAACTCGATGTAGAGCAGATCGGGCCAGACCCAGGTTTTTTGATTAGAGGATTCCTTCTCGTCGGGCGGCAGCTTCTGGTCGGCGCGGCGGTCGTTGTTGACGGCCTGGGTCATGGCGAGCCAGAGCACGAGTGTGGAGATGAACAGCATGGCGGTGATCGGCACATTGTCGGGTTTGCCGACGATGAGGAAGAAATTCGGGTCTTTCATGCCCCAGATGATTACGCCGGCCTCGATGAAGACGACGAGCGCGCCGATCCACCAGTTGAAGACGTGCTTACGGAAGCGGAGCATCAGGAGCAGGCCGCCCGTCGCGAGGATAAAGCTGAGCTTCGGGCTGGCCAGGATGTTGGCCAGCGCCTTGAAGGCCTCGAACAGAGGGCTTTGATGTGTGACTACCTGTTCCATGAGTAGAATCTGCCCGCTTGCGTGTCAGCGCCTAGAGCGGTCCGGAAATACCGCCGTCCTTACGAATCCGCCAGAAATGCACCGCCATCAGCACGGCGGCGATCAGCGGGATGCCGATACAATGCAATACGTAAAACCGCAACAGAGTTGTGCCGCCAAGTTCCTTGGCGCCGATGAGGAAAAATCGCGCGTCGTCGCCCGGATGGACGAGGGGCACGCCGCCAATCTGGAGAAAGTCAGCGAAGGGTCCACCGGCGCCGACGAACGGCGTGGCTTTGGCCATGTTCGAGCCGACGGTGATGGCCCAGATGGCGAGCTGATCCCACGGGAGCAGGTAGCCCGTGAACGACAGCAAGAACGTGAACACCAGCAGGAGCACGCCGATGCACCAGTTGAATTCGCGGGGTGGCTTGTAGCTGCCGGTCATGAACACGCGGAACATGTGGACCATGACCATGATGACCATGGCGTGGGCGGACCAGCGGTGGAGTTCGCGCATGATGCCGAAGGGCACCTGGGAACGGATATCGAGCATGTCGACGTAGGCGCCCTCGACCGTTGGCCGGTAGTAGAACATTAAGAGGACGCCCGTCAGCGTAAGGACCAGGAACAGGAAAAAGCTCAGGCCGCCGGCGCACCATGTGTAACGGAGTTTCACGCCGCTGGTGCGGACCTTGGTCGGGTGGAGGTGCAGGAAGACGTTGCCGAGGACAATCAGCACGCGTTTGCGGTCGGTATTGGGGATACCGACGCGAAAGATCGATTTCTTGATCTGCGAATCAAGGACCGAAGATTTGACTTTGTTGATATCTAACATGGCCGTTACACCGCGATGAATGCCCGGGGATCGTCGAACTCGCCCTTCTCCCAGAAGAAGAGGCGCCCCTCGTTCACGACAATCTGGCCGTCATCGGCCAGGGAAACCTCGTAGCGGCGCATGGGGAACGGCGCCGGGCCTTCAAAATTGATTCCATCGATGGTGTAACCGCTGCCATGACAGGGACACTTAAACTTGCGTTCACTGTCCATCCAGTTGGGCGTGCAGCCGAGATGGGTGCACACGGCCTGGATGCAGAAGATCCTGTGCTCGTGATTGACGATCCAGCAACGGTGGGCGGCCTTGAAGGACTCGTCGACGGTGTTGGGCGCGAAATTGGAGGGCGGGCCGACCTTGAACACGTCGATCCGGGTGAAATCGACGCGCGGGACCATGAAGGCGAAGAGGGCGGTGAGACCGCCGCCGAGCGCGGCGGCAAATGTGGCCCACGCCAGGGCGAGGCTGATGAAAAACTGGCGACGCGCCATCGGTTTGCCTTCGGGATCGAGGACCCCTTTGGCTTTCAACCGGCGAATCGCTTCTTCCCGCGGACTCAACGGCTGCCCCTGTTTGGGCGTGTCCGCGCCGACCACTTTCAATTCCGCCATAATCGTCACTGTTTATGATTCAGTTTATTCAGCTGCTGAATCGCAGCGTTACGCACCTGCAAATCCGGTTCACTGACGCTCAACTTATCGAGCAACGGCCGGGCTTTCGTCGGATCCAGTTTTGCGACCCAGACCACTGCGGCCATTCGGTACCGCTGGATATTTTCGTCCAGCGGGCGACCCTCTTTCGGCATCAAACCTGTAACACGGTCCACATATTCCTTGTCAAGCAACCTCGCCAGGACGTTCACGGCGGCCGGGTTGCCCTTGTTGGCGAGGCCGAACGCGGCGTTCCATTTCACGAGCTCATCGGGGTCGTTGAGCGAGGCTTCGAGCACGCTCGCTGCCTGCGGGTTGTTCATCGACCCGAGCACGTAGACGGCCATCAACCGCACGGACTGCTCGTCGCTATGCGTCAATTTAATGATCGCCGACGCGGACTCGTCGTCGCCGATGCGACCGAGCGCCCAGATGCAGTTTTTGACCGTTTCGGCATCGCCGTCGTTGAGCCCGTCGCGCAGGGACGGGAGCGCGGCGTGATCGCCGAGCAAACCGAGCACGAGGGCCAGATATCGGCGCGTACGCGGGTCTTCGCCCTTGGATTCCTCGAAGACCTGCGTGATATCGGCGACGGCATGCGGATTTTTGGCGAGGAAATCATCGCGGTTGGCGCTGATGCGCGCCGAGACGTCGAAGATGCCCTGCCAGCGTTTGGAATCCTGGATGTAATTCAGGAGATACTGCGCCTGCTGGGAGCGTTGGAGGCCCGAGCTGGCGCGCAACGCATTCAAATAATCATCCAAGCCCTTGCGTTCGGTCGTGAGCCAGACAAACAGGCCGGCCAATGCGACGCAGAACAGCACGACCGCCAGCGGGATCACGACCAACTGGACGGCCAGAGTGGTCAGCCGGGTTTTCTCCTCCGGCAGATCGACGATGCCGGGCGAAGAGGCTTCGACTGACTGCTTCGCGTCGCTCATTTTGAAAGAACAGTGCTGACAAAAACGCCTATCGACAACCACCCCTCACCTTGATCCTCTCCCCCAAGGGGCGAGGAGAACTGCCTGGCAAGGCGCGCGCGAGGGGTTCTCGGTGTATCCAAACAATCACGCATCAAATCGATCTCAGTGTTTTTCCAACTGGTGCGGCAACATGGCGGCCCGGTGAGTCGGAGCGTTCGGGACGATGATGGCGTCCTTGTCGCAAACGATCTCGCAGAGGCGGCAGGCCACGCATTCCTCGGGTATGACCTCGGCCACTTTATAATGACCCGCGCCCGTGTGGGTGGGGTCGTCCTTCATATAGATGCAATCGAACGGGCAAATATCGACGCAGAACTCGCAGCCGGTGCAATCGTCGACGATGACCCTGGCTTTCGGGATCTGGCTGGGTTTGATGCGGGTGACGAGGTTGCCGTACTGGTCCTGGATGCAGGAGACGGGGCAATAGATGGCGCAGACGCCGCAATCGATACAGCCTTCGGGATGAATGGTATAGAGCTCCTTCGACTTGCCGCTGATGGTGTCGACGGGGCACTTCAATTCACAGACCGTGCAACCGATGCACGTATCAGTAATAAAATACGCCATTTTTCGCTCGTTGTTGTGTCGCGACCCTTACGCAACCCAGCTTGAGAAAATTTTCACAAGGAATATATAGCAGCGGCTGGGAAGTGTGCAACTGCAAAAGAATTGCACTGGTTTGACGGGGTGTTGACGCGGATTGGCGGGGGAAAGCGGCATGGCTGATGGTGGATGGGGGGAGGCCCGGCTCGGTCTTCTGGAAGTTGCTCATTTTTCGCAAGTTGTTTGGTAGAAACGCAGCCGACACTGAACGCACATGTTGCACAGAACAAATTATAGATATAGAATTCTGAAATTCATGACCTAAGCAGCCCCAGTCCTGCTCCCGCTCCTGCCGTTGGGCAAGCTCAACGAGCCGTCCCGACCCGCCGGACGGTGCGTCCTGCCGGCTGAATCCGGCTCCCACAGCATCACTCGCCCGACATTCTCACGCCGATTGCCGAACTGACCGCCTCCACCAATTCCGAGCCCTTGACCGGCTTCATGAGAAGCAAATCAACATCCTGGCGGTAGGAGTCCGGAATGCTTGATGGCGCAAGGCTGGTGACGCCGATGACCTTGACGGTCTTGAAATACGTCCGGATGTGGCCCAGCGTCGCTGCCCCGTCCAACTTCGGCATTTGGCAATCGAGCAAAACGACTTTCACATTGTTGGAATAGCGGATGAGGTCCAAGCCTTTCACTCCATTGCCGGCTGTCAGAACATTGAACCCTGCCTTCTCCAAGGTTCTCGTCATCATCTTCGAGGGGATGGCGTCATCCTCAACAACCAGTACGCTGGGCCTGCCGTGATCTGTATCGAGTGAGGACTCGTCTTCTGGCTCGGAGGGAGAGCGCCTCGTGAAAACGACGAGAGCCCCTCCTGCAGCACCAAGGCAAACTAGTTCGTATATCTCTGTTCCCGATAGAGCCATAACCTGTACCTTCCTGAGAAGCATGATGCCTGCCAAGCCGTCCTGAGCGACAATGACTAACCAACGTTTCTGCTCCTGGGTTTCCGTGACAGGAAGAGATACATGAAAAATCCGAATGCAACTCCACCAAGCAGCCATAGTCCTCCGCCAACGACAAGCATCATAACCGGCAGACTTCCTGTCTTGGCATAAATGAATGTGGCTGGAACCAACGACGTGATCAGCCACATGAGAAGTCCATACAGCAGCGCCATCTTCGACCACGCAACTTTCTTGAGAGTCGGCAGAGACGCAGACGGCGTCTGCACAGGCCGGGAAACAGGCCTGTCTCGAAAATAGAGACGGTAGGGCAGATACCAGGTCGGGGCAGAAACGCATACCAGCACAAATGCAAAGGCGTTCCGCAAACAGGGAATCCGTTTACCGCAAGCAGGGCATACGAGTCCAAGCCAATTGCCAAAACCTCTTTTCCCTGCCCAAAGACGGCCATCGTGAATGGCTCCGCAACTCGGGCACGGGACGTACTGCCGCTCCACGAGTGGCAACCGGCATGATTGGCAAATCAGAGTGACCTTGGGAATACGCTGGCCAAGAACAAGCTCATTAAATGCCAGCCCCGGATTAATCACCCAATGCAAAAGCATCCAGTTGGGAAGTTCCCAACGCTTCATGTCTGTGCCCCGGCACTTCGGGCATTTTTGGTCGGTCGGCATCGGATGAGCGTTGCCTCGCCTCAATGATACCATTCTCGCCTATGGTTTTGTGTCCGCCCTCGACCTATTTCCTTCGTATTACGGCGTTGGGATCAGCCGTTCGAAGCATTCGAATTTCTTCTGGTGAGTACGAATAGTCATGGATCAGGCGGTCTTTGAGTTTGGTCGTAAGCGCAGCCATCAGTTCCTCACCGCCGGGCATGGCTTCGAGTTTTAGCGGCAACAGTGTTCCATCGTTGAACACCAAGAGGAGAGCGGAGCCCCGTTGCGCCATCACGGAGTTTGCCGGCAACCCAACAATCACCTTGGCGACAAATGTCAACGGCAGTCGCAGTTGTCCGCGAATGCCGCCGATCAGTTCCGAATCAGTCAATCGCCAATACTGCCGGTTGATACAGCGTCTGAGGAACCAAATGGACATGCACAGACCGAAAGCGAACACGGTAACGATTACTGACTCCGGGGCCCGACCAGAAGGAGTCTTCAGGTAGAGAAATTGCACAAGAAGCAGAGGCGGGATTGCGGCCATGCAGGCGAGCATCGGCAATCCCAAGGCATACGCCATCCAATCCCCTCGTATCGGGCGAGTCGCGATGTCTTGCAGACAGCCGTTCATGTCGAACACCGCGAATTCAGTCACGCCGTTCTTGGTAAGTCAACGGGAAACCCTTCCTCGCCACCCGCGTCCCGCCGGCTGAACCCGGCTCGCAGAGCATCGCCGACCCGTCGTTATCACAAGCCAAGGCGAAGGTCATGCCGCCAGTCCCGCCGTCCCGAACAGCCGCCGCAGAGCATCACACTTTTGATGAAGTCACCCAATCGGGATGGTTGAACCAAAAAGTCTCCCAAGAAACATCGAGATTCCAAGCCGCAAAACGACGCATGAGCACCGCTGGCAGGCGCAACCAATCAAACCCGCCGTTAATGCCGTTAGAGTGCTGCGGCGTGACATGATAAACAACATCTACAAAACGCTTGAACTGGGTATCGAGGCTTAAAAGCCGCTCGCCAAACGGCTTAATGGCATCCGCAAGCCCCACAAGGCGTCCGGTGGGGTCGGCTGCTTCAGCACTTTTGGGTGAGTCGAAGACCCAAGTGGATGAAATCATCACTGAACGACCTTCCTCTTTGCTCCATCGCTCGGCCTTGTCTTCTCGCACTCGGCTCGGCTGGACACCGAGCTAGGAAGCAACCGAGTCTGCTTCTGATTTCGTTTTGCACAGAATCAACAAGCTGACATGCGAGTATCGAATGATTAGCAGTTAATCCTGCTCCCACCCCCGTCATTCCGCAAGCCAAACGAGCCTCCTCGACCCGCAACTGCTAACATGCTGCCAGTCATGCCGTTGGATCGTTCCAGACCGTTAGTTGTTGCTGTCAGAGCTGAGAGCCTCCACGCAACCGAGGTCGCTCATCCGCTGGCACATCGGCGCGCGATGACAATCCCTGTGAATAGAAGCAGCGCGAGAATTCCGGTGGGAAACGTGAGCAAGCCGAACCAACCCACGACTCCCATCTCGTACAGCCTCCCACCGATATCTCTCCCCAGCACGATACAGGGGTGGGCGCCGCCTTCATCGAGTTGGCAGCCACAATGGGACGCGATCGCACCCGCGATGACGACGGGGATCATTGGCAGAAATGTCCACAGAACGATGACTCCATAGCCGATGATCTTGGCGCGTCGTGTCATACTCCACGCAGAAACCCCGGTTCCCCAGACTCGCTGGGAAACCAATTTGGTCAAAAGCATGCCAGAGCAAGGGACGGCAGACAAGAATGGAAGCGGCGGAAGGGCGGGCGAACGGCAAAGCGGCGACAAGTCACCCCATCTCCATAACCGGAAATGGAGTATAGGCGAGAAGCCCGCGCCGCTGAGGCGATTTTTGGGGTTGACAACGTTATCCTTTGTGGATATTATTCGTGATAGGCACAATCGTTCTTTGAAATGGGGCCTGGTAGATGGTCCATGATTCGTGATTGGGGTTGAGGCACTACCACCCAGCAAGTCGAAGCACGCCGCGCTGGAGCTGCGCTGGTCGCGCGGTTACCAGGGGGAGGGGCCTATATATAGGGTTTTGCGAAACGAAGCCAGTTTTCCGGGGTAACCGTGACGACGGAGGTGGTTGGACATCAATGCGTTAGCATGCCAAATGAGTCAAAAAGTCACTTGGCTTCGTTTTGGTTTTTTGAGGGGTACAGCGCAGGTTTTGGATGCGTTTTTTGGGTGCCGAGCACGGCGTGCCGTGGGCCCCGGTTTTCGGAGCAGTCTCAATACGGTGCTCGATTGGGAAGATGCCTCGTGATTGCCGGGCGGGAAAGATTTGGAGCGGGCGATGGGAATCGGCCCCCTCGGCCGAGATCTGCCGTGGCTGTGATTGCGAATCAAGCTCGACTCGCCGCACCCTTGCATCCCTGCCCCCGCCTTGCGCCGATGGTCCTGCCGTCAGTAATTAGAGGCTTGTTTTGGCGGTGGCGGCACGGGTCAGTTTGCCGGCTGGCGGTACTGATTTTTTCCGTCGGCTCCAACCAGGGAGGGCATCCCGCACAATGGGACGCCGTTTTCCCGTCGGAATCCTTGCCTCTATGTTTCCGCTGGCCGGATTCAGGTCTTGCATTCGTGGCGGCGGCTGTCACAGTAGTCCACGTCTCGACCTCGGGATCAAAGCCTGCCCTTTGAATTCCTGACAAATCAACTTGTGGCAGGCATGAAATTGAAGGAGACGGCCCATGGAACCGTTGCTCACCGTTGAGGGAACCGTGTTGAAGGTCCTGCCTGGGACGATGTTTCACGTTGAGATAGCCAACAAGCACCAGGTGCTCGCCCATATCTCTGGTAAGATGCGGAAACGATTCATCCGCTTGTCGGTAGGCGATCGCGTGAGGATGGAAATGACGCCGTACGATCTCCAAAAGGCCCGGATTGTGTACCGGTTAACCTAGGCCGCGACGCTCAGTACTCAAGCTTGGATTTCTAGTGGAAGATGATTCTGGGCTTGGGTCGCACGGGGCCTTCTTGGGTCTGCGCTGACGGATGCCCTCCAGGTTGCAGAGTCCATGAATGTGGGAAGGCGGTGTTTTTTGTTGGCTATTTTCGTTACCCCCGATGGGGTAACCCTTCTCCCAGTCTCTCAATGCACGGCATAATTCCTGACCTAACCGCGTCCGAATTTCGCTGAGGCAAACAGTCGCAGTCTGGCATGGATAGCCGCAGATGAGAATCGGCTGCCTTACCAGGAGGCGAAGCCAGATCTCTTTCAATACCGGCCTGGCCAGGAATTGACCCTGGCCGGCGCATATGCCCACAAGATCTGGGGGCAATTTGATATGGATTGGCGGGGTGGGCACGGGGCGCCGGTTCACGGGGGAGCGGTTGAGAGCAAAAGTTGGAGCGGGCGATGGGAATCGAACCCACCTCGCCGGCTTGGGAAGCCGGTGCATTACCACTATGCTACGCCCGCATACGTCTCGAACATATTGTCGCCGGTTCAGGGCTCAAATCAAGCCAAAGTTGGTAAAGCGGTCGGGGTCTGGTATGGTAGAGGCGGATGTCACCATCAATTGAAACCGGGCAGCCGGGCGTGATTGTCGTTGGCGAGACGAAGGCGAAGGATGAGCTGGCGACGCCGTGGAATGTGATCGTGCACAATGACCCGATCAACCTGATGAGCTATGTGACGATGGTGTTCATGCGAGTGTTTGGGTATGCGCGGCCGCGGGCGGAGACGTTGATGCTCGAGGTGCACAACATGGGGCGGTCATTGGTGTGGTCGGGCGGGCGGGAGCAGGCCGAGTTGTACGTGCAGCAGCTCCACAGTTATCAATTGCTCGCGACGATGGAGAAATCGGTAACGTGATCGACTTGAACGTCCAACAGCTCGACGAGAAACGGATCCTGATCAGCGGGATCCCGACGGTGCTGGCGGCGATGTTGCGGGAGATGCCGGAAATCCTCGAATTACGCGATACATCGGCGGCGCGGGCGCGGCTGTATCCAGACCCGACCGCGGGGAACGACAAGATCAACCAGGAATGGCACCAGATGACACAGCCGGAGCTTCGGCATTTGTTCGTGTCGGCGGGCGAGACGGTGGGACGGGACCTGACGGCGTTGACGACGGACAAGGAAGCGGGCGATGTATGGCAAGTGGCGATTCCGATCGAGCATGTGCCGGCCTGGATGAGCGCGATCAATCAGACGCGGTTGATATTGGGAGAGGTTCACAAGATCGATGAGGAGGGCATGAACCGGACGGATTTCGACCCGAAGAGTGCGGCGGACATGGCGGCGCTACGGATTCATCTGCTTGGTTACCTGCTGCATTTGTTTGTCGAACTGGACGCGAGGTATGGGGCTGAAGACCATATTTGAGGGTCAGGCGGTCAAGTCCGAGATGGTCGTACTGATCCTGGAGAAGTGGGGTTTGCATCCGACGATGGAAGAGAAGGCCGCCGGGGCCAACCTCGAGGATCTTGCACGGGACACGAGGGTAGTGATTGCTGAAGACGAGTACGAGCAAGCGCATGAGATTCTGTTTGGCGAGAGCGAAATTGAGCGGGCCGGTTTTTGAACTGAGGTAGCTGAGGTTTCGTACTGATGGCCTTGGCCTTACCGCTACAGCGCGGCTGATTTGAGCCGGTTGTCACCCAACAAGCTCTTGGGAACCAAGCAACGGTTTGCAGCGCGCCCCAAAACCAGATGCCAATAAATCGTCATTAGCACCTGCCGCCAAGTGACTTACCGGATGAAATCGATGTCGCCCCGCAACGCGATTCTTTTTGGCAAACATCATGGGAAATTAGATGAGGATTTCATAATCAACGCACGGTTCGCACCCTATGGCGAGGTGTTGCGGGCATATCAGGAAGGCGAAGGGTTGCAGGATATGTTCAGCCATATGTTTTGCCGAGGGGCTCTCGCAGGTCGCAGTTCGTTAATCACTTTAATGCTGGGCGCACTGATCGCATTTGGTGCGGCATCTGCGCATGCCCAGATGGTTCTGGGTCCCAGCGTAACCATGTCGAGTCCGACCAACAATGGCACGGAGGTTTTCGTCAGCGTCCCCACGATCAGTACCGCCCGCTACGATGTTCAAACCACAACGGATCTGATCTCGGGCGCGTGGAGCACGATTGTCAGCAATGTCCCCGGCACCGGGGGCGTGATGAATATCGATTGCGGCGCCGTCTCGCAACCCCCAACAATTCCTCCGCGCCGACGGCCATCCATAAACCAATGTCCCTCCGGCCCGCTCGCGGTTCAAACGGCCGGCCCTGCATGCTCACCCCACCTCGAACCGGCTCATCACCTGAAACAGGCTGTACCGTTCCCTGATTTCCGATTGGGTGAGTGATTCCAGCCGCTTCAGGCTGAAATCCTCCACGCAATACGAGGCAACCACACTCCCGTATACGACCGCATTGCGCAGGCTGTGCTCGTCGACGCGATCTTTCTGCGCCAGATACCCGGCAAACGCGCCCGCAAAACAATCGCCAGCGCCCGTCGGATCATGGATGTCCTCCAGCGGATACGCCGGGGCGCTGAAAAACAAATCCTCCCCAAACAACAAGCAGCCGTGCTCGCCCTTCTTGATGATCACATACTCCGGGCCCTGCTTCAAAATGAGCCGTCCCGCCTTGATGAGATTCGTCTGCTTCGTAAACTCGCGCGCCTCGCCCTCGTTCAGGACCAGGCAATCAATCCGCCGCAACAATTCCACCAGCGCGTCCCGCTGCGTCCCAATCCACAAATCCATCGTGTCCGCCACGACAAACTTCGGCTGCGCAATCTGCGTCAGCACGTGCATCTGCAGTTGCGGCGAGATGTTCGCCAGGAACACGTACGGCGTATTCTTGTACGCCTCGGGCAGCCCCGGCTGAAACGTCTCAAAAACATTCAGGCATACCGACAATGTCCGCCGCTTGTTCAGGTCCCACTCATACTCGCCGCTCCAGCGGAACGTCTGCCCCTCGGCCACCTGCAAGCCCTCCAGATTGATGCCGTGTTCGCGATACAGATCGAGGTACTTCTTCGGGAAATCCGACCCGACGATGGCCACCATGTTCACCGGCGAGAACAGACTCGCCGCCATCGACGCGTAACTCGCCGAGCCGCCCAGCAGATCATGATGCTCCTCGATCGGCGTCTTGACGCTGTCCAGCGCCACCGAACCCGTGATCAATAGGCTCATCTCACGATCTCCCGCCTCCCAATCGTTTCTTGAATTCCGCCGACGCCTCCGTCACGTCCGGCGCTTTCAGGATTGCCGACACCACCGCCACCCGCGTCGCGCCCGCTTCCATCACCCGCCCAAGGTTCTCCAGCGTGATCCCGCCAATGGCGAAAAATGGAACCTTCACCCGCGCCGCAATCTCCCGCACCAGCTCCGTCCCGACCGCCTTTGCCTCGGGCTTTGTGGCCGTCGGAAACACCGGGCCAACCCCGATGTAGCTCGCCCCATCGCGCTCCGCCGTCAGCGCCTCGTCCACGGAATGCGTGCTGATCCCGACAATGCGCATGTTCGCGAGTCGTTCGGCCCGCGTGTCGCGCGCGATCGCGGCCCAATCCTCCTGCCCCAGGTGCACGCCGTCCGCTCCGCACTCGAACGCCGCGTCAAGATCATCATTGATGATCACGGGAACGCGGTAGGGATACACAGCGGAAACCACCTTCAGTCCGAGGCTGACCCGCTCGGCATGCGTGCTCTGCTTCGCCCGCACCTGCAGGATCTCCACCCCGCCCGCGACCATCTCGCGCGCAAGTTCGCCGGGGTCAACTCCACCAATGTATGCCGTGTCGATAAAGCCATACAACCGGCACCCCGCAATTCGGGAGTTGGACATCAGCCGAAAAACACCTTTGCGACGTCGTACAGCTCCGGCGGCACGCAGCGATTGCGCACCCGCAGTTTCGGTTTGCCGGTCTTCTTGTCCACCACCTCGGTGATCACCGAGTCGATGGGAATGCCAACGACCTCGGTGCCACGCAACGCCACCATCTTCCCAAATTCGCCTTTCACCGCCAGCTCGACCGCCTTCACTCCGTACCGCGTCCCGAGCACGCGATCGAACGCGCTCGGTGTGCCCCCGCGTTGAATGTGCCCCAGCACCACCTGCCGGCTCTCGATCCCCGTGATCTTCTCGATCTCCTTGCACAACACCTCGCCAATCCCCCCGAGGCGGATGTGTCCAAACGCATCGAGTTCCTTGGTCGACATGACTTCCGCGCCCTCGAGCTTGAATCCTTCCGCCGCCGCGACAATCGAGAAATTCTTCCCGCCCGCCTGCCGTTGTTTGATGATCTTGCAGATATCGGCCAGCGACATCGGAAATTCGGGCAACAAAATCAGGTCCGCCCCGCCCGCCATGCCGGCTTCCAGCGCGATCCAACCCGCCTGCCGCCCCATCAATTCCACCACCAGCACGCGGCTGTGCGATTCCGCCGTGCTGTGCAGACGGTCAATCGCTTCTGTGGCGATGTTGATCGCCGTGTCGAACCCAAACGTCTGGTCCGTGCCGTCAATGTCGTTATCAATCGTCTTCGGCACGCCAATGACCGGCACCCCGCGCTTGTGCAACCGCGACGCAACACTCAGCGTGTCGTCCCCGCCAATGGCAACCAGCGCGCTCAAATCCGTGCTCTTCACGTGCTTGACCACCGTCTCAAGCTGTTCCTCGGTCGGGTTCGTCCGCGACGTGCCAAGGATCGTCCCGCCCAAATGCAGAATCCCCGACACCCGCTCCCGCGTCAGCGGGAAATAATCGCCCTTCAGTACCCCCGCCCAACCGTTGCGAAAACCGAATACCTCATATCCCTCCAGCAGGGCCTTGCGCGTTACCGCTCGAATCACCGCGTTCAATCCGGGGCAGTCACCGCCACCGGTCAATGTGCCGATCTTCTTCATAAGGTTAAATTCGCTCCTTCAGAAATTCCAATTCCCCTCCGCCACGAACCTGCCAAACCCCAGCCCAAATGAAAAGAATTATCTCCCAGCCGCAAACCGCATCCCGCGCTCCCGCTACGCAACCCCATTCGGGTTCGTCTTTGGCTTCGTTTCGGTAACCTTCCACACCGGCTTGCGCAGAAACCGAGGCAAAAGGGTAGCGCCCGATGGCGTCGTGTCGTTTCGTGGCCCGAAGGGCGCGGCGAAGGGGTCTGAGCGAAGCCAATCGGCTTCGTTTTGCCACTCCGGACCCCCGAACGAAGCCAAACGAAGCCAATGCGTTTTTTGCGAATTCGTTCAACACAATCTCCTGCAGTTCAATACCTTCCACATCGAAGATCACCCAAAAACCGTTGGCTTCGTTTCGCAGATCTATACCCCCCCTCATCTTCCCCGACTGCGGTCGCACCGCTCCGCTTTGTGGGGCGGGATCGCCCCACGTCGTTCAGGGGTATCCCGCCGCTGCGTCGCTATGCCCCCATCTCATCCATGTCAAAGCCGAGCGGCGAGGGCAGCCGCGAGACGAGGCCGCGTCGTTTCGGCACCCGTAGGGCGACGCGAGCGGGAGTGAGCGGAGTCAACCAAGCCGCTGGGAGCGGCGCGACGCAACGCCGCAGGCGGCCCCTGGGGCGAGTTGAGCGGGCGCGAACGAGTGCAAGCCGAGCCGAAGGCGAGACGCGACCACGTCGCGCCGAGGCCGCAAACAACCCACCAATATATCAAAGAACCCCACCATCCTATCACGTGCCGATACAATGTCAACCTGAAAACGATACCCAATGGAAGGGGCGATCGATCATCCGCATGTCACGGCGCTGGAGCCTGGGGCGGGGGCGGCGGAATCGCCGGACCTTGTTGCGGTGCGGCACGCATCGACTCGATCTGCTGCTGAACCGACGGCGGGTCAACCTTCAAGACCGCCAGTCTCCCGCCCACGAACACCTCGACCTCGTAACCTTTGATCTGGTAACCAGGTTCCGCGCCAACCGTGCTTCCCGAGTTGAATGGGTACTCCCCGTAATTGGCCGTGGAACGCACCGTCACGCTGGTCGTGACCGCCTGGGTCTTGATCGTGACCGCATCGCGGATCGGCACGTTGCAGATACGCTCGCCCTGCACCAGCCGCAACCGGCCCGGCCCCGGCGCCTGCACGAGGATCGCCCAGCGGACCTTCACACCGCTCAACGGCATCATCGCCCGCGATAATTGAATCGTGTACGACGTCAGTGTTCTCTGGGAGGAAGTTGCAATCTCATCGGAATACGGATCGGTCGAGTACCGGGTCCCCGAAGGCCGTGCTTGTTGCACCGCTGGCCACACCTGCACCTCCAGCGGCGGCGCTTGCGCCAGCAAATTCCCCTTGAGCGAGAGCGCCACCACCAATAGCGCCAACCACCTGAACCCGCCCACGCGCCGTCTCATACATTGCCGCGAATCACCCATTCACCGGATACCATGGACGAACAACGAGACGTGTTCAACTGGAAGAACGCCCAACGCGCAATGAATCAATCCCGCCACGTCCGCCGATTGTACCCGCGAATCTCATTCGCGGGCCGCTACGGCACCAACCGCACACGGTAATACCGCGACGGCATGTTCGTCGCCGCGCCGGTATCCAGATGGTTCGTCACCGTCCCAACGGTGTTCGTCACTGTGAAGATATCCACAAAGCCGTTCGTGCTGTACCCGCCGCTCCCGTCGCCTGCTGCCGCCTGCAACGCGTTCGTCCTGTTCGGTCCCATCGTCCACGTCACCAGCAGGTCATTGCCCTGCGGCGTGACCGACGTGATCCGGAACGCCGCCGCGGGATTGGTCGGATCAACCCCCACCAGATAATCCTGCAATACCGTGAACCCCGTGCCGGCGACATCCTTGTTCGCCAGATTCGGATCCAACGGGTCGAGGCCGTATTGCTGCTTCCAGCCGTTCGGAATCCCATCACCCACCGCGCTCAGGTCAGGGTCGAGGACAAGATTACGATAAATCAGCGTGCCTCCGTGATGGAAGAAGCGCGCGCAAAGGCCGTTCACAATCAGGCTGTCCGCCCGAAGAACCCCGCCGTTCATGATGACCTGGCCAGTGACCACCTCCAAAACGGCCGTGCCGGCGCTATTCGTGACAGTAATGCTGCCGTTGTCCAACTCGGCCACGTTGTCGCACGAACCGCCCGGTCCGATGAATAACTGGCTTGACGCCGACACTGATCCACCGTCCACGACGAGTGAGTCGCCAGACGCTACCAGGCCGATGAACAGTTGAGCATTCTCCCAAGCCCCGCCATCGACCACGCGCACCTTGTTCTTGTTGGAATGGCTACCCAAATACGCAGTACCCGCGACCATACGAGCGCCGTTACTGATGATCATGCTATTCCCCGAACCGGTGGCACCGCCGACATAGAGCGTGCCACTATTGCTCCACACCGAGTTGGCGCCTGTGATCAAGACGCTGTTGGTGCCGCTGGAATCACTACCCACGGAAGCAGTGACCCCGATCACCTGACCACCATCCTTGACGACCAAACTGTTGCTCGCGGCGCCCCAGCCCAAATCCATGTCGCCGCTCAGGTTCCAGACCGAACCGGCACCGCTCACGACCACGCTGTTGCCACGGCTTGCGGATTCGACTCCCACCACGCCGCCGTTATTAATGACCTGGCTGCCGTTGCTGATGATCAGAGTGTTTCCCGTGCCATAGTACCCCACACAAATGCTGCCGCTATTGCTCCACACCGAGCCGGCACCGGTGACGAGCACGCTGTTATTGCTGCTGCTCGTCTGGTAGCCCACCGTACCGCCGTTGCTCAGCAAATTGCCACCATCGGCGATTACCAGCCGGTTGCCCGCGCCAGTATTGCCGAAGGTCAGCCCACTGCTGTTGCTCCACACCGAGCCGGCGCCGATGATAGATATATTATTGCTGACGGCCGTGGACGCACCTTGGCCGCCAACGACCAGAGTGGTACTGACCATCCTTCCGCCATTGCTGACCACCACACTATTGCCCCTGCTGGCGCTCCCGATGCCCATGTAATTGCCCGAGTTGTTCCAAACCGAGCCAGGATCGGTGACGAGCACGCTGTTATTGCTGCTGGCGGTGCTGTATCCCACATAGCAGTAGCCGACATAGCCAAGTACCTGGCCACCGTTGCTGATCACCAGGCTGTTGCCCGCGCCTTGGTCGCCAACATAGAAATAGGAGCTCGAGTTGCTCCACACCGAGCCGGTGTCCACAACCACAACGCTATTGTTGCTGCTGCTGGCAATGTAGCCCAAATAGCTGTCTCCCGTGCTGACCACCTTCCCTCCCTTGATGATCACCAGATTGTTGCTCACGCCCGAGTTGCCCACGTATAGATCAGACCCGCATTTCCAGACCGAGCCGGTCCCGGTGACGAGCACGCCATTATTACTGCTGCTGGAGTTGTAACCAAGGTAAGCGGGCGCGCTAGCCAGCACACCATTACTCTCAATCAGCAACGCATCGGCAAAGTTCGTGTAGCCAATGTAGTAAGAGCCCAGCCAATTGCTGGTCACGCCGCTGATGATGTTGGTCTGGAAACTGTCGGTGTATTGGGCGTGAACAAATGGACAAACAAAACTAAATGCAATCGCGATGAACAATCGCCAGACAAACCGCAGTCCGTGTCGCATCCACCGCATATTATCTCACCGCTCCCGCGACCCAAGACTGACTCGCCGGTTCTGCCGGCCTGGCCACCAGCCCGGCACGCCAACAGCCATGAGTTTCTGCCCGCCATCCGACCAGGTCAAGCACGCAGAATCCATTCTCACTGGCTACGGCACCAACCGCACACGGTAATACCGCGACGGCATGTTCGTTGCCGCGCCGGCATCGAGATAGTTCGTTACCGTCCCAACCGTGTTCGTCACTGTGAAGATATCCACAAAGCCGTTCGTGCTGTACCCGCCGCTCCCGTCGTCTGCCGCCGCCTGCAACGCGTTCGTCCTGTTCGGTCCCATCGTCCACGTCACCAGCAGGTCGTTGCCCAGCGGCGTGACCGACGTGATCCGGAACGCCGTCGCGGGATTGGTCGGATCAACCCCCACCAGATAATCCTGCAATACCGTGAACCCCGTGCCGGCGACATCCTTGTTCGCCAAATTCGGATCCAACGGGTCGAGGCCGTATTGCTGCTTCCAGCCGTTCGGAATCCCATCACCCACCGCGCTCAGGTCCGGATCGAGCACAAGCTGACCGTAGAGCAACGTCCCGCCGTTCCGCGCAAATAACCCGCACGCGTTGGTCATCACCAGCGTATCAACCTGCAGTGTGCCGCCATTCTGGATGAACGCGCCATTACGGACTTCGAGTACGCCACCGTCCGCCGCGTTCGTGACATACAACCCGCCACTGTTCAACTGCATGTAGTCTTCACAAGTTCCGGGATTGGGACCGACGACCACGTTGGCGGCAAATACGTTTCCACCGTCCACCACCACCGAATTACTCCAGCCGATGTACCCGACCGTCAGGGTGTTATTCAGCCACGTACCGCCGTTCACGACGCGAACAATGTTGCTGTAATACATGTAACCAACCGTGGCGTCAGCGTCGATGACTGCGCCCCCGTTGCTGATGATCAGGCTGTTGGCCGGGCCGCTCTCGCCGATGAGCAGGCCATCCTGATTGCTCCAGACCGACCCGGCGCCCGTCACCCACACACTGTTCTGGTTGCCGTACAAGAAGGCTTCACCGTCCACCACCATCCCGCCGTCCTTGATTACCAAATTGTTGTTGCCAGCACCGCCGCTGCCGATAACCACTTCGCCGGCGCTATTCCATACCGAGCCGGTACCGCTGACCACCACTTGATTGCTCCAACTGTAGTAGGAAGCGTGGCCCACGTACGCGTCGGTATCGAACACCCGACCCCCGTTGCTGATCACCAGGCCGTTGCCCGAGCTGGCGTACCCCAATACCATCCCGCTGTTGTTGCTCCACACCGAGCCGGAGCCGGTCACAACCACGCTGTTGTTGCTGGCGCTGGAATTCGCGCCGATTGTGCCGTTGTTGAGCAGCAGCTTGCCGCCATTGCTGATGATGAGACTGTTCCCCGCGCCAGAGTACCCCAGGTAAAACGCGAAACCGTGAAATGGATCGGTATTGTCCCAAACCGAGCCAGCACCGGTGATCACCACGCGGTTGTTACTGCTACTGGAACCATTGCCCACATACTCATTAAAGTGCGTGATTACCTGTCCGCCGTTGTTGATCACCAGACTGTTCCCCGCGCCCGAATTGCCAACATTCAGCCCGTTGACAACGCGCCAGACCGAACCGGTCCCGTTCACCACGGCCGAATTGCCCGCGGCGGAACCATTATTCCCGATATACCCGGTGCTGCTCCAAACGCTGCCGCTGTTAAGGATGACCAGGGCGTTGCCCGCGCCATAAAGGCCAATGTTCAGGTCGACGCTGTTCGTCCAAAACGAGCCCCGGCCGGTCACCACCAGACTGTTGCTGTTGGCGCCAATTTCATACCCCACATACACGGAGCCACCATGGAACACCTTCCCGCCATTGCTTACCGTGACGCTGTTCACAACACTCCAGTCCCCAATGCGTAAGTCACCGCTGCCGGTGTTCGTCCACACCGAACCGGCATCACTAACAACCACGCTGTTGCTGCTGCTGCCCGCCGCGTACGAGCCGATCAATGCCCCGGAGTCGATCAACAGCCCGCCGTCGTTCACAGTCACCCCGTTGCACGCGCCGGGATAGCCCACGGAAAGAAACTGGCCGTTACTCCATACCGAGCCGCTCCCCGTGACGACAACACTGTTGCTGGTCACCTTCGGCACACTGCCCTGCCCGACGTAGGCATATGCGCCGTTGAGCACGTGAGCCCCATTGCTGATCACCAGACTGTTGCAGAAACTGTTGTTGTTGCCCACATACAGTCCGAGCCCGTTGCTCCAGATCGATCCGCTGCCCGTGACCAGCGCGCTGTTGTTGCTGGTCGTGAGGCTATTCCCCAAGTACCCAAATCCATCCGCCAGCGCGCCGCTCCCCTGGATGATCAACGCATCAGCAAACGTGGTGTTCCCGACAACATAGTTGCCCAGCCAATTGCTGGTCACGCCGCTGATGATGTTGGTCTGGAAACTGCCGGTGTATTGGGCGTGAACAAATGGACAAACAAAACTAAATGCAATCGCGATGAACAATCGCCAGAGGAATCTTGTTCCGCGCCGCATCCGCAACATAGAGCCTCACCCGTTCTACGATCCAGGGCCATCCCGTTGCTGCCAACGAGTCAGCAACCACCCATACCAACAGGTTATTGGTTTCGAAAGGATCAGTCAAGCCGACAATAGGAACGCCGCGCCGCTCGACAACGCTTTCAATCCCCGGCCAAATCCCGGCTCTACTCCGCCGCCGCCACCGGCGCGGGGATCGGTTCGGCCGGCTTCGGCGGCACCAGCGGCTGGCTCGCCGTCAGCAATCGGTCGATGAAATTGGTCGAGTACCGGCCCCGGCGGAAATTCGGGTCCTTTAACGTCAGTTTGTGCAACGGAATCGTCGTCTTGACCCCGCGGATGATCAGTTCGTCCAGCGCCCGCGCCATGCGGTCCAGCGCCACCCGCCGATCGTTTCCGTAGCAGATCAGCTTCGCAATCATCGAATCGTAGTGCGGCGGTATCACGTACCCTCCGTACACGTGCGTGTCCACACGCACGCCGTGCCCGCCGGGCAGGTGCAGAAACTCAATGCGGCCAGGGCTTGGCTGGAAGTTGTTGAACGGATCCTCCGCGTTGATCCGGCATTCGACCGCGTGCTTCTGGAACTGGATGTCCTTCTGGTCGTAGCCCAGTTCCTCACCCGCGGCAATGCGGATCTGCTCCTTCACAATGTCGATGCCCGTGACTTCTTCCGTAACCGGATGCTCGACCTGAATCCGCGTGTTCATCTCGATGAAATAAAACTGACCGATGGCATCCAGCAGAAACTCGATCGTGCCGGCATTGACGTAGCCCACCGCTTCCGCCGCCTTGATCGCCGCTTTCCCCATCTTCTTGCGGATGTCCGCCGTCATGGCCGGCGACGGCGATTCCTCCAGCAGCTTCTGGTGCCGCCGCTGCAAACTGCAGTCGCGCTCCCCAAGATGCAGCGTGTTCCCCTTCCGGTCCGCGATGATCTGAAACTCGATGTGCCGCGGGCTCTCCATGTACTTCTCGATGTACACAACCGAATTGGAAAATGCCCGCTCCGCCTCCGACCGCGCCGTGTGATATCCCTTCACGAGGCTCGGATCGTTGTGCGCCACCCGCATCCCGCGTCCGCCGCCACCACCCGCCGCCTTCACAATCACCGGATAACCAATCTTGCGCGCGATCTTCAGCGCCTCCTGTTCGTTGTCGACCGGACCATCGCTCCCGGGCACCACCGGCACACCCGCCTTCCGCATCGTCTCCCGCGCCGCAACCTTGTCTCCCATCGCCCGAATCGCCGAACTCGGCGGCCCAATAAACTTGATATTGCAGTTCTCGCAGACTTCGGCGAAATGCGCGTTCTCCGACAGGAACCCGTACCCGGGGTGGATCGCCTCCACGTCCCCCACTTCGGCGGCGCTGATAATCCGATCGATCTTGAGGTAGCTCTCCTTGCTCGGGGCGTCGCCGATGCAAATCGCTTCGTCGGCCAATTGCACATGCAGCGAGTCCGCGTCCGCCTTCGAATAAACCGCCAGCGTGCGGATGCTCAGCTCCCGACATGCGCGAATGACCCGGACGGCAATCTCTCCGCGATTGGCTATCAGGATCTTGTCAAACATGGCGACTCGTGCTTTCCGGCGCCGAACCTGCGCCGTTCCGTCCGCTTACTTGACGCGCACCGCAAACAGTTTCTGCCCAAATTCCACGGGCTTGGCGTTCTCCGCCAGAATCTCCGTCACAACCCCTTTGACTTCCGCCTTGATCTCGTTCATCACCTTCATCGCTTCGATGATGCAAACCACCGTCTCGGGATCGACTTCCTGCCCCACTTCAATGTACGGCGGCGCGTCGGGCGACGCTGCGCGGTAAAAAGTGCCTACCATCGGCGAGACAATGTGCTTGTCGTCGCTCACAACAGGAGCCGGCGCAGCCAGTGCCGGGGCTGCTGCCGACGCCGGAGCCGCTGACGCAGCCGCCGGGGCTTGCGCTGGCGCTGCCGGCGGAAGACTCACCGTCTGCTGGAATCCTTCGGGGCCGCGCTTGATCCGGATCTTGAACCCATCCTGTTCCAGGGAGAACTCGGAGAGGTCATTGTCCTTCATCATCCCGATGATTGCCTTGATTTGCTCCAGTTCCATGGTTCTGGCTTTGTCCTGTTGAAGTTAAAAGGGGCGTCGTTCTATCAACTCGCCTTTTCTCTGTCAAACCCGCGTCTCGGCTTCTCGCACGGTTTGCCTCCGCCAAGGTCGCCCGTAATTGTCACTTGGAGGATCGTGCTTCCTTGGCGGGAACAGACTGTAGCAAAGCCCCGTCGGATTGTCTAACGCTTTCCTTGGCAGCCGCGAGTGCCTCGCTGTATCGAGCATTCGTCGGGTTCAATTTGACAGCCTCGCTCAAAATCCTAATAGACTCTGCATCAACACCATGCACGGCTGTATTCGCTCGTGCCAATTGCCACCAGCACGACGCCCGATACGGATCTCCATCTACCGCCCGGCGATAAGCCGCAATCGCCTCATCACCATTTCTGGTCCGCAGCGCGATATCCCCCAGGCACATTTGGAGCCGGGAATTCCATGGCTCCAATGCCGCCGCCTCCCGAGCATCCTCTAGTGCCCTGAATGGATGGATGCCCACCAGTTCACGCGCCTGCTCGCACTGGTAACCCGCAGCCAATGCCATCCCCTCAAACCAAACCACCCCCGCCACCAGCCCCGTACACGCCACCGCAACGGCCCAGGTCGCCCGCCGCCGCCGCGTCGCCACGGTATCGGTCCTGGGCAATTCCTTCAGTCCCTGCACCACGCCGAGTAGCGTGAACGCCGGTAGGGCCACACCCGGCACATACAGCTCGAAATCCAGCAGCCCGTGCACCGCCCAGCCCGCCAGCGCCCCGCAAATAGCCGCCGCCGCCACGTCCCCCCGCCGCTCGTGCGCCAGCCGAAACGCGTGCCAGACGCCCACAACCCACAACGCCCCAAATGCCAAAAACGCCAGCACCCCCGAGTCGGACCACATTTGCAGGTAATTGTTGTGGACGGCCTCCGCTTCCTCCGTCAACGCCGTCTTGTACGCCGGATAAATCGAGCCGAATGTGCCCGGCCCGGTCCCCACCCAGGGATGGTCCTTGATAATCCGCACGGCGCCGCCCCAGTAATCCGTCCGCGCCTCCAGGCTACCCGTGCCGAAATGCAGTAATCCGCCGTGCCGCGCAAGCAAAACCACCACTCCAAGCGCTGCCACCAGCACGATCATCGCTCCCATGGTCCGCCGCCCGCCCCTGGGCGCCAAACACCACAAAACCGCCAAGGCCATGACGGCAAACGATCCCAGCCCGCCTCGCGAACCCGTCAGCAACAAACAAAACAACATCACGCCCGCAGTGAATACCATCACAACCCATTTCACCCGCGCATCCCAGCCGCGCGCCCGCACCCAGATCCATGCCAGCACCGGCGCAAATGCCACAACCAGAAATCCCGCCAGCGCATTCGGATACACGAACGGCCCGAACACGCGGTTGCTGGTCATGCGCAGCAGGAAATCCCGCGGCGCGGCGGACGTATCGATGTGCGACGCGGCGTACGCCCGTGTCTCTTCCAGCCCGCCAAAATGCTGTTGCATCGCCAGAATGCAGACGAACAGCGTCGCCAGGGCCAGTCCGCCAAAAATCCGTCCCGTCGCCGCCCCGTCGCGCACATACCATGCAGCGACGTAGAACAACAGTACCGCCGCTGCGAATAGCAGTACGGTATCAATTGTCTCCTGTACGCAGATCGTCCACGGCGACGCGAGCACCTGGGTCAGCAGGAACAGCAGCGGCAGCACGAATAACAAATCCACCCGCGCCAGCATTCGCTCCCGATCGAGCACGAGCCAGGTGAACCCCACAAACACAAGGATGATCGCCACCTCGTTGGGCCAGGTGAAATAAAGCGCTTCGATGACATCGGCCGGCAGCGGGACCGCCCATTGCACCACGGACGGCGCGCCGAATTTCAGCGGCGCCAGAAACGCCAGCGCCGCCAGCCCAAACACAAATCCGTTGGCCAATCGCTTCATTCGGTCGGATGCCCGCGGCGCTTCACCGCGCCACGCTGGCCGTCTTTGGCGCCAATTTCAGCAGGCCCACTTCGATCGCCAGCGGCTCGGATATATTGCGAGAAAGTGAGTCGCGAATTTGCTCGACGGCCTCGAGATTGTGGCAGGCCTGGGGTTCCATCAATCCGTCGGCAAGCTCCCGCGTCCTCGCCACGTGGCCGGGATGCGCCAACAACTCCGTATCGGCCCCGACGACGCACAACAGCAGGTCGCCAAACCACTGGTACATCTCCTCCAATACCTGCTCCCGCGTGGCCCGATACTCGCCTTCGATCCGCGCTTCCATCTGCTCTTCCAGCCGGTCCCGCACCTTCGGGTCCAACTCCGCGTACCGATCCAGATTGAGATCTCCCTCCACACGTGCGCGCGTCTCGTTGCGGATTTCCTGGAGCAGTGCCGTCAATTCCGCGAGCAGCCGATAGCTGTTGGCCACCCGTTCCTCCGTCGTTGCGGAAAACCTCGTCAGTAACGGCAGCAGCTTCTCCGCGTACGGCGACGCGTTCTCGCCCGTCACCGGCCCAAACGATATCCGCAGGCACCGCGACAGAATCGTCGGCAGCAACCGTTGCGGGTCGGCCGTCAGCAGTACGATCACCGTCTGCGCGGGCGGTTCCTCCAGCGTCTTGAGAAAAGCGTTGCCGGCTTCCTCCCCCATGCAATCGGCATCCACCACGATGCCCACTTTCACGCCACCCATTGACGACCGCAGGTTCACCGATTTCATGAACTCGCGCATCTGCTCGATCTGGATCCGCCGGCTCTTCGACTCCGGCCGCACCCAGTATACGTCGGGATGCACCCCCTCCTCAATGCGCCGGCACGAATCGCATCGGTCGCAGCTATCATGCTCCTTCTCCGTGCAGTTCAGCGCCTTCGCCAGCGTCCGCGCCATGCTTTCCTTGCCGCTGCCCCGCGGCCCGGCAAATAAATACGCATGCGCCAGCCGCCCCCGCTCCAAACTGCGGCGCAGTTGGGCGGCAATCCCCTTCTGCTCCTGGAAATCGTTAAAGGACATCCTTCACCAGGTTCCAGATTTGATCCGCAATTCGTTCGATCGTCTGGCTTCCATCAATCACCTTCACGCGCCCGCTCTCCCGCTCCGCCAGTTTCAAGTACCCCTGGCGCACCCGTTCGTAAAATTCCAGCGCCTGATTCTCCATGCGGTCGAACAACTCGCGCCCGCGAACACGTTCCAATCCGATCCGTGGATCCAGATCGATCACCAGCGTCAGGTCCGGTTGATGTGCGCCAACCGCAAACCCGTTGATCGCCGCCACGGCCCGTGGGTCGATCTTCCGCCCCACCCCCTGATACACCGTGGTCGAATCCATGAACCGGTCGCAGATCACTACCGTGCCATCCTTCAGAGCGGGCTGGATCACCTGGCGAACCAATTGTGCCCGGCTCGCGCAGAAAAGCAGCAACTCCGTCTCGGCAACCATCGCGTGCGAGTCCTTGCTGTATTGGAGAATGTGACGAATTTGTTCGCCCACTTCTGTACCTCCGGGCTCGCGGGCGACCAGAACCGGATAGCCCTCGACCCGTAAGCGCGCAACCAAACGCTCAATGTGCGTCGATTTGCCGCTTCCTTCTCCCCCTTCAAATGTGATGAATCTACCGGTTTTGGCCATTTTTGTCGAAATTTCTTCCACCGATGATAGTGCTGTGCTCTGTACGGGTCAAGTTTTGGCACCGAGACTGCTCTTTTTCCGAGGCAACTCGCCTCAGTTTGGGGCTTGGGATCGGAATACAGGGAGGAATTTAGAAATGCCATTGACAGCGGAAAACGTCGGGCACACAGACGCGAACAAATCGGCTGTTCCGAACGCCACTCACACCACCACCAACGGCGCTTCGATCCGTGTGCTGGCGATTGACGACAACGAGGAGTTCCGCAATCTCATCACCGAATTGCTCCAGCCTCTCGGCTTTGACGTCGTTGCTGTCGCCAACCCCGTCAAGGCGCTCGAGAAATTCACCCAGGAAAAAGATTCGTTCCAACTCGTCTTGCTGGACTATTACATGCCCCAGTTGGACGGCGCCAAGACCTTCGAGTGGCTCAAGAAGCTCAACCCCAATGTGCGCGTCATCATCGTCTCCGGCGCCGAGGAACTCCGCCTGCGCCAGATCCTCGCCCAACACCCCATCGATGGCTATATCCGCAAACCCTTCCGCATCCAGGAAGCCATCCGCATCATCCATCACGTGATGTCCAAGCCCGGCGCCAAACCCACCAGTCCGTAACCGCCCCCAACCACCTCCAACCCCTGTCGCGCGCCCACGCGAATCAACTGCGGTAGCCTGCCCGCCCCATCAGCTTCTCCGCCGCCTGAGAACCGCCACAACCCCCGCCGCGCCGAACACCGTCAGCGCCACCGTCGCCGGCTCGGGCACGAACTCGAACATGCAGTTGTCCATTACAAACTCCGCTCCATGATCAAAACCAAACGCAGGCTCACCGCTTACAAACTGGCGAGACCGCAGGTCGAGCGATCAGCGCTCTGGGTCCTGGTCAAAACCAGGGAACCGCAGATCCTCCGGCAGCCAACGATTCGCACCGGCGACGAGCTAGGCGAGTACCTCGCCAAGGTTGGATACGTTGCTCGTGAGATCGCAAACGGGCACTTCCACAAGCGGCCCGACATGTGGTGCGCGTGGTGCGATTATCGGCCCGTCTGTCTTGGCGACAAGCGGAAGGCAGAAGAATCCTTGGTGACGGTTCCGTAGTCACTCAGAGCCAGCGGCCATTTCAGCGCTGGCTCTTTTGTTGGGCGCCGCCGCCTCCAGCAGCAACGTCAGCAGTCTCACCAGCAGCGCCAGTCGCGCGGCATCCACATGTGAACGCCATGCGACTAAAGACGGAAGCGCGGTTCTTTGAGGCCTACTCCCTGTTGCTTGTTCCAGTCCGCGTTGGCATCCGTTGGAAATCGAACCACCAGGTCGCGATCAGGACCCGTGCCCCCTGGCTTTCCATCGCGTCCGTAACTGATGATTTGGCCGTACCCAAGCGATGGATTGAACGGGACCAGCACGAGATAACGACCCCATGCGTCTTTGCCCCACGGATCACCAAATTCGGGCCGTCCAGCTACCAGTTGCGCCAGAGAACCTGGCCACTCACCGTATTGTGCCTTATACTTGTCACATCCCTTGGCAATGTACATTACCCCTCCGTAGGTGACCCACGGCTTGATGTCTTCCATCTCCTTGTGACCAAGATACCGTCCCGCCAGAAACAGCCCGGCGACGAGGGCTGCGAAGATTCCGCAGATGTACAGAACCACACGCATTTTATTGGAAAGGGTTTCTGACGGCCAATGTGGACAGCAACATAATGATTTAGGGTCAGGTCTCAAGGGTAGTAGAATGATTTAGGGTCAGGTCTCAAGGGCGTGTTGCCCAAATGAGTTGTTTGTGAAGTTGCCCTTTCGGCACGATGGAATGATTTAGGGTCAGGTCTCAATGTTTGAATGATTTAGGGTCAGGTCTCAACATTGCAACAATTGGTTTCTGATAGTTTGGTCGTGCCGGCGCAACAGCGGATCGTTCTGCAGCCGTTGTTCGAACCGTTGCACGGCCACCGCGATAGTAGTGATTTAGGGTCAGGTCTCAACATTGCAACAATTGGTTTCTGATGGTTTCGTCGTGCCGCCGCAACAGCGGATCGTTCTGCAGCCGTTGTTCGAACCGTTGCACGGCCACCGCCACGCTGCCGTAATTCAGCCCGCCGGCGGCGACGGCCAGCTCCCGCAGGCGCACCCCGCAATGGCGGCGCGCCCCGTACAGCACCAGATCCTGCCCCCCCAGTCCCCGCGGCATTTGCTTGCAAATGTTGCAATGTTGAGACCCGACCCTATGTGTTACTATGTGCATACACCCTGCTACGCAACCACAGGCTCTAAATCTGCTTCACGAACAGACCGCACTTTCTTCCAGCATTGTCCAAGCAGGTTGGTGAGTTCTCGTTTTCCGGCAGGTATCGTCTTCCGTTCTCGAAAGATGCAATGCCACTGATATGCCTGACCACCGATCTTTTTGCCCGCACCCAAAGTAAACGCATAATTGTAGCCGCTTCGTCGGGATTGCGCAGTCGGCTTTACCAATTGAATGCTGATCGATCGGCGAATTCCATCCTGCGATTCAACGATCACACTTCGAGATGGATGACCATGGTAGTTCTCTTGAATCGTAGCTTGAATCGACTCAGCGAAACGTCTAATAATACCGTCGACTTTCTGCAGTGGTTCTTCAAGCGCTCGGAACCCTGACAAAGTAAGATCTGAACCGTTAGGCATAATGCCTTTCTTTCGCGCTTAGGGTATGACCCTATTTGTTTGCTATCCCGGCGCCTCGCCTGCTATTTGGTTCGCACCTCACACCCAGGTTCAATTAGAAGCAGTACCCTTTAGCTCCCCGGTCTTTACATCAATAACTGCATATCCTCTGCCGAGCTCCACCCAGAGGTCACCTTTATACATTCGAAGTCCGGTGATCTTCCTTCCACTCACCCTTGAATTTGAGTTCGTCTCCAAGCGCTTCGCGATATTTGAAGACCATACCGCTTGGCCAGTGGTATCCCTTAAGGTAACAACTTCTCTATTTGTGTCGACTTCAGCGTACCGTCCAGACACTCCGTCGACAACCGCCTTGTAAAGACCACCCGCTTCCTTCATTCCGTTTGTATTCCCTGATGTGCCCTGGGTGTTATTGGTCCCGTCGTGCGTTGTATCGGACGGTGTACAGATGGCCAGTGAAGGACACCCGAATTCCAGCCACAGCGATGCCAATAGCCCGAGCATAATACGCGCTAGTCGTAATGTCCTCATTGGGTAGTAGAACATGATTTAGGGTCTCAACATTGCAACAATTGGTTTCTGATGGTTTCGTCGTGCCGGCGCAACAGCGGATCGTTCTGTAGCCGTTGTTCGAACCGTTGGACGGCCACCGCGACGCTGCCGTAATTCAGTCCGCCGGCGACGACGGCCAGCTCCCGCAGGCGCACCCCGCAATGCCGGCGCGCCCCGTACAGCACCAGGTCCCGCCCCCAGTCCCCGTGGCGGTCCCGAAACCGTTCCCACGGTTCTCCCCGGAGGCGTTCCACCGCGCGCACCACCTCCGTCAGACCCGGTCGCGCGCGCAATCGTTTCAACTGCGGCTGCTCGCGGGTGTCGCCGCGGGCAAGTTTGCGGCAGCGCCGCACGAACGCGGCCGTACCCAGCAGCAGGCCGGCCTCGACCCGTTCCCAAGGGCTTTCCAGAAGACCCTCGCGGACCGGTTCGTCGACGAATTGGCGGTACCGCCGTTGCCGTTCGGCTTGGCTGCCGCGTCCGAGCATTTCCAGCACCGCTCGTGTCGCCAACCACGGGGGCGTTTCGGCCAGGCCCGCGTAGGCTGGATAGGAACTCCATCGATATTGGCGGAGAAGACCCAGCCGTTCCCGCACCAGGGCGGCGCCGGGTTTCTCCGCCAGACCCTGCCGGGAACGCAGCTGCGCCGGCTTGTCCAATCCCAAGCCGCGGACGCGGACGGGATTCAGATGCACGTAGCGGCTGACTTCCACCGCAGCGGGTGCTTCCAGCAGAATGGCTTTAAATCGACCCTGAAATAAATGACCAACGCGCCGATGGCGGTGGTTGAACCCGACGGTGTAGCCGACGCCCAGCCACTGCATCGCATCGGAGAGGTTGGCCTGCGGGGTTTCAACCAATAGATGATAGTGGCTGTCCATCAGCACATACGCATGAAGCGCCAAGCCGAATTGCTCGACCGATTCCCCCAGCAACCGCAGAAAGCGCCCCCGGTCCACCCCGTCGCGGAAGATCGCCCTTCGTTCATTGCCCCGGGCCGTCACATGATACCAGCCCCCGTGCACGTCCACTCGTAACGGCCGCGCCATGCCTCAGAACCTGGCACAAGATCACCCTCCCAACAACACAAATGTTGCAATGTTGAGACCTGACCCTATTTGCTCTGTTTGATGGCGAGTTTCACCCGTTCCAGCATTTGATGGTCATCGGCATTGTGGCGTCGTCGTTGGCATGCAGGATTCAATCTGCGACCAAAACGCATAGTCTATCCGGTTCACTTTCATCGTTCGCCCAAATCTCCAGATTGCTTTGCGTATTCAAAACAGGCTGGAGAAGCACTGTGCATAAGTCCACCTCCTTCTTCGGCGTAGCTAGAACGCCACTAAACACTCTCCGTAGTCCAGGGTGTCCTTGGATGCGAACTCTTTCATCAGTCAGCATTACCGAGGTTCTCCCGTCGGCTGCAGACAGCGTACCCACCGCGATACAGGAAGGTGTTGCGACGATGAGTTTGCCTTCCATCGATTCCGGAATTTCACCGCTGTCTTTATCCATGACAAGCAACAGCGAATTTGGGGGAGCAATTTCAGTTACTATGGTCATTCTTGTTTCGAAGTCTTTAATGCACGAGCATCCTTCAGGATCTCTGATATTTCAATAGGGCGAACCGGCCAAATTAAAAGTCGGTTCCCAGTAGAATGGTAGAATGATTTAGGGTCACAACATTGCAACAATTGGTTTCTGACGGCCAATGCGCATTTGCACCTACTGTTCAAGACGACGGGCGCAAGCCTCTCCGCCCGCCCCTCCGCGTTTGTTCGATTGTGGATCTCCAGTTCACGGGCTCAGCAACCCATGCCGCCCCTGCCGCCGACGTAGTACGTGTCCCCATGTCGACATCCTCGACCGCCTCGCCAGCGCATCAACCATACAAGGAAGAAAACTAATAACTCAATCCGTATAGCACCGCTGCCAGATGCGCTCGCGCTCACGAGCCAACTATAATCTGCCCTCGCGAGACGTTACGTAAAAGATCGGCAAACAAAGCGCCCGCTGGCTGCGCGATCCAAAGCACCACAAACCAGCCGTCGACGCGACTACCCGTGAATCCACTTCCACGCCCGACTGTACCACGGCAACGCCGGCTCGGAAGCCGGCGCCGGAACGTGCGCCGTCTTGGCGGGGCCGTTGGTGTCAGTCGACCGCGCCGGTTTTGAGGCCGCCGCCGCTGCCGCGTTCGTGGCGCTCGATGCGCCGGTCGATTCGGCCACCGCCGTCTGGTAGCTCTGCTCGCGCGCCGGGAGTTGCGATTGGATATCGGTGATCTTGGCGTCCAACATGGCCAGGGCCCCTTGCTGCTGCGTAGCCTGTTGCTGATATGTACTGACTTCGTTCTCCACTTGTGCCCGCTCGGGATTTGAAACGGGTTCCCCCATATTCTCGCCCTGCGATACGCCAACCACGCCCGCCGTCACCCGTCCCGCCAAATCGTGCCGCTCGGGCTGCTTCGGCGCCGACCCCGAGCCACCCGTAATACTCCCCAGCCGGGATTGCGCGTCAGCCAGTTGCTTTTCCGTGGTGGCAAGCCGGTTCGATCGCGCGGCCCGTTCCCGCTGGAGCTCAGCCAGTTGTTCCTTGAGAGAGTCAACCGCCGCGCGCGCCGCTTTCACATTCTTCTCCGCCGGCGTCATCCACGCCCCGGCAAACTTGACCTTGCCGCTCGCCACATTCGACGCCTCCGCCTGCCAATCAGCCAGACGCCGACTCACCTCCGCCGCGTCAGTGGAATTGGAGTGCGCCGTCAGGAATGTTTCGAACATGGCGATTCCCGCGTCGTACTGTGTCTTCGTCAGTTCCTGATTTGGGTTCAGCGTCAGGTTCGACAACCCTTCATAGTCCGCCTTCTCCTGCTTCAGTTCGGGCGTTTCGCGGACGACCGATTGGATGTCCGATCGAGCCACCTCTCGCTTGGAGAGAATCGTGCCGTGATAGAATGAGGCCTCAATGACCAGTTGCGTGTCGCTCTCCGAAAGAATCTGCCCCTCCAGCACCTCGCCGGATTTCAAGGTCACGGTGTCGGCGCCACCGCGTGTCGGGCGCCACAACAGCACCAGGCAGCCAATCACCCCCAGCCGCAACCATCGTTGAGCCCACGCCTTCGTCCGCACATTTCCATTTCGAATCGGCATCACTTCAGTCCATCCCGTCGCCACAAGTTCATCCAGAAGTCTGGAAACGACTTCATTCCTCTTCAAACACCGCCCCCTGCTCAAATTCTCGCTCAACCACCCGCCGTTGACAAGTCGCCACCCCCAATCGCGGGTCCCGTCCCCGCCAAAAGACGGCAGCAGCAACGCGTTCTTGACCACACCCTCGGTGAGATTTAGCGACCAGTATGAGGATGCCGGAGCTACGCGCGTGTGTCAGGGTTCCGTGCTGCCCCTACAAATCTAACGTCCGCCTCCACAATCAGGCCCGTGAAACCAGACTTAGTCCTTGACGCTATGCCGCTCGTGCGCCCGCGCTTGCGGCTTCACCCGGCTTTCATCCGCATGCCGTACGCGTTCCAGTACCGCTTCACCCGGTGCCGCCGACCGGCCACCGACCAAATCATATCCACAGCAATAACATCGCTCTCTGCCGCGGTAGTTGTCAGCGCCACAGGACGGACATTCCTGAAAGTTTATGTGGCTCACGTGTTTCCGCCGGCTCCCCACCTGGATAAAAATGGCGGGAATAATGACGAATGCCGTGACAAACAGGAACACCATGACCACGTCAGTGAGATTCACGTTCCCTCCACTCCATTCCCAAAGCCACCATCTACACAATTAGCCGTGCCGATGAGCACGACCCTGCTTATCCTTCGGTCCTCGAGTCGGTGAAAGTCCCGGACTTCCCCCGACACCCAACGCTACTGTGGCGACACCAGCGGGTTACGTCAAGCCGGGAAGCCCGAGATTTCTAGCCCGGCACGTCATCGGTAACCGCTGCTACCTGCCAACAAACCCCTCCTTGCGCGCATCGGGCACAAACACGTTCTCGCTATGCTCTCCCCATTCTTTTGCTATACTCCCCGATCTCATGTGTGCCCGACGCCTCTCAACAGCGATCTTCGCAGCAAGCATCCATCTCGGATCAGCCTGCGGCGTGTTCGCTCTTCTGCTGCTTACGAGCGCTTGCACCACCCTTCAAACCAGTCGTGACTCCGCCGACGAAAACCTGCGCTCGCGAATGGTCGCCGGCCCTCGCCGCGAGATCTTCAATTTGGTCAAGCAATGCGTTTACCGCGAATTCGGCGGCGGCCAGGTCCGCGCGGATGCCAATATGGGTGAGGTCACCGCCACTGTCACCGACATCATCACGGGCGAGGCCACGCTGAAATCAACCGTGATCGAACGACCCGATGACCTCGTGGAAGTGAGTGTGTACGCGCACGGATTTGGCGCCGATCAGCAGAAAGCGACCATCGCGCGGTTCCTGGCGGATTTCGACGAGAATTACGAGGTGTGGATCAAGTACCGGACCGCGGAGCGTGGTCCCATCGATTGAACGAATCGCCCGCGTCCTCTTCAGACCACGCGCGAGAACACCACCAAAAACACCAGCACCAGCCCGCAGAACAACACAACCGCGTTCATTTGTACGCTCAGCCGATGCAGCGCCTTCCATTCCCGCTCCAATTCGTCATCGGGCGGTTTTCCCGAACTTTCCACGGCGGCCCGCTGGTCGCGTAGATGATTCATGTGGGGCATCACGCCCTGGCGCAGCCACAGATCGGTTCCCCCCATCCCCGCCAACAGCAGCAGTGTCAAAATCGCCGGCCACTTGGCAAACGACCGGTCTGCCAACAATAACCCGACGCACACGATCCCAACCCCGGCGCACAGTATGCCCATCAGGTAGTACTTCGAGAAGATTCGCCGAATCAATACCCCGGCGTCCTCCGGCTTGAGCACCTTGAACACCGTCGGCGCGACCGCGAAACTGAAAAACACGATGCTCCCAATCCACACCGCCAGCGTCACCAGATACAACCATTTCAGCCCTTGCGTCATCGCCACCGCAGCCTATCAGTCTTGCCCAGGTGCGCCAAGACGAAAAATCCCGTGACGATTATTCAATCAGCTTCGACCTCTTGAGCCGGTGCCTTGGAACTGAATGCCGGGCTGCTCCACCGGAAAGACGCAACACGCGGTCGATCCCCGCCGGTATCTCGTCGCGCCGATGCGTGACGTAGATCACTGTCGTATGCCGGAGTAACGCCTCAACAGTGCGAATGAACCGCTCACGATGCGCCGCATCCAGTCCCTGGCACGGTTCGTCGAGTACGAGCAGGTCGGGCCCTTTGACGAGCGCCCGCGCCAACAACGTCATCCGTTGCAATCCGGCCGACAAAGACCCAAACGATCGCTGGGCATAACCGCCCAGCCCGAAACCCCCGAGCCACTGTCTCGCAATCCTCCGTTGCCGTCGCGTCGGTCGATGGTAACACCCCGTCGCGTCATCGAAACCAGAGAGCACGGCTTCGAGACATGTTTGCGCTTCCGGAAAATGCAGATGCAGCTCCGGTGATACCCATCCAATCCGCCGTTTCAGCGCCCAGATGCTCTCTCCATCACCGCGCCGTCGCCCGAACACGTGCACTTCGTTGGCGTAGGCCTGCGGGTTGTCACCGATGATCAGGCTCAGCAGCGTGCTCTTGCCCGATCCATTCGGTCCGAGCACCGCCCAACTCTCACCACGATTCACGACCCAATCGATGTTCTCCAGGATCGTCCGACCCCCGTACCGCACCGTGACCCGCCTCAGGCGAATCAACTCCGCTTCTGCGCCCCTTCTGGTCATCGTTGCTCTCGGATGCGTCAACGCGCACAAACAGATTGGTCGCGCCATCACGCTCAACGATTCCCGTCCGCGCCGCCTGCTAAACCGGCCCTGGTCGACAATCCGACACCGGTCCACCCGCAACAAATGCGTAATCCCCCGTGGTAATTCGTCGGGATGCGTCGCGATCAGCAACAGATGCACCACTCTGCGCGCCATCAGTTTCTCCAGGATCTCCTTCAAGTGCCTGCGGAACCGCGCGTCGAGCCCGGTAAACGGATCGTCGAGGATCAACAGTTGCGGCCGCCGCAATAGTGCCCGCGCCAGCAACACCTTGCGCATTTCGCCGTTCGACAACGACGGCAGCGGCTGCTCCAGCAGCGGCGCAATGCCCAGAAGACGGACGACGCGCCGCTGGTGTTGGGCGAACCTCCGCGCCGCAACCCGTGAGCGTTCGACAACTTCGAAGGGATTGATCTCTTCGATGCTGTCCTGCGACAGGAACTCATCGACCGATGTCGCCGCCTCTTCCTCCATGCTAAACCACCGGCTCGCGGCGGGCGCCTCACCGGCAATGAGCTTCTGTTGCTCGAACGACACCTGCGCCACGGCGCCATCAGGCACGATGAATTCACCGCCTACGACCGGCACCGAGCCCGTCAGCGCGCTGGCAAACAGCGTCTTGCCGGACCCGTTGGGCCCCACCAGCGCCCACTGTTCCCCGCGACGGAACTCCCAGTGTGTGTTGCGAAACAACAATTGCTCGCCAACCCGCAGGCTGGCGCCATCCAGTGTAACAATCGGTGCTGAAACCGTTCCAGGCATCGCGTCGCATCATGCCACACCGTCCGGTTTCGCGCAAAAGCCCATCCGCAGCCCCGGGAATCGAGGAGGGGAGCACGTGGCACCAACTCGCACCCCGCACTTGCAGCGCCGCCGCGAAGCGATTAGTCTCGCGGTATGGCGACGAGTGGGAAACTCCACTACGGCATCCTCGGAACAGGCCTGATCTTTGGCAAGTTCGCCGACGCTTTTCGGCTGATCGACGACGCGTCGCTGATCGCTGTCGCCAGCCGCGATGCCGACCGCGCCCGCGCGGCCGGCGTCAAACACGGCGTCCCGCGCGCGCATGCGGGTTACGAATCCCTCATCCGCGATCCGGAAATCGACGTCGTCATCAATGCGCTCCACAACGGACTGCATTGCGAATGGACCGTGCGCGCCCTCGAAGCGGGCAAACACGTTCTGTGCGAGAAACCACTCGGCTGCTCCAGCGCCGAGGTCGAAAAGATGTTCGCCGCCGCTCACGCAAACGGCCGATGCCTGCTGGAAGGATTCATGTACCGCTTCCACCCGCAAATGGCCGAGGTCAAACACATCATCGCCACCGGCGCCATCGGACGCGTCCTGCACATCCGCTGCCACCGCACCGCTCGCGGACGCGACCGCGACAATCCTCGGTACTGGCGCGATGCCGGCGGCGGCGCGCTCATGGACATCGGCTGTTACTGTGTGAATCTCTCCCGGTTCATCGTGGGCGCCGAGCCCATCCGCGTCGCGGCTCATGCTCATTTCGACAAGAAGAGCGGCGTGGACCTGACCCTGAGTGGCTGCCTTCAATTCGACGACGGTGTCACCGCCAACATTCTCTGCAGCATGGAAGCCGAACCCTCCTACCCTGCGGAAATCGTCGGGACCGATGCCAAATTGTTGATTCCCCATCCGTGGTTGCCGCCCATGTGGCCCACCGAACTGTACCTGACACGCGAAGGCAAGACGGACGTCATCCGCGTCGAGCCCGAGGACATGCCGAAACACACGCTCGCCCCGTTCGCGCTCGAGGTGAAATACTTCTCCCGCTGCGTCCGCGAAAATCGTCCCCCGCAGTTTCCGCCCAACATCGACGCCGAGCGCGATTCCCGCGCCAACATCCGCGTCATCGAAGCCCTGCTGGAATCCGCCCGCAAGGAAAGTCTGATCGATGTCTCATCTGAGAAATGACCGGGCAGGGCGAGTCGATGCAGCGCTCGCCGGTTAGCAGCACCCTCGCTGCGCCACAATCAGGTCGCGAACGGCTTTCGGATTGGGAATCCCCTCGATCTCCTCGTCGGGATCGACCGTCGCCGCCGTGGAGATGGTCAAATCGCCGATGCCCACCATTCTCGCGATTATACCCTGATCAATTTCAATGGACCGGATGTCGCGCGCAATCAACTCCCGGGAGCTCTTGGAAACCAGTCCGCGCTCCAATACGATCCGCCCCGGATAGATCCGCAGGACGACGGAATTCCGCCGAAACCACGCGACAATTGGCGGGATGATCAGCCAGAAGAAGAACAGATGCCAAAAGAAATGCCACCACGATGGACGCACCTCGGCCAGTAGTTTATTCTGTTCCGCCAACGCCTGGGGCTGCGGCAACGAAGCCACGGGATAACCGCACGACGGACACGCCGCCGCTGCTGTCGAAACTTGTCTTCCACATTCGGGACAATCAATGAGTGCCATGGCGCCTTCGCCGCATCCTAGGCCAGCCGTGGAAAAACTGTCAAGGTGCGTGCCCAACTCCCTTCGACCAACCGCGCCAAACGGAGCAACGGTTCCCCAATCGGCGCGCATTCCCGATTGGTTCTACAACCGCAGCTTCTGTTGCCCCTCGCCCGCGCCATTCTGCTTGAGGGGATGCAACCCGAGCGTCCCGCCGAGAAACTTCAGAAAATCGTACGACTCGACCCACGCCAAATGTCGGCGCGCCCGCACCAGCCGATCCGCAATCCCCAGCCGATGGGCCTCATCGGCATAACTCGATTTCTTCAGGAACAATTCCAGATTGCGAACGTGTCGCTGCCACAGCCGGGATTCCGCCGCCTGCTTCGCCGAAAGCCGTTCCGCGTACCAATCGCTGGACAGCAGGTATTCCCGCGTAAACATATGCCGGATATCCGGGTGGTTCAGATCTTTGCCCTCGTACTGGTCGTGGAGCATGATGTTCAGCAGCACCCGCAACGGCGGACAGGCGTCCGCCACGCTGTTGTCGTTGAAATAGACCTGCGCCACGCGCCGCTGCGTTCCCACAATGTTGTCCATGCCGTCGGCGAAGATATCGTAATCCTGCGTTTCCGGATGAAGCATCTTTTCCGTGAACACCGCGTGCGGATGGCTGAACACGCGCCCAAAAAACGAATGCACAAACTTCATGGTGATCCGATATCCCAAACGGCTCGCCAGCACCTTCTTGTCGTCGTGATCGAAATCCCGGCATTTCTCCAGGAAGCCGCTGTCGATGAGGAAGCGCGGGTCGCGCTCTTCCACGCTCATCCGGCTCCATACTTCCGGCACCAGCAGGCTGATGTCATGGTCCACCCGCACGTACGGACCAACGTAACCCGCCGCCGTGATGAACGCGTGGTAGCCCGTCAACAAAAACGAAACCAGCGCGTTGTTGAGGTCGATGATCGGCGGCAACGCATTGAACGGCCCCTTCGTCAGCGCTCCCTCCGACCCGGCACCGGTCGTCGATGGTGACTTGCCCGTCATGCTGCAAATGAATTCCATGAACAATTCGGGCAATTCCATGTAGTGAATCGGATTGTAGACCGCCAGGGAACGAATATGCGCCGCCGGTTCGGGCGGATTATTGCGGCGGCCGGGCAGCACCGCATTCACCGGCGTATGCACCGGTTGTCCCAGGGGAATCCGCCGATACAATCGTGTCGCCATCTCGTCCAGATAGGCGTCTCGCGGATCGACCAGATCGGGCCGGGTCTGCAAATAGCGCGGGTTCTTCGTCGGCTTGCCATCCACGAGACGCGGATGCGCCGACGAAACCAGGTAGCTCGGACGCCCATCATCAACAAACCGACGGATCAATCGCTGCATCGGCGCGGTGAACCTGTCGAACCCGATGGAGTCATCAACGAGCTCCCGACCCTGCGCGATGCTCAGTGGTTCGTAGTTCGAGAAGAAATTCCCGGGCTTCGCAAAATCCCGCTCGGTCTGCTTGTCGTAGCCACGATGAATCGCGTCGTCGGGACGCTGGAACAACCGATATTCGCAGTTCTCCGTGAATTTCAGGGACGGATTCCGATATTGCGGATTGAGTCCGGCGAGACGGTCGGCGGGCGCGATGATCGACGCCGTGATGTCGTCTTCCATCGAGAGCTTCGCCGCCGGATGAAAGTCCTTGCGCAACCCGAACGTGCGCCATGATCCATCCTTCTCGTATCCCACCCGCGCGTAATTGGCCACCAGCTTTCGGTTCTCGAATTTCAGCTCGTTGCCCGGCGTGCCGTTGATGATATCCACGCTGAAAAGCTCGGGCCAACTGTCCCCCATCTCGGGCTTGTAGTAGCGTTTCACGACAAACACGAGTTCCTTGACGTATTGCGGAATCGTCGCCAGCCAGTCGTTGTATTCGTCGGTGAACTCCGGCGACGGCGTGAGCAACTTGATTACCGACCCAAGCGATCGGGCCGGGCTGAGAACCGGACGGCTGTCTCGCTTCGGCTGTGATTTGTCGCGAAACCGGTCCGAATAATCACGCTTGACGAGCTTGTTGACCAGATCGAACTCCCGTTGGAAATCCGCCACGAACACCGGCCCTTGGATGATGGCGTCGGAAATGGATTTGGATATCTCGGATTTGCCCCCGCCGGAGACAGTGCTGGGTTTGTGACAAAAGATTGGCTCGGCCACCGTCCCGATCAGCCGCCAGGACCGGCCCGCCGGCGGTTTTTCCAGATGAACTTTGTATCCCGCTGGCCGTACATATGTCTTGCCGTAAAGCAGTTTGATCTGCTGCGTCTTGCCATCCTGCGGCCAGCTCACCGTTTGCTTGTGCAAATCGAAATGCACGTCCTCGGACACATAGATGATGTCCGGGAAATTCTTGTCGACCGCGTATCCCTCGGGCTTGACGTCCATCACGTCGCCAAACAGCGAAACCATTTGCGCGAAACTGTGATCCAGTCGCGGCACGTGCAGGTGGCCGCTGAATTCTTCTCCCAGATCGTAGCTCGGATAAACGAGGCACCCCCCCGCGTGTTCCTCCTCGCACATGCCGTAGAGGTTGGCGGAGTAACTGATCTGCGTCTTGACCTCTTTCTTGCAGTAACCAAAATAGTTGTCGGCGATGATCGTAACAATGACACCCCGCGCGTCGCGGCATGTCACCTTGAAAGCCGTCCCGTCGTTGTACAATTCCTCCGCCGAACGCCAGCACATCCCGTCGCGCCTCTGCCGTTCCGTGGCCGCGTCCCACGCAGGCAGTCCGATCTCCTTTTTCGTCACCTTGACCAGGTGCGGCGCGAGAATCACACAGCCCGTATGGCCCGTCCAATGTTCCACGTCCAGCGCGGAGTCATTCTCTGGCAAAAATGGATCGCCCGCGTTTCCAAAAATGCTCTCCACAAAATCCAGGTTGCTGACCAGATTGCCCGGCGCGAAGAAGCGGATCTCCATCGATTTCTCCGGGGAATACCCCTCCACGCACGGAGAGACGATGGGCCGCAGCAGCAGCGTGACAAAACACTCCGCCCGGTCTCGTTGCGAACAGGTGAACGGAAGCTCCAGCATCTCCCGCGGCGGCATCAATGCCAGTCGCAGCAGGTTGGCAAATACCGCCACCGGCACGGCGCGCTTGTCGTCGGGTATCGGCAGGCCCCCCTCGGCTACATGAAAAATTCCCTGCGTGGTGCGCCGGTCGCTCTTGGGATTGTGCAGGACACCCTGCTTGACCCGATACGATTGGACCAGATCCGACACGAACTCGTCGCGGTCGGGCGGCAACGAAAGCGCGCGCGCCAGGCCGTAACGATCGAGCACGAACGATCGCGTCGGCAGGCGGACCGTTGTACCCGTGTCCCGCAGATAATCATCGAGGAACTCCTGAATGCGCTGGTCCGCCGGGCACAGATAATCGGCCAGCAGGCGGTCGGTCTCCCGTTGATGGAGCAACAGGGTGTCCGTCAACTCCTCCAATTCCGGGTCTGAACCCGACGCCATTGTGGGACAACCCATCAACGCCAGCTTCAAGTTGATGTACAAAACTGTCTTCTTGTCCCAAACATCGACCGATTCCCGGCCCAATCCCGTGGATTTCTCCAGGTTCATGGTGCACCTCCTTGGGCGATGACATCCACCGCCACGGTTACAGCATGATCTCCGCCGCCGAGAATGACGCCGCGAATGGGACTCACGTCGCTGAAATCGCGTCCCCACGCCAGCGTGATATGACGATCCGCCGGAGCACAGTTGTTTGTCGGATCCACGTCGATCCAGCCCGTCCCGGGGTTGTACACGGATACCCAGGCATGCGACGCATCCGCCCCCACCAGACGGGGCCGGCCCGGCGGTGCTTTGGTTTCCAGATACCCGCTGACGTAACGGGCCGGCAACCCGAGCGACCGCAGGCAGGCAATCTGCAGTTGCGCAAAATCCTGGCAGACACCCCGCCGCGTCTCGAATACCTCGCTCAACGGCGTCGCCACCGTCGTCGCCTTCGAGTCGAACGTGAAATCCTCATGAATGCGCCGGGTCAAATCGATAACCCCCTCCAGAAATGCGCGGCCGGCCGGAAAAGACTCGGCCGCGTAATCCGCAAATGTGCGGGTCGTCTTGATCAATGGCGAGTCGAAAACAAATTCATATGCCGCCAGCATCTCCGCCGCGTGATTGCCCTCGAATCCGTCCCGCACCTGTTCCCAGGGCAGACTCCGCTCGGGCCGGGGCATCGTCGATGCCGTGATGTCGACTTCGCAATGCGCCTGCACCCTCAACTGCTCGTGAGGCGTGTGAATCGCGAAGAACGTGACGCTGTTCCCGAAGTAGTCTTCGCGTTCGCTTCGCGCCGCTGGTGAGGGCTCAATCACCTGGTCGTAATTCATGCAGTGCTGGCCGGCGCATTCACGGGGCTTCAGTCGCGCCAGGTGATGCGACACGGACACGGCATCGCTGTAGTGGTAGGTGGTTGTATGTGAGATCGTGTAGCGCACGCAGCAATCTCCTCAACTCACCTGCGGCCCCGCGTGGCTGAAATAGTAACGGGCAATGGTATCCGACAAGTCCTGTAATTCGCCAGCAAGCTCGCCCAGTAAATTGTCCAGCCGCCCCGCGGCTCCCCCTCGATGCGTTTCACTGAATTCCTTGATGTCGGCCTCTCGCAACTTCGCCTGCAAACAGATGATGGCGGCCTGCTCCCGTGTCGGCACCGGGGCGAGCGGCGGTCGCGGCAAATGATCGATATGTCCGGCCAGCGCGTTCACTTGAAACGCAAGCGAACGCGGATTGGTGTCGTCCGTCAGCAACAGATCGAGAACGGGTGCGAGTTGGGCCTGCGCGTAATAGCGCCGACGATAGGTCATCGAGCTGTCGGCAATCTCCAGCAGCGGCTCCAAAACGGCATCGCTGGCCCCCGCGGCGGACAACGCCCCGCGCACCAGGGTCATCAGGTTGAGCGACCGCTCCAACCGCCGCCCGATATCCAGAAATCGCCAGCCGTTTCCCCGCGTCATGTTCTCCATCTCCATTCCGCTGAACGCCGCCAGCTCCATAATGGTGCGGTTCAGCAACGCCAGCGCCGCATCCAATTGGACGCGCGAGCTCGGCGTCCGAACTTCGTGGTGAAGTTGATTCAGAATGCGCCATGTGTCAATCGACAACCGGTCGCGGACGATCGTGGCGAATCGCCGCAGCTGGTTCAGCGTCTGGCGCAAACTGCCCTGCCGGCGTTGCTTGAAAATCATCGCCAGGATTTCCTGCTCGAGCTCGGCCAACGGCACCCGTTCCTCGAAGCGCCGCGGCAATAAATCCATCGCGGTCATCGTTTGCAGGAGCGCCGACAGTTCGGGGGTGTCGGTCGAGCCCGATTCATCCGTCAGCCGCGAAGCCACGCTGCGCAGCAGCCGCACCAGCCCTTCGGATCGCTCTGCGTATCGCCCAAGCCAGAAGAGATTGTCCGCGACGCGACTCGGCAGGTCCGTCGGGGCGCGCTCCAACACCACGCCCCCCCCCGCCGCCGGCAACAACGTCACCGGACTGACCGGGCCCTCGGACAAGACCCACGTGTCCTTGCTTCCACCGCCGCTCTGCATCGAGACGATCGTCGACTGCGGGGCGTTGGCCACGCGCGTCAGGGCTCCGGGCATGACCATGTAGGAATCACTCGTGGCGGTCGCGTACGCCCTCACGACCAGCGACCGCGGTTCCAGCCGCTGGTCAATCCACACGGGCGCTGTCGACAGCGCGATCTTCTCCTGCGCGACAAAATCGTACGGGCGGTCGCGGATTTCATCGGCCAGCGCCGCCTTTTCCGACGCGCTCAACGCTTCGCCAAAAATCGGCTCGCGCACGTCGCGAGGAAACGCGCGTTTCACCACAAGTTCACCGAGATGATCCAGGACGTAGTCCAATTCCTTCGGTTGACCGCACCACCACGTTGCCACCGACGGCAGTCGCAAGTCCTCGCCGAGCAGATGGCGGCACAGTCCCGGCAGAAACGCCAGGATCGCCGGCGTCTCGATTGCCCCCGTGCCCAGCGCGTTGGCGATCGTCACGGCGCCGGCGCGCGCCGCCTCAACCAGACCCGCCACGCCGAGGAACGAATCCCCGCGAAGTTCCAGCGGATCGCAAAAACTGTCATCCAGCCGCCGCAGAATCACGTCCACCGGCTGGAGACCTTCCAGTGTCTTGATGAACACGCGCCGATCTCGCACGGTCAAATCGCCCCCTTCCACAAGCGGAAACCCGAGGTACCGCGCGAGGTACGCGTGCTCGAAGTACGTTTCGTTGTACGGTCCCGGCGTGAGCAGCACCACCTGTGGATGATGGGCGCCGGGCGGCGCGAGCGCGGTCAACGTCTCGCGCTGCGCGCGGAAAAACGACGCCAGCCGCTGCACCTGGCAATCGCGAAACGCCTCCGGCAAGCTGCGGCGCAGCACGATGCGATTCTCCAGCGCGTACCCCGTGCCCGATGGCGATTGGGTGCGGTCCGCCAGCGTCCACCACTGCCCGTTGGCCGACCGCGCCATGTCGACCCCATGCAGGTGTAAGTAGATCCCGCCCGGCACGCGAATGCCGTGACACGCTCGCAGAAATCCCGGATTGGCAAACAGCAGCGAGGCCGGCAATAACCCTTCGCGAACCAATCGTTGCGGACCATAAATGTCGGCGAGAACGAGGTTGAGCAAACGCGCGCGCTGAATCAGCGCCGTCTCCAGTTGAGCCCATTCCGCCGGCGGTAGCAGCAACGGGATCATGTCCAGTTCCCAGGGACGGTCCATGCCCTGCGGGTCGCGGTACACGTTGTATGTCACCCCGTTATCGCGAATGCTCCGCCGCGCGCCTTCCCACCGTGCCGCCAATTCATCTCGTCCGAGCGAATCGAGCGAATTGGCAAACATCTCGTAGTGCGGGCGCAACGCGCCCGCCGCCGCCGCCATTTCGTCGTACACTCCGTCCGCAAGCTCGTAACGCCCGAACAGCCGCCATCGTTCGGGCGCGTGGCTGGTTTCGGAGGAATGTTTCATGCGCGTAAACTACGGTATCGCTCGCCGTGACGCAATCACGGGCGGCGTAAATCGAGCGTGAACGGGAACTCGGCGTTCCGTTCGTCCGGCGGCGCGTCCATCGGTCCCGGCGTGTGACCGAAATGAAAGAAGCGCGCCCGTCGCCGACTCTCGGCTTCGTATGCGTTGACGGGAAACGTTTCGTAACTGCGGCCACCAGGGTGGGCCACGTGATACGTGCATCCGCCCGCCGATCGGCCATTCCAACTGTCCACGATATCAATCACCAGCGGCGTATGCACCGGGATCATCGGATGCAGACAGCTCGCCGGCTGCCAGGCCCGATATCGCACGCCGGCCACGAATTCGCCCACGGTGCCCGTGGGGTGTAGCGGCACGCGCCGGCCGTTGCAGGCAACAAAGTGCCGGGTATCGGTCATGCCGTTGACTTTGATCTGCATCCGCTCGACCGACGAATCCACAAACCGCACCGTGCCTCCCGCGCCCGCCTCTTCTCCCATGACGTTCCAGGGTTCGAGGGCGTGCCGCAACTCAACCACGATTCCGCGTTGCGCAATCGTCCCATGCTGCGGAAAACGGAATTCGTGATGCGGGGCGAACCATTCCGGCTTCAGCGGATAACCCGCCGCATTCAGGTCCGATAATACGTCATTGAAATCCTGCGCGACGAAATGCGGCAGCATGAACCGGTCATGCAGTTCCGTTCCCCAGCGTGCGAGTTTCTTGTCGTAAGGTTGCTTCCAAAATGCAGCGATCAGTGAGCGCAACAGGAGCTGTTGTGTCAGGCTCATCCTCGCGTGGGGCGGCATCTCGAACGAACGCAGCTCCAACAATCCCAGCCGCCCACTGCTGCTTTCCGGCGGATACAGTTTGTCGATGCAAAACTCGGCACGGTGCGTATTGCCCGTAACATCGATGAGCAGGTTGCGGAACGCCCGGTCCACGACCCATGGCAGGCAATCACCGTGTTCCGGGATTTGTCGGAACGCAATCTCCAGTTCGTACAGCGAATCGTTGCGGGCGTCGTCGACGCGCGGGTGCTGGCTCGTGGGACCGATGAATAAACCCGAAAAGAGAAAAGACAGCGCGGGATGATTGTGCCAGTAACCGACGAGACTGCGCAACAAGTCCGGCCGACGCAGCAACGGGCTGTCGGATGGCGTCTGTCCACCGATCACAATATGGTTGCCGCCCCCGGTGCCGATGTGGCGTCCATCCAACATGAACTTCTCCGTCCCCAGCCGCGTTTGCCGCGCTTCTTCATACAACACGGTGGTGTGATCGACCAATTCATCCCAGTTGCGCGCGGGATGAAGATTGACCTCGATGACTCCCGGGTCCGGTGTGACATGAATATGGTTCAGGCGCGCGTCTTTGGGCGGTTTCTCGCCCTCGATGATCACCGGCAACTTCAACTCGGCAGCCGTGTCTTCGATTCCCGCGATGAGATCGAGATAATCCTCCGCGAATCGCACCGGCGGCATGAACACGTGGAGCCGGCCCTGCCGCGGCTCGACGCACACCGCCGTGCGAATAATCCACGGAGCCGATTCACCTCGGCGCGGGTGCTCCCTTTCATTCGTCTCGCCAGCCAAGTGCTGTTCCGCGAAGCCGGGCCGTGCTGCCGCTCGGGCCGCGCCGGGCAAATGCTGCTGTTGACGCCCGCGCTTGCGTGGTTCGGGTAACGGCGGTTGTTGTACGTGTGGGTCCACTTCGTAAAGGTAAGGGTATTGCCCCGGCGCAACCCACGCCAGCGAGTCGATCGGCAGGCGGTAGCCGATGGGCGAATCGCCAGGCAGCAGGAACATGTGCTCGGTGCGGAAAAACCACGGACCGCTGGCCCAGTAGGCGCCAGGGTTCGATTTGAATCGCCGCTGCAGCGGAAGCACGAACCCAGCGATCTTGCTCAGTCCCTGTTCGAAAAGGCGGGCCAATCGCGCCCGCTCCTCTTCGTCCTTTAATTGCGACTCGAGCGGATCGACATTGATCGGCAATCGCCGTTCTTTCCACAGGTAATACCAAATGTCCTCGTAAGCCGGGATTACGAATCGAGAATCCACCCCCAGTATCTGCGTGAGCCGGGTGATGAACCGCTGAGCCTGCGCGCTTCCGTGGTGATAATCGATGGTTTCATCGCAAATCAGCGAGTCGTCCTTCCAGATCGGCACACCGTCGGGCCGCCAGTAGCAACCAAGCGCCCAACGCGGCAACGATTCGCCCGGATACCATTTGCCCTGCCCGTAATGCAGCAGCCCGCCGGGACCAAATTGTTTTCTCAACCGCTTGATCAACGAGCCGGCCAGTTTGCGTTTGTTCGTTCCGAGCGCCGCCGTGTTCCATTCCGCGCCGTCCATGTCATCGATGGAAACGAACGTCGGCTCGCCGCCCATCGTCAGGCGCACGTCACCACGTTCCAGATCCGCATCGATGAGGTGCCCCAGCGACTCGATCTCACGCCATTGTTCTTCCGTGTAGGGTTTGGTCACGCGCGGTGATTCGAAAATGCGCGTCACGTTCATCGTGTGTGTAAACGTGACCTCGCATTTGTCCACTGCCCCGGTCACCGGCGCGGCAGCAACCGGGTCGGGCGCACACGCCAAAGGGATATGCCCCTCCCCCGCCATCAGCCCCGAGGTGGGATCGAGTCCCACCCAGCCGGCTCCGGGCAGATAAACCTCGGCCCAGGCATGCAGGTCGGTGAAGTCCACCGTGGTTCCCGATGGGCCATCGAGTGATTTCACATCCGGAGTGAGCTGGATCAGATACCCGGAAACAAACCGCGCCGCCAGACCGAGATGCCGCAACACCTGCACGAGCAGCCACCCCGTGTCACGGCAGGAGCCGCTGCGCAATTCAAGCGTTTGCTCGGGCGTCTGCACACCGGGTTCCATGCGGATGATGTATTTGATCGCCCGTTGGAGGCGTTGATTGAGGTCGACCAGAAAATCGATGGTGCGAACCGGCCCCCGATTCACCCCCGCGAGAAACTCGCGCAGGAGAGGTCCGGGCGGCAACGCCTCCAGAAACGGAGCCAGGTCCTTGCGCAATGGCGGTTCGTAGTCGAATGGGCACGTCTCCACGGAGGGATCAAGGAAGAAATCGAAGGGATTGATCACCGACATCTCGGCGACAAGATCAACTTCGACCAGAAGCTCCGGCGTCGCCTCCGGGAAGACGAGCCGCGCGAGGTAATTCCCCTGCGGATCCTGCTGCCAGTTGATGAAATGTTTCTCCGGCGTGACGCGCAGCGAGTAACTCAGAATGGGCGTGCGGCAGTGCGGGGCCGGCCGCAGCCGCACGACGTGCGGGGAAAGCGATACCAGACGGTCGTAACGGTAATGAGTGCGATGATTTAGCGCAACGTGCAGGGCCATGGCCAGTCACTTTCCGGAGAGCAGGGCAAGCGAAGTGGCTTCATACCCGAACCGCCTTCCGTTTTTTGGCGGACGGCGGAGACATTTTCGCGGCGAAAAAGGTTTCGGCCACACGAGCGCCAACAAGATTCATGTTCGTCTGTAATCCGTCCAGATATTCGTGCAGGCCGGCATTGACGATTTCATCGACCTGCGCATACGCCAGATCCGCGCAGAGTTGCGCCAGCAATTGCTCCGCCGGGTTCTGAAACAGACCCGTCGGCGTGCCCGTGATCGCGTGGACGGATTCGCGGCTCGCGATCAAACAATAGTGAATGGCCCGTGGAAACTCGGGGTTCAACAGCAGAAACTCGACGATGCGCCGCGGGTCGATGCGGCCATGAGTCTTGCGATACATCTCGAACGCGCTGGCGGAACGCAGCACCGCGGCCCATTGCAAATCGTCAAACGTCGTTCCCACGTGCGCCACGGTGGGCAGGAGAATGTAATACTTTACGTCGAGGATTCGTGACGTCTTGTCGGCGCGCTCGAGCATCCGCCCCAGACGGGCAAAATGCCAGCCTTCCCCGTGCGTCATGGTGCCCTCGGTGACGCCGACGAACAAATGGCTGGACATCCTCACGTTGCTGAAGAATTCGTGCGGATCAGCCAGCACGTCGGGGTTTGTCACCGCGGACGTGACCATGAGATAGAACTTGTTGATCTGTTCCCACATCTCGGAGGAGATGATCTCACGAACCGAGCGCGCGTTCTCTCGCGCCGCCCGCAGGCAGGAGAGAATCGAATTCGGGTTGTCCGGGTCGAGCGTCAGGAACTGAATGACGTTCGCCTGCGTGGCCTCGCCCAAGCGACGCTCAAACTCTTCGTGGTCGCCGGTTGTGTCCACCAGCGGCCGCCATTGCTGATTCGAGCCCGTTGGCAGGTCGAGCATCAAGTGAAGATTGACGTCGATAAAACGCGCGACGTTCTCGGCCCGCTCGATGTAGCGGCTCATCCAGTAAATCGAATCGGCCACGCGGCTGAGCATCAGTCCTGCAGCGCTCCCGTGGCAACGGCGGGCTCTTCGACCACAATACTTTCGCGCACGGCCCGTGGATCATCGGTAAGCACCCACGTATCCTTGCTCCCGCCGCCTTGCGATGAGTTCACGACCAACGAGCCTTTTTTCAGCGCCACGCGGGTCAGGCCGCCCGGCAACACAAAGATGTCCCGGCCATACAGAATGTACGGCCGCAGATCCACATGCCGACCTTCGAAATGGTCGCCAATGATCGTCGGCACCTGCGATAGAGACAGCGTGGGCTGGGCGATGTAATTGCGGGGATTTGCCTGGACGCGCCTGGCAAACTCGGCGCGCAATTCCGGGGTGCTGTGCGGTCCGACGAGCATGCCGTACCCGCCGGATTCATTGGCGGCTTTCACCACCAATTCATCCAGGTGTTCCAGCACGTATGTCAGTTCTTTCGGGTCGGCGCAGACATAGGTCGGCACGTTCGGAATAATGATTTCCTGCTTGAGGTAATACTTCACGATCTTCGGGACGTAGGCGTACACGACCTTGTCATCCGCCACGCCCGTGCCGGGTGCGTTGGCAAGCCCCACGTTTCCGGCGCGGTATACGTCCATCAGTCCGGCGACGCCAAGCACGGAATCCGGCCGGAACGCTTTCGGATCGATAAAATCATCGTCAATGCGCCGATAAATCACGTCCACCCGCTCGAATCCCTTGGTCGTGCGCATCCACACAAAGCCGTCCGACACCACCAGGTCCCGGCCTTCGACCAACTCGACGCCCATTTGCTGGGCAAGGAAGGAATGCTCGAAATAGGCGGAGTTGTAGATACCGGGCGTCAAGACCACAACGCGCGGGATGTCCACGCCCGGCGGAGCCAGTGATTCCAGCATGTCGCGCAACCGGCTCGGGTATTCCGCCACGGGACGGATTCGCGACGCTTCGAATACCCGTGGGAACGTGCGCTTCATCACCAGACGGTTCTCCAGAACATACGAGACGCCCGACGGACAACGCAAGTTGTCCTCCAGCACGTAAATCTGTCCATCCCGATGGCGCACCAGGTCCGTGCCGCAAATGTGGCACCAGATCCCAAGGGGCGGATTCAGCCCCACGCATTGCTCCCGAAAACTCTTGGCCGAGCGCATGATGTCGCCAGGCACAACCTTGTCCTTGATGATCTTTTGGTCGTGGTAAATATCGTCGATGAACAAATTGAGTGCGGTGAGCCGTTGCTTCAGGCCGCGCTCCAACCAACTCCATTCCGCCGACGAAACAATGCGGGGAACAAGGTCGAACGGGAATATCTTCTCGGTGCCGGCGCTGTCACCATACACATTGAAGGTGATCCCCATCTGCAGCAGGGCGCGCTCGGCAGAACGCTGGCGACGGAGTAGTTCGCCGTTGGGTAAAGACTGAATGATGTCGATCAGCGGTTTGGCGACGGCTCGCGGCGAGTCGTTCTCCCCAAACATCTCATCGAAAAGTGATCCCGTCTGATAAGAGGCGAATTTCATGACCCTGAGCGATCTGTTGGTTCAACTACACCCGCCCACACAATCTCCAGCACGCGTTTAGCAGAGGGAATGCCACGCCGTTAGACCATGCACGATGTGACAGGCTCGGTCAAGTCCGGAAGGCCTTCGCCCTAGCGCGAATGTCTGAATGTAATAAGCTCATAATCAGACAGTTGCACCATGACGCCCAACCCGCGGCGGCAATCGGTCCGACCGAGCATCCGTGCCCGCCGACAATTCCGTCGGCAGCAACCGGGGCTCGCCAAATGGATACCTTTCTGGACAGCGTGAGCAAAACCAGACAAGCAATGCCAGGCTGACATGACGGGGGGACAGCGGCCAACGTGCGGGTCTCACGGTGCGGGCTCGAGCCCGAGTCATGGTCGCCAGGCAAACTGCCGGGCGATCAACCCTGCGCAAAATCTGCGCGCGCCAAATGGATTTGAGCAGAGTTTGCGCACGCCAAGGATCGTTTCTCCCTGATTTCATTGGCTTTTGTGGCATGGCACACTCCCTGCGATAGGGCCGGGCGCAGCTTGCGGACAGGGCGGTGGAGAACGCCCCGGCAACCGATTCGAAGCAAACAATAACAACATGGCTGCAGAAGGAGATTCGTCGAATGAAGCTCGGAACAATCTTGGGAATCTGCGGGATCATCACCGCCACATGTTTGTGCGCTGGCACGATCTTCGCGCAGGACAACACTAACCCGAATGCAGGTGGCGGCTTTGGCCAGGGCCGTCGGGGCGGCGGGAATTTCGACCCCGCCCAAATGCAGCAGCGCATGATGGAGCGTGTCCGCGATGGGCTCGCGTTCACCAATGACACCGACTGGGCGGCGGTCCAGCCACTGGTGCAGAAGGTTATGGATGCCCGTCGCGACGTGGGATTCGGCGGAATGGGCATGATGCGGCGTGGCGGCAATAATGGCGGGGACAATGGCGGTCGCCGGAACTTCTTCGGTGCGCCGAGTCCGGACGCGGAAGCGTTGCAGAAGGCCGTCGACGATAATGCCCCATCAGCCCAGATCAAGAGCCTCCTGGAAAAATACCGGGCGTCGCAGAAGGACAAAGAGACAAAGCTGGAGCAGGCCAGGGACGACCTTCGCAAGGTGCTGACCACCAAGCAGGAGGCAGCGGCCACCCTGATGGGATTGCTGAACTAACCTGATCGATTGGAAGGGAAGCTGGCGGTTCGTGCCATGAGCGAAACGTTCACCAAAGACTCGCCCTCGAAACCGTTGCTGGAACGGATGGTGTCCGACAAGCAACTGTCCGCAGTCGATGCGGAAGCTCTGGCTCGCTCCAAACAGACCGTTCAGAGCGAGGAAGATGTCCTGCAGTGGTTGGCCGGGGAATACGGCCTCTCGTACACCACGTTGGAGAACATCGAACCGGATCGCCAGCTTCTCTCCTTGTTTCCCGCCCGAATCCTCCTCAAGGAACAACTTCTCCCTCTGCGCCGCCTCAACGGCTCCGCCGAGGTCGCTACCAGCCGCTTGTTCGCCACACAGGGCCTCGATTCGCTCAAAACCCTGACCGGCCTGAGCCTGAAACCGGTGCTGGCCTCCATGGAAGCCATCCAGCGCGAAATCAAAAAACATCTCGGCGTCGGCGCCGACACGATCGATACGCTTCATGAAGAAAAATCGTTTCAGGTTGTCGACGACAACATCGACGATACCAACCTGGACGAGGCTGCCGAAGACGAAGCCTCCATCATTCGTTTCGTGAACCAGGTGTTGCGCGACGCGATCGATTTGCGGGCTTCTGATATCCATCTGGAACCCTTTGAAGACGAGTTTCGCATCCGTTACCGCATCGACGGCGTGCTCCAGGACACCTCCGTGCCCGCACAGCTCAAGCGCTTCCAGCCCGCCATCGTCTCACGCGTGAAAATCCTGAGCCACCTCAACATCGCCGAGAAACGCCTGCCCCAGGATGGTCGCATCAAAATCCGCATCGACGAAAGCGAAGTGGACATCCGCGTGTCGGTGATCCCGATGTTGCACGGAGAGGCGGTGGTCATGCGGTTGCTTCGACAAAACGCCACCCTGCGCGGCATGGTCCAGTTGGACATGGATGCGCGCGAGTTGAGCGGCTTCCAGCGCGTCCTCCAGTTGCCGCACGGAATCATTTTGGTCACCGGCCCGACCGGCAGCGGCAAGACGTCGACGTTGTACACCGCGTTGAACGAAATCAACGACGCCCTGCGCAAGATCATCACCATCGAAGACCCGGTCGAATACCAGCTCAAAGGCGTCAACCAAATTCAGGTTTCCGAGAAGGCCGGGCTGACGTTTGCCCGCGGCCTGCGTTCGATTCTGCGCCACGACCCCGACGTCATTCTCATTGGCGAAATTCGCGACCAGGAGACCGCCCAGATCGCGGTGCAAGCATCCCTGACGGGTCACCTGGTGTTCTCCACCTTGCACACCAATGACGCGCCGGGCGCCTTGACCCGCCTCGTGGACATGGGGGTCGAGCCGTATCTCGTCGCTTCCTCGCTCGAAGCGGTGCTCGCGCAGCGTCTCGTTCGCGTCTTGTGCGTCCATTGCAAGGAAGAAGATCGATCGCCCGCGGCGCAGGAGTTCAAAACCAAGGTTGGCATTCCCGCCGACGTGCCGATCTATCGCTCCGTGGGGTGCCGGGAATGCCGTAACACCGGCTTCTTTGGTCGCCACGCAATCTTTGAGTGGATGGACACGGACGAAGACATCCGCCGACTCATCCTGATGAATGCCTCCACCGACCAGATCCGTGACGCCGCTCGTCGCACCGGCATGAAGACGCTGGCCGAAGACGGCTGGCGTCTGGTCCAGCGCGGCATTACCACCGCCGAAGAGGTGTTGAGTGTCACCACCGCCAAGGAAGTGGCGCGCGTGACCAAACAGGAAGTCGCCGGCCCCAACGCTGTGGCCGCTCCCTCAGCAGGATAATTCCCGATCATGCCCACCTTTCGGTACAAAGCATTGCAAACCGATGGCGGCCTCGCCGAGGGACAGATCGAGGCCACCGGACGCCCCGACGCATTTCGCCAGATGGAAGGGCTCGGCTTGCGCCCCGTCAGCCTGACAGAAGGCGCCGCGACCGAGAAACAGACGGGCCCCAATCTGGGTAAACTCGGAGATTTCTCCTTCAAGTTGCAGCCCCAGCGCGTTTCCGCCAGGTCACTGGAGAATTTCACGCGGCTGCTTTCGAGCCTGCTCGCGGCGGGTGTGTCCCTGAGCCGCGCCCTGGTCATACTGTATTCCGAAGCTTCCACGCCGGCCGCCGGGGTGAAGTGGAGGGAGATTCACGATCTCGTGGTCGACGGCATGTCGCTGGCCGATGCGATGGCGAAGTCGCCCGACGTTTTCCCGCGTGTGTACGTCGCGATGGTGCAGGCGGGCGAGACCGGCGGCTTTCTCGACGTGGTCCTGGCCCAGATCGCCGATTTTCAATCCCGTGAGAAGGAATTGCGCTCCAAGGTGACGAGCGCGATGCTGTACCCGACAATTCTGCTTTTCCTGGCGTTGGGTGTGTTGACATTTCTGCTGGTCTATTTCATCCCGAATTTCCAGAAGCTCTTTCAGGGATTTGGCGGTTCGCTGCCAATGCTGACCCAACTGATTATTGCCGCGAGTCACGTCGTGCGATCCTATGGACTGTTCGTTCTCGCCGGACTGTGCACGGGGGCGTTCTTGGTGCGCAGCTGGTTCGCGTCCGAGAAAGGCCGCCGTGTTTGGGAGGGGATGATCCTGCGTTTGCCAATGGTTGGGCCGCTGGTGGCGGAATTCGCGATGGCGCGCTTTTGCCGGATGCTCGGCACCTTGTTGGGGGCCGGCGTGCCGCTGGTGCAGGCGTTGAACGTCGCACGAAAATCCATCGGCAACCAAATTCTCGTCGACGCGGTATCCACGTCCATCGAACGCGTGCAGGAAGGCGCCCGCCTCGGGCAGAGCCTGGCGGAATGCCGCGGATTGTTCCCCAGTTCCGTGCTCGAGATGATCTCAGTCGCCGAGGAAAGCGGACGGCTGGATACCGAATTGGTCCGAGTCGCCAACGTGACCGAAGGTGACCTGGACCGTCAGTTGAAAACCGCGGTTGCTTTCGCGGAACCGCTGATGCTGTTTCTGATCGCGGGATTCATCGGCACCATCTTTATCGGAATGCTACTGCCGATTTTTACACTGCAACAGTACATCAAATAACCCTCGTGGAATTATGAAGAACATGATCAATAAATTGCATGGTGCGCGTCGGGACCGTCGCGCGTTCACACTCGTCGAACTGCTGCTCGTGCTCGTCATTCTTGGCACGCTGGCGGCCATCGTATTGCCGAAATTCTCCGGCGTGTCCCAGCGCGGACGGGTGACGGCCGCGGCCACGCAGATCTCCACGTTCAAGACCGCCCTCGACGCTTTCGAAGTCGACATGGGGTATTACCCTAAAGGCCGGAACGGGCTGGCCGATTTGATCGTGCAGCCGCGCGATGCCGCCAACTGGCACGGGCCGTACCTCCAGAGCGACGTGGTCCCGAAAGATCCGTGGGGCAACGATTACCTGTACGAATGCCCCGGCAAACACAACCCCAGTTACTACGACGTTTCCTCCGCGGGACCGGACGGCCGGTTCGGGAACGATGACGATATCTGCAATTGGACACTGCGTAAATGAGTTGGACGATCGCGAATGTGAACAGTGGATGCGGACAACCAGCGGTTGCCCGACCCCACGGATTTACATTGATCGAACTTGTCCTGGTAATGGCGTTGCTGGTTGTCGCGATTTCCGTGACGGCGCCGGTGTTGTCCCATTTCTTCCATGGACGCGTTCTCGACTCCGAGGCGCGCCGCCTCTTGTCCCTGACCCGCGCCGGGCAGAGCCGGGCTGTGTCTGACGGGACAGCGTCGCTGCTGTGGATTGATGATTCACAAGGCGAGTACGGCCTGGAATCGGAGAATGCGTCGCGTCTGGGTGATCCCAAGGCCGAGGATTTCACCGTGGCGGATGGCCTGCGCGTTGACGCGCCCGATGCCACGCCGATTGCCATCGGAAGACAAAAACTGCCCGCCATCCGATTTCTGCCCGACGGAACGATCGACGACTCCAGTCCATCAGCGCTACGCGTTTCGGGCGCGGACGGATCGATTCTCTGGTTGGTCGAACAAACCAATCACATGAGCTATGCGATTCAGAATGTCAACCAGTAGAACATCATCCGCTCGACGGATGCAAGCCGGCTTCACGCTCGCCGAGGTGCTGGCGGCGATGGCGTTCATGGCCATCGTCATCCCGGTGGCGGTGGACGGCCTGCGCATCGCCAGCGCCGCGGGGGAACTCGCCGTTCGCAAATCGGAGGCGGTGCGGGTGGGCGAGCGCGTATTGAACGAGATCGCTGTTACTTCCGCCGGCGGACTAACCACGCAGAATGGCACGGTACAGGAGAACGGACACGATTATCAATGGACCTTGCACAGCGAATTGTGGCCGCAGGATTCCATGCAACTTCTCACGATCGAAGTGACATTCGTCGCGCGGGACCGGACCTATTCAACTCATCTGAGCACGCTGATCAACCTGGTGACTTTGCCGCAGCAACAATGAAACAACTCCTTCAACCAGATCGCGTCCGGCAAGATTCCCGCTGCGGGTTCACACTGCTGGAGGTTATGCTCGCCATGGCGGTATGTGCGATCGTGCTGGCAGCGATCAACGGCATGTTTTTCGGCGCATTGCGATTGCGCGACACCACGCTTCGCGCCGTGGACGAGTCGCAGCCGGCGCAGCTGGCTCTGACCACCATTGAGCGCGACCTGGCATCGGTAATGCCGCCGACGACCAATGGTTACATGAGTGGAGATTTTCGCATCGGGGACATCACCAGCCTCGGTTTGAACGAGAACGTCTCCATTGAAATGTACACGACCACCGGCGCGCTCCACGACGACGCGCCCTGGGGCGAAGTCCAGCGAGTCACGTATGAATTGCGTCGCGCGACCAACGGCGCCCGCGGTCAGGACCTGGTTCGCAGTGTGAGCCGGGACGTGCTGGCGACCGTCACGCCCGTGCCCGAGGACCAATGGATCATGGGCAACGTGCAGAACCTGACATTCGATTGTTACGACGGCACACAGTGGCGCAACACGTGGGACACAACTTCGGGTGACACCAATTTGCCGATCGCCGTCCGCGTCACCATCCAATTGGCCGGAGAGAATCCTGACGATCCGCGCGCGCGCGAGCCCATTGTTCTGTTTGTCCCAATCGATTCTGAATCGCGAACCAACCAGGTGCCGAGTGCCGGAAGCTGAATGAAACACTTTCACCCCTCACATTTCCGAACCACACTCGCGGAATCGCCCGCGGGTTCGGTGTTGGTCATCGTTTTGTGGATCATGCTCGGGCTGGTCAGCATCACGCTCTATTTTGCGAACTCGATGGCGATGGAACTGCGGGCCTCGGACAACCGTGCCAGCGGAGTTGCAGCCAATGAGGCCATCGAAGGCGCGGCGCGTTATGTCGCCTACATTCTTACCGCGTATGCCACCAATGGCGTGATGCCCGATCTCACCGAATACCAGGCCGAAGCCGTCCCCGTGGGCAATGCGCACTTTTGGATTATCGGCCGCGACAACAGCTATCCGGTGACACACCCGGACCGCGTGGCATTCGGTCTGATTGACGAATCGTCCAAGCTCAATGTCAACACGGCCTCCACCAACGTCCTCAGCTTCCTGCCGCGCATGACCGCCGACGTGGTCAACGGCATCCTTGACTGGCGCGACCCGAACAGCAACGGCGGGACGGAATTGTACTACGCCATGGCGCAGCCGCCGTATCAACGCAAGGGCGCGCCGTTCGAGTCCGTCGATGAGCTCCGCCTCGTGTACGGCACCACGATGGATATCCTCGCCGGCGACGACATCAACCGGAACGGAGTCTTGGATCCCAACGAACCGGACGAGGACGGAAACGGCCAGGTCGATCCCGGGATTTTTGAGTACCTTACGGTGTACAGCCGCGAACCAAACTCGCATAGCGACGGCAGCGCGTTGGTCAATATCAACAATCAAGCGCAATTGCGGGCGCTCCTGCAGAGCAACTTCGGCGGTGGACGCGCCAACACGATTATGAACAATCTTGGATTCGGGAGAGCGGTCACGCGCCCGGGAGCGACCAATACCCCCGCGCGAGCAACCGCCGTCAGCTTCAACGGCTTGCTTCAGTTTTATCTTCGCAGCGGGCTGAGCGAGCCGGAATTTCAGCAGATTTATCCCGACCTCGCCGTCGGCAGCGGGGCGTACACGCAGGGCCGGGTCAACATCAACACCGCCAGCGCGACCGTCCTCTCCTGCCTGCCCGGCATGGATATTGGCACCGCGCAACAAGTGGTCAGCTATCGCCAGTCGAATCCGAGCAACCTCGGATCGATCGCCTGGATCGTGGATGCGCTGGGAAGGGGAAGCACGGGGACCCTCGGATTGGAGACTGGTGATTACATTACGACTCGCAGTTTTCAATTCACGGCGGACATTGCGGCGGTCGGCGCGTACGGACGGGGCTACCGTCGGGTGAAATTTGTCTTCGACATCAGCGACGGCACCGCGAGGATCTTGTACCGCCAGGATCTGACCCGTCTCGGTTGGGCGTTGGGCCAGGACGTCCGTCAACAGCTAATGGGACGGGAGGCATCATGATGGATTGGTTCGATATCAGGGCGCTGAAGCGGAACGGCCACTCCTCAGTGCTGGCGCTATCGCTGGACGGTGACCGATTGGAAGGCGTGGTATTGCGGCGCAGCAATGGCTCGCTCCAGACGCTTCAGTCATTCTCCGAGACGCTTTCGCTCGACCCGTTGACGGCGGACGCGGAACTCGTTGGGCGCGAGATTCGCAATCACCTCGACGCTGCGGGTGTGCGCGAACGAACCTGTGTGGTTTGCGTGCCCCTGAAATGGGCGTTGGTCGTTCACATCGAGCTGCCAGAATTGCCCGAGACCGATGTCGCGAGCTTTCTCCAAATCGAGGCGGAGCGCGGGTTCCCCTGCGATGTCGCCACCCTGCGAATGTCCACGTCACGCTGGCGTTCGCCCTCCGGGAAGCAACATGCGACGCTGGTGGGAATCCCCGATAATCACCTGGCGGCATTCGAGCGCGCCCTGCAAGCGGCGCATTTGAAGGTCGTCAGTTTTTCCATCGGGATTACCGCGCTTCAACCGCCCGGCGAAAGCTCGACGGATGGCGTCTTGGCGCTGGCCATTGGTGAAGACGGTATCGATCTGCAAATCAACTGCGGCGGCGGCGTGAGCGCGTTGCGGTCTTTGGAAGGCGCGCTGGAAATCGACGGCACCCGCAAACTTCTTCACTCCGATGTCGTCGCTCGCGAAGTGCGCATCACTCTCGGCCAGCTTCCTTCGGAGTTCCGAGACGCCCTGCGCGGTGTGCGCATTTTCGGGCCAACGGAACCTGCCCGGGAGCTGGCCAGCGAAATTGAAGCGCCGCTGGCCACGATCCGCTTGAGCACGGAATTGGTTGAGGCGTATCCCGGGGGCAATTTCGGCGTGGAGTTGCCGGCCGGCGCCAGAGCTTCGCGGGCGTTCAGCCTCGGGGCGCTGTACCTCACCCGGCACGGAGCTCCGTTGGAGTTTTTTCGGCCAAGGATCGCGCCATGGCAGCAACTCGCGCAACGGTATTCATCCAGCCGGATTCGCATGGTTGGCGCGACGGCCGGCGCCCTGGCGCTGCTGGTGGCCGGTCTCTTTCTGATCCAGCAATGGCAACTCGCCCGGTTGCGGTCCCGGTGGCGCGGCATGTCAGCAAAAGTAACCGAACTTGACGGTCTCCAACAGCAGATCCGCCAGTACCGCCCGTGGTTTGACCGGTCGTTCCCCTGCCTGAGCGTGTTACGGGAACTGACGCTGGCGTTTCCCGAGGACGGAATCGTTTCGGCCAAGACCGTGGAAATCCGCGATGTCAACACCGTGACTTGTTCGGGGACAGCGCGAGACAACAGCGCCCTGTTGAAAACGTTGACGCAACTTCGCTCGACAAGCGGCGTCAACAGCCTGAAGGTGGACCAGATTCGCGGCAAAGCCCCGATGCAGTTCACGTTTGATTTTCAATGGGGTCAGGGAGGAGCCAGTGCAAATTAAGAACCGTCAGCAACTACTGGCAATTCTGGCCATCTGCGGTCTCGGCCTGTTGGTTGCCGACTGGCTCGTGTTCACGCCCCTGACGCATCTCTGGCAGGCGCGCTCGAAACAAATCGCCGAACTTCGTCAGGAAGTCATGGATGGCTCTGCACTATTGCAGCGGGAACAACCCATCCGCCGCCGCTGGGAGGAAATGCGGACGAACACACTGCCCAACAACGCTTCGCTGGCCGAGCAGCAGATGCTGAAGGCATTTGACACGTGGTCACAGGAAAGCCGGGTCAGCCTCACTTCGATCACGCCCCAGTGGAAGCACGACGCCGATGATTACATGACGCTGGAATGTCGAGTCGACGCCACGGGTGACCTCGATACCCTCGCACGGTTCCTCTACGCCGTGGAAAAGGGACCGACGGCCTTGAAGGTCGTCTCGGCCGAATTGAGTTCCCACGACACGATCGGCCAGCAATTGAGCCTCGCGCTCGAAGTCAGCGGCCTCGTTCTGACACCTCAAACCCAATGAAACGAACCCGAACAAACTCTCTTCCAACGCGGCGCACACGGATGGTGGTGGTGATCGCCGCGCTGGCAATCATGGATGGTCTTACCACGCTGGCCCAGCAAACGAATCGCGTGAGCCAGGCGGACTTCTCCAACTTTCAGATCATCAGCGAGCGGAACATTTTCAATCCGAATCGGATCGCCCGCCGACGACGGACGAATCGGCCGGAAGCGGTGGCCGACGCGTTTTCGCTCGTGGGCACCATGAGTTACGCGAAGGGGACGTTCGCCTTCTTCGACGGCACGACCTCTGAATACCGAAAGGCGCTGACAAACGCCGGCACCATCGCCGGCTACCGGGTGACCGACATCACTCCGACCAGTGTGAAGCTGACCAATGGAGACAAACAATTGGTCATGAAAATCGGTGCACAGATGCGGCGGGAAGAAAAAGGCTCCTGGCAATTGGTCGCAAGCAGCGAACTTCCGGTCGAGACGGCGGAAAACATGGAGTCAGCGCCCGCCGAGACAACAGAAACCACCAGCGATTCCAGTAGCGAAGGCAACGACGTACTCAAACGCCTCATGCAACAGAGGGAAAAAGAATTACAATGAGAACCCAAACCTTGTGCATTCTGACAGCGATCGCCTTGTGCGGCAGATTGGTTGTGGTGCGAGCGCAAACGGCTCCCGAACCACCGTCGGCTGATGCCATCAGCAACAGCGCGCCGATGCAGGCCGAGACGCCGGCCGCCACGACACCGCAAGAGGAAGCGGCCCCGCCCGCCGAGAATGACCAGAATATGGCGCCGCCACCGACGGTACCCCAACCCGAGGCCGCTCCCACAGAGAACGGCGCGGCCACCGAACCACCGACTTCATCACCGGCAACCGCCCCGGAAGACACGGGCGTCGGGAAGGGACTGTTCCTTAATTTTCACAATGCGCCCATCGATCTTGTGTTGAACTATCTCAGTGACGCCGCGGGGTTCATCATTGAAGTCGACACGCCCGTGCGGGGCCGGGTCGATGTATGGAGCACGCATCCGGTGACAAAAGACGAAGCGGTGGACTTGTTGAACTCCATGCTGAATAAGAACGGGTACGCCGCCATCCGCAACGGAAGAAAGCTGACCATTGTTAGCAAGGACGACGCGATTCACGGGGATATCCCGGTCAAGACCGGCAATGATCCGGATCTGATTCCAAAAAACGACGAAATTGTCACTCAGATCATTCCGATTCGGTTCGTCGAGGCCGAGCAACTCATCAAGGACCTGTCGCCGATGATCTCGTCCCACGCCACCATCGTCGCCAACGAGGCCGGCAATTCCATCGCCGTGACCGATACCCAAGCCAACATCCGACATCTGGTGGAAATCATCAAGGCAATCGATTCGAGCGCCGAAGATGAAACCGAGTTGCGCGTGTTTCATTTGAAACATCACGACCCCAATGAAATCGCGAGTCTGTTGACGAGCCTGTTTTCGAGCCAAAGCAATAGCGGCACCAGCCAAACGCCGATACGGTTTGGCGGACCGGGTGGTTTCGGCGGCTTCGGCGGTTTTGCCGCGCGGATGGCGGCGGCCGCATCAGCCAACTCGCCGGCGAATTCGCAGGCAGCAAGGATCAAGAAACGGCAGGAAGTCGTTGCCGTGGCCGATCCGCGCACGTCCTCGGTCGCCGTCACGGCGTCGAAGGATATGATGGAGCAGATCGCGAAGATGGTCGAGCAACTTGATCAGCCATCACCACGGGTCCCGCGAGTGAGCGTCGTTCATTTGGAGAATGCCGACCCACAAGAGGTGGAACAGGTCTTGCAGGACATGTTCCAGAGCAGCCAAACACCGCGGAGCAGCCAGAACCAGCTGAGCCCGCTGCAGACTCGCATTCAACAGAATACGGGCACGTCGACCACGACCGGGACCGGTATGGGAACCACAGGTCTCGGAACCTCGCGCAGCGGCCTCGGAGGAGCTGCATTCTAAGCACTGAATTATCCAAGGAACCTATGAATGGTACATTTTTGAAATCAACATTGCGGCTCGCGGTTATCCTCGGCCTTTGCTTGTGCGGGGCCGGTAACATCCACGCGCAACAGGCTCAGCGCCCCGGCGGCGGAGGCGGATTCGGCGGGTTTGGCGGATTCGGAGGTTTCGGCGGCTCTGGCGGCGCCAATCGTAGCGGCTCGAGTTCCGGCACCGGGACCTACAACGCCAACGGAACAGTGGGCAATGCCACAGTCTCTTACGACCCGGATTCACACAATATTACGATCATCGCCGACGAGGATACGACGGCACAGATGAAGAAGCTCATTGCCGAGCTGGATCACCCGCAGCCCCAGGTCCTTATCAAGGTGGTCTTCTTGCAACTCACGCACAGCGATGCAACCGACATCGGCGTGGAAGGTGGTTGGATGAATGGCATCGGTGGAGGCAAGACCGGGTCGTTCGTCAATTCGTTCGGGTTGTCCTCGCTCGCGTCCGGCACGGGATCGAACGCTCCAACGCTCAATGCGTTCGGGCTGCCGATATCGAGCTTCTCCCAGATCGCCCCATTCGCATCCGGCCCCGGCGCCGGGATGTACCAGGTTCTGGGAAGCGACTTTCAAGCAACCCTTCGCGCCATCGCCGCGGCGGGCAAAGCCGAGGTGCTCTCTCGTCCGTCGATCCTTGCCCGGAACAATCAACCGGCCAGTGTTGTTGTGGGGCAGGAAGTTCCCTTGATCACCAGTGTCAGCTACAACACGATCTCCGGAGCGCCAATCAATTCCGTGACCTATACCGATGTGGGGATCGTCCTGACGGTGACGCCGTATATCACCAGCGACGGGTTGGTCCAAATGATTGTGTCGCCAACGGATTCATCGATCGACCCGACGTTGACAGTAAACATCGCCCAGGGTGTCAATGCCCCGGTCATCGACACGACATCGGCAAACACCGTCGCCATCACGCCCAGCGGTCAAACCGTCGTGATCGGCGGCTTGATGGAGCGCGACAAGACCTCGACCGAGGAGAAGATTCCGATCCTTGGGGACATTCCGTTCCTGGGGAATATCTTCAAGCGGCGGACCGCGAGCAATAACCATCAGGAACTTTTGATTTTTCTGACACCATACGTGATCCAGGCGCCGTCGCAGCTGGCCTCGTTCTCAAAGGCTGACGCCGCGCGGACATTGCTTCCGAAGTCGTATTCCGAGCAGGAACTGGATAGATTCCTCGACAAGGTGCCGGCAAAACAACCGAAGGGCACGCGTTCCGGCTCGTCGAGCATGGTACAATAGCCACGCAAGCATGGAGCCCTGCGCATGGACATAAGCCGTCGCAGCACATTGATCTATGGATTGCTGTTGGCCGCGTGGGTGTTGGTATTGGGATGGCAGACGGCCGAGCACTTCCGCGTGCGTCGTGCCGCGCGGGCGCAGTTGATCTATCGCGCGCAGGACATTTCCAACACGCTGGGCATCGTGCTGCGATCGCAACGCCGATTCGGGGTTCTTTCCAAAGAGCGCCTGGAATCGGCGCTCAATGATCTCGTTCGTCCCGGCGAGCTTCACGGGATCGCCCTGCTCAATGCGGCGGGAGACGTGGTGGCTTCGGCTGGCACGTTGGGCGATTTCCAGGCCAGGAACGTTGACGGACCTGCGGAGCGATGGAACCAACAGACCGTCACCCTGATGAACCTCGTGGACCTGGGCACGAACGTGACTCGTGACATTGAGAACAGCCGTCCGCCGATTGTCCTCCCGCGAGATCAGTTCTTCCATCCATCCGAGACCAACCGTTTTGCGGAAGGTCGGGAAGAGCACGAGGGCCGCCCACCTGAGCCGCCACCGCCGCCGCCCTCCGAAGAGGAATCGAATCGCGCGGCCATGGCGACGAATGAGCCGGCAGAATCGGCGTCATCGACGAATCGGCCGTGGTTTCGCGGTGGCCAGGGCCGCCCCCGCTTCGGTCGGCCGCCGTGGATGAGCGAGGAAGTGTACAACGCGATGCTGCAAAAGCAGGGGGTGCGCAGTTTTGTCATCGTGATGTCCACCACACCGGTCGTGGCTGCGAGCATGCAGGATCTCTGGCTGCGATGTATTATCGGTCTGCTGGCCACCGTGTCAGTGGTGGGTTCGGGATTGGCGTGGCGCAACCTGACCAAGTCGTCGGACCTGCAACTACGGCTGGTTCGCGCCAGCGAATTGACCACTCATCTCAAAGAAATGAATCTCGCCGCGGCCGGCCTCGCTCATGAAACGCGCAACCCGCTCAACATCATCCGCGGCCTGGCGCAGATGATTTCCAAACAGACGGATACGCCCGCCGAGATTCGCGAAAAATCGCGCGCGATTGTCGATGAGGCCGACAAGGTCACGGTGCAATTGAACGAGTTCATCAATTACTCACGTCCACGCGAAGTGCGGCGCACGCCATTGACGTTGTCGGCGGTGGTGAATGAAGTCGTGCACACCCTGGGATACGACATCGAAGAGAAACGCGTTCAGGTCGAGATCAAAGGCGAGTCACTGTCAATCGAAGCGGATGAACAACTCTTGCGGCAGGCGCTCTTCAATCTTCTGCTGAACGCGGTCCAGGCCGTTGATGCTGGCGGCGGGGTCATCCAGATCGTCATGGCGCATCAAAACGCTTCCGAAGCCACGTTGGAAATCCGTGATAACGGCTCCGGCGTGCCGATGGAGCAACGCAAGGAAATCTTCAAGCCCTATTTCACGACTCACCCAAAAGGCACAGGCCTCGGCCTGACGGTCGTCCAGCAGATCGTGCACGCGCACGGGTGGGAAATTGAATGCCTTCCCAACGAGCCGAAAGGTGCTATCTTCCGTGTGGCACATTTGAAACTCACGGGAAAGAATTGAAAACGGCGGCATCAGGCACTCCATCGACCGTGCGGATCTTGATTGTGGACGACGATGCGGGCCAGCGCAGCCTCCTGGATACCTTTCTGCGGAGCCAGGGGTTCGAGACGACGGTGGTCGAATCCGGCGAGCGAGCGCTGGAAGCGTTGCGCGCCGGCAATGTCACGATGATGATTTCCGACGTACGGATGCCGGGCCTGACGGGCCTGGAGACCTTGCGTCGCGCCCGCCAGATCCACGCCACCCTGCCCGTGCTGATGGTGACGGCGTATGCCGACATCCGCGAAGCCGTGGGCGCGATGCGGGATGGAGCGGTGAATTACCTCGCCAAGCCCATTGACCTGGATGAATTGCTGACATCGGTACAACAGGCGACCGGCATGGCGATGTCCACGCCCCTTCGCTACAACGAAAACAAGCAGTTGCCGCCCTACGTCGTGGCGAAAAGCGCCATCATGCAATCGCTCTTCCGCGATGTCTCGCTGATCGCTCCGTCCGACACGCGCGTGCTGATCACCGGCGAAAGCGGGGTCGGGAAAGAAGTGGTGGCCGACGTCATTCACGCATGGAGCACCCGAGCCGCCGGGCCGCTGGTGAAAGTCAATTGCGCGGCGATTCCCGAGTCGCTGCTGGAGAGCGAATTGTTCGGGCACGAACGCGGCTCGTTCACTGGCGCGCACGCGCAACGCATCGGCCGTTTCGAAGAAGCCAACGACGGCACCATCTTTCTCGACGAGATTGCCGAGATGACCCAGCAGCTCCAGGCCAAGCTTCTTCGCGTGACCCAGGATGGACGATTCCAGCGAATCGGTTCGAATCGCGAGATTCGGACCAACGCGCGCATCCTTGCCGCCAGCAATCGCAATTTGGACGAGGAGGTCAAGAAGGGTCGGTTTCGCGAAGACCTGTTCTATCGCCTCAACGTGGTGGAATTCAACGTGCCGCCGTTACGCGAACGGCGGGAGGACATCCTGCCGCTGGCAGGCACGTTCATCACCGAATTCGCCAGGGGGCGCGCCCGGTTCTCAGAGACCGTGACGGCCTGTCTTGAGGGTTATGCCTGGCCGGGCAACGTGCGTGAATTGCGCAACGCAATGGAGCGTGCCGTGTTACTCTCCCGCAGCGAGCTGATTCTGCCGGAACATCTCCCGTCGCGCGTGTGCGAGGCGAGCCCTCACGCGGGATCCGTCAATGGTGGGCACCTCGAAGAAGTCGAGCGTGAGGCCATTCTCCAGGCTCTTCGCAATCACGACTACAATCGCACCGAGACCGCCAAGGCCCTCGGCATCAGCCGCCGCACCCTCCTCTACAAACTCCAGCACTTCCAGCAATTGGGGTACGAAATCAATCCGCCAGAAGACAAACCTTCCCAAGGGGCCGGTCCCGGACGAGCCTGAACGGTTACCGGGCCTGACTGTTCCCGTCGACGCAGGGATCGGTATGTCCGCTCTCGTGACCGGGCATGTCTGCGGTCAGATGGACCGCTTGCTGCATCAACTCGGTGGCGTCCTTCAGGTGGAGCTTGTTCTTGATGTTCTGCCGGTAGCACGACACCGTCTTCATGCTCAAACCCAATTCCCGCGCGATGCGGCGCGTCCCGTGTCCCTCTCCCAGCAACCGGAACACTTCCAGTTCGCGGTCGCTGAGCAATCCCAATTGCCCGGCATCGGGGTTGCGCTGTGTGACCGCCTGCGCGGCCATCGCCGAGGCCATTCGCTCGCTCAGGTAGATGTCGCCGTGCAGGACCTTGCGCAACGCAGTCAATAATTCCGGCGTGGACGCGCGCTTCATGACGTAACCGCGGGCGCCAGCTCGCAACACGCGCTCGGCGTACAGGGCTTCATCATGCAATGAGAGCACCAGCACCGGAAGGTCGGGAAACCGCGCCTTGAGATCCTTGATCAAGTCCAGTCCGCTGCCGCTGGCCAGCGACAAATCGACAATTGCCACATCCGGCAGCATCGAACCGAGGGCCTCAAAAGCCTCCCTGGCATCTGCCGCCTCCCCCCACACCTGCAGATCCGGCTCCTCGTTGATGACCATGGCGAGCCCCTCTCGCAGAATGGAATGATCGTCAATGATGAGCACACCGTACCGGTCGTGCGCATTCTTGCCAGGTTCTCGATTCATGGCCGACAATCCGTCCCGAAGCTCTTTCCCCGACCTCGCTTCCATGGTCTGCCCGTAGGTTCCATCGAATCAATAACGCCACCGGCGCTCGGCTCGCCAGTCGCCGTCGGTGTCGTCCCCGACGCCCACACGAACACGCTCCTGTCGTGGACGCGCTTCGTTGATCTTCAATGGCCGGCCGCTAAGCTCCTTGCCATCGAACCAGGCGATCGCCCGCGCCGCTTCCTCCTCAGAGGCCATCTCAACAAAGGCGAATCCCTTGGACAGGGATGTCACCCGATCAACAATCAAACGACAACTGACGACCGTCCCGGCCGCCTCCAGCAGATGCGTCACTTCTTCCTCCCGGGTGCGGAATGGCAGGTTGCCTACATAGAGTTTGGTCGACATTGGCGCTGCTCCTTTCTCGGTATTCCTGTTGGCGATTCCTCGTGACCGATTCAAACAACCTGACACCAGCATATAGAGAAACAGGCGAAGAGCTATTGGGCGGCGGGCTGAAACCGGTCTAGGATGAATTCCTACAGAAGGCCGCAACCTCACGCCCGCGCCCGGCGCAAGGAAATGTTCCTATGTCATGAGCGGCGGTTTTCCTAGATGACTATCCGCCAGCCTCCCCATTGTCGTCAGGCCGCCACTGGGCATAAGGTGATATCGGATCAAACTGCGAAATTCGGAGAACCGCACAACAACGATGGAGGGAGGCAGTTATGAGAGGAGCCACTCGACAAATCCAGATCACAGTCCGCGCCAACAATCAACCCGCGCTTTTGAGCAAACTCATCGCGTCGGTGGTATCCTGCGGCGCGGAGGTGCTGGTAGCCTCCTCACATTGGGACGGTTCGGGCACCGTTGTCAGACTCGTGACGCAGGATGCGGCGCGCACAGGCCGCGCCCTCACCGCCGCGGGTTTCGAATGCGACGTGGACTTTGTGGTGCTGGTCGAGGTACCCGATGGACCCGGAGCACTGGCGATCCTCGTGGAACGCTTGCGGATCGCCGGTATCAACGTCCTTCTCAGTTACGCCTTTCGGTCCGACAACCATCGGTCCTACATCGTGCTCAAGACATCCGAGGATGACCGCGCGATCTATCTTCTGGAAGTGGACGCGTTGATCCACCAACTGGCTGGGGCCCATTGTGAACACACGGCAGTGAATGACGGGGACGTTGAGGTTTCCCCGGCGATGCAAACAGCCTGAGGACCTTCACTCCGCAATGTCACGAGTCCGCGCGGAAGCGCAGCGGATCTCCGTGATGGTTTACAGAATGGCGTTTCGATGCCATGGTACTCCATTGGTTTGTTGTCCATCGGGTTCGCTTGCGGTGCACGTACATGCAGGTTGATTGCACAGCCATGCACGAGGAAACGGGTCGCTCAACAATCACTCGGCCATCCGTGGGAAACGAAAGGTATCTTCTCGCGGATGCATGGAAAGTTGCTGCCATCGCGGCCGTCTACTTTGTTGCCGGAAAGCTGGGGCTCAAACTGGCTTTCCTTCATCGAAGCGCATCCCCGGTATGGCCGCCAACGGGAATCGCGCTGGCAGTCCTGCTCATGTTCGGGTATCGCTTGTGGCCGGGCGTCTGGCTGGGTGCCTTCCTCGTCAACATCACCACCGCCGGCTCAGTCCTGACTTCCATTGGAATCGCAGGGGGAAATACCCTGGAAGCAATCCTCGGCGCGTGGATGATCGACCGCTTCGCCAATGGACGTCATGCCTTCGACCGCGCGGCCGACATCTTTCGATATGCGCTGGTGGGGCCGATTCTCAGCACGATCCTGAGTGCCACGGTTGGTGTCACATGCCTGGCCGTCGGCGGCTACGCGCCGTGGTTTCAATATGGTTCCATCTGGCAGACATGGTGGTTGGGAGACGCCGTCAGCGCCCTGATTGTGGCGCCGTTTCTTCTGATCTGGGGTACGCGCCCGGGCCCGGGATGGAACCGTCGCCAAATCACCGAAGCCGCATTGACCCTCGCCTTCGTATGGGGCATTTCCTATCTCGCCTTCAGTGACTCGCCGCAAGATGCCCTGGGTCGCTATCCCCGGTTCTTGCTCTATCCGACCGCGCTATTGGCGGCGTACCGATTTGAGCAACGAGGCGCGATCAGTGCTGCTGGCCTCATCTCGCTCATCGCCATCTTCGAAACCCAGCACGGGAACGGACCGTTCGCATCGATCAACCGAAACGACTCGCTGATCCTGCTGCAAGTGTACTTGAGCGCGTTCACCCTGACGAACCTCGTGTTGGGCGCTCTCGTCTCGGAAAACCGACGGAATCAAGCCGCGTTGCGCGATAACGAACGACAGATTCGCCACGACCTTGAGGACACGCTGCGATTGCAGGAAATGAGCCGGCGATTCGTCCAGCATGAGGACTTCCAATCGCTCCTGGACGCCCTCCTGGATGCTTCGATTGCCGTCACCGAAGCGCAGAAGGGCACTCTCCAACTTCGAGAGGCGCACTCGGGCGTATTGACCATCGCCGCCCAACGCGGCTTTGAACCGCCTTTTCTTAACTTCTTCAAAAAGGAACTGGCTTCGGATTCGAACAACGCCTGCGGCCTCGCATCGCAACGAGGTGAACGGCTCGTCATCCAGGACATCACCAAAAGCGACCTGTTTGTGGGGACGCCTGCCATGGCCGTGCTGCTCGAGGCCGGGGTGAGATCGGTGCAATGCACGCCCCTGTACAGCCGGTCGGGCGATCTGGTGGGCATGCTAAACTCTCACTACGGGACACCTCATCGTCCGGAACCGCGCGAGTTGCGGATGCTCGATCTCCTGGTTCGTCAGGCGGCCGACCTCATCGAGCAGCGCCGTTCCGCGGCCGCGTTGCGGGAAAACCAGGCGCGATACACCCAGTTGATCGGTTCGGCGATGGACGCCATCATCACCATCGACGCCAACCAGCGCGTCGTGCTCTTCAATCCCGCTGCGGAACGAATGTTCGGTTGTCCCGCCATGGAGGCCATGGGGGCGTCCATCGACCGGTTCATTCCCCGGCGGTTTCACGAGGCGCACCGGCAGCACATCGAAGAATTCGGCCGACGAGGCGTGACCAACCGTGGCATGGGGGCGCTGGGTGCGCTGAGCGCGATGCGGGCCAGCGGTGAGGAGTTCCCCATCGAGGCATCCATCTCCCACATGGAGGTTGAGGGACAAAAGCTGTTCACCGTCATTCTGCGGGACATCACCGAGCGCAAAAGAACCGAGGCGGAATTGGAGGCATGGCGTCACGAACTCGAACTGCGGGTCGAGCAGCGCACGGTCGAACTGGCCATGGCGCACCGACAGCTCCAGGCCCAGATCGAAGAACGCAAACGCCTCGAAGTCGAAATCACCCGCGCCATCGAGGGCGAGCAACTCCGGCTCGGGCAGGAATTGCACGACGGGCTCGGTCAACAGCTCGCCGGCATTTCGTACATGATGGGCGCGTTGAAGGTGAAAATGGACCGTGCCGCGGATCCGGGCGCGCGCGACGCGCGAAAAATCGAGAAGCTCCTTCAGCAAAGCGTCGAGCAGATTCGCAATCTGGCCCGGGGCTTTTATCCCGTCGAGCTCGAACGGCGCGGATTGTTTTTCGCCCTCAAGGAAATCGCCCACACCACCGAGCAAAGCTTCGGCGTGCGCTGCGTTGTCCGGGTCGAGGAACCCGGCGCCATCGAACCCGACGGCCCGGCGGCCATTCAATTATTCCGCATCGCGCAGGAAGCCGTACACAACGCCGTTAAACATGCCCAGGCCAGCCAGATCACCATCCGCTTCACACGCGATGGCGAACACTTGTCCCTCATCGTCAAGGACGACGGCGTGGGCCTGCCAGCGGGCACAGCCGAAACCAAGGGCATGGGACTGCGAATCATGGATCATCGCGCGCGGATGATCGGAGCGCGGTTTGAGATTTGCGTCGACACTCACGGCGGGACGATCGTCGCCTGCTCGCTTCCCATCATGACCATCGGCGCCCCGCCTCCGCCTCTCCCCGTGCGCGAGAACCTGCAGGTGTAATCGACAGCAGCACGGAGATCAGGACCGTCTGGTTCGGGGACGGCGTGATTCCTCTTTTCCCGTTGTCTCCTTCTCGGAATCGGCCAGCGGCGGAACTGCGCCCTGGTCGCCTCGATATCGCTGCCAGTGAATGGCGAACCGCGCCAGTTCCTCCCCGGTCGCCAGGTGAAACTTCTTCTTGATGTTTTCGCGATGGGACGCAACGGTCTTCATGCTCAGGTGAAGCCGCTCGGCAATCTCATGCGTCGCAAAGCCGTCACCGATCAACTCGAACACCTCCAACTCCCGGTCGCTCAGCCGCCCCACCATCGTCGACGCGTTCTCCACGAGCGTCGCCCCGCCGAGCCGGTTCACGATCCCGTTCTTGACCTTCTCGCTCAGGTATAATTGCCCGGTCAAAACCTGGCGGATGGCGCGCAACAGCACCTCCGGCTGTTCCTGTTTCATGACGTATCCCCGGGCACCGGCGTGCAGGACCCGCTCCGCATACAGGCCCTCATCGTGCATGGATAGCACCAGCGCCGGCAATCGCGGGAACCGGATCTTCATGTCCTTGAGCAGTTCCACGCCGTTTCCTTCCCCCAGCGCGATGTCCACCACGGCCACATGCGGCCGCAATCTCTCGATCGCGGCCAGGGCATCCCGGGCATCGCGAACCTGACCGCACACCTCCAGATCGGCCTCCCCGTTGATGCGTTGCGTGAGCCCTTCGCAAAGAATCGGATGATCGTCCACCAGCAGAACCCGATATTTCTCCGTCCCCAGCGAGGACTCTCGATTACGATCGCTTTTCACGATGGTTCACCACTCCATGGTTCGACTGATCCGTCATTCACCGGGCACTGCGACGAGCACAACGTAGCCAATACCGGCAGTTTTGCAAGCGGATACGGCCTCGACGCCCTCCCCGGCGCGCCGACTCTCACGAGCCGACCAGAAATGGCATTGACACGCCCCGCTGCGGTACGCCAAAGGGTAGGAGTGAAATACAGCCTCCCCGTCCATGCGCCGCACTTCCCGCGTCGATTCGCCGACCGCCTCGCGCGATTCCACTTCGCTGCGTTGTGCACATTTCTTCTCGGTTTTGGTTGTACCATCGCGCTGCATCTCACGACCACCTTCGCCCAACCCGCCGAGGAACTGCCGCTGTCTTCGTGCCCGACCCTCAGCCCCGATGACCGCATCATGGTTCTCGCGCCGCACCCGGATGACGAGTCGATCGGCTGCGGCGGAGTCATCCAACAAGCCGTCGCCATGAAACTCCCCGTCCGCATCGTCTGGCTCACCTACGGCGACAACAACGAATGGTCCTTCATCCTCTATCGCAAACACATCGTCATGCTCCCCGAAGCCGTTCGCAAAATGGGCGAGGTCCGCCACCACGAAGCGGTGGCGGCCGCCAACATCCTCGGTGTGGAATCGAATCAACTCGCCTTTCTCGGCTACCCGGATTTCGGCACGCTCACCATTTGGTACCGGCACTGGGCCGACCGGCCCGCGTTCGAGAGCATGCTGACGCGGGTTTCGAAAGTACCCTATGACGACGCCTATCGCCCCGGCGCCCCTTACAAAGGCGAGGACATCGTCCGCGATCTCGAGGCCAATTTCCGCGAATTCAGTCCCACCAAGGTCTTCGTCTCGCATCCCGCCGACCACAATGTCGACCATCAGGCGCTCTACCTGTTCACCCGCATCGCCCTGTGGAACCTCGAAAGCCAGATCCATCCGGACATCTATCCCTACCTCGTTCACTTCATTCACTGGCCCGTGCCCCGCGGCCTGCTGACCACCCGCTCCATGTTCCCGCCCGCGTACCTGAGCCACGTGGTCGATTGGGGCATTGTCCCGCTGTCCGAACCTCAGATCCATGTCAAGGCCGCCGCCCTCCGCGCCCACCGCAGTCAGATGGACGTCAGCAAAAATTACCTGCTCTCGTTCGTCCGCGCCAACGAGTTGTTCGGCGACTTCCCTTCCGTTGCCGTCGCCACCGCGCCCGCCGAGGATCCGTTCCTCGCCGGACGACGCGAACATTCCCCCGCACTCTTCGATCAATTGACCGAGGAGGAACAAGCCAGCTTCGTCGGCATCGAACAGGTCCACACCTGGCGCGACTCCGACGACCTCGTCATGCAGGTGCGCTTGTCCCGGCCCCTGGGCAATGCCGTGTCCGCCTCCATCTTCGCCTTCGGCTACCGCGACAGTTGGCCCTTCGAACAGATGCCCAAACTCCGCATCAATGTCGGCGCCCTCCATCACGATGTCCTCGACCAGACCCGCAAGCTGCCCCCCGAAACCATCAAGTTCCACCGCGAAGACCGCGAACTCACCGTCCGCATTCCACTCAAGGCCATGAACAATCCTCAACGCGTCCTCACCTGCGTCCATACCTACCTCGGCGAGGACCCCCTCGACTGGGCCGAATGGCGCATCCTCAACCTCACCCCCCTTCCCTGACCCATCTCGCCCCTCCCCAGCCCCTCCCACCGCGCCGCCCGTTTCATCTGCGGTAGCCTGCCAAACCCCCAAAACGAAGCCAAACGAAGCCAATGCGTTTTTCACGGTTTCGCATTCCACAACCCATTGCCCCTCAACGCATTCCACGCGCTGCACCCGCAAAAAAGCGTTGGCTTCGTTTCGCAGATCTATACCCCCCCCTCCCCGGCTCCAATTTGGAGTGCGCCAACTCGTCGGCGCTTTGCCGTATGCAGCCCCCCAGCCCACCAAATATGTCAAAGCCAGGCCGCTGGGAACGGCGCGACGCAACGCCGCACGCGGGCCCCATGGGGCGAGCTGAGCGGGCGCGAACGAGTGCAAGCCGAACCGAAGGCGAGACGCGACCATGTCGTGCCGATGTCGCAAACACCCCACATTTCAAAGAACATCACCCCAATCATATCTCATAACGATATATTGTCAACTTGAATCCGATAACCCGCCCGCTTTTCCCACGTCCCGTCCACCACCAACCCCCCGCCACGGGTAACCACCCCCGCCTCACCCACCCCGATACGCCCGCTTCAACGCCCCCACATCCATCTTCCGCATCCCCAACACCGCCCGCATCACCCGCTCCCTCCTCGCCCCGTCCCTGTCGCTCAGCATCTCCCCCAACACCTCCGGCACCACCTGCCACGACAGCCCGTACCGATCCTTCAACCACCCGCACTGACCCTCCTCACCCCCCGCCGTCAGTTTCCTCCACAACCGATCCACCTCCGCCTGCGTCTGGCACCTCACCACAAACGACACCGCCTCCGTAAACTTAAAATGCGGCCCGCCATTCAGCGCCACAAACCGCTGCCCCTCCATCTCAAACTCGATCGTCATCACCGATCCCGCCGCGCGCCCGCTCACGCGCGCCTCCGCCTCCCCATATCGCGTGACCTTCAACACCTTCGTCCGCTTGAAGATCGACCCGTAAAACTTCACCGCCTCCTCCGCCTCGTCATCAAACCACAAAAACGGCGTGATCTTCTGCATTCTCATAATTCACTCCTTCCTTCCCATCCTTCGCGTCCCTCGCCATTGCCGCCCCCTCTTACTCTTCCTCTTTCTCTTGCTCTTGCTCCGCCCGCTTCCTCACGCCTCTTCCAGCGCCGCCACCTTCTTCAACCGCCGCAAATGCCGCGGCGCCTGACTGAACTCCGCCGCGAGAAACGCCTCGACCAAATCCCACGCCAACGACGGCCCCGTGGTCCGCCCCCCCAGGCAAATCAGGTTCATGTGATCGTCCTCCACCCCCTGCCGCGCGGAAAAATGATCCTCAATCAAACACGCCCGCACACCCTTGACCTTGTTCGCGCATACCGACGCGCCCACGCCGCTCCCGCACACCGCCACGCCGCGCTCCACGTCACCCGCCGCCACCGCCCGTGCCAGCGGGATCACAAAATCCGGGTAATCATCGTCCTCCTTCAGCTTGACCGCCCCGAAATCCGTCACTTCATGCCCCGACGCCCGCAACTGCGCCTCCAGTTTCTCCTTCAACTCGAATCCGCCATGATCCGTCGCGATTCCAATGCGCATAATCGTCCTCTCTTTCCTTCTCACTCGATTGTGCCAGCCAACCTCCGCTACCTTCGCACAAAATTCCCCGCCCTTCATCCGCGAACCGGGCAGTGTCCCAAGAATTCAGGTGCCTATACACATGACGCATAGGACTGGATGCGCGGGCGATCTCCAATCTTATTGTCAAAGCTGGTGCTTGGGTGTAGGCTGATTGCATGGCCTTTGAGTCGAGCCTGCTGAGTGTTGGGATATATAGCATGTCGGAGGCTTCCCGGCTCACCGGAGTGTCAACCGGGAGAATCCGACGCTGGCTGCACGGATACACCTTTGACTCTCGCGGAAAACGACATGAGTCTCGGCCTCTTTGGATAGGCGATCTCGACCCCATTAAGCACAGTTTTGCACTGAGCTTTCTCGATGTGTGCGAAGTCCGAATTATAAACGCCTTTTTGAAATGCGGAGTGCGCTGGAAGACAATTCGCCGTGTCGTAGCAAAAGCCGCTTGCGACGTTAGCTCTAAGCATCCATTTTGTGATAATTCGTTTTTGACCGATGGCACCAGGGTCTTTAAAAGTGTTTCACGTGATCGTGACGACACGGCAATGCTGGACTATTTGAGCGAGCAGAGTGTTTTCGAAAGTATCACTCGACCATTCTTGAGAGATTTGGTGTTTGCCGAGGACGGACGACCGCTAATTTGGACTCCACTTGGAAAAGACAGGTCGGTCGTTGTTGACCCCGGAAGAAGTTTTGGACAACCAATTATTTCTTCGGGTGTTCCGACGCGCATTTTATTTAACGCCATCAACGCTGGCAATAGTCGTGCTGAAGTTTCACAGTGGTTTGATATTCCAGAGTCATCCGTATTCGACGCATTTGAATTTGAAGATCAAATGGCTGCTTGAAATTCTTTGTGGATAATTGTCTGGCGCCAAAACACGCTTCGGCACTAAGCGCACTTCTGAAGCCAGAACACGAATTGATTCACCTTCGGGAGATGTTTCCCCAAAATATACGCGACGAGGACTGGATTCCCAAACTTTCAGCGCACAGCAAAGAGTGGATAATTATATCGGGGGACTGGAGGATAACGCGAAGCAAGCACCTGCTTCAGGTTTGGAAAGACAGCCGCCTGACCGGATTCTTTTTGACGAGAGGCTGGACAAACATTGAGTTGTTTGCTCAGCACTCGAAACTGACGAGCTGCTTGCCCAAGTTAATCGGAAAAGCCTCAAGTCACCGCCCAGGAACCGGTTTTACGGTTAGTATTAACGGCGATTTCGCGATTATTTACGAACCGCCAAGGGAATAACCAACAACTACGCTGGCAACGGATTCCAGCCGTACCCGCCTAGTGGCTTCTGTAATCGCGGCAAGCCTTTCAAACCCCAACTGGTGGAAACGCCGGTCGGGGTTTTTCTTTTGCCGGTCCGCCGTCCCGGCACTCGTCCGCCGCGCCATGAGGGTCGACTCTTGAACCCTCCCGCCACCCCGCCGTAAGGAGCCTTCCCCACAATCCCAACACAACCTCCTGCTTTGCCTTCATGAGGGCGGGAAACCAGGGCTTCAGCAGTTCGTTCACATTGTCGGGGGGTTTTAGTTCGGGGTTCACGTCCGGCGGTGACTCCGGCTTCGATGGCACGCTCACCTTGTCGGGGAGCTATGATCCGGGATTCGCCTTCGGGCCACCACCAGGCGGCTCGAATTCGAGCGGCGACAGCTCCGGTGGGTACCAACCGACACCAGCGGATATCGCGGCTCTAAGGGCGGATGCGCAGGGTATTCAAGACAATAGCTTGAGCTTCTTCAGCAACGTGATGGCGGGTGTGGGGCTTGCAAAGTTGGCGGTCAGGGCGACGAGCCGGGGAATCAGTAGTTTGGGGGATCTCTTCACGAGTGGAGCCGAACAGGCGACGGCCCGCACGTTTTCGTCAACAGACCCATTGGTCGGAGATCTCGCTAACAAAACTGAGTCTATGTACCCCGGCCACGTTCAAGGGGTAAATGTTCCCCTCTATGATGCACCAGGAAAGCTTGTCGGGGATGCCGACATTCTGCTAAAGAATGCGGTCATTCAGGTCAAATCGGGACCTACTGCATCGGGAATATTGGGACAATTACAGGTATCGGAACAGGTCTCAGGATTGCCCGCGCTTGGGTTTGGACCTAATTTTACGCCGGTCGTCATGCGAACACTGACATCGCAGGGGGCGTTGGTGACGACTGATAAGTCACTCTTGCTACAGGTCGTCAAACCGTGATGTGGTAATTGTGGAAACAGCCATTATAATGGGGCCGGAGTCCGCATCGCTGGCAGGTTTTTCCGCGTGCCTGAGCCGCTACTGGCCCGTGGAGAGTGTGACCGGACGAGACGGAATTGTTGTAACTGATGGCAAGAGCCGAGTTTATCTGATTCATGCCGATCATTTCGGCGATACTGTTCGAAAAGACGTGCAAGGAGTTTATTGCGATCCGAAGCTACGGCATTTTTATATGTCAACGCTGCGGAATCAAACCGCAACCTTTTTCCTAATGGACTACTCCGATGTACGACTCGCGAAAGAGGTGTTGGCGGCGGTTGCCGACTCCGAACAGATGCTGGTTGATAACGGGTTCTCTACAGTTATGTTGGGCAAAGACCTGGTGAACAAGCTGAAATCCGATCCGAACTGGGATTGGCGCGACGATTTCCTTCATCGGGAAAAGCCATAATCTGGGTCATCGATTTTTCCGAAATTGGGGTCAGGTCTCTGGCGGTTCCGAAATTGGGGTCAGCCGGTTCCCACTGCTGTCCAAGATAATCTGATTTGGGACAGAGGGCAGTTGTTTTTCGGCCTGGTTTCATTGGTCTGAGGCTCGTCTCAGGTGGAGGTTGTCGGTTGTGCGGGCTGGATGCTGTCCAACATGAG